>Ga0233403_10000041_pt1 | contig 50423 bp, 41 predicted proteins | sample Na_oxic_1_MG_FD_179866 | JGI IMG/M metagenome (GOLD analysis project Ga0233403, IMG submission 179866) | Seawater microbial communities from Saanich Inlet, British Columbia, Canada - Na_oxic_1_MG | ecosystem: Environmental > Aquatic > Marine > Inlet | place: Canada: British Columbia | collected...
ACTTCGTCATTTTTTGTATTCAGGTGACTGAGTATCTTTTGGATCACCAATGGATCTTCGATGCTCGCTATAACCTTAACCGCACCACCGCATTGGCTGCATGGCAAGCGGGTGAGTTAATCAAACAAGGTGCTATTGGCCGAGTTTTACAGGTGGTTAATTTAGCGCCACATAGATTAGCTAAAACCACTCGCCCAGATTGGTTTTTTGACAAAAGCTGTTATGGCGGTATTTTAACTGATATTGGCTCTCATCAGGTTGAGCAGTTTTTGACTTATGCTGATGTAACAGACGCCACCATTAACTTCTCTCGAGTTGAAAACTTTAACAACAGTGACAAACCTGGTCTTGAAGATTTTGGCGAAATATCTATGACAGGTGATAACGGCGCATCTTTCTATACCCGAGTCGATTGGTTTACCCCAGAAGGGCAAGCCACATGGGGAGACGGCCGTACCATCATTATTGGCACTGCAGGTAATATTGAATGTCGTAAATACAATGATATAGCACGCCAAGCCCCTGCTTCTAAGTTATTTTTAACTAACAACCAAAAAGAACAAGAAATAGATTGTTTAGGCCAATCAAGCTTTCCCTATTTTGGACAACTAATTTTAGATGTGATCAATCGTACAGAAACCGCAATGACACAAGAACATGTGTTTAAAGCTGCAGAACTCAGTATGCGCGCTCAACAAATAGCTGATCAAAACAACCAAGCTTAAAAAAACAAAAGGCTAAGACAATATTTGCCTTAGCCTTAATGTAAAAAGATAGATAGGTCTCCCAAATTGCATTGCTAATCACGATTGCCTCACCATGCTACCATTTGTATACGTTTTCCGATGACAGGCGAGTAATGCTAAAATAATTGTGACAGATGAGTTTTTTAAATAGTAGCCTCATCTAAATCTATTTAGATTCAATAATTCGCAATTGATTATGACCCCAAAATTACAACCACAAGCGCAAATAGAGCACCCACTAGCGATATCTTTATGCCATTTTTGAAAAAAGGTAACTTTGGCATAAACATTAAAAATGCTGACACAACAAAAAACAAAAGTGCTATACCAAAACTTATATTAAGAATAAACAACGGACTATTGTTTGTGGCTTTGTGCAACTTCACCAATTTCGCTAGAGGTTTAGGATAATCAAGTTTATTGATAATGACCTCACCCGTATTTTTATCATATTGACCCGAGTTAAAAATAATGACGCTATTGGATTCAGACTCAACTTCAAAATTTTTAACGCGCAAGGTTTCTCCTAGTGACTTTAACTGTAACCCCGGCTCTAACTGACGTATTTCTGTTTGAGGAAACTTAAGAAATTCTGTTGGCCTAAAAATTAACAATATCCCACTAATTGCATAAATTGCCATTATGCCCGCCAAAAAAAAACCCAGCCAACGGTGGTACTTACGAATACTATTATGAAATTTTGGTGACGCCATATTTACCTCATAGAATGTTAAAATAGTCCAACCGCTCGAATAACAATCAAAATACTCTTGAATTTGAGTTCACCCTGAAAATTGCCGAACGCGTTAGCAAAAGTAACACATATCAAACAAAAATAAACATCAAAAACTGTAAATAAAGAGTAAAGCTTAAGAAATCTAAATACGAATAGAACCCTGCATATAATCTACTGCGGTGCCTACCAATATCACGCGGTCACCTTTTACTTTACAGTTGACTAAACCGCTACGATTAGAAAGCTGCCGAGCGATAAGCTGAGGTTTATTTAAATGTTTTGCCCAATAAGGTGCGAGTTCGCAATAGGCAGAACCTGTTACAGGATCTTCATTTACATTAAGTTTAGGGAAAAAACATCGGCTCACAAAGTCGATATTTTCATTATCCGCCATAGCCGTGACTACCACACCACGTAAGTCTAGATCCAACCAATTGGCAAACTGAGGTTTTAGGTTACGCACTGCTGCTTCGTTATCCAAAACAACAACATAATCAAAAGCAGAATACACAGCAGCCGGTTTTACCCCTAAACCTTGCAGTAAATCTGCTGGTGGTTCTGTAAGAGTTAACTTAGATGCAGGAAAGTCCATGGCATAACCCGTATCGGTTTTACCAACAATAAGCTCGCCACTTTTAGTTTGAAATTTTATTTCTGTACCTGAGTAAGCTAAGTGTTGAAATAACACATGAGCCGCGGCTAAGGTTGCATGGCCACATAAATCGACCTCGCCATTTGGAGTGAACCAGCGTAGCTTAATACCTTCTGCTGACGCTACAAAAAAGGCGGTCTCTGACAGGTTGTTCTCTTGGGCTATTTTTTGCAGTAATTCATCAGGCAACCATTCACCTAAAGGACAAACCGCAGCTGGATTACCTTCAAATACTTTTGATGCAAAAGCGTCTACTTGGAATAATTTTACTTTAATAACGGTTCCTTTGTAATAGTTCTAATAAAAAATATGAGTATAGGTAAAATAAAACGTCCTTTTTCATAAAATGAAAATACATCTTGCCTTATATTTACCTCTTTTTTATATTCTTAAGGGAGTGAAAGTTGGCTATTTTTCGCCTATTAATCAACTGTTTTCACATAATTCAGAATTTAGAACAAGCACCTCCCGCTGTTGTGCAAACCAGTTTTGCTTATGATGATGAACTGCTTTTATTCAAACAGACTTATCTGAGGCGGTGCTCGACTTTGTGGGGGCAATAATTCAACGACTTCGTCATTTTTTGTATTCAGGTGACTGAGTATCTTTTGGATCACCAATGGATCTTCGATGCTCGCTATAACCTTAACCGCACCACCGCATTGCTTACACGTTTCAATGTCAATGTTAAAAACCCGTTTAAGTCTTTGCGCCCAGGTCATCGATTGGTGTTTTTGTGCCCTCGCTTTTTCCTGCCCTTTCGGCAATGCTTGTTTAGCCTTATTTCGTAAGGACGGCGTTATTGTCACGCGGTGCCGACTGTTTGGTGCAAACACACCATGAAACCTAGTGAGGTTTACGCGGGGTTTGGGCACCAACGCCACTAAGCGAGCAATAAAATCCAAGGGTTCAAAAATTACATGAGTGGTGCCGTCACGGTAGGGTGTTTTGAGTTGGTAACGAACCTTGCCGTGAGTCGTTATTGCCAACCTTTTTTCTGATACCCCAGAGCGGGTAATATAACGGCACAGCCTTTCGAGTTTACACCTATCCTGTGCAGTGCTCATGACACCTGCATGGAGACTGAAGCCTGCCACATTTGCGGCACATCCTGACGCAAGCCCTTGTTCTGGCATAGGTGCAATGGTTTGTAAGGTAAAGACCTTTCGTCCTTGCTGTTTGCTTGTAGACCTTTTGATAGCTTGCTTTATCTAACTGTTTTGATTAACGCCTGTATGACCGCTTTGGCTATGCAGACAATGAGTCGTAGCAATTTTAGACTCTGTGTTGGAATAGTGGTGAACCACGATGTTTGTTTTTAACAAATATTTTATTTTACTATTTTTCAACAGCTTAACTAGGTCCCTTGATTGATCGGGGTATAATGCGGGGTATCCCACTTGGTGGGTTTTGTTTTTTATTTAAATATCAGTGATTTAAGTTGTGCATGGGCGGCATGATGTAAAAATAGAGTTTTAACTCTATTTGACATAGCCCAAACATCAGATAAACAAAAGCTCGAATAGCAATTTTCGGGCTTTTTTATTGATATCTAAATATTCTGACAACACTTTTTCAGTGTTAATTAGCCTTTTGCAAAGGTTAAACTGGACAAATTCAACCAAAATTTACTTTTTGTATGTGGGGCTGGTTGAAGCTCATTATAGCTGCCAGTACGAGTGCATATTATCACGTTAACTTTTACAACAAAGACGACGATAAATGTGGTGGGATAAAACTGAATTAGAATTATTTTTCTACTAATAGCTAATTAAGAGGTTTTTAATTTGTGGCTAAAAATAGATTGGAAAATGCGAGTAGTAAGAGAACACACTTGCGTGTGTGATGTAACCCTATTCTTCAGATAATCACGGCTGGAATCACAAAAATAAGCACCGATTAGCTGATGCTCATTTTTTCATATGATTTTATATATGTTGACCAAATTTATTGATCAGCCAATGGTTTTGAGTTCGAGGTAAGACCTAATGCCATATGCTCCATTTTCTCTGCCTATACCAGACTGTTTAAATCCACCAAATGGAGCCGCAGGGTTGTTGTGGAATGCATTTACCGAAATAACCCCAGCGTCTATCTGATCGGCAACGTATTTAGCATGCTGCAGATCTTCTCCGCTGACATAAGCCGCTAAGCCATAAGGCGTATCATTAGCGATATCGATGGCTTCCTGCTCTGTTTTGTATGAAATAACACAAAGCACTGGGCCAAAAATTTCTTCTCTGGCAATCGTCATATCGTTGGTTACATTAACAAAGACTGTTGGTTTTACGAAGTTGCCATCATCCAAACCCTCGGGATGACCCAAGCCACCCACTAAGATGTCAGCCCCTTCTTCAATACCCTTGGCGATATAGCTCTGTACTCGTTCATATTGTGTGTTCGACACCATAGGGCCAATAGCCGTATCCGGCTCTTCAGGACGTCCAACTTTCAGGTACTGCTCTACTGCATGTTTTAACGCGGCTTTTACTTCTTCCAAGCGGTTCTCTGGCACCAATAATCGGCTGCCGGCGATACATGCCTGGCCACTGTTCATGAAGCTGGTCATTAATATAAATGGTATCGCCTGCTCCAGATTGGCATCTTGTAATACGATATGTGGCGACTTTCCACCAAGCTCTAACGTTACGCGTTTGAGGGTCGCTGCGCCATCACGCGCGATGGTTTTACCTACACCCGTTGAGCCGGTAAAAGAAATTTTTGCCACATTCGGATTACGGGTCAGTTCTGCACCAACCACATCACCACGGCCATTAACGATATTAATCACACCGGCTGGTAGTTTGGCTGCATGTACACATTCCATAATAAGCTGTGTTTGCAGTGCACTCATCTCGCTGGGCTTGGTTACCACGGTACAACCCGCCGCCAGTGCTGCAGCAGTTTTGTTGCAGAAATAAATAATATTGGCATTCCACGGTGTAATGTGACCTGCCACGCCAATCGGGTGTAGAGATACGTTTGTGTCACCGACTTTATCTTTAAATGCAATAGTATTCAGCGCTGCTTTTGCACTTAATATGGCCCCTGCCGACGCCTGCACCAGGAAATGGGCCATTTGTGACGGCCCGCCATATTCTTTTACCAAAGCGGCTGCATGTTCATCGGCACGGGCAACAATGGCATCATGCAGTCGTTGCAGGTACTCGGCACGTTCTTCTAAGGTTGACTTTGAATAGGTCTGAAAGGCTTTTTTGGCTGCAGCGATAGCAAAGCGGGTATCTTCTTCATCGCCCAGCGTAACGTGACCAAGTAGTTGTTGTGTAGATGGGTTGATTAGCTCTGCCGTGAGACTCAACAAAGGCACCATTAATGTAGTGGTTAGTTATGTTTTTCATAGCGAACTCCTTAATTAATTAAATGTTTAAATAAAAGCCTAGTTAAAATTGGATTGATTTAACGGAAATCATTATAAGAAAACGGTCAATCTATTTACTTGTTAAAGGCGCCAGATGCATTGCAAAAGGCGCCAATTTGAATGGGTTGAATGTTTAGCGTGTTTAGATGTATATAAGGGGATGTTATTGCCTTGCCAAATCAGCAATATCTTTAACTTCCAATATTTTGCTTTGATAACCTCGGCGTACTGTATTCAGCATCGCCACACCAATATCGCCAGTGGTTAAAATATGATTAGGAAAAAAGCGTTTTAATACTGGGAATATCGGCGCCATCAGTTGGTAGAGTATTCGATAACTCGGTGTTTTAGAGCGAATGCCGTTTAGAGGTTGGATAATGGCTGGTCGAAACAGATAAACATTAGCAAAGTCGATTTTTAATAAAGCGTTCTCTGTTTCGCCTTTCACCCGCGCCCACATACTTTTACCCTTTTCAGTGCTATCAGTTCCTGCACCAGAGACATAAACAAAGGTCATGTCTGGGTTGTTTTGTTGCAAAGCGTTAGCCGCCGATAACGTCAAATCGAAAGTAACAGTTCGATACTGCAGCTCTGTCATGCCTGATGAAGATTGACCTAGACAAAAAAAGCAGGTATCTATCTTTGGCAACACTTCGAGGGCTTGAGGCAGATATTTAAAATCCTCACAAATAACCTGTGTGATCCGTTTATCATCTTCCGGTAAAGGGCGTCTTCCTACTACATAGATGTTATCCACATCACATGCAGTAAGTGATTCATGCATTACTCCTTGTCCCACCATGCCACTGGCACCGATAATCAACACATTCATATTGTCCTCTCTATGGATTGGCTTTATTTAATTGTGCATCGCGCCATTTGGTGGGTGAAATTTGCTGCCAGTTTTGAAATGCTCGGAAGAAAGAAGCCTGATCTTCATAACCCAACATATAAGCAATTTCACCTAGGTCGTAACTGTTATTTTGCAAATACTCCAACGCCAATTCATGTCGTGTATTAGACAAAATCGCTTGAAAAGTTCCTCCTTCGCTACTTAACTGTCTCTGTAAAGTACGTTCACTAATGGCTAATTCGCGGGCAATGGTTTTTAGGTCGGGACGTCCGGCAGTCAGTGTTTTTTTGAGCATCCAACGCACTTTTTCAGAGTAAGATGAATTGGCCTTATGTTGATCTAATTGATCATTTAATGCGCTATCGAGTATGCAGGTTAATTCTTCATTGAACTTAATAAAAGGTAAATCCAGATCCCGATTATGTATATAAAGTGCATCCTGCTTTGCATTCCACTTGATAGGGCATTGAAAATAGTCAATGGCAGCTTGTGATTTAGCACGCCGCAGTTCCAACTTGATGTGCTTTATTGGTGTTTCGGTGCCATGACGCCCAAGTGCAATAATGGCGCTAAATGTTGCGTCCGTTAGAGATGGTGGAGAGATATCTGTTGCATAGAGCCAATGCGAAATAATTTTTACATATGGTTCGGTGTTTTCAAGTTTGAGTTCTTCTGGCGCGCACAGCGATTTAAAGCGGCTCACGCGTTGTAAAGCATCACGAAATGTTTTGGCATGATAAGCCACCAGAAATGACGGTGGTAATACTGTGCTATCAAGGTTTGTCGCCAGTTCAATGCCAACATCTGCACCTTTAAGTTGTTCCAATGCGCTCCACAGCGCAAAAAACTGCGCTGTTGATACTTTACTTTGAGCTTGACCAGCTGACAGAGGTAAACCCGACAGCCGAACCAATTGAGAGCGGCTGACGCCTAACTTATCAACCCCTAACCAAAATGCGGCTGGAAGTTTATTTCGGTCGGTGGTCATCATTTAGCTTGGAAACCACCATCGATATTTAAAGTATGACCCACTACAAAACTTGCCTCATCCGAAAGTAACCATGCAATCCCATTGGCTATTTCTTCGGGATTACCCAAACGGTTAATTGGGTGCATGGATGCAAGCGCTTCTTCATTGGCTGCAATCTGCTCGGCTATAATGTCCGTTCTAATTGCGCCAGGTGCAACAGCATTAATACGAATACCCTGAGCGGCATGGTCTATCGCAGCAGATTTTGTGAGCCCGACTACGGCGTGTTTAGTCGCAACGTAAGTGCCGGTCATTGGCACGCCATTTAAACCAGCAATAGACGCTAAGTTTACGATAGCACCACTACCTTGTTTAAGCATCTGAGCAATTTGATACTTCATACAGTAGTAAACACCCATCACATTTACATCAATCATATCACTAAACTTTTTCGTATCAGATTGATCAAGCGTTGCTGCTTCGTTATAGATACCCGCATTGTTAACAGCCATATCTAGAGCACCAAACTCAGCGACTACTTGAGTAATCATTTGCTGGATTGATGCTTCATCAGTCACATCGTTGCGAATAAATTTAACTTTAGCGCCGTTAATGGCAACTGCTTCAATTTCAGTAATAGCACTTTTGGCTAACTCCTCCCGCCGACCTGAAATAACCACATTAATACCCTGACTAGCCAGTTTTTTAGCGGTGGCCTTGCCGATGCCGGTTGCTCCGCCCGTGATCAGTGCCGTTTTAATTGTCATGTCGATTCCTCAATCATTGTTGTTAATACCTAGCAATTGTAGTAAAAAGCAAAAATAAAAAAATGCAAATCACGCCAGTGTTGTTGCATAAAGCGCCAATTTCTGTTTTCTATATTCTTGAATCGCCACCTTACTTGCGTAACTGGTAAGGCATTTTACGAAACGAGTATTTCTTATAAATTCGCTCAGCCCAATGTCTAATCGATGCCTGCTCTAAAGCCCCTTATTTTCAAAGGAAGTTAACACTTTGCTCACTGTGCATAAAATGTGGGAATTTCTAACTTTTATCACTAAAGAACTAGCACTACATGAGTTTCATTCTTCATACCATCGAAGCGACGTTTGTCGTAAAAATTTGTTGATGTAATTTAAAGTATCTATGACCGCAGCGGTGGCTTAGCTCACATTCAGGCTTAAAGACTTATCGACAGAAGTCATAATTAATAACCTCATGTTTTTATATTTTGGGAACGTCAGCTATCGTATCAAAGTGACCCAAAAACCCCTTCGAAATTGCTCTTTGCTAATGGCCGGTTTATTATATGAAGTGGATAAACAGAGTGTATTTTTGTGCGAAGCGCCGATGTTTGATGTCATTGGTTTGGTGTCGTCGGTGCAGCCTGTCTTATATAACGGTGGGCAACTGGTCATATCGGATGGTTTTATTCCGGACCGTACTCTCGACAGACTGTCTGATCCCAAACTAGGAATAACGCATTATTTTTGCATTCCGCAAATGTCGAATGCTTTGCGTCAGGTTGAGTCCTTTGATCCCCAACGCCTGCAAAGTCTAAAGGCCTTACTGACCGGTGGCGCACCCCATCCCGAAGTGCAGATCAGAAGATGGCTTAAGGATGGAATTGCCATTGTTGATGGTTATGGTATGAGTGAAGCAGGGACGATTTTTGGTATGCCACACCAGATTGATTTGCTTGATAAAAAAGCCGGTTGTGTAGGGTTTAATGCCCCGCGTTTAGCGGTACGGCTGTGTGACGGCAATGGCCATGAAGTTGAGCCTGGCCAGCCCGGTGAAGTGCAACTAAAAGGTGATAATCTATTTATCGCTTATTGGCGCAAAGAATCCGTTTTTAACAGCAGTTTTACCGCCGATGGCTGGTTTGAAACCGGTGATATCGCGGTGCAAGATGCAGAGGGTTATTATCGGATAGTGGACAGAAAAAAAGATATGTTTATTTCGGGTGGGGAAAACGTTTATCCCGCCGAAGTTGAAGGCATAGTACTCAAACACCCAGACATTAAAGAATGCGCCATGATTGGTATTCCTAATGAAAAATGGGGTGAAGTAGGGTGTTTGTATGTGGTTGCTCATGCACAAAATGCTCAATTGGATACACTGTTATTAGTAGAGTATTTAACGGGACAGCTCGCCAAATATAAACTACCTAAACAGGTGGTAGTGCTTGATGCGCTGCCACGCACCAGTAGCGGTAAGGTGCTAAAACACGTGCTTTTAGCTAACGCCGTTAAATCTGCATAAGCCCTATTCAGGGCTTAGTTGTGCAAAAGCTATCTATAGTTAATAACTATGCTAGTACGCAAATATACTATTTTTAATTAATGCTCGCACCCTGATAACATCGTGATAACAAATTACTGCTAATTGTTATCACTTATCGAGGTGATTAAATTGATCTTAAAACAACATATTTCGCGGGGCATGTTCGTTGTGTCCTGCTTGTTAAGTACAGTGACAATGTCCTCATTTGCGACTGCAGATTGCCCACTTAAATATAGCCCTTTTTCAATTGATATGCCCGTAAGTGATGTGTTTCGCAGTAGCGCTGCAAAAGAGGTTTTGCAGCGTTACGCCCCTGATTTAGGTAAGGGGCTGAGTGCTAATTTTGGCGGAACTGAGCTTCCACCCCCCTTTGCCAACATCATGTCACCACGTATATTGTTGCAAATTGAGGGTGTAAAGCTCAGTGCTGAGCAATTACAGGCCTTAGAACATGAGCTACAAAACGTGCCAGTAACCGCCGAAGATCAGCAACTACGTTGTCAGCGTTATGACAACGAGCGTATTGAACTACCTGCAACCATCCAACATCCTGCTATTTTAGTCTTTGAAAAAATTACTGGTTTTCGAGATGAACCTTCGGTTAACGCAGCGCAAGTCGCTATCAAAAACCTGGCTAAACAAAACAACTGGCAACTGGTATTTAGCGATAAAGCCGGGGTGTTTAACCTTGAGGATTTGGCTAAATTTGATGCCATCATTTGGAATAATGTTAGTGGCGATGCACTCACCCTGACTCAGCGAGCAGCGTTTAAACGTTATCTGCAACAGGGTGGTGGCTATGTGGGTATTCATGGTTCAGCGGGTGATCCTGCGTATTTCTGGGATTGGTATCCTGATGAGCTGATCAGCGCTCGTTTTATTGGTCACCCGAGTGAACCACAATTTCAAACTGCAAGGGTGCAACTTGAATCACATCAACCACTGCTGTCACACAAACTGGATGCAAACTGGAGTTTAAACGAAGAGTGGTATTCCTTTGCCCAGAGTCCCAGAGTGAAAGGCGCACATATTATTGCCAGCCTCGATGAAACAAGTTATTCGCCCGTGGGTTTTGGGCACTCTCTTGCTATGGGTGATCATCCTATTGCCTGGGCAAAATGTATGGGGCCAGCGCGGGTGTTTTATACCGCTATTGGACACTTGCCCGAAGTGTATGCAGATAAAAACAGCCTGCAATTATTGGAAAATGGCATTGAATGGTCGCTTAATTTAGACAATTTACCCTGCCAAGAAAGTTTGACTCAATAGGAAACCTCTGTGATTAATAAAAGTTATGTATTTAAAGAATCCGCCATCAGTGCCGTGATCAATGCGCTGTTTAGTATCGTTTTTGTATTTTTGATTTTTTATCCCGCCAGTCATATTGCTGTTTTTGGCGCTGATGGGCTGGTGGTGGATGCGATTCCGCAAAGTCTGGCGATTACTTTTATGGCTACCTTGATCCCAACCTTAGTCACACGCAGCCGCAAACGTAAAGGGCTTGTTACAGCATCACCAGAGTGCATTACCTGGTTACCAAAAAATGCGGTATTACGAGCGCTGACACTGGCAATCATCATCGCGTTAATAACGGTGGCGGGGCACTTTGCGGTTTTTAGTTTGCTGGCCATCGAAAGTGTGAGTTTTAACACGGCAGCCATTGCAAAGGTGATTTATGGGGCGATGTTAGGTGCCTTGATTACTCGTTATACGGTTTCATTATTATTTACGCGCAGCCCCGATTAAGCCGAGTGCGTTGTTAGTGGTTTCTCTTAACAAACTAATTACGTTTAGCCTATTTTAAAAACTCACTTTGCATAGTGGGTATCGTTAATTTGGAGAATAAAGTGTTGCTCAATTGTTTTATTAATAAGCTAAAATTACGGCCCCTAGTGGTCGCTGTAGCAGGTGCCTTGGCGGTAAGTAGCCTGTTGTCTTGCAGTGGCGATAAACAAGCCAATCAAGCAAATGTGCTGGCCGCAAGCCAACTGAGTCAACAAGTTTTGAATCCACCGCAAGATGCTAAACCTCGTGTGTGGTGGCATTGGATGAACGGCAATGTCACTAAAGAGGGTATTGCTGCCGATTTAGCCTGGATGAACAAAGTCGGCATTGGCGGAGTACAAAATTTTGATGCCCAGTTAATGACCCCGCACATCGTGGATAAACCGGTTTCTTACATGACAGATGAATGGCAAGACCTGTTTCGTTTTGCCTTGGCTGAAGCGCAAAAGTACGATTTTGAATATGCCATTGCCGCCTCGCCTGGCTGGAGTGAAACGGGCGGTCCGTGGGTGGCCCCTAAAGATGGGATGAAAAAACTGGTTTGGACTACGCAAACTGTTAAAGGCGGTTCATCAAATAAGATAGTTTTAAAAGCGCCCCCCAAGACCACGGGGTTATTTATGGACTACGGTATGCCCGGTGAAATTTTTGTGGCCAAAGAGGAAGGCAAACATTTACCTGAGTATTATGAGGATGTAGCAGTATTGGCTTATCCGGTTAACGAACCTGATGTTATCCAAGTTGTGAGTGTTAAAGCGTCTGATAACAGTGTAATTAAGTTAAAAGATTTGCAAGATGGTAGTTATCTCAGTTCAATCAACATGAAGTCTGATCCAAAGTCACCGAGCTTTTTAGACTTTGATTTAGGTAAAGAACAAATCGTACGATCGATGTCGATTGCTTTACCACCCCCAGGTATGTTTGCTCCGGCTTTACTTGCCCCTCAACTTGAAGTCAGTACTGATGGTAAGACTTTTACCAAGATAGCCACATTTTCTAAAACCGATGGTTTGCAGTCAACTGTATCTTTTGATGGAGTGCGAGCTAAAACGCTACGTTTGGTGTTTGCCAGCAATGCTGATGGCCTATTTCAATTACCCTCATCTTCTGCTCCAGGCGCTAAGCCACCCATGCATATGCCTGGCTCAGTAGGCGATGGTAAGTTAGACGTGACATTGCTCGAAGTCGGTATTTATGCTCAAGCTAAAGTGCACCGCTTTGAAGAAAAAGCAGTGTATGCTTTGGCCGAAGACTACTATCCCATTTCATATCAGTTAGATAGCCAAGGTGTGCCAGTAGATCACGTGCTCAATTTAAGCGACAAGTTACAGGCCGATGGCAGTTTGGATTGGCAGCCACCAGCGGGTAATTGGCAAGTTATTCGTCTGGGTTATTCACTAACAGGCAAAGAAAACCATCCAGCGCCACCTGAAGCCACCGGGCTAGAAGTAGACAAATACGATGCCGATGCAGTGCGTCGGTATATTAATACGTATTTGGATAAATATCTGGCGGTTGTGGGCAAAGAGCAAATGGGCGAGCGGGGGATCAAAGCCCTATTAAACGACAGTATTGAGTCGGGTCCATCCAACTGGTCAACCCATTTAATCGAAGAATTCAAACAACGCCGTGGCTATGGCATCACTCACTGGTTACCAGCCCTTACCGGTGTGATCATTGGTGACGCGCAAAAAACCGATGCGTTTTTATATGATTTCAGACAAACCCTAGCAGAGATGATCGCCGACAATCATTATGCGGTGATCAGTGAAGAAGTACGTAAACGTGGTATGACCCATTATTCAGAAGCCTTAGAGAGTGGCAGACCTTCAATGGGCGATGGAATGCGTATGCGCCGTCATGCTGATATTCCCATGGCCGCAATGTGGTCGTTTGACACCGCCAATAATACCGGGCCCGCGCCGCAATATTGGTCGGACATTCGTGAAGCAGCTTCGGTTGCACATATTTACGGGCAAAACATCGTGGCCGCCGAGTCGCTCACCTCAGCCTTATCACCTTGGGCTTTTGCCCCAAAAGATTTAAAACCGATGATTGATATGGAGTTTGCTCTGGGGGTAAACCGGCCGATCATCCATACCTCGGTACATCAACCTCTAACCGACAAAGCGCCTGGTTTGAGCCTGTTTGTGTTTGGTCAGTACTTTAACCGTCTGGATACTTGGGCAGAATATGCCAAACCTTGGGTAAGCTATATCACTCGAAATGCATTTATGCTGCAACAAGGGCGTTTTGCCGCTGATGTTGCCTACTTTTATGGTGAAGAAGCCCCACTTACTGCCTTATATAACGACGCACCACCCACAGATGTGAGCAATCAAAACGGCTTTGATTATGTTAACGCCGATGTGATTTTGGACAAGTTATCTAATGACGGTAGTGAAGTGGTCGCTGATAGCGGTGCCCGTTATAAAGTGATTTATTTAGGTGGTACTTCGCAGTATATGTCTTTAGCCGTATTAGAAAAACTTGCTGTTTTAGTCAAAGGTGGCGCGACCTTAATTGGTAATAATCCTCTTGGGTCGCCTACTTTAATGGATGATCGAGAGCGCTTTGCCCAACTTGCCAATGAGCTCTGGTCAGGTAAATATGCTAAACAGGTTATTTCAGCCAATAGTTTGCAACAAGGCTTAGATAAATTAGCTATGTCTGCTGATTTTAGTTACCAAGCAGATAATGCGGATTCAGTGGTGATGTTTGTGCATCGAACAACGGCCAACAGTGATATTTATTATTTTACCAATCGTAAAGATAGAACCGAAAACGGTCAGTTCCGTTTACGCAAAACCGGCATTCAGCCGCAGTTTTTTAATGCAGTGAGTGGTGAAACTCATGCCTTACCTTATCGTACTGAAGGGCAATATACCCTGATAGACTATGATTTAGCGGCTTTTGAGTCGGGATATATCGTGTTTGAACAAGGCCTTAACGCTATGCTAGTGAAAGGTAAGCAAGTTGACTATCAGCCAGCTAAAGCGCCAGCTTCAGCTAAAAAAATACAAGTGGATTTTGGTGGTTATTGGCAGGTTGATTTTCAGCAAGAAAGAGGAGCACCACAGCAAAGCCAACAAATGGCGGTAGGAGACTGGTCGAAAAACAGTAATGAAGGTATTCGGTATTTTTCAGGTACTGCGACGTATCGTAGAACCCTTGAAATCAGTCAGGCTGACTTATCGTCAGGTGATAAAATAAGCCTGAATTTAGGTGAAGTGGCTGACATTGCTGAAGTGCTGATCAACGGCCAATCAGCTGGTATTGCCTGGACGCCACCTTATGTTGTTGATGCCACGTCCTATCTTCAACCAGGCTCAAATGACATTGAAATTAAGGTGACAAATTTATGGGTGAATCGTTTGATTGGTGACAATCAACCAGAGATTAAACAAACCTATACCTTTACGGTTATTCCGACCTATTTCCCTGATGCACCACTACGCCCCTCGGGTTTAATTGGGCCAGTGACACTGACGGCAAATTGAGCCTTAAGGCACAACTGATACCACAAGCCAATTAGTTAACCAAATGGCGCTTTGTAGCGCCCATTTAAAAAATAAGAAGAAATTACTATGTCAAAACTCACTCTATTTGCTTTTCCTGGCAGCTGTTCCCGAGTATCGATGATTTTATTAGAACAAGCCCAAGCTGATTACCAACTACAAATGGTTAAGCTTACTCAGGGCGAACACAAAAAGCCTGAATTTTTAGCCATTAATCCAAAAGGTAAAGTCCCCGCCTTAAAAGTTGATAATGAAATACTCACTGAAAACCCGGCGATTATTTCTCTCATTGATAGTCTGTTTCCTGCGGCTAACTTGTTACCTAAAGTAGAGTCAAAACTGGCGGAGTTACAGCAACTGTCGGATCTGTGTTTTTGCTCATCTACCTTGCACCCGATTGTGACTCGTTTATGTAAACCAGAGTTTTTTACGGAACAACAAGCCACCACAGAGATTAAACAAAAAGCCAATAAAGATTTACTCATTGCCTTACAGTGGGTAGAACAGCGTTTAGGCGACAGTCAATGGTGGTATGGGCAACAGTGGAGCACCATGGATGCCTATATTTTTTGGGTAGTCAGTCGTGCTGCATCCTGTGATTTGGATTTGAGTCTAGTGCCAAACATTGAGCGCCATAAGCACGACATGTTAAAGCGTGAAGCGGTACAAAGGGCGTTGGCTAAAGAGCAGACATTGAGCTAGTCAGTCGCCAACAAGCTCTTGTCTGCCGATACAAGCTGTTTGGTTTTTTTGCTTGCGCCTAACTACTCGTTTAAGAAAAAGCGCCATTCTTTTATCTAATTTAATCTATCCATAAAACTGATAGTAATAATAATGTTATGTTGAATGTTTATAAAAAATATGTAATTATCAATTGGTTAGTTGATTTTTGTTATTGTGTTGATCTTGGTCAAAGATGGTTTAGGGCGTTTTGTACGCATCGATGAAACAAGTTATTTGAACAAAATGCTAACAAATGGTACTTATGACTTACTTACTTTAGGTGAATAAATAAACGTTATGCATTTAAATCGATTAGACCTCAACTTATTGGTAGTTCTTGATGCGTTGTTAACCGAAAAAAATGTCACTAAGGCAGCAAAACTAGTTCATCTTAGTCAGCCAGCTACAAGTGGTGCTTTATCTCGATTAAGAGAATATTTTGCTGATGATATACTGGTTAGGATTGGCTCAAAAATGGTATTAACCCCATTAGGCGAAAGTTTAGCGATCCCTGTGAACAATATTCTTTTACAAATTCAAGCGACAGTCGAAAAACGTCCAGAATTTGTACCAGAAGAATCTGAGCGTAACTTTAGGTTTATGTTATCAGATTATACTAACGCCATTTTTATTCCAAAATTGTTGAAAAAAGCCTTAAAAATGGCTCCTAAAGTGAAGTTTGAATTTACCCAACTCTACGATGATCCGCAGGAAGATTTGGAAAAAGGCAAAATCGATTTTTTATTACTGCCTGAGTTTTCGCTTTCGAGCAGCCATCCCAGTTGCCATCTGTTTGATGAAACTTATGTGTGTGTGGGTGATATTAATAATTCCGCATTAGACCACTTGGATTTGGACACATTTTTGTCTCTTGGTCATGTTACCACCCATTTTGGCGCGCAATTTAGACCGAGTTTAGTTGATACCATTCTTGAAGAACGTAATATAAAAAGTAATGTCGAAGTGGTAACCCCCTCCTTTACTTCTATTCCTCAAGTTGTGGTTGGAACCAACAGAATTGCTGTAATGCATAGCCGATTAGCCATAGAATGGTCTGAATACTTACCTCTAAAGATTGTTTCTCTGCCGCTTGAACTACCTGTTATGAAATGGGGACTGCAGTGGCATCAATATCGAGATAACGACCCTGGTTCGATTTGGATGAAAGAATTAGTGATAGAAACCGCCCAGCAGCTGTAATCTGAGATTTTCCTGATTAGTGGCACTGATAGTCAGTGTCACCATTTGCCGCGATCGGCAATTAAAACAGGCTATTCAATATACAAATGGTTGCTATCGACATAAGCAATTTGTACTCTTTTTAAAACTACTTAGAATCAATACATTATATTTATGTTAATCGTTTGAAAGTGAGAAGTTAATGGGGAAGTTGAGCGACGTTCGCAGAGTGGTTACTGGTCACAATGAAGTAGGCAAAGCGGTTTTTAAGGATGACCAACGGTTTAGCACCAAACAAATACCGTCGGGCGATGCTGAGTTTGCTTTAATATGGACTGCGCCACAACTGCCTGTCGACAATAACGATGAAACTGATGGTCGTTTGCGTGAAGCTGGTCTTACCCTGCAAGGTGGCTCGGTTATTCGGGTGGTTGATATGTTACCTGGAGGTCAGTCCCCCATGCATCGCACCAACAGTTTAGATTACGGTATAGTGGTCAGTGGTCAGCTGGAACTTGAGCTAGATGATGGCAATAAAACCTTGTTGGGGCCAAGTGATATTGTTATTCAACGCGGCACCATTCATTTATGGCGCAATCCAAGTGAAAGCGAAATATGCCGTATAGTGTTTGTGCTAACACAAGCCACAGCTGCAATCGTGAATGGGCAAGCCTTGCCTGAACTGCACCCTTAATTCTAATCACCTAGGATCGACCTATGGAAAATTACGACTTTATTGCGATGGGCGCGGGACACAACTCGCTCACCACTTGTTCTTATCTTGCCAAGGCAGGCAAAAAAGTATTGCTACTTGAGCGTCAAGGCTATGCTGGTGGTGGTGTGTCAACCCAACAAATTTTAACTCCGGGTTACCACCATGATTTGCACTCTAGTGTGCACATCATGATCCAAGCTAATCCGATGATCACCAATGATGAGCTCAATTTATTTAGCAAATACGGCATGAAGTATAAATATTCTGACGTACCTCATGCCACGATCTTTGCCGACCAATCGGTGTTGATGACCTATCAAGATCTGGATAAAACCTGTGAGGGCATCGCTAAGTTTTCAAATAAAGATGCGGAGTCTTATCGCAAGTTTGTGCAACTTGGCCAAACTATGTTGCCCATGATTATGCCGGGAATGTACAAGCCGCAGCCGCCTCTAGGCCAATTGATGGCGATGCTAGATAGCAGTGACGAAGGCCGCGTGATGCTGGATTTTATGCAACGCAGTAGCATGGATATTATTAATCATTGGTTTGAAAACGATAAAGTTAAAATGCATATTGCCCGTGCAGTATCAGAAAACTTGCAATTACCCGATGAGCTGGGAACCGGCATGGGCACCGTGATGTTTACCTCGCTAATGCACACCTATGGCGTGTCTCAACCCTGGGGCGGCTCTGGTAAGTTATCAGAATCGATGGTTAGGGCTATTGAGGATTCCGGCGGCGAAATTCGCTACAACGCTGAAATTAAACGTATTATCGTTGCTGGTGGTAAAGCGGTGGGCGTAGAGTTGGCCGACGGTGAAAAGATTATGGCAAAAGATGCAGTGATCGGCTCGATGCACCCGCATAAAGTGCGTCAGTTTGTCGATGGGGTAGCTGAGCCTGTATTACAACGGGCAGAAAGAGTGTCTTTGGCCGCGTTTAGTCTGTTTGTCTCTCACTATGATTTGCACAAACCGATAGAATTTATCACCCCAGAAAAAGACGTCGAAAAAGCCATTATGCTGACCTTGTGTCAACATGAGTCTATGGCCGAAATGCAGCGTGACTTTGATGCCCTTAAGCGTGGTGAACTGATCGATAAAATGTTTTCGGCGGGCAATGATGAGTCAAAAACCGACCCTAGCAGAGTCCCCACTGGTGCCGGTATGTGGCACAGCACAGGCTTTGCACCCTATCAACTCTTTGAAGGCGGCACCTCACGTTGGGACGAATACAAAGAGCAGTACGGTGAGTTACGCCGGCAACAGCAATCTAAGTTTGTCTCGAATTTAACCAGCGATAATATCATTGCGCACAAATTTTACTCACCACTCGATTTAGAGCGCAACTCGCCTAATTCGATGGTACGCGGCGATGTGCACGGTATTGCACCTTATTTTTATCAAAGCGTTGGCCATCGCCCAACACCTGATTTAGGTCAATTTAGAGTGCCGGGAATAGACGGCCTTTATTTGGTTGGTCCTTCAATGCCTCCTGCTGGTGGTGTCGTGGGTGCGGGGCGTGCGGCCGCAATGAATATTTTTGAAGATATGGGCATGGACTTTGACGCTATTTTCCAAACTGGTGAAGGTAAAAATGTGGTTCGTCAAAAATCACGCAGTCAGGCCCCCAACGATGGTGCGATGCGCTTATTTGATGAAAACGACGCAGAATTGATGCAAGTCAGTACCATCGACACCACTGACGATGAAATTGTGATTAAAGGGAAGACCTTTGGCACCATGCCCTTGGTTGCACGTTTAGGTCCAGGAGACTTGCGACGTGCCATGAAGTTAGCACTTACCCCTAAAAAAGTGGCGTCAATTATTGGTATGTTATTCAAAAAAGATTAAGCAAGCCGAACGGTCTCAAACGGTGTTTTTACCAACATTGAACACCCATCCTGTCAGTTTTGGGCTGTGTATTAACGGCCCGATTTTTTTAAATAAAGCGACGGATTGAAGTCATGGCCAAAAAATCAAAGTTTAATCAGCAGAAAGGCCAGCGACTGGCCGGTAAGGTCGCTTTGGTTACCGGAGCGGGAAGTGGCATCGGTAAAGGTTGCGCCTTAATGTTTGCCCGTCAAGGTGCAAGGGTGATCGCCTGTGATATTGATCAAGACTCCGTCATCGACACCCAAAACAAAGCAAAAACCGAAGGGCTGAGTATGTATGTTATGGCACCGGTGAATTTGCTTGATGAAACCGATGTGAACGCGATGATGATGCGTCTCGTGAATCAACACAAAAAATTGGACATTGTAGTTAATGCCGCCGCTACAGCGGTATTTAAGTGGATTGAAGACTTAAGTTACGCTGATTGGCAACTCACACTCAAGGCCGAAATTGATAGTGTATTTTTAGTATGTAAAGCCGCTTGGCCTTATTTAAAGCAAAGTAACGCTGGATCAATCATTAATTTTGCCTCAGCTAATGCTTATGTTGCCTTCGATGGTTCACCTGCATTGGCTCATTGTGCCGGTAAGGGGGGCGTACTGGCAATGACCCGACAACTCGCCATGGAAGGAGGACCTTTTGGTCTGCGTGCCAATACGATTGCGCCGGGCATGATAGTCACGGGTGCAACTAAACCGGTATTAGAGCAAGAGGGTTTTGTCGATAAGGTGATGGCGAAAAACATGCTCAAACGTTTGGGGCAACCAGCAGATATCGCATGGTGTGCGGTATATCTCGCCTCGGATGAAGCCTCGTTTGTCACCGGTGCCGATTTTTCGGTGGATGCTGGTGCGATAGCTTGGTGATGCTGGATTTACTTTCGCAGCATTTTTACAGATTTAAGTAATAGGAAGCAAAATGACAAATACACAACAAACCCATAGTGGTCGAGTTGCTATTATCACCGGCGCAGCTGGTGGCTTAGGCAGCCACTTTGCGCCTACTTTAGCCGCAGCAGGTTGCGACATTGCTATAGCAGACATTGCCCCAGCTGATGACGTGGTCGCAGCTGTAGAAGCTTTGGGGCGCAAAGCTTACAGCGAAATTTGCGATTTATCCGATGCTCAGCAAGTGCTGAATTTTGCAAATAATGTATTAGCGAAATTCGGCCGTTGCGACATTTTGGTAAATAACGCCGCTTATATGCCGTTGATTTCGTTGCAAGCGCTGACGATAGAACAATTTCGCAAATTTGAAGCGATTAATGTCGAGGCACCATTGTTGCTGGCGCAAGCCCTCAGTCCTGGCATGATAGAAAACGCTTACGGACGTATTGTGCAAATTACTTCGAGCACCGTGGGTAGCCCGATGCCGGGCTTTTTGTCCTATGTTACCAGCAAAATGGCTGGCATTGGTTTAGTCAGAGCGCTTGCGGCGGAGCTCAGTAACCAAGGAATTATGGTAAATGGATTATCGCCAGGTTTAACAAAAACAGCCGAATCTGAAAAAAATCTGCCAGCTGAATTGTTTGAAGCGGTTAAAAACAAACAAATCATCAAGCGTACCGAAGTGCCAGAGGATTTATGCAACGCTTTGTTATATCTCACGTCCGAACAATGCAATTTTGTGACAGGGCAAAACATTAATTGCGATGGCGGACATTTGTTTTAGTTTAATTGCTTATCATCACTTAAAGGTCAATTTAATCAATTGGCCTTTTTTATTACGATAACGGTAACGTTTTTTACGAATTAAAAAAGTTTGTAGATGGAAATGAATATCACTAGTTACCGTCGCTGACGAGTGTTCCACCGTCAATCACAATATTTTGCCCGGTTATGTAAGCACCGGCGGATGATGAGAGTAATAGTACAACACTGGCAATTTCATTTGGTTCACCTACCCGTCGCAAAGGGGTTAGGGCTAAGCGCTTTTCCATTATGGCTGGGTTATTTAACATTGGACTGGCGAATCGTGTGCGCACGACTCCTGGTGAAATGGCATTCACTCGAATATTTTGTGGTCCCCATTCAACGGCTAAGTTCCTAGCGAGTTGCGCAACGCCAGCTTTTGTAACGCCATATAAGCCCAGATACTTATTACCGCGCAAACTAGACAAGCTAGCAGTAAACACAATCGCGCCATCTTTGTGCTCTGCCATTTTAGGCAACACTAACGACGCTAACCAGTGAGGGCTTTGTAAATTGAGTTGTTGTACTTGTTGCCACGTTTCATCGTTGATATCTAGCATTGAGGCAGGTGGAGGCGCCACACCTGCGTTACAAATGAGGATATCTATTCGGCCCAATGTTTTAAGTGCAAATTCATATAAGGCAATGACTTGCGATTTTTGACTGACGTCACAAGCATAAGCACTTGCATCAATACCTTGTTCGCGCAGTAATTGCGCCGCGTTTTGTGTTTCCTTTTGGTCTAAACCGTTGATCACCACTTTGGCCCCCGCCTGACCTAGACTTTGCGCCATGGCAAAGCCCATGCCTGCACTGGCACCCGTTAACAAGGCTGATTTACCGCGCAAATCAAATAAGGTACCGGCATAAGGGGCAAGATTGGGCATATTCAATTCCTGGGCTAAGTTGATTGAGCTTTTTATGTTAAATCGGTGCCAGTAGTCCAGCAATCGATAAGGCCATAATTTGTACGTGTTCTTCTTTGGCACCGCCAGATTTTTCGATTTCGCCTAAACGCAGTGAATTAGCAACGATCATACGACAGCGCTCCCAGCGGCGGTTTTGAAAGCGCTCGAACACCGCTTGAAACCCGCCACCTTTTGCCACTTCTTGCGCAAGCACCACTGCATCCTCATGGCCCATTCCAGCTCCCGAAGCCAAATGTGGTGTGGTGGCATGTACAGCATCTCCAATCAGCAACACTCGGCCTTTATACCAAGGGCGAGGCATAATCATACCTTCAAGCGGGCGATACAATATTTGACTATTTTTATCTAAACTCGCCTTTACTTTTTCGATTATTGGCGCGGTAAACGGTGTGAGTAGATTGAGTAAATAGGCCAGCTCATCTTCCTTGGCGACACGATTTTTGTTAGGGCGCAGTTCGGTATAGTTGAGATACATATGGGTATCAGAAACTGGGGTAAAGCCCATTTTTCCGGTAGGGCCGAAAAATAAGCTTGGGCGTTCAAGTCCAAAGCGCGGGATGACGGCGCGCCATACGCCTTGGCCAGTGTATTGGGGGGAAGGTGCATCAACAAAAACATGCTGCCTTACTGCTGAATACACACCATCAGAAGCAATCACTACATCGTAATCATGGCTGCTGCCATCGGTTTGAGTCACAGTTACTTTATCAGGGCTTTCAATTATCTGGCTAAATGTTTGGCCTAAAATCACCTTCACACCCGCTTCTTGGGTATTTTTGGCTAATATTTTTGCCAGAACCGGGCGCATTATGCCGCCACCGCCAACCACTGATGAGCCAGGCACAGCAGGCGTTTTGATAGTTTGAATAAACGTGTCGTCTGCCATGCGCATATCAACATCTTGGGTAATCACACCATGTTGTTTAAATTCGTCTAATACACCAATTTGTTCAATGGCGCGTAAGGAGGGGCCACTTACCGTAATGCCTGCGCCATCTGTTTGCCACTTGGGATCCAGTTCGAGAATGGTAACATCCAAACCTTGACGTTGCAGTAATATAGCGGTCGACATACCGGAAAAACCGCCGCCAATGATGAGTACTTTTTTTATTTTTTGAGTCATAGTTTTTTCTCACTGTCCAAATGCAAACAAAGCAGACCTTGGTGGTCGCAGGTCACTTCAAGTTTTTCCAATCGTTTATTTATACAGGGGCCGTGCACACATAGGCCGTTATCAATTTCAAATAACGCGCCATGGGAGCCACACTGAATAAACCGGCCATTCCCATTTAAAAAATGATGTTTGCGCCACGCCATAGATCCTTCTTCATAGCCTTTATGCGGGCAAGAATTGCGATAGGCATAGACTTCATCTATAGCTACACGCACAACAAATACCTGATGGACTGCACTGTTGTTGAGTGAATAGCCGCGTGAGGTACCAATCGTAATCTCGTCGATGTGTCCAAGCACAAACATAGAAAGTTGCTTAATGCGGCCCGCCACCAGGCATCCATTTATCCACTAAAGTAAAGTTAAATATTTGCGAGGCATCAGCTGAGGCATCACAGGCTCTGGGCTGCCAGCTATCGTCGTGCAAATCCATGTCTGCGTCGTACTCAACGTGGGCGCCGAAGGGGCTATTGAAATACCAAAACCAATTTGAGCCAAAAATGTGTCGACCCGGGCCCCAAAATGATTCATAGCCTTTTTCAACAAACCGCCGACCGGCTTGTAACACTTCTGTGGGACCCGCCATATGGAAGGTAAAGTGCTCAACACCCAGCATAGACGGCGGCGTTTCAATGAAAAACAAGGTGTGATGTTCTAAGGTGCCAGCCGGGCGCATAAATGGCCCTAAATTACTAAAACGATCGACGGTTACAAAACCTAGTCGTTGGTAAAACGCTTCAGTTTCTGCCTGGTCTGGTACGAAATAAACCACATGCGACAACGAGCGCGGAATGATCTTAATATCATTCAAGGCTGCAATACTATTAACTGGACGTTGGCAATCACCCGGTGCATTGACTTTTTCTGCCGGAAGAGCAACCGGTTGACGAATGGTTAATTGAAAACCCAACACAAAGCCATTAGGGTCAACTAACTCTAGGGAACCATCAGCCAATACAGTTACTTCACGATCTTTGGCCATTTCGCTTTTAATTTGCTCAAGGGTCACACTATCTGCAACACCGTATACGGTTTTGCGGATCATGGAATTAGTTGGCAGAGGCGCTGGCAAGCTATGGTCATTTCTAGCCTTTACTACGATGGAAGTGCCATCTAAGCCCTTAAATTCGCCACCCGCTTCTGAAACCTTATGTTCAATCAGACCATAGTCAGACAAATACTGACAACAACTGGCAACATCATCAACCCCAAATACCAAACTATCTAATCCCACTATTTTCATTTTCAATCTCATATTCATGCAATTTTCCATGAGGTGAGTCTAAATAGGCAGATGTGCTTAAACAAATCGCTTATACAAATTTTTAACATTTGCAGAACCGATTTAACCTATAATTATTATTAAAAACAAATGGTTATGTTTTCTAGTTGTACTTTTGTGAATTGTAAACTTGACGAAGTTTGGATTTTTAGACGTTTTTTTGCAGAAAAAAGTGGGGTTTACTGCAAACCCATGTTTGCAGTCGAATCGTGAGTAAACCAATAGCCGGACAACCTTGATCGAATGTGAGTTGCTGCGCTAAGTTAGCGCTTTTTTTTCTAAATACGCGAAACACCTGATTTTATCGCTGCATCGGCCACAGATTTTGATACTCGGTTTAACAACCTGGAATCCATTGGTTTTGGAATAATATAATGCCTGCCAAAAACTAATTCAGTCACACCCGAGGCTTTAAGCACCGATGCAGGCACAAGCTCTTTGGCAATCGCGCGGATAGACTCAACAGCGGCAAGTTTCATTTCATCATTTATTATACTGGCTCTGACATCTAAGGCACCGCGAAAAATAAATGGAAAACACAATACATTGTTGACCTGATTAGGGTAATCAGAACGACCAGTTGCCAGGATCAAATCATCGCGTACTGCCATTGCCAGCTCTGGTTTAATTTCAGGCTCTGGGTTTGAACAAGCAAATACCACAGGGTTAGGTGCCATCAGTTTTAGTGCTTCTGCTGACAACAAATTGGCCCCCGATACACCAACAAACACGTCAGCTCCGAGCATAGCGTCTTCTAGTGTGCGTTTGTCGGTATTATTAGCAAACAACGTCTTATACTCATTCAAATCCTGCCGTTTAGTGTGAATAATACCCTGACGATCCAACATGTAAATGTGTTCACGTTGTGCTCCACACTTGATTAATAAATCCATACAGGCAATGGCGGCGGCTCCAGCGCCAAGACAAACTATGACGCAGTCTTTTAATTGCTTCCCTTGAATTTCCAGTGCATTTAACAAGGCTGCAGCGGTAACAATGGCGGTCCCATGCTGGTCATCATGAAAAACCGGAATATTGCAGCGTTTGATCAATTCTCGCTCTATTTCAAAACATTCGGGGGCTTTAATATCTTCGAGGTTGATGCCACCAAAAGTATCGGCAATATTGGCTACCGTATCAATGAATTCTTTCGTACTATTATGGTTAACTTCTATGTCAAAAGAATCAATATTAGCAAATCGTTTGAATAATAGGGCTTTGCCTTCCATCACCGGCTTAGACGCCAACGGCCCTAAATTGCCTAACCCCAAAATTGCCGTACCATTGGTGATAACTGCAACGGTATTGCCTTTAGCCGTATATCGATAAACATTGTCGGGATCGAATGCTATTTCTCTTACCGGCTCTGCGACACCAGGACTATAAGCCAATGCCAGATCATGGGCGGTTTCTGCTGCAGTGGTCAAGGCCATACAAATTTTACCTGGCGTAGGCTGAGCGTGGTAGTTTAATGCTTGTTGTCTAAAGTCTGACATGAATATTTTCCGCTGGAAGTAGAGTTATTTTTGTTGTGTTTGCGACACGTTTTTGCGAAACAATGGATATGTTAGCTGCACGAAAGTCAGATGTTTTCTTCTACAAATTCGATCAAGTTACCGGCACAGTCCCGCAAAAAACAGCCTTTGCCAAATTTTTCACGCACCACAAACGCCACATCTGCACCTTTGGCTTCAACGGCGAGTAAAAACGCTTCTAAATCTGCAACCCGAAAGGCCACATGTTTATTGCCATGGGTTTTTACATCGTTGGGAGGATGGCGCCTGTCGTCTGGCAAGGGCGCAGCCCCTTGTACTTCGAATATTTCAAAGCGCAAGGGGCCACGTTTTACCATCGCCACATTGGCGTTGGCAGCCTCAATATGAAATTGTCGTTCGAGTTCAAACCCCAGCACGTGCCCATACCATGCAATGGCTTCGGCTAAATTGGGTACGCTTACGCCACCATGATGAAAGCTAAATTCTGGGGTGAGCATGTTTTACTCCATTTCAGCAAAGGTTTGTGCGCACCAATCGGCAATATAATCACGCATTGCCGTACCATTATCGGCACCGCAGTGTTCAATTTCAAAGTCTGCCTCGGTGAAAATCCGTAAATGGCGTTTAACACTATTTACCGCCTGCTCATAGCTACGGTGTGCATTGTGCATAGGAATTTGTCTGTCACCGGCGCCATGGGTCACCAAAAACGGCATTTTGAGCTTTTCAATTTGGCCATCTAAGGTGACGTTTGGCATATAAGCCATAAAGTCATCCATGTTATCTTTGCCCCACACCCACATGACGTGATCCCAATAATGCGGTACTGGGTTTTCGCCGTCTTTGGCTAAACGTTCTTTTTGACGTTCACCCCAAACGTGGTTAGCCCCCATTACGGCACACAGCGCAAAACGCGATTCATTAGCCGCAGCTCGTGGCGCGTAATAGCCACCTAAAGATAAACCAAACATACCAATTTTGGATGAAATAACATCGCTGCGCCCGGCTAAATATTCCCAGGCTGGTGTGGCCCAACGTTCGGTATCATACACAGCAGCTAAGCCACGTTTACGCAGGGCTTCGCCAGTGCCAGGCTGGTCAACAAATAAGGTGTTGATGCCGCGGCGTAGGTTTTCGATACCGTGTCCGGCCATCATGACTTGCTCTTTCATCGAGTCTAAACCGTTGCAAGACACTAAAGCAGGTCTGGCGGTCCCGCTGCCATCGTGTACAAAAATAGCGGGGTAGCTATCATCATCAAACGGAATATCGATAAAATCGACGTGTAATCCGCTCAATTCAACGTATTTTTTATACAGCGCTAAGCCTTTATCGTAAGCTGCCCAGCGCGGTGCATAGTCACGAGATTGCATGCGCTCTGCCGATAAATAATAACCACTGGCGCGACCATATTTAGTCCCTGCAGACAATAAATAACCGTGTTTTTCATCTTCTTCGGCATTTTTACAAACTTGGTCAGCTACGGCTATCCAGCTATCAAATAATTTAGCGGTACCGGCATCACCACCAGAGGCGGCAGCCTCAATGATCGGGCGACAGGCCACATCCACTTCACCATGGTTGCCGCCACAAACTAAGGCTAAATTAACCTGTAGATTCCAAATATAATTACCTTTAAACGGTTCGAACATAAATTTCTCCTATTCTGCTGTCCAGCCACCGTCGACCACTAAACTGGTGCCGGTGACCAAAGATGATGCGTCTGATGCCAAAAATACAGCCGCACCCATTAAATCTTGTACCTGACCAATACGGCCGAGTTTTATCTTGCTTAATACCGACTGTAAAAAATCAGGATCGGCAAAAAACGGTTTTGTCAGTGGGGTTTCAATAAACGTGGGCGCAATGGTATTGCTACGAATGCCATAACTGGCTAAATCTAGGGCAAAACTTTTATTCATGCCCTCTAAGGCCCATTTTGATGCACAGTACAATGCACGATTAGGCCCACCCACATGGCCCATTTGTGAACCTATGTGAATAAGTGAGCCTTTTATCTTTGCCGCAATCATCTTCTTGACGCAGCCCTGTGTGACAAAAAAAGCACTTTTTAGGTTTAGATCAAGCACCGCATCATAGTCATCTTCATTAACGTCCATCATCACTTTAGGGCGATTGGTGCCTGCATTATTGATTAAGACATGAAACGCCTCACGCTCACTAAAAAACGTTTTGACCTGCGACAAATTACTCACGTCTAAACATACGGCTTCGGCGCGTCCACCGGCGGCAATAATGGCCTCAGCCACTGCGCTAATTTCACTCTCACTGCGGGCAACCAGAGTAACCATAGCGCCTACTTCGGCTAAACCTGCGGCCATGGCCATACCGATACCACGACCCGCTCCAGTGACCAAAGCACGGCGCCCATCGAGGCGCATCGAAGGCAGTTTAGGTAAGTTAAGCTCTGTCACAGTTCACCTCACGCGCGAGTTAAGTCAGACGGAACTGCACTGCTTGCATAAGGCACATCGCGTTTACCGTAACGACGCACACGAATGTTGGCTTGTTCACCATGTCCAGCAAACCCTTCTAGGCCACATAAACGAGAGCAATATTCGCCCACTAAAGCAGAGGCTTCATCTGTAATAATTCTTTGATAAGTACAGGTTTTTAAGAATTTACCTACCCATAAACCACCAGTAAAACGTGCCGATTTTTTAGTCGGCAGTGTATGATTAGTACCAATTACCTTGTCACCAAAAGATACGTTTGTGCGCGGTCCCAAGAACAACGCGCCATAGTTCGTCATATTGTTTAAGAAATAATCCGGATCGCTGGTCATGACTTGCACGTGCTCAAACGCCAGCTCGTCAGCAATCTGTACCATTTCTTCGTAGCTCTCGGCCACAATCACTTCGCCATAGGTGTCCCACGCTTTGCGGGCAATATCTGCGGTGGGTAAAATGTCGAGTAAACGTTCAATTTCAGTCATGGTTTCGCGGGCGAGTTTTTCTGAATTGGTCAGTAAAATGCCAGGGCTGTCAGGGCCATGTTCTACTTGGCCCAATATATCAGTGGCACAAATTTCACCATCCACTGATTCGTCGGCAATAATCAGGGTTTCTGTCGGGCCGGCAAATAAATCGATACCCACGCGGCCAAATAACTGGCGTTTCGCTTCAGCGACAAAAGCGTTACCCGGGCCGACAAGGATATCAATCGGATCAATACTTTGTGTACCAAGCGCCATCGCACCCACGGCTTGGATGCCACCTAAAGCATAAATTGCATCGGCGCCAGCTAAAGCTTGAGCGGCAACGATAGCGGGTGCAGGTTTACCTTTAAAAGGTGGCGCACAGGTAATAACCCGTTTAACTCCTGCTACTTTAGCGGTTATCACCGACATATGCGCAGACGCTAATAAAGGGTATTTACCACCAGGCACATAACAACCAGCAGCATTAACGGGTACGTTTTTATGACCTAAGATAACACCAGGCATAGTTTCAACTTCAACATCTTGTATAGATTGACGTTGAATAGTGGCGAAATTTCGTACTTGTTTTTGCGCAAACTCAATATCTTTTAGATCTTGTTTGGACAAGGTATCGATGCAGGCTTGAATTTCTCTATCTGACAAGCGGTAATCTTCACGATCCCAGCCATCAAATTTGATGGATAAATCACGCACGGCGGCATCGCCACGCTGATCAATATCAGCTAACGTGGCTTCTACGATATCTCTGACTTTACGGTCTGCATCTGCTTTTACTTCAGCGGTAGCACCGCGTTTTAACCAAACGGCCATATTTTTCTCCTAAGCTGTTAATTTTGTGTGGGATGTTTGTTTAGTCTTGCCAGTGGTACTGCTACGAATGAACAGTTCTCCGGGCACGACAAAATGTTGAGCCTGACTTTTTATCAATGCAGGGTTAACAATGAGTTCGGCGGCTTTTTGTGCCATCAATGACACGGATTGGGTAAAGGTGGTCAATTCAAAGCTCGGCCAGGCTGCCTGGTCTACGTTATCGAATCCAACGATGCCGATGTCTTTGCCGGGCAGCAGGCCAAATTCAAATTTAGCCACCTCAAGGCAGGCTAAAGCCATGTGATCATTGGCGCAAAAAATGGCATCAGGTGGTTGCGCTAAAGACAGTAAACGACGTGCCGCTGCTAATGCTCCATGGCGGCTAAAGTGACCTACTTCGCGCATGGGCAGAGGACGCCCTTGTTGTTGTAAAAATTGCTTAAATGCCTGTTCACGCTCCGAACTGGTAGACGAGTCGGCAAAGCCGGCCATAAAAGCGATGCGTTGGTAACCACATTCAATCAGGTGCTGTCCAATGAGCTGCGCGCCGCGTTTATTTTCGCCAGTAACTGCCCAGCAAGCCGGAAACTGGCCAGTACGGTTTAAAAAGATAACGGGAATACCGGTACTTTGACATTGCTGGGCAAGCGACGACGATAAGGTGGTCGACATTAACACCAAGGCATCAACGCGGTAGTGCATCATTTCGTCAATTTGTGCATCGGCTTCGGCGTTTGCGGTGGTGGTAAAGACTAAAAGGCGTTTACCCACCGCCGATAAACTGGCAGAGAGTGCTTCTAATATCTGCGAAAAAAACGGATTTTCTAAGTTACCTAGCACCACTCCAATGATGTTGGATTTGCCTTTGAGTAAACTGCGCGCCAGAAAATTGGGCCGATAGCCTAATTGTTGTGCAGCGGCTAATACTTTGGTGCGGGTTTTCAATGAAACGCTGGCGCCTTCGGTATAAGTGCGTGAAACCGCAGATTGTGAAACACCGGCAAGTTTGGCGACATCACTTGCCGCCGGCACAGGTTTATGGCTATCAGTCATGACCAAAACCGGCAATAACCCGATTAACATGACAGACTTTAGGATCGCCCGCAAAATGAGGGCTGGCTAATTCACGCCAACGCATAAATCCGGCAGATTCACGAAACGTCACCATATGGTCATCTACACTATCCCATCCAACCACAAGACGGTAAGCCAAGTCATCTTCGATCACTTTATCAAGGGCAAAACTACGACAGCCTTTGGCTTGCTGAAAATAGGGGCTTGCTTGTTCAACTGCCGCTTTAAAAGCAGCTTGATGGCCTGGAATAATCTGAATGTCGGCAATTTCGTAAATCATATTTTATCCCTTTTAGGCTTGCATAACTTGTTGATGAATGGCGCCAAATACAGACTGACCACTAGGATCAAAGACTTCCATGTGTACAGTGTCACCAAATTTCATAAAGCCCGTTTTTGCTTCACCCAAATCCATTAACTCAATACCGCGGCGTTCGGCAATACAAGAGGAGCCAATTTCACGATAATTCGCGTTGGATACGGTGCCAGAACCAATGACTGTGCCGGCAACCAGATTGCGACTGTGGGCAGCATGGGCAACTAACTCATGAAAACCTGCTGACATGGGTTCGCCATTAGCGGCGCCAAATTGTTGGCCATTCCATTTAACCTGAAGGTCAAGCGCTACACGGCTATTACGCCAATTTTCACCTAGTTCATCTGGTGTGACGGCAACGGGGGCCATTGCGCAAGGGGGTTTCGCCTGAACCCAGCCAAAACCGGTTTTCATTTCAATCGGTGCCAGTTTACGCAGCGACCAATCATTAATTTGCACCACAAGGCGAATATGTTGTGCTGCTTGCTGTGCATCCACGCCCATAGGCGTTTCATCCACGATAACGCCAAACTCGCCTTCAAAATCAATAAATTCATCTTCTGTTTTGAACAGTACCGGTTCGCTAGGGGCGTAAAACTTGTCAGACACGCCTTGATACATCAACGGGCGACCTTGTCTATCCATGGGTTTCATATTGAATACTTTGTCCATTAATTCGCCATGACAATCAAAAGCCGAGCCGTCTAACCATTGCCATGCTCGAGGTAAAGGGGCAATTGCACTGTTAGTTTCAAAAGCAAAGGCTTGCGGTAATCCACCTTCTTGCAAAGCATTAAAACGCTCAGTCAGTGGGCCTTCTAACTGCACCCAATTTTCTAGGGCGTATTGCATTGTTGGCGCAATGTCACTTGCACTCACCGCAAAGCGAAGATCACGGGAAATGATGTGTAAACTGCCATCTTTGGTGCCGTTTTTTAGTGTGGCTAATTTCATTTTTCACCTATAAATTTAATTTTTTTAATGTGTATATACTGCAATCGACTTCGCTAAATTAGTCTCTATTTGCTGCGCTAATCTTCGTCAATAATTAACTATTTAAGAGTGTCATTGCATAGCTATGCAATAAAATATTGCATACTATAACAATCGGTGTCAATATAAAAATCACTTAAATCAACTATTTACAAGGCAAATAGGCTTAATTTGTTTTGTGGATACTGACTGGTTAATGGTTGGTTTTATTGCTTGTAGATAATTTTTTTGAAAGTGATTTAAGTGAAAAATATCGCTCAAATTGATTGAAAATTTTAAGCCGCAAATAAACTATCGTGATGTAGTACTTTAAAAAAATGGGAATAAATATGAACAATGTAATGATTACTGGTGCCGGTGGATTTGTCGGCCGTCACTTGTGCGAATTGCTACTGAATACGACAGATTACCACTTAACTTTACTCGATAGCGTATTGGCTGATGAGTGGTTAGCAGGGAATAGTAGGGTGACAAAAATCACCGGTCCATTACAGGATAATACAACCTTAGATCAAGCTTTTACTCGAGTGTTTGATGTGGTCTTTCATTTGGCATCGTTACCAGGTGGTGCAGCAGAGCAAAATCCTGAGCTTTCAAAAACCGTTAATTTAGATGCCACTTTAGCTTTATTTGAACGTGCGGCTGACCAGGGCAATTGCCCGCGTATTGTCTTTACCAGCACAATCGCTGTGCTTGGTGCGCCCATGCCAGAGATTGTTGATGACAATTGTTTAATTGTGCCAGCGATGACTTACGGTGCGCACAAAGCCATGACCGAACTCGCCTTAGCGGATGCAAGTCGTCGTGGTTTAGTTGACGCAGTGACGGTGCGTCTGCCTGGTATTGTAGCGAGGCCATTGGCAAAAAGTGGTCTAAAATCGGCTTTTTTAAGCAACGCTTTTCATTTGCTGGCAGCTGGCGAGGCATTTATCTCTCCTGTATCAGAACAGGCCACAATGTGGCTGATGTCGGTGCAACAATGTGCAGCTAATCTGGCTAAAGGTGCCACCCTCGACAGCGCTAACATGCCTAATTCCCGAGTTGTAACTTTACCCGCTCTACGTGTATCAATGGCTGAATTGTTGAACGAAATATGTAGACAAACCAAGGCTTCAGAGCAATTAATTAGCTGGCAGGCAGAACCTGATTTAGAAGTGATGTTTGGTCAGCAGCCTCCCTTATTTACACTTGCTGCGGAAAAGGCGGGCTTTAGTCATGATGGTGAGCTGTCTACTTTGGTTGCTAAGGCCTTAGTGTTCACGCAAAAATAGTGATCAGCAGAACAGGTCAGCATGCAAACTATTAACAAAACAAATTGTTAACATCTGTATTACAAATTAGTGAAAATCATAAAGGCGGGTTAACCTTTGCTAGCGCTAATCAGTAACACGGGAGAAAAACGATGTTGTATTGGTTTGTAGAGTATTCACTAGCTGAAAATACTCAGCCTGATTCACGTAAAAACTAACCCGAATAGCCCCGAGCTATTCCCTTAATCGAGTTTAATTAGATGAGTGTTAATACAAATAAAGCAGGTACCTTGCAAGGCGTGGCGCTGATTTTACCCATTGTTTTATCAGTTATGGGAGCGGTTCTATTAGCCCCTATCGTGCCACAGCTTATGGAGCAATTTAAGGATATCCCCAATGCTAATTATTGGGTGCCGAGTTTACTTTCGGTACCGGCCTTATGTATCGCTTTGTTTTCTGCGCCAGCCGGGTATATCGCAGACAAATTTGGTCGTAGACGCATATTGATTTGGTCAATGTTTATTTATGCCTTTTGTGGCATGGCGCCTTTGGTATTGAATGATTTTGTCGCTATTTACATTAGCCGGATTGGCGTTGGTTTATGTGAAGCCGTCATTATGGTGGCTTCAACAACCCTAATTGGCGATTATTTTCAAAATGACCAACGCGATAAATGGTTAGGCAGCCAAGCTGCAACGGCTTCGTTTTCAGCTATGTGCTTATTCCCTATAGCGGGGGCGCTCGGAACATTCGGCTGGCGTGGACCTTTCGCACTGTACTCAGTGAGTTTAATTTTAGTCATAGGGGTTATCTTTTTTACCTGGGAAGTGAAAGGTCCTAAAACCAAGTCAGAATTTAAAGCGCAAGACGTGCAAAGTAGCAACCGAGCCTTTCCAATGGCGCATATGATTAAAGTATGTTTGATCTCCCTTGTCGGTGCAGTCATGTTTTATATCTTACAATTTAATTTGGGCAGCGCGTTAAGAGCAGAATTTGCAGTCAATTCAAGTTTAATGACCGGCATTATGTTATCGATCGCCAGTTTAGGTGTGCCTATTGGTGCGGTGTTTTATCGTTATGCACATAAAAAATTCACCTTGCCTAAACTCATCATGTTGGAGTTTGGTTTATTGGCTATTGGTTTTATTTGCATGTCGCAAGCGCCTAATTATCAGCTGTTTTTAGCTGCTGGATTCTTAAATCAGTTTGGTGCCGGTATGGTTTTACCGACTATGCTAACCTGGGCCATGCGCGACTTAGACTTACATAACCGCGGTCGCGGCACGGGTATGTGGCAAGCTACTTTTGCCTTTGGTCAATTTGCCAGTACCTTGTCGTTCGCTTTTGTAGTGACCATGACCGGTAGTGCTATTGCATCGTTTGCTGTATTTGGAGTCGTTGCTTTAGTGATGTGTATTGGTACTGCTATTACGTTAGTGTTGGCACGCAATGCTCAATCCTCGGCGGCGCCCCACAGTGTAAAATAAGGCTGAATAAAAATTGGCTGGTTTTACTATTATATAAAGCGCGAATTACGGGGAAGGCTAAAAAAGTATTAATAGTCAGATAAAATCTTACTAGATTTGCCAATGCTAGCTCTTTATAATTTTCATATACTAAAAAACGGACTTTACCTAAGCATTTTAATAGCTGAGATGATCTGTGTATCAACTATTTTAACGGTGTCGAGGATATTGTCCGGAATTTAATTCATTAAGGAAAACATATGAGAAATAACTTAGGTATCCAAATGGACGAATACATATTCGTCTGCTGAGGAGATTGAGCAGTTTCACCGCGATGGTTATATATTGCTAAAAGACGTCATGTCAGAGGATGAACTACAAACTATCGACCCTGATTTTGAGCGTTTTATCTCTGGGAAAATACCTAATATGGGGCGTGATTTCTGTGATATGAGCGGCACCTACGACCGTAAGTTTGAAGATTTTAGCTTAGTTAATGCCATGCTGCCTCGGCGTTACCAACCCCACCTCCAAAATAATTTATTTGAAAAACGTTCGGCATCTATATCGCGCCAATTGATTGGTAAAACCGCGACGCTTGATTACGATCAGTTTCTGGCCAAACGTCCTGCAAAACCTGATGGCGTATTTACTTGGCACCAAGATCTGGGTTATTGGCCAACAGGAACGCCCGAACCACTGACGGCAACATGTTCGTTAGCGATGGATGATGCCGACTCAGAAAATGGCTGTTTAAGGGTGGTACCTGGTTCGCAAAAGGGTGAGCTACGCCCGCATCGACCGCGTCATCACAGTGCTGGTGGCGGGCGTGATTCTTCTCATATTCTGGGTATTGAACTCACCCCCGAAGATGTCATGGTAGAGTTACCTCTGCGTCGGGGTGATATTACCGTACACGATGAGCGTATAGTGCACGGGTCGGGCGGAAACCTCTCACAAAACAGATGGCGCCGCACTTATATAACGGCATTTAGAACTAAGGCTTGTGTAGATTTTGAACGTTCTATTGGATTTACACATTCTCATAACGATAAGGTGAGTTGGCAGACACACTTAGGCGCACTGAAAATTTAAACATTATGATGTAGTTTGAATCCAATAGTGCAACGGCTAGAAAACGCACTAGCTTGTTCAATGAATAAAGCTAATCTCGGCTGCGCTAAAGCCTCTAATGACAAGTAAGGTGAATTATGATAAATATTTTCAAAGGTATTTATTGTCGTTATTTAATTTTTTTGTGTTGATTTCTATATTCCCTCGGCGTTGTTTTCTTTACGTCAGAAAATCTCCGGTTAAAGTTGGATAAATTGGTATAACCACACGCGAAGGCGATATCAATAATATCTTTATCGGTATTTGTTAACAATCGACAGGCCTCCATAATACGTATGACATTAACGAAAGAGATAAAAGTTCGACCGATAGAGGCTCGAAAAAAAACGACTAAATCTTTGAGGTGTCATTGGCACTTACAGATAACGCATTACTATATTTGGGGTTAAGAATTACGCTCACCACCATAATTGGTGAGCGTGGGATCTTAAAGTTTAATCAACTTGTTTAAACCAAAGTTGTCTTTGAGTTTAATGTCGAGGGAAGACGCACCAATTTTGATGGTATATTGGCCTTTTTCTGCTAACCAGGCAGAAGACGATTCGTCATAAGATGCCAGGTCTGATGCCGCAAGGGTAAAGTGTAAAACTTGTGATTCGCCAGCTTGTAATAATGTGGTTTTACCAAAGGCTTTAAGTTCTGCATTGGGTTTTAGCAGTTTGCCATCGGGCGCTGACACATATAATTGCACGACTTCTTTACCTGCAACTTTACCGCTGTTTTTAATTTTAACACTTACCTTAAGTTGGTCAGAAAAAGTATCTGAGTCTAAGCTTAAGTCACTGTAGGTAAAGGTGGTATAACTTAAGCCATAACCAAATTCATAAGCGGTTTTGATTTTTTGAGTATTGTAATAACGATAGCCAACAAAAATACCATCATCGAAGCTTATTTCAGCAGGATAGGTGGGCATGACAGGGTCGAGCTTTTCTCCTTTTCTAAGTGGCATTTGTTTGCCCGGGAAGCTATCAGAAGAAGGGACATCGTTGTAAGTTATTGGAAAGGTACTAGCCGTTTTACCCGATGGATTAACCGCACCACTGAGTATATCAGTAATAGCATTACCACCTTCTAGACCCGGTTGCCAAGCAAGCAATATGGCATCTGCATAGTCTCTCCAACTCGCCATTTCAATTACACCGCCCGCATTAATAACCACTACCACCGCCTTGTTTTGACTGCGATAAAGCTCAGACAAGGTTTTAAGGTTGTTGATTTCTGCCTCGGTTAAATAGAAGTCTCCCGCGAGTTGACGGTCTTTAGATTCGCCAGAACGTCGCCCTATAGTAATGATTGCGGTGTTAGCCTTAGCCGCAGAATCGGTAATCAAAGCAGTGTTAAGTTGCATTTCAGTCACAAAATGTGGATTAAAAACATCCATGAAAGTAGGAGCAGGAAACTTTGATATTTCTTCGGCAATGTAGGCTTGATAGCGTTCACTTAAGGCCTTAACTACTTTGAAGTCAGCCGCGTTCAGACCGTCTAATAACGACACATTGTGTTGAGTAATAACATCACCACTGCCCGTACCACCACTAATCAGGTCGTAGCCAGCGTTGCCGTAAAGAGCAATAGTTGCATCGGCTTTAAGCGGTAAAGTTTGTTTGTCGTTTTTTAACAAAATCATGCCTTCACTGGCCACTTTTCTTGATATCGCGGCATTGTGTTTAAAATCAGGCTGATTGGAATAGGCTCTTTGTTTGAAGGTGGAGGTTTTCACTATCAATTGCAGCATATGATTGACTACGTTATCTAAGTCTTTCATTGGCAATTGGCCTGTTTCGACCGCGCGAATGATTGATTGAGTTTGATCAGGGCGGCCCGGCATTTGTAAATCATTGCCTGCTTGAACGGATTTAACCACGTCTTGCCCTGCAAACCAGTCACTGACAATCGCGCCTTCAAAACCCCATTCATTGCGCACAATATCAGTTAACAATCTTTTGCTCTCCGAGGTATAGGTACCATTAACCTTGTTGTAAGAGGTCATTAAGGTCCAAGGTTGTGATTGCTTAATGGCAATTTCAAAGCCCTTTAAATAGATTTCTCTCAGTGCACGTTCACTCACAAACGTATCTAGTTTCATGCGATTAGTTTCTGAGTTATTGGCCACAAAGTGTTTTAATGAGGTGCCAACACCGTATTGCTGAATACCATTAATCACTGCTGCCGCTATGTTGCCAGATAACAGTGGATCTTCAGAGTAGTATTCAAAATTTCTACCTGCCAAAGGATTACGATGAATATTGCTAGCCGGTGCTAACATTATGTCAATGCCATAATCTTTCGCTTCCATGCCTAATATATTGCCGGCCTCTTTTACTATGTCGATATTCCATGTGCTCGCTAATAAAGTACCAATCGGAATAGAGGTGGCGTATTGAATATCTTGATTAGTAAAATTTAAAAAGTGGATACCAGCAGGCCCATCGGCTAATACAATGCTAGGAATGCCTAAACGTTCAACGGCATGAGTTCGCCCCGATGTGCCGGGCACTTTAGGTGGGATTTTTTCATCTTCTGGGTCGAGTGGTGGCAAAAGACCTGGAGGTGCACCGGGCACAAACATACCCATGCCCACAGCCAGCTTGGCTTTTTCTTTTACGGTTAAGGCATTAATAATTGCGGCAATATTATCGGGCTGCAATTTTAGGGCGTTTTCGCTACTACACACATTTTTAGTGATTAAAATGAGTGTTAAAAGGTAAAGATATTTTTTCATTATTGTCTACTTTTGTAGTTTTTTTGAGGCCCCATGAAACCGCTGAATGCAAAGGGTGATCGATTTCAATTTTGTGAGCACACTAACAAGTTAAGTTGTATCAAAAAAATAGTATTATTTGGTGCTGGTATAGTAAAATGCTATGGATAGGTGTTTGCACGCTAATCCACGCATATACCCAAACAACCTGAAGATACGAATCCTGCATCTTCAAGTTGATTGGGTATAAATAGGCTTTTGCTTGAATAACGTTTTGTTTGCGAACAACCACGGCTAGCAAGCACATTGGTTGTTCGCTGGGAAAATTACAACTTAAAACTTATAGTCAAAAGAGATACCCACTTGACGCAAAGTTACCCCACCCACAGGCCATGCTCTTACCCCACCATCAATTTGTCCTAGAAATGTACCGGCTAAGTAAGCGGCAGGTTCATCTTCGCCAGTGATGTTGCGCGCAAATAAGGTTGCACGCCATTTGTCATCAACTTCTCTCATACCAATACTTGCGCCTATGGTAAAATGTGACGGATAAACGAATGTATCAGTTGATCGTGCTTCATAACGCACATCCGATTTCCACACCACATTGGTGTTTAAGAATAATTCGGTGTTGTCACCTAAACCATTGGCATATTCGCCAGACAGCGAGAATTTGTTTTTAGGCGAGAAAATAAGCTGTTCGCCACTTAAGTCTCCGCCGTCAGCGCCAACAAACCCATCTGGATATTCAACCGTATTATGAATAAAGCCCGCATTATAAGAAAAGTTGTCACCTAGCGAACCGCGGGCAGCCAATTCAAATCCTTTGGTTTCAATTTCGTTGATATTCTCAAGTGCTGTGACCAATTCAGTACCAACAAATACAGAGCGTTGAGCTTGAAAGTCTTTCACTTGCGTTAAAAACACATTAGCTTCAAGGTTGGTATAACGATTCAACGCGACTTTAGTTCCTATCTCATACGCAGTCGGGATTTCTGGATTTAATTCAGTAACCGGTAAAGCGGGTGAAGGCGGAACATCAATCACTTGACCTTTAAAACCACGTGCATACGAACCATAAACCATGGCATCTTTACTCAGGTTATAGCGCATACCTAAACGACCAGAGACATTGGATTCATCAGAATTATAGGTATTAGAAACGGGTCCATTGATCCCTACGCCAGTCTCAACTGATTGATTGGTAAAGCGTAACCCACCAAATACACGCATGTTTTCATCGATGTCCCAAGTGGCATCACCAAAAATCGCTTTAGACTGAATGGTTATATCTTTGATCACGAATACCGAGCTAACTGGACAGAATGTCCCTTCTAAATTACATACGCTAAAGCCAATAGGATTGCTATTATCGCCTAGTGCCCCGTCAGTCAGTGGGTTGCCATTAAAGTCGTAACTTGAGTAAAAAGCGCCCACGGTATATTGAAAGTTACTGTCGCTGGTTGATTGTAATCTTAATTCTTGCGAAATTTGATCCGCTGAATCTTTTATCTGTTGGTCAACAGCACTTGGGAAAGGCGCGTGGCGTGTATAGTCTTTAAGTGAAGTATCGGTATGCGTTTTGCGATAGTTTGATACTGAAGTAAAGGCAATATTATCAAAATCGATTTGTAAGATACTCGATAGTGAATAGGCAGTTCGGTCGTAGCCTTGATCACGTTGCGAACAATATTCTTGTGCACTTTCTTTTATCGTTACACCACAGATTTCTGCCTCATAGGCTGCGAGTGAAGCTTCGTTGGTTGGTGTTTTGGCCATAGAAAAAAACGTATAGCCGTCATTTTCACTTTTATTGTAGTCAGCGATTACGGTTAAGGTGACTGAATCAGTTAATATTGATTTCAACTTACCTCTGAAACTGGTGGAGTCATGTTTATTTTCCTTATCCAACAGCATGTTTTTTTGAATGCCACTGTCTGACTTTTTCATTGCTGCAAATCTAATGGCCGTATCATCACTAAGGGGGATATTCAATGTGCCGCGTGTTATCACTTGACCAAATTCCGAGCCCGCTAGCCCTTTATTGCTGTAATCAACCCCAACATTGCCATAAAAATCTAAGGTATCAGGATCCGCTGTTGTGATATTGACTACCCCTGCTGAAGCTGTTTGACCAAAAAGTGTGCCTTGTGGACCCCTTAATACTTCAACTTGGGCTAAGTCAAAAAGTTGAGGTAAGACAATATTGCCTTGCGGCACTTGGTCAACCACTATAGCTACCGAAGCGCCCGCTGTTTCATTGTCAACAATACTGCCTAAACCGCGAATTCGACCACCGCCGCTGTCTTCACCATTAAAGGTAGGCGTGAGTTCTAACGAAGGTGTCGTGCGTTGTAAATCAGTTAGTGAATTAATTTGGTCTCTTTTTAATTGCTCAGAACTGGTCACTGAAATGGCGATAGGTACGTCTTGTAAACGTTCAACCCGTTTCTGTGCTGATACCATGATGACTTCAATATCAGCATCATCATTGGCGGGAGATGTGGTTTCTTGTGCTGCAATAGCGGAGTAACTGCTTAACATGGCTAAAGCAAGGGTGGAATAGCTAAATTTTTTCATCATTATTCATTTCCGTTTATGTGTATCTTGTTTGTGTGTCGATATATTTGGTCACAATTTGAATAATTTGTTAAATCGATGTTACAGATATGGTGTATTTGTTGCGTTTATGTAGCGCCAATATTCCCTTTTTTATTGGCTGGAAGCAGAAGAAAAAAAGGATTTTGCAAAAAATAATCACGTAGAAAACGACCTGAAAAAGCGATGTAAGATTTATCATTTTTAATTTTTTTAGATTTATTTTTGTTTATTTTGATTGGATTGGGTCGTTATTGACATTTATCTCCGCTTATATTGTAAGCTTATGGTTGGTATTGCTTATATCGATATGCATTTAAGTTAATGCAATGTTAACGTGTTGGCCTAATGTAGACCAAGTGAAATTACGTATTTAATCATCGTATAAGCAATTTTAAGGGCCTTTTATGCTACTCAAAGTTAGATTTCTAAACAGTTTTATTGCGGCGACCTCCATCTTACTGGCGTCGTGCGTTTATAATACTACAAATGTTAAGAGCGAGCCTGAATCGGCTCACTCGGCACAAACCGAAAATAACAACGTACTTGCGCAATTTATCCAACCATCCTATCAAGATAAACCGATGGTGAGATTATGGTTTCCAGATGCGGGGGCGGGTTTAGATCCATACAATACTTTGCACAAACATATCGATTCGTTGGCAAAAGCGGGTTTTGGTGGCGTCGAAGTGGCGATGTTAGCCGACGGCGCAGATTTTAATAACCAACAAGCCAAATTGGTCGGTTGGGGTTCGGATGCGTGGCGAGATATTCTCAAAACGATATTATAAGTGCTAAACACTGCTGAGTCATATAACTTGTGATTAATGTGTTTAGCAAAAAAATCCTAAAATTGCCTAACTTCATTCATTAAGACCTTGCTGTTAGTGTATACTGTTCAGCCTTTGTTATTGTACCTTTATTCGTCTAGTCATCCAGAGAAGCCCTATGTCTGAACACGCCACAAATCATACCCTTATTCAACAACTTAGCGCGGCCGTTGGGGCGTCCTATATATTGACAGATAGTTCGAAAACCCAGGCTTACAGCAAAGGTTTTCGTTTTGGTTCAGGTGACGCGTTGGCGGTGGTGCGCCCAGGTACTTTGCTTGAAATTTGGCAGGTATTACAAGCTTGCGTGGCGGCTGATGTCGCGGTGATTATGCAGGCGGCAAATACTGGTTTAACCGGTGGCTCTACTCCCAACGGTAAAGACTATGATCGTCCTATCGTTATCGTTAGCACTATGCGCATTGATCAAATTCAATTAATTGATGATGCCAAACAAATCATTGGCCTGCCGGGTAGTACTTTGTTTGGTTTAGAGGAGGTGTTGGCGCCTTATGGTCGTGAACCTCATTCGGTCATTGGTTCATCCTGTATTGGTGCCTCAATTGTTGGTGGTATTTGTAATAACTCGGGTGGCGCGTTAGTGCAACGTGGACCTGCTTATACAGAGTTATCTTTATACGCGCAGATTGAGCAAACTGGTGAATTAACGCTGGTCAACAATCTTGGTATTGAGTTAGGTAAAAGCCCGGAAGAAATATTAAACAAGCTTCAGCAACAAACTTACAACAAAGATGATGTTAAATTTCCACTAAAACGCGCCTCAGATGATGAGTATCATGAGAGGGTCAGAGACGTGGACGCCAATACTCCATCACGCTTTAATAATGATGGCCGCCGTTTATATCAATCCTCTGGCTGTGCCGGTAAGTTGGCGGTGTTTGCTGTACGTATCGATACCTTTCCTATCGCTAAAAAACAGCAGGTATTTTATATCGGTACTAATGACGCCGATGTATTAACCAAAATACGTCGCGACGTATTATCGAGCTTTAAGACCCTGCCCGTGTCTGGGGAGTATATCCACCGCGATTGTTATGATGCCGCTAAAGAATACGGTAAAGACACTTTTGTGGTAATTGATAAGTTAGGTTCAGCTTATATTCCCAAACTTTTTGCGCTCAAGCGTACGGTTGATCGCATCGCCGATAAGATTAGCTTTTTGCCCAATAAAATATCTGATCGCATGATGCAGTACATGAGCTATTTATGGCCTAACCATTTGCCTAAAAAAATGGAAACTTATCGCGACAAATACCAACATCACTGGATCCTCGAAATGAATAACGACGGGATTGATGAGGCTCGTGCCTACCTGCAAACTTTTTTTAAAGAAAATGAAGGGGATTATTTTGAGTGCACGCCTGAAGAAGGTGAAAAGGCCATTTTGCATCGTTTTGTCGCTGGTGGCGCAATAGGCCGTTACCACATTATGAACAGTAAAAAACTAGGCTCTTTGATGACTTTGGATGTGGCTTTACGCCGTAATGATAGCCAATGGTATGAGACTTTACCGGCTGAATTAGAAGAGCAGATGGCGGTTAAGTTTTATTACGGACATCTGTTTTGCCATGTCATGCATCAGAACTATATTCTGAAAAAAGGTGTGGATGCCAAGGCCTTAAAAGAAAAACTACTGGCAACTTTTGATGAGCGCCAAGCTGAATATCCCGCTGAGCATAATGTGGGGCATGAATATTTTGCCAAAGCTGCGCTGAAGGATTTTTATCAGGACTTAGACCCGACTAATACCTTTAACCCCGGCATAGGTAAAACCAGCAAGTTAAAAAACTGGGCAGAAGGGAGTTTAAAATAAAAGACTGCAGCAAGTTGTGGTTGCGGTACAAAAAAACAAGCAGATTAAATTAGTCTTGAATCGAACCACCGACCCCTACCATGTCAAGACGTATGCGGTACTATGTCGAAACTTATCCAATACGTCCTAAATAACCTCAACACCTTTTAATATATGGTTTAAGGAGTAATCGTTAAATTCTATTTTGAGCAGATTGACAACTAAATAGTAATTTTATGCGGAATTTGAGCGTAAATAAGTCACTTTTTAAAAGTTTCCTAAATGACCCATTTAGCAGGTTGATGCTTATCGATTTAGTGGGGGTTATCATTTTAGCTGTACGTTTATATATTTTCATCTGTATGGTCATTGCGTAATAACATGAAACCGATCGGTCAATAATTAATTATAGTGTTGGCTAATTTATTTCGTAGTAATTAACAAAGCTCGTATAACGTAAATTTGAATAAAGAATGGCCTGGTTGATAACAAGAACGGCAAATGCGGCGGTTCAAATCACAAGGCCACGCTCAAAGATTTTTATCGTGTCATGGGGTTGTCAATAACCTCTTCAGACTGGGCCGCCATCTAATGAGGGCAAAGAATTATAGAGCGCTTCAAGAACGAGCATTTAATGAATGGGCTAGGGTTAGTTGCGTCCAAAATTTGGTATAAGTGACTAAGTACCGGTCCTTATCACGCAAATTCGATAAGTTGACAATACCCGTAGGTCAGCCCAGTGAAATTATGATTTTGTATCGTAGAGTCTTTTGAGAAATGTTTGCAATTCAAATACGCTAAAGCTGTGAAGCTCACCTTTAGCTAACTTTCTAGCCTGTGACGGTTTCACACCAAACAATTTAATCGCATTTTTAACAGGCGAGTCTTTCAAATCTATTAAATCGTGGATCTCGACCATTAGGTCTGAACATTGTTTGTACATATTTTCTGGGCTATTCGAAGAATTTTATAGGTGTATCTTGTTACTAAAGCCCATCAATATCAACTTCCCTATCGATATTTTAAAAAAATTACGGAGGCGATTGATAATCAGTAGGAGTGATATTGGAACGGAGAATATTAGCTGGTATTAATGAAATTAATTCATTTAAAAATGTAATATTTAATTAAGGATAACAGAACTGAGTGAACCTTCTGCACTTAAGGTGATTCGTTGAAATTTAATATGCCATAATCATTATTCGATGGTTTGTTAGGCATTAGTACTAGAACATTACAAGATTGGGATCAAGGCCGTAAGGCGCCCCAAGAACTGGCAACCGCATTGTTACGTATAGCACCCTAACAAGGCCATAAAGAACGGACATAAATTCTTTGGCTATGTTCTTCCTCACAATTTCAGCTTCTCTTGAGGTACTGTCATCTATGATTTCCTCCAGTATTGTAGCCAACCAGACACTTCTCTAAACCCTGGCATTAATGTTATCAGCCCGCTGCAGCTCTATGGCCACTCGCGACTTAGGTGTAAATCCATATCGAGCATTTGGTGAGCCGCAAGTCCATGCATGGCGTAATTGGTTAGCAATATGTGGATGATCTTGCGAAAGCACAGCCAGTGGCTTGGCACATAATTCAAGCGTCAGTGCGTCGTGAGCGGCTAAGCCTCCAATGGCGGTTCGACCTAAGTTATCGGTCAATGTTTGGGTTTTCCCAATATCGTGAAGCAGCGCGGCAGTTAAGGCTATATCATGCTCTATCGTTCCTATCGTAAATTTTTTACTTATTAAGTCAGCTACTGCAAGGCTGTGAGACAGCAATCCACCATGAGTATTGTGGTGATATCGCAAGCTAGCTGGATTTCTAACAAATGGGATCATGGTTGTGCTTTGCACAATAGTGCTATGAATGAACTGTTTGAGTGGTTCAAATGTGACGGAGCCGACCATATCTAGTAACCTTGGTAAATCATAACCGTTGCTAACAGTAGAGTAGGGTATTAGGCCTACATGTCTTGTTTGGAGCGGGACTTCTTGCACCGGATTAAAGAGATCGAGTATAAAAAAGTAGTTGCCATTACATTTTCGCCTCACACATTCCACTTGGACTGGCTGAAATGGGCGAAGTTTATTGATCATAGGCTCAATAGCATCTGAATAGATAGTTACTGTGTCAAAAGCATCTTGAATGATTAACTCCCAGTACGGTTTATTATTGCGCATGAGCCGAGCATTAAAGCCCGCTAGAAAGTAAAAGCCGCAGAAGCGAGACAACCCGAATACAGAATGTAAATGTGGTTGTTTTGAAGGCATGTACGGCGTTTTTGTTTTATGATCATTCATAGTATTACTCCTTCAAGTGCTTTTCTAAAAGCGATTCAAATGCACTGCCGTCTTGGCGAGTTAGATTGGGCACATAACGCGAATACACGGTGAAAAGCATCATTGTGTTGGCATGGCCAAGTTGTTTGGCTATCCATTCCGGTGATTCACCTGCGGCTAACCAAAAAGTGGCTGCACCCTCGTTTTATCGATGGCTTGAAGAACATAATCCATCCTCGTTGAATAGAACGAGCGTTTATCATAGTAATAACTTAATATTTAGCGAAGATGAAAAGAAAAATGCTGTCGTTAATTTATGTGCAAGGGATACCTCAGCTAAAGAAGTTGCGAATAAACTTGGAGTTTCGAGGCAAGTCCTGTACAAATGGAAAGATAAATTTTTATCTCCTGAGCAATCCATTTCAATGTCTAAAAAACATGATAAACCTAAGCAAGATTCACCGAGTAGTCTTGGTATAAGCGCTCATCACGAAGAACTATTACGACTAAAAAAGCAATTATACGAACTTCAACTTGAACATGACATATTAACTAAAGCGAATGAAATAATAAAAAAAGACCAAGGCATCAATAATCAAAAGCTTACGAATAAAGAAAAAACGTTGTTAATTGATGCCTTGTTATCTAAGTATTCGTTGAAGAACCTCTTAAGTCAGCTTCAACTTGCCAGAAGTACATATTTCTATCAAAAGGTTAGCCTTAATAAACCATCAAAATATGCGGATGTGATTAGAAAAATGACAGAAATATTTAATCAAAACCATCAATGTTATGGCTATCGACGTATTCAAGTCGCATTACAACAAGTAGGTGTGTCAGTGGCAGAAAAAGTAATCAGACGATTACAGAAAGAAGCTTCATTAATTCCATTTTCTAGTAATAAAAGACGTAATTATAGTTCCTATTATGGCGAAATAAGTCCACCTGTCGAAAATATAGTGAGTCGAAATTTCTCTGCACCAAAACCTAATCAAAAATGGTTGACTGATATCACTGAGTTTCGCATTGCAGCAGGTAAAATCTATCTTTCACCTATAATCGATTGCTTTGATGGCATGGTTGTCAGTTGGAGCTTAGGGACACGCCCTACTGCAAATTTAGTCAACAATATGCTCGACAAAGCAATATTACATTTAGACGAACAAGAAAAACCAATTATTAATTCAGATCGCGGCGCCCATTACCGATGGCCAGGATGGATTGAACGAATGGAGAAGCATCAACTTACAAGGTCTATGTCTAAAAAAGGGTGTTCGCCCGACAATGCCGCATGCGAAGGTTTTTTTGGAAGATTGAAGACTGAATTTTTTTATCAGCGTGATTGGCACACAACATCGATTGAACAATTTATAGAATCAGTTAATGACTACATAAATTGGTATAATAAAAAGAGGATCAAGTTATCCTTAGATTCAAAAAGTCCCATTGAGTACAGAATAGCCAATGGATATTTAACTAAAACAGTCTAACTTTTTAGCCGCACCCTCAGTGGATCAGTTTTACATGATCGGTGACAATTGTTCTTGGCTGTTTTGGAGCACCTAATGGTTTATCAGTCGATTTTTTCGCCTTACCTATACCGCCACTATTAGAGAATGCGGGGAGGCATGCACTTATATTCTGTCCATACCGCCAATAATTTGTTAGCAATCTACACAGGCTTCGTTTATTGATATCAGCTGACAAAGCATATTTAGCAAGCTTTGTTGTTCGCTTTTTTGTCGCATAATCAAATAGAAATTCCCTATCATTTATCAATGGGGTAATTAATCTATAGTTTTTATCTCTTCTTATTATATGCTCGGTAGGTATATATTCTTCAGCGATTGATAAAAACGGCGGCAAGTTATAATCTGCTTCTGTAATTTGTTTAGCTTTGTATCCTTCTTTAAACATCCCTAAAGATACTGCGAACGGGCGTACTTCTCTAGATTCATTATCTAGATAAAATAGAAATACAGATTCAACATTTTGCATCACATCAATAACGCGATAATAACCGTCTGCTGCCAAGTCGGAATTCGAAATTTTCCATACACTGTTTTTAGCTAGCAGCATTAACTACTCCTAATTGAAGTTCGCGTACAGCTAGCACATCAATAACGCCAAGCTCAGGAATATAAGTAGATAAATCAACATTTATATATTTTTCCGCAATTAAAAAACGCAGTAATAGTTGAGCTTCATCTACCGATACAAGTCCGGTCCGCGTTATTTGCTTACACATATCTGCCAAAAAATGCTGACCTATAACTATCTCAGATAGAGCAAAATTGATTTGATCTTGAGAAAAACGATAGGGGCTCTCACGAAAAGGTCCTGTTGCCCAGTCTATGTTTCGACTTTGAACCTCGGTCACTTCGTTACCTGTGAAAATACTGAACTTAACGCCTAGTTGTGTCCAACAGACTCTCTCAATATCAATTTTTTCGAGCACTCTTTGATCATTCATTTTACTCTCAGGCTTTACTGAAATGGCATGATATGAAAGTCCTTCGGCAGTGCTGATAGTCAAAAGCTGGTCTGTGGTCATCACTATAGACTCTTTACTCTTGGGATGAATCGGGTGCTGTACGCCTAGGTTTTTGGCTATTCGTTGCGAATAGTTCAAGGGAAAAATAGGAAACTGCTCTCTAATGTCGACGACTTTCTCATTAAATTCAGCTAGATAAAAAAGTTGGCTTTCTATGGAAGACATCATGTGATGCTCCCGTTTGGATTTCCTACCATATATAACAGACCGAGTGCCATGGCTTTTTACGTCTTGTATTCTAAGCCAAGGTTTATAGCTGGAGCCTTCTCCTATTCCATACTTCTATTTAAGTGCCCGTTGGTAATCAGAAATTGTTTCCAGTTTGCGACCGCGAGCCATATTGATTCCTTATGTATACTATAAAGTATAATAGTATAAGTTCTAGTATGGACCAACTTTATTGTCTTATTCTACGCTTATGGACCATCTATATTGTTAATGGACCAACTTTATTGTCTCTACACAATATTATGCATCCATCCCTGCCACATAACCACTCGACCATGCCCACTGAAAATTATACCCGCCTAACCAACCGGTGACGTCGAGTACTTCACCGATAAAGTACAAACCTGGGTGGTCTTTGCTTTCCATGGTTTTAGAGGAGAAATGGTCGGTATCCACGCCGCCTAATGTCACTTCTGCTGTGCGATAGCCTTCAGTGCCGTTTGGCTTGAGCTGCCATTGTTTAAACTGCTCAGAGATAGTGAGTAATTGCTTACCTTGATATTGCTTCATTGGTTTGTTATCAATCTTAAAATAACCAAGTAATTGCGTAATCAAGCGTTTGGGGAACCATTCACTCAATACGGTGGATAATTGAGAATTAGGATGGGCTTGTTGTGCTTGAGTTAATTCGTGTTCAAGATCTAGATGAGGTAATAAATCAATCTCAACCACATCACCTGCTTCCCAATATGATGAAATTTGTAATATTGCAGGGCCGCTTAAACCACGGTGCGTAAATAAAATCCCTTCATTAAAGCGAGTATGATCACAAGTTGCAGCGGCTTCTACACTGACGCCACTCAGCTCAGCTAAGACCTCTTTATCATGGGTATGCAAGGTAAATGGCACGAGCGCAGCGCGAGTAGGGGTTACTTTCATGCCAAATTGCTCGGCGATTTGATAACCAAACGGCGACGCACCAAGTTTAGGCATGGATAATCCACCAGTGGCAATCACTAAAGATTCACAGGTGTACTCGCCTTTGGACGTATTTAAGTGGTAGCCTAGAGCGTGTTTGTTGATACCGAGGATCTCACACGAAGTGGTCACGGTAACATGATGTTTGGCACATTCAGCTAAAAGCATGGCAACAATCTGCTTGGCCGAGTCGTCACAGAACAACTGACCTAAGGTTTTTTCGTGATAGGCAATCTGGTAATCATTCACCAATCCAATAAAATCCCATTGGGTATACTGGCTCAATGCAGATTTGGTAAAATGCGGGTTAGTACAAATAAAGTTTTCATGAGTGCTATACATGTTGGTGAAATTACAGCGACCACCACCAGACATGAGTATTTTACGACCAACTTTTTTGGCGTGATCAAGGACAGTAACTGAACGTCCACGAGCGCCAGCAGTAGCCGCACAAAATAATCCAGCCGCACCGGCACCAATAATAAT
>Ga0233403_10000042_pt1 | contig 50189 bp, 55 predicted proteins | sample Na_oxic_1_MG_FD_179866 | JGI IMG/M metagenome (GOLD analysis project Ga0233403, IMG submission 179866) | Seawater microbial communities from Saanich Inlet, British Columbia, Canada - Na_oxic_1_MG | ecosystem: Environmental > Aquatic > Marine > Inlet | place: Canada: British Columbia | collected...
GTTATATCGGGATAGTGAGGGCGATGCGGTACATTTTTTTATTTCGGAAAGAAGGCGGGCTTAAGCTTTCAGCTACGTTCATGCCTGAGAAAAGTCACAGAAATACTATTTTTAAATTGTATTTCTAAAACCCTCATAATGAAACTCAAAAAGTACTATTTTTTGAAAAATAGTATTTCTAAATCATTTCAAACTTTTTTAAAATTGATATCAATCAATTATTATCTCAATCAAATACTATCGTCATTTTGTCAAGAGTTATAAACAATAATAAAATTATTTATTATGGTTTAAATATTGCATATAATATACCAAAGATGTAATCTTATTTATCTTCCTTTTAGTAGATTACTGAAAATGTAGTGAGCGTAGTATATATTATGAGATGTTAAAAAAACTTGAACATATATTGTAACTACTCAGGTATGAAAAAATGACGCAGTTTGGGGTTTGCAACCCCGTCTTAAAAGTTTTCATCATCGCAATAAAGCTCAAACGTAGCTCAAATATGACGGACGAGCTTGCAAACCCTAAACCGCGTCATTTTATACCTAAGCAGTTATCATATTTTATGGAAATTAAACTTGATAACCTGTGTAAAATCGTCTATATAAATAGATATATACACATCCGTTTTTTTAACATTGCATATCAGCGCATAATCAAAGGAGAATTTGATGAACATATTAAAAATACTTTTAGGTGCTTACTTTCTTGTTACCACCCTATTGGGAACTAGCATCGTTATAGCTGGCGATGCCCAATCTGTCAATATTAAAAATAGCTTGACAAAGGGTGTGTTTTACCAGCCAATAATACCAGATGCACCGTTGCGGAGAAGAGAAGCTGGTTTAGTAAATGATGAAGGCGGTAGTGTGAATCGTGGCGTGAGCAGAGGTGTGTCCCGTGGCGTGAGCAGAGGCGTGAGTAGAGGTGTGTCCCGTGGCGTGAGCAGAGGTGTGTCCCGTGGCGTGAGCAGAGGCGTGTCCCGTGGCGTGAGCAGAGGTGTTTCCCGTGGCGTGAGCAGAAGCGTGTCCAGAAGCCATAAGGAATCGTTAGAAAATTCAATACCGCGGCTGCCACAACTCATGGCCCCGCTTGTACCACAGCACACCGGTTTAACCATCACAACACAGCCTACCTTTTATTGGTATATATCAGAACCTTGGTCAGGTCATTTTGAATTTACTTTAAACGAAGTGGGGGCGATTGAACCTGTTTTAGAACTCACTATTGGGTTGCCATCTGACCGTGATATACACCAGGCTGGAATGCATCATTTGCGATTAGCAGATTATAACATTCATCTCAAGTCAAAAAAAGAGTATGAATGGTTTATTGTCATTATACCTGACCAAGAACAGCGTTCAAGTGATTGGCTTGCGAGTGGTACGGTTCGCTACATTGAACCTTCAGAAAGGCTAAATAAGCAACTGAGCCAAACACCGAAAGAACAATGGTACAAAATCTATGCTGAGAAGGGCATTTGGTATGATGCCATGGATAACCTCTGTATGCAAATAGAAAAACAACCCTCTAACCAGGTACTGCGGATGCATAGAGCTTCTTTAAGTGAACAAGTAGCGATGCCTAAAGTGGCACGTTATGATCAAGCCAATTAGATAAAAACCACTTTTGGCTCAATGCTATAGTTTTTCAGGTAAATCACTTCACAAAGGGCAGACACGCAGGTCTGCCCCCTACAATGAAATATTTGACGTAGGGACGAACCTGTGTGTTCGTCCTTGTGAAACTATTTCTTTGCTGGAGCAGGTTTGCAACCTGCCCCGTCACTTTTCCCTTCCCTAAATAAGGAACTAACGGAAAAAAACGTTTCGGACAGGGTTGCAAACTGGGGTGGTGAAAATGTCACAGACAGAATTACTGAATGTGATCCCGTTTTTGTTCTCCCTCATTTTTTTGACTTGAAAATCAATCATTTACAAAATGCAGGGAAACAAAAATAGGATCAACTTTTGAGAACATTGGTAACATTTTCACCACCCCAGTTGCAAACCCCGTCCAGCACCAAGGGCAAACAGGTATGTTCGCCCTGGTGTCAGGGCAAACAGGTGTGTTCGTCCTGGTGTCAGGGCAAACAGGTGTATTTTGTCAATTTGAATTGTTTTTTGCGTTGCATTTTGCGATCAATCCACCTGGGTTAATTAACAAAAGCTAATAAGAACAATAACTTATATTATTGGTAAGAAACTTGCGTTAGTTGTGCGTGAGTTTTTAAAATTTTACAAAATAGAGTTGTCCGAAAATAAGGCTTTTTTGAATTTAACTATTTGTTTTTATTAGCTAAAAATTTATTTACGGATAAATATAATCATTAGATGAATTTTTTGAGATTGGACCATTAATCATGGGGAAGTGAAACCAAACATCAGTGAAACCAAACATCAGTGAATAAGCAACGGAGCAACAGGGGTGATTAAAAGTACATGGTTTTTTCATTCTGAGGTGCTGACAACAGTCTAAAATAGATATAGATGTTCAGAAAAATAATTTTACAAAAAGGGCGAACATTTTATGTTCGCCCCTACATGAAAATTGTATATGTCATTAAATTGTAGGGCAGACATAAGTGTCTGCCCTGTGTCTGCCCTTGTGAAATTATTTACCTGAAAATCTATAGGGCATATGCGAATTAAGAGTTAAAAGCCAATAAAAACATAGCTGCAGCGAGTCTGCCGAAGACATGCACCATTAGACCTAAAGAAGAACGAACTTTAGAAGCGGCTTGAATGTTAGTTTTTTCTTGAATCCAATTGAAAAGACTTTTGCCAAAGAACTTCTTTTTTCTTTTGCTAGTATTATGGGCATAGAGTCAATAAGACGGATATTTTTCAAATAATTATTTGAAAAATGCCCTTGTATTTCTTCAATCAATGGTGCAAAAACCGTATCTAAACAATTTAGTCGCATAACATAAGCTCTAATGAAGGTGATTATTACAACCATTCTTTTAGGTGCTTATTAGTGTAGCTGTGTATATCTTTGACAGTTGTACGATTTTGCATTATACCCCATAAAAAAATCACAATAACTTCTTCAACTGTCAATTTAGGACTAGAATTATTGCTCATTCTTTGGCAACAAACTTGTAGTTTGTTTTCAAATACTTTATTTATAACCTAAAAATGGCAATTAGATTGTAATTTATTGAAAATTGTACAAAAAATATTTTTAAGTCAGTGACTGTAAATTTTTTATAACTCATTGATATTTTTATAATTTTAGAAACTAATTGCCACTTTTAGGTTTCAGAAAAATAATTTCAAATCAATTTCACGCTTCGAGCTAAAAAATTTAGCCCACTTTGCCCAAAGTGCCTTTACATGAGCAACATATTTTGAAAAGAATTATCTGAATATTTATAGTTTATAGCAGCCATGCACTTTTAATCACACCCCCGTTGCTACCTACCATATTGAATATGAAATTGATATAGTTTTTATCATCAGAACTATACAAGATTGCTATAAACAACATCACTTTTTTAATAGATAGTTTTTTTATGTAGGATTATATTAATTAATAAATTAGTTATCAGTCTGGTTAAGAAATACTTTGAAAAAATAGTATTTCTGATTGGTTCCTGTTAAAAATCCGATTTGGGCAACCTGGACAATTTAAACGGTAAATCTATTGGAACGACGACCCTGTCGTCGCCCTTTTCAGATAAATCATTTCAGAATGGAAAATTAATTTTTTTTGACAACATAAACTTTTATTGTATCTTATTAACTCAAGTTTCGGAGTTCATGTTTTTAAATAACTACTTGATTTACAAACTATTATTTTTGACTTTCGGCGAAAAGTCGTTTTCTTGACAACCTCTTTTTCTTTCAAAAGGGAATGAGTGTCACGGGTCAAAGTGCTACAAAATGGGCGCAATAAACATTTTGTCTTTGAGCACCTTGTCTGGATGTTCGGCACCGTCCGGTGTTCGCGTACCTTCACCATCTCAGGAAACGCTACCCCCCATGACAGCACAAAACCTTTTTTGCGAAAAAGGTAAGTTGGCTACCAGAGACTACTCGCCTCCGCCTATCGGTTCTCCATGGCTAGCTGCGTTTGATTTTCGGTAATCAGATTGATGAATATCGTCAAAATTGGCTAATCTAAATTTTTTGTTTTTCCAATGCTCTTTATTTGTCAAGTGTTCGACTTTATGAAAAATATTTAGTTTTTTCTTTAATAATCAAGCAATTACGGGCGATTTTGAACTCAGAAACTTGAGTTATTAAAATTTGGTGGTAGTTTTTTATGTAGGTGGGGTTCGCGATAGCGAAATCCTACCTCTAAATTTTGATAAGATGCCTTGTGGGTTTATGACACTGAGAACAATTCGGTAAAGCTGAAATGTAATAACTAACCTAAATGTAGTAACTAACCAGGTGAAACCGAAGCCTTAGAAATGCTCCCCGACGGTGTTGATCTGGTAGGTTGGTAAGATGGTAGGGTTGAAAAGCTTGCCCACCGTTGCTTGCTAGAGCTGGTGGGGCTGCCCTACATAAAAGTTCAAATTGTCCCGTGTGTATAGCTTTTCAGAAAAATAAAAGTTCTCAGGCCTGACAGGTTTCCAAAACCTGTCAGGTCTTGAAGCCAAAATATTTATCTGAAAAGCTATAGTATACTTCGTCATTTCCCCCTTCCTTGCGCCTTTGCGTGAGCAACACCTCTTGAAAAGAATTATCTGAATATCTATATTTGAGTGTTCCTGTGTTGAGACTTTAAGGTTGATGTCTTTGATTTTTAAAGGAAAATTTATGAAACTATTAATCGTTGGTAGCGGCGGACGTGAACATGCCATCGCATGGAAATCAGCCCAATCAGAAACCATTACCCAGATCTTTGTTGCACCTGGCAATGCTGGCACTGCACAAGAAGCAAAATTAGAAAATGTGCCTATTTCAGCCTCTGATATTAAAGCACTGATCAATTTTGTCCAAGAAAATGCGGTTGATTTAACCATTGTTGGACCAGAGGTCCCTCTAGTGGCTGGCATCGTGGATGAATTCCAACAGGCGGGTTTACGTTGCTTTGGGCCGAGTCAAGCAGCCGCTCAATTAGAAGGATCTAAAGCCTTTAGCAAAGACTTTCTTAGTCGTCATCATATTCCCACAGCTGCCTATGCCAAGTTTACTGAGGTGGATAAAGCAATAGCCTATATTCGTCAAATTGGGACACCGATTGTCGTTAAAGCGGATGGACTTGCTGCCGGCAAGGGCGTGATTTTAGCCCAAACTGAAGATGAAGCGATTAAAGCTGTGCAAGCTATGTTGCAAGCTAATCGCTTTGGTGAAGCGGGACAACGGATTATCATTGAGGCTTTTTTAGAAGGTGAAGAAGCCAGCTTTACTTGCATGGTAGATGGAAAACATATTTTGCCCTTAGCGACTTCTCAAGATCATAAAGCTCGCGATGAAGGGGATAAAGGTCCTAACACGGGTGGTATGGGGGCTTACTCACCAGCACCCGTCGTCACGCCAACTATTCATGCACGCATTATGACCGATATTATAGGGCCCACCGTGCGCGGCATGGCAGCAGAAGGCTACCCTTACACTGGATTTCTCTATGCGGGTTTGATGATTGATGCGAAGGGCAATCCAAAAGTGTTGGAATATAATTGCCGCTTTGGTGATCCAGAAACGCAGCCTATTTTGTTACGCTTGCGCTCTGATTTAGTTGAACTTTGTATGGCAACATTGGATAAGCGTTTACATCAGGTAGAAGTTGTCTGGGATTCACGCGCTGCTTTGGGAGTCGTATTAGCCGCCGGGGGGTATCCTCAATCATACAAAAAAGGATTTGTTATCAATGGGTTAAAAGAGGCTGATCAATTGGATGGCAAAATTTTTCACGCGGGTACTTTAGAGAAAGCGGGGCAAGTTGTAACTGCCGGAGGACGAGTACTCTGTGCCAGTGCGCTAGGAAAAACAGTGCGTGAAGCACAAAAACAAGCTTACGCTTTGGTTAAACAGATTCAGTGGGAGGGTATGTATTATCGCCCGGATATAGGATATCGTGCCTTAACAGAGAAGTTGGAAAAACGAGTTCCGGGTAGATATAGTTTTTCAGATAAATAATTGAACCTAACGGTGTTTCACTGATAATCACCTGCGTTTTTTGAAAAACTTGGGTTCGACGAATTTATTTTTCTGAACATCTATATAGTTTTTCAAACAAATAATTTCACTACTTAAAAAAACCAAGTTTTTTGAAAAAACTTGGTTTCTCAGCATTTATTACAAATTTCGATAAGAAAATTTTTCTTATCGAAAATCGAAAAATTAATCTTCAGCCATTTCTTCTTCAGGTCGTTCAACTAATTCCACAATAGCCATAGGTGCTTTATCTCCCACCCTATAGCCATATTTAAGAACACGTAAATACCCTCCGGGACGTTCCTTATAACGAGGACCTAATTCATTAAACAGTTTAGTAACTATATCCCGATCACGCAACCGAGCAAATGCCAAACGGCGATTTGCAACACTATCTTCTTTAGCCAAAGTAATTAAGGGTTCAACATAACGACGTAATTCTTTTGCTTTAGGTAAAGTAGTTTTAATAATTTCATGGCGTAAGATCGAAACAGCCATATTTTTAAACATGGCTTTTCTATGACTTGAGGTACGATTGAGGTGTTTACCTTTATTACGGTGACGCATAAATATTAATCCTTTTTTTAATGATTAATGATTAATGATTAACGAGGGATAGTTTACCATCAAGCATTAACCATTAAAAACCATTAATTATTTTTTTGGTGCCTTCTCAGTCTTCTCAGCCTTCTCAGGTTTTTCAGGAAAAGTAGGGATAGGAAGATCTAGAGGGGGCCAATTTTCCAAACGCATTCCTAAAGACAATCCCTGTTCGGCTAACATATTCTTAATTTCAGTTAGGGACTTTTTACCTAAATTAGGCGTTTTTAATAATTCACTCTCAGTTTTTTGAATCAAATCACCAACATAAAAAATTCTTTCCGTTTTCAAACAATTAACAGATCGTACAGTTAAATCCAATTCCTCAACCGGTCGCAATAAAACGGGATCAATTCCATGTTTTTCGGTTCTGATTTTTTCAATTTCGACACAACCTTCCAAATCCACAATCACAGAAAGCTGATCAATCAATATAGACGCTGCAATTTTGACAGCACTTTCCGGCTCAACAGTACCATTCGTTTCCAATTCAATGATAAGCTTATCTAAATCAGTACGTTGTTCAACACGCGCATTTTCCACCCGGTAAGCAACTCTTGAAATGGGACTGAAAGACGCATCTAACTTAAGTGTACCAATAGAAACTCCCTTCTCCTCATCTTGAGTACGTTGACTGACCGGTTGATAACCCCGTCCCGTCATAACCCTTAAAGTCATGTTAAGATCACGCGCCTTCGTTAAATGGGCAATGACATGACTTGGATTAACAACTTCAATATTGTGATCCAAAGTAATGTCCTCTGCATACACGGGACCAGGACCTTTTTTAGTCAATTGTAAATTCGCTTCCGTGCGTCCGCTCATACGAATGGCTAAACCTTTCAAATTCAGTAAAACATCAATGACATCTTCCTGCACCCCTTCAATGGCGGTATATTCATGTAACACACCATCAATTTTGACCTCAACCACTGCCGCACCCGGCAGTGAAGATAACAAAATACGTCTCAGTGCATTACCCAAGGTATAACCAAAGCCACGATTTAATGGCTCTAAAGTTATTTGAGCTGTTGTACCATTGATACGTTTAACATCAACTATACGCGGCTTTAATAGATCCATATCCAACTTGAGAAGTGTTAAGTTAGGAGTGGTTGTGCAAAAAATGCACCCTAAAATAATTCAAATAAATTCGACTGTGGTTGTTGTCACCCGAATATCATTTATTGATATTAAAAAGCATATTTTCATGAGCAAAAACCAAATTATACTGAACTGAAATCAAATTTGTGAAAATGTTGATCTGTATAGAAATCCGATTTTTGAAAAAATCGGATTTCTGAATAAATAAATTTTCACAGATCTCAAGTACGCTCAGTATATTGACAGAAACTTGGTTTTTTTATGAGCCTCATTTCAATAAATACTATTTTAAAAATAGTATTTGTTTTATGTATATTATTTTCAGCGTTGTTCCTATTTGTGGAATTTTATTTGGAATATAACTCAACTACCAATTGTTCATTAATATCACTCGGCAAATCTTGACGTTCTGGGACGGTTTTAAATAAGCCTTGCATTTTATTGATATCCACATCAACCCAAGATGGAAAACCATATTCAGTTGCTGTGTTTAAAGCCGATTTAATACGCAATTGCTCACGACATTTATCACGCACACCAATCACATCATTCGCCTTCACTTGAAACGAAGGAATATTGACCAATTGATCATTCACTAAAATCGCCTTATGGCCCACCAATTGTCTCGCCTCGGCGCGTGTTATCCCAAACCCCATACGGTAAACCACATTATCCAAGCGACATTCAAGCAATTTAAGTAGATTCTCACCGGTTGAACCTTTCAAACGATTGGCTTTTAGGTAATAGCTATGAAATTGTTTTTCCAAAATACCGTAGAATCTGCGTAATTTCTGTTTTTCACGCAGTTGTAGGGCATAGTCAGACAAACGTGGACGCTTATCACCATGTTGCCCTGGCTTTTTTTCTAAGTTACATTTTGATTCTAAGCCCCGCACACGACTCTTTAAAAAGAGATCAACCCCCTCACGACGGCTCAACTTACACTTAGGGCCAATATATTTCGCCATTATCAGTTATCAGTTATCAGTTATCAGTTATCAGTTATCAGTTATCAGTTATCAGTTATCTTATGTACAGGGACATCGCTCCCAAGTTTTTTCAAAAAATTCTTGGTTTCTAAACGACTGATAACTGATAACTGATTAGACTCTGCGCCTTTTAGGCGGACGACAGCCATTATGTGGAATGGGTGTGACATCCGTAATGGACACAATTTTAAAACCCTTAGCATTAAGTGATCGCACGGCCGATTCTCGTCCAGGCCCCGGCCCTTTAACCCGCACATCCAGATTTTTAACACCAAATTCCTTGACCATATTACCTACTCGTTCTGCCGCAATTTGAGCGGCAAATGGAGTACTCTTACGTGAACCACGAAAACCACTACCCCCAGCCGTTGCCCAAGCTAAAACATTGCCCTTTTGATCTGTAATTGTAATAATCGTATTATTAAAGGAAGCATGTACATGGGCAATGCCATCCGTGACAACTTTTTTGACTTTCTTACGAGAACGAGAAGCTGGTTTCGCTGTTTTTGCTGTTTTTGCCATATTCTTGGAAGTTTTTCGTATTTATTCCAAATGGTTATTTTGATTGAAACTTCGTTCCGAAGTAATTGTAAGTAAAAACAATAAAACTTATTTATCACTCTCACTTCTTAACTAAACCATCTAGCTATAGTTATCCAGATAAATATTGCGACTTAATAAATATTGCGACTTAAAAATCCGATTTTTTAGAAAATCGGATTTTTGCTGGACAAGACTTTTCTGGCTAACTATATCCTTTATTTATTTCCTCTTTATGGGCCGTCGAGGGCCTTTACGAGTACGAGCATTTGTTTGAGTGCGCTGACCATGTACTGGTAGTCCACGTCGATGTCGCATACCACGATAACACCCTAAATCCCTCAAGCGCTTGATATTCATAGCTACTTCACGACGTAAATCACCTTCAATATTGTACTTAGCTACTTCAGTACGCAAACCTTCCAGATCCTTTTCTTTCAAATCCTTAACTTTAAGCTCTGGAGCAATACAGGTTGCCTCACAAATACGTCGTGCCCCGGTTATACCAATTCCATAAATAGCCGTCAAAGCAACGACTATATGTTTTTGGGCGGGAATGTTAATGCCAGCAATACGGGCCATAACTAATCCTTTCTCAGTTGTCAGTTGTCTGTTTTCAGTTATCAGTTATAACACAGGCGTGTTAGAAATACTACTTTTTGAACAAATAGTATTTCTTTAAATACTGTTTACTGATTACTGAAAAGTTCATCCTTGTCGTTGTTTATGCCGTTTATCGCTACAAATTACTCGAACACTTCCGTTACGGCGGATAATTTTACAACTCCGACAAATTTTTTTTACTGAAGCTCTTACTTTCATTTTTCACCATTTTACGGCTTACGAATTATCCTATAATAAAGTCCCCAAAATTTTTAGTGCAATAAAGTACCCTTTTGGGCCCTCAAATTAGCCTTTTTCATAAGTCCTTCATACTGATGGGACATCAAATGGGCCTGCACTTGGGACATAAAATCCATTGTAACCACCACAATGATTAATAAAGAAGTTCCCCCAAAATAAAAAGGGACATTCCACCTCAGAATCAAAAATTCTGGTAGTAAACAAACGGCGGTCATATAAATCGCACTCGCCAAAGTTAGACGCGACATCACCGTATCAATATACTGTGCAGTCTGTCTGCCTGGTCTCACACCAGGGATAAAAGCCCCTGACTTTTTTAAATTATCTGCAATTTCTTTCGGATTAAAAATCAATGCCGTATAGAAAAAGCAGAAGAAAATAATCGCTATCGCATAGAACATGACATACAAAGGTTGTCCTGGCGATAAAGTCTGAGACAAATCCTTTAACCACGTCATTCCTTCAGCACTACCAAACCAGCCGCCCAAGGTGGCTGGAAATAAAATAATACTTGAAGCAAAAATAGGCGGAATGACACCAGCCATATTCAACTTTAGCGGCAAATGACTACTTTGACCCGCATATAACTTATTTCCAATCTGACGTTTAGCATAATTAACCGTGAGACGACGCTGCCCACGCTCAACAAAGACCACAAAAGCCGTTACCAACAACACAATTGAAAACAATAACAACACTGTCAAAACATGTAGTTGACCGGTACGCGCTAACTCCAAAGTTCCGCCCATTGCCGATGGGAGACCGGCAACAATCCCAGCGAAAATGATAATCGAAATACCATTACCAATTCCCCGTTCAGTCACCTGCTCACCTAGCCACATCAAAAACATGGCACCGGTTACCAAGGTCAAAATAGCCGTCACCCGAAAAGCAATTCCCGGTTCAATAACCACCTGCTGACTCTCTAAAGCAATAGCCACTCCCGTCGCCTGGAAAGTTGCCAAACCTAAAGTACCATAACGAGTATATTGGGTAATTTTGCGTCGCCCACTCTCCCCTTCCTTTTTCAATTGCTCAAGTGTTGGAGAGACGGCTGTCATCAATTGCATGATAATGGCTGCGGAAATATAAGGCATAATCCCTATGGCAAACACAGAAAAGCGTTCCAAAGCCCCCCCGGAAAACATATTAAACATATCCAAGATGGTGCCACGCTGCTGTTCAAACAGAGATGCCAATGCGACCGGGTCAATGCCTGGCACAGGAATAAAAGTCCCAATACGAAATACAATAATCGCCCCCAACACAAACAACAATCGTTGTTTTAACTCGGTCAATCGTCCTAATTTGCCAAGTTGTTCCATACCCGCCGCTGTATTAATAGCCACTTATTGCCTCATTACTCTTTGTGAATTTCTATATTATTCTATGGGAAAATACTGCCACCAATAGCCTCTATCGCCACACGCGCCCCTTTTGTGACTGCTAAACCTTGAACTTTAATAGCCTTCGTCAGTTGACCCTTTGCTATAACCTTAACTCGCTTCACGGGTCGCGGCACAATATTAGCCGCTTTTAGAACGACTAAATCCACTATTTCTTGTCCCACAAGCTCAAGTTCATGTAAACGTACCTGCGCCGTTTTTGATGCCTTGCGTGAGGCAAAACCGACTTTGGGCAAACGTCTTTGCAAGGGCATCTGTCCGCCCTCAAAACCGACTTTATGATACCCCCCAGAACGAGAACGTTGACCTTTATGTCCTCGACCACAGGTTTTACCTAAACCTGAACCGATACCACGCCCCACACGTGTTTTCTTTTGTTTTGCCCCCTGAGCAGGTTTTAATGTATTTAAATACATGACATGATTTTTAAAGTTCTTGAACCTTTAAAAGATAAGCAACTTTTCTAATCATACCGCGAACCGCAGGTGTATCCTCAAGTTCAACAGTATGATGTCGCCGTCGTAAACCCAAACCGGTCACACAAGCCTTATGTCCGGGCTTACGACCAAAACTGCTACTAATCTGCGTGACCTTAATCCTTTTCATGATTATTTAACTTAACCCAAAATCTCTTCCACTGATTTGCCACGTTTAGCGGCTATCATAGCCGGATCAGCCATGTTGCCTAAACCTTTAAACATAGCACGCATAACATTTTTACGATTGTTACTCCCAATCGTCTTAGCCAGTACATCATGCACCCCTAAAACCTCAAAGACGGCACGCATTGCCCCACCGGCAATAATGCCAGTACCGGGAGAGGCCGGCTGCATATAAACCTTTGCGGCTCCATATTCAGCGACGATAGGATACTGCAAAGTCGCTCCCTTGAGCGGAAATTTAAGCAGATTTTTACGGGCAGCCTCCATCGCCTTAGCAATCGCCAAAGGCACTTCACGGGCTTTACCATAACCAAAGCCTGCCTTACCCTTACCATCACCAACTACAGTCAGGGCAGTAAAACTAAAAATACGCCCACCTTTGACCACTTTAGCGACTCGGTTGACCGTCACCAGCTTTTCTAATAAATCATCATTCTTAGTACGTTGGATATCGTGATTTGCCATAAATTAATCCGGCTTTTAAAACTGTAATCCATTTTTACGGGCTGCCTCTGCCAATGCCTTAACACGTCCATGATACTTAAAACCTGAACGGTCAAAAGCGACTTTTGTCACCCCAATTGACTTAGCACGCTCCGCAATCGTTTTACCCACATGGGTTGCGGCACTTACATTGCCTCCATAATTTATCTCAGAACGAGATGTCTTATCCAAGCTAGAAGCACTTGTAAGTACCTGTGAACCATTGGGCGCAATCACTTGTGCATAAATATGCTGAGGCGTTTTATGCACACTTAACCGAGCCATACCTAATCTGTTAATAATGGCACGAGTACGGCGAGCACGGCGCAAACGAGCTAATTTCTTATTCATAGTACCCAATCATTATTAATTGTGAATTGTGAAACTTCGTTGCCTGTAAAATTGTTAATGAAGAGACGATGACTCTTAATACTACTAACAGCTAATTTTTGGACTTTTTTTAACTGTTGGCGTTGTACAAAAAGACTTACCCACCCTACATAAAGCTCCAAATTTCAGCCATTTAAAGTATACTTGTTAACAATTAGCAATTCACAATTACTTCGGAACGAAGTTTCACAATTCACGATTATTACTTCTTCTTAGCTTCTTTTATAACAACCACCTCATCTGCATATCTGACACCTTTCCCCTTATAAGGTTCAGGTTTTCGATAGGCACGAATATTGGCCGCTATTTGTCCGACCCGTTGTTTATCTATACCTTTAACAATAATATTCGTTTGATTAGGTGTTTCAATGGTTATATCATCTGGTATCTTAAAATTCACCGGATGGGAATAACCCAGGGTAAGATTCAGTAATTTACCCTCCACTTGGGCCCGATACCCAACCCCGACTAAACTTAACTTTTTTTCAAATCCCTGCATGACCCCTTTCACCATATTGTTCACCAGGGCACGTGTGGTACCGGCCAAAGCCGATGCCGTTTTAGAATGATTACGCGGTGCAAAGTTTAAAAAATTATCCGTCAAATTAACCTCAACCAGAGCCGGACAAGCATAGGCCGCTGTCCCCTGTTTTCCTTTAACTTCAATATTATGACCCATCACCTGAACTTCAAGTCCTTGAGGAATAGGGATGGGACTTTTAGCAACTCTTGACATAATCAATAAGCTAAACGTTTCAACAAACGAATCTCAAACAAATACTATTCTTTGAAAAAATAGTATTTGTAAAAATGAGTTCTTTGCGTAAGTTATTTGCTACTACTTACCTTATGATACGAAACATAAGACCTCGCCACCATGACCTGATAGACGTGCCCTGCGATCACTCATTAAACCTTTAGAAGTTGAAATAATGGCGATACCTAAACCATATAACACTTTAGGTAAATTATCCTTAGTCTTATAAACTCGTAAACCCGGTCGACTAATCCGTTTAATATCAGACATCACCGGTTTATCCTGATAATATTTCAAAGTGATCGTGAGCGACGCTTTAACCTCTTGTGAAACGCTATAATCTGTTATATAGCCTTCATCCTTTAAAATGCTTGCAATGGCTACCTTTAACTTAGAAGCTGGCATCGAAATCTGCTGCTTACGAACCGCTTGACCATTACGAATGCGCGTCAACATATCGGCAATGGGATCTGACATACTCATTATTCTATTCCTCTCTTACCAACTGGACTTGACTAAGCCAGGTATAAATCCCAGCATAGCCGATTCACGCAATTTATTACGACCTAGACCAAAGCGTCTATAATACCCATGTGGACGACCGGTTATTTTACAACGATTACGCAATCGACACGGACTGGCATTACGTGGTAAAGATTGTAATTGACGCCTCGCTACCATGCGCTCCTCTTCACTAATACTTATATCAGCTAAGGTCTCTCTTAAAGCAGCCCGTTTAGCTGCATATTTTTTGACCGTCCGTAAACGCTTCGCTTCCCGATTAATGACCGACAATTTAGCCATTCCACTTCACCCTTTTAATGGAAAATTAAATGCAGATAACAAGGCGCGACCTTCCTCATCAGTCCGCGCTGATGTACTAATCGTAATATCCATGCCACGCAATGCATCTATCTTATCATAATCAATTTCAGGGAAAATAATTTGTTCACGAATACCTAAACTCAAATTTCCCCGCCCATCAAAAGCCTTAACACTAATACCACGGAAGTCCCGAATACGTGGAATGGCAATATTGATCAAGCGATCAAAAAACTCATACATACGCTCGCGCCGCAAATTGACTTTACAACCAATTGGCCACCCTTGACGAATCTTAAAATTAGATACCGACCGACGTGCCTTTGTAACCACTGGTTTCTGACCGGCAATTGCCGTCATATCTGCCACAGCACGCTCAATCACCTTCTTATCGCCCACTGCTTCACCTATACCCATATTCAATGCAATTTGTTCAACTTTAGGCACCTGCATGATGCTTTTATAGCTAAATTGCTGCATAAGCTGTGGTACGACTTTCTCTTGATAATATGTTTGTAATCTCGCCATAATATCTAATAATCTGCAATGACTTCGCCATTTGATTTAAAATAGCGCACTTTTGTCCCATCTTCAAGATACTTAAAGCCTACCCGATCTGCCTTTTCGGTGCTGGGATTGATAAGGGCAATATTTGATATATGAATCGGCATTTCCTTATCTACAATACCACCTGGCGTATTTTGCATCGGATTGCCTTTGGTATGACGCTTTACTAAATTAACATTTTCTACCACTAGGCGCGTCGGACTGCGATAACGAACCACACGCCCACGCTTATCCTTATCCTTACCCGCAATCACAACAACATCATCGCCCGTCTTAATTCTACGCATAATTTCTAAACTTAACTTTTTGTTTTAGAAATACTATTTTAATAAATAGTATTTTTCTTTAAAGCACTTCTGGTGCTAAAGAAATAATTCTCATAAAACGCTCGGTTCTTAACTCACGGGTTACTGGCCCAAATATACGAGTTCCAATGGGCTGAAATTGATTATTGAGTAATACGGCTGCATTCCCATCAAAACGAATCACGGAACCATCAGGCCGTCTCACTCCTTTGCGTGTCCTGACGACCACCGCTTGATGAATTTCACCTTTTTTCACTTTACTATGTGGAATGGCTTCTTTAACACTCACTTTAACAATGTCACCAATTCCAGCATAACGGCGATGTGAACCTCCTAAAACTTTGATACATTTTAATTGTCTAGCACCACTATTATCGGCTGCCTCTAACATCGACTGCATTTGTATCATCGTTTTTTCACTCCTATTGCAATACTGACCTAAATCAAAGCGTTATGTAACCTGTCGGGTCACTATTTTATTTAAACACCAAGATTTAGTTTTTGAACGGGGACGACAGGGTGAAATTTCTACCATATCACCAATACGCCCTACGTTTTCTTCATCGTGGACATGTAGTTTTGTTGAACGCTTAATATATTTACCATATTTGGGATGCTTCACCTTTCGTTCAACTAATACCGTCATTGACTTTTGCATCTTGTTGCTAACCACACGTCCAGTGAGGGTTCGTACTTTATTTGCTTGGTCTAAAGACTGCTCTGAAGACATGCCATGCTTCCTATTTTAGATTAACCGATGCCTTTTTTTCATTTAGTATCGTATTTATCCGTGCAATATCACGTTTTACACTTTTCAACTGTGTATGCCGGCTTAACTGTTCATTGACTTTTTGCATACGCAAATTAAAATGCTCACGTAATAAATCAACTCGTTCTTTCTTTAATTCTTCAATGCTCTTCACTCGAAGTTCATTCGCTTTCATCATATCACTGTCCGATTGACAAAGGTGGTTGGCACAGATAACTTTGCCGAGGCTAAACGAAATGCCTCGCGAGCAATTTCTTCAGAAACACCTTCTATTTCATAAAGCATCCTACCAGGTTGAATTAATGCCACCCAATATTCAACATTTCCCTTTCCTTTACCCATACGGACTTCAAGCGGCTTTTTACTAATCGGCTTATCGGGGAATATTCGAATCCATAACTTTCCACCTCGTTTTACATGACGAGATATGGTACGTCGTGCCGCTTCTATTTGACGCGCCGTGATTCTTCCTCTCCCACTTGCTTTTAGCCCAAATTCACCAAAACTCACTTTATTTCCGCGCATGGCTGTTCCACGATTACGGCCCTTTTGTTGCTTTCTGAATTTGGTACGTTTAGGTTGTAACATTATTCCTATCCCTAATCCTTAGTCAGATTAAACGGTAAATAATGAGTTCTATTTATGTAAACATTAAAGTTTTATAACAAACCATTATTCAATTTTGTTTACCGATAACCTCACCTTTAAATATCCACACTTTTATTCCAATCACACCATAAGTCGTATAGGCTTGTGCAAACCCATAATCTATATCTGCACGTAAAGTATGTAAAGGGACACGACCCTCTCGATACCACTCCGTTCGCGCAATTTCAGCTCCACTTAGGCGTCCACTGACATTGATACGAATACCTTGTGCGCCTAAACGCATGGCATTGGCAACCGCTCGCTTCATTGCACGTCTAAACATTATACGACGCTCTAATTGTTGAGCTACACTAGCTGCCACCAAATGGGCATCCACTTCTGGTTTACGAATTTCTTCAACACTAATATGAACAGGAATACCCATCATTTTTGCGACTTGGGTTCGCAATTTATCAATATCTTCACCTTTTTTACCAATGACAATGCCAGGACGAGCAGTATGAATTATAATCCGTGCATTGCGTGCTGGTCTTTCAATACGCACCTCACTCACTGATGCCTTTGCCAGCTTCTTTTTGATGAAGTTTCGTACTTTCAAATCAGTATTAAGATAATTCGCATAATCTTTATTACTGGCATACCATTTAGATGACCAGTCTTTAATAATCCCTAGGCGAATACCGGTAGGATGTACTTTTTGACCCATAAAACCTTACCCTTAAGCGTCAGAAACCTTCACAGCGATGTGACTGGTGCGTTTTAATATTCGATTACCCCGTCCTTTGGCACGGGCACGCATACGTTTCAATCTCGGTCCTTCATCAATTGAGATGGTTGAAACGTGTAATTCATCAACATCAGCACCTTCATTATTTTCAGCATTAGCAATTGCAGAGTCTAATGTCTTTTTAATCATAAACGCTGCCCGTCGCTTGCTAAATTTTAAAATATTAAGGGCTTGTTCAACCGGCAACCCACGAATCTGATCCGCCACTAACCGGCACTTTTGTGGAGATATACGCGCATATTTATGTATGCTAGAGACTTCCATATTCAGTTATCAGTTATCAGTTATCAGTTATCAGTTATCCTGATTATTTCTAAGATCTTACAACACCAGAACGAACCTTGTTCGAGCTTTTACTGATTCATTTTTTAGACTTCTTATCTCCAGCCTGATGGCCTCGAAAAGTCCGCGTCATGGCAAACTCCCCGAGTTTATGTCCAACCATATTTTCTGTCATAAACACTGGCATAAATTGTCGCCCGTTATGAATCGCTATAGTTAGCCCTACCATTTCTGGAATTATCATAGAACGGCGTGACCAGGTCTTAATAGGACGTTTGCTTTTTGTCGCCACCGTTTTTTCTACTTTTTTCAATAAATGAAGGTCAACAAAAGGCCCTTTTTTAATGGAACGTGGCATAATTCGTTATCTCGTTGTTCTATTTTTCATGCTTCGTGATGCTCAAAATACTATTTTTTGGAAAAAATAGTAGTTCTATCTAACGCCTACGCACAATCATTTTAGTTGTGCGTTTATTATGACGAGTTTTTGCACCTTTGGTAGGAAACCCCCAGGGTGTCACAGGATGTCGCCCCCCAGAACTACGTCCTTCACCACCACCATGCGGATGATCCACCGGATTCATGGCTACACCGCGAACAGTTGGTCGTCGCCCACGCCAACGTGTTGCTCCGGCTTTGCCCAATGAGCTAATATTATGTTCTGCATGACCCACTTCGCCCAGGGTAGCCCGACATTCTGTTAGTACTTTGCGGATTTCTCCTGAACGTAATCGTAAAGTGGCATAAGCACCTTCACGGGCTATGAGTTGGGCAGAAGCACCTGCACTGCGTGCCAATTGCCCACCTTTACCTGGTTTTAATTCCACACAATGCACGAGGCTACCCATTGGTACCTGTCGTAGCAACATACTATTACCTGACTTAATAGGGGCCTGGCTGCCAGAAATAATTGATTCACCCACCTTCAGTCCTTTAGGCATCAGGATATAACGGCGCTCACCATCGGAATATAAAATTAATGCAATCTGGGCACTGCGGTTTGGATCATATTCAATTCGTTCCACTTTTCCCGCTATTCCGTCCTTATTACGTTTAAAATCTATAACACGATAATGTTGTTTATGACCGCCTCCCCGATGGCGGACAGTAATTCGTCCTCGATTATTACGGCCCCCTTTTTGAGTCTTTTTCTCTAACAAGGGTTTATAAGGGGAACCTTTGTGTAGTTGGGAAGTACTAATCCTCACTACAAAACGTCTGCCCGCCGATGTTGGTTTTGCTTTAACAAGTGCCATTTTTAATAATTCCTTATTGGGAATCGTTTCAGACAGAAATTGGAAAACGAAGTTTCCCAATGAACCTAACGGTTACGCAGTGAACCAATTACTTCGTTACAGTGAACCAATTCCCAATTCCCAATTCCCAATTTTCAATCAGTTCTAAAGTTAATATCAAAGCCTGGTTTCAGCCCTACATAAGCTTTTTTCCAATTGGCTCGCTTACCATGAATACGTCCAAAGTTTTTGCTTTTACCTTTAACTTGTGTCGTTCGTACTTTTTCAACTTTTACATTAAATAAAAATTCTACCGCTTGCTTAATTTCCAGCTTAGTCGCTTCTTTTCGTACTTTAAATACGATTTGTCCATGTAAATCCGCGACTCTTAATGCCTTTTCAGATACAAGAGGCGCAATCAATACTTGCATTAAACGGGCGGAATTCATGCAAATTTCTCCTCTAATCTCTTTAGGGCACCAACTGTCATCAGGACTTTTTCATACCCAATCAAATTCACAGGATTTAAGGTTTTAATTTCTTTTACCTCGACTTGATGCAAATTACGCGCTGCCAAATTCAAGTTAGCTTCCCTAGTTTCAGTGACAATTAACACATTTTTAAGTTGAAGTGTTTTTAACTGCGCCACTAAATTTTGGGTTTTGGGTTGTTCAAGGCTCATTTGTTCAATAACAAGTAAACGCGCTTGTCTTACCAGTTCAGATAATATTGAACACAATGCTCCCCGGTACATTTTTTTATTTAATTTCTGACCCGTCATAGACGGTTTTGCGGCAAAAGTAATTCCACCACCTCGCCACAAGGGACTTTTAACACTTCCAGCCCGTGCGCGACCAGTTCCTTTTTGTCGCCATGGTTTACGTCCACTACCCTTGACTTGGGCACGACTTTTTTGCGCTCGCGTACCTGCATGTGAGCCGGCTAAATATGCCGTTACTGCTTGATGAATCAGAGATTCATTATAAGGTACTGCAAAAATTTTTTCTGAGACGCTAATAACGCCCCCAGGTTCGGTGGACATCGTTTGTAGGCTCAGTTCCATTACTTTATCCTAATCAAGAAGTTTAATTGTTCATTTTAATCGCAGGTTTTACTATCACATCACCCCCAGGCGCACCTGGTATTGCACCTTTTATAAGCAATAATTGCCTTTCTGCATCCACTCGGACAATTTCAAGATTCTGCGCAGTGCAACGAACATGACCCTTTTGTCCAGCCATTTTTTTACCTTTAAAAACACGTCCAGGTGTTTGATTTTGACCTATCGAACCGGCAGCACGATGTGATAATGAGTTTCCATGAGTGGCATCTTGCATTTTAAAATGATGACGTTTAACGGTGCCGGTAAAACCTTTTCCTTTTGTCACCCCTGTCACATCAACTTTTTGACCATTATTAAATATGTCAACTTTTAGTTCATTGCCCACGGAAATGGGTGATTCATTATCTAAACGGAACTCCCAAAATCCCCGTCCGGCTTCTACTGATGCTTTAGCTAAATGTCCACTTTCTGGTTTATTAACACGATTAGCACGACGCTTGCCACAAGTCACTTGAATGGCACGATATCCTTCTGTTTCGACCGTTTTTATTTGAGTCACCCGATTGGGGGGAGCCTCAATGACGCTCACAGGGATGGAGTCCCCATTTTCTGTAAAGATACGAGTCATTCCTCTTTTTTGACCGACAATTCCAACAGCCATTTCAGTTATCAGTTATCAGTTATCAGTTAACAGTTTTCAATTAACAATTAACCTAGTTCAATTTTATTTGTACGTCAACGCCCGCTGCTAAATCTAATTTCATTAGTGAATCAACGGTTTTATCAGTCGGATCAATAATATCTAACAAACGTTTATGAGTACGAATTTCATATTGATCTCGTGCATCTTTATTTACATGGGGTGAAATCAACACGGTAAATTTTTCTTTTTTAGTAGGCAATGGAATAGGACCACGTAATTGTGCTCCTGTCCGTCTTGCCGTTTCTACAATTTCACGCGCCGATTGATCCAACAATCTATGGTCAAAGGCTTTTAAGCGAATGCGGATTCTTTGATTAGCCACTCTTTTTATTTCTCTTAGGTCAATGATTTTAAATCTTATAGACGGTTTTTACGAAACCAAGTTTTTGGAAAACTTTGTGTTTTTATTTACCGTCTATGAAGACTATTCAATTATCTTTGAAACAACACCGGCACCAACCGTTCGACCGCCTTCACGAATAGCAAAACGCAAGCCTTCTTCCATAGCAATAGGCGAAATCAGCTTAACCGTCATTTTTACATTATCCCCAGGCATCACCATTTCTACACCTTCTGGCAATTCACAAGCCCCCGTCACATCGGTAGTACGGAAATAAAATTGAGGACGATAGCCTTTGAAAAATGGTGTATGCCGCCCCCCTTCGTCTTTGCTTAATACATAGACTTCACATTCAAAATGCGTATGAGGAGTAATGCTTCCAGGTTTAGCTAAGACTTGTCCACGTTCAACATCAGTGCGTTTAATACCCCGCAATAGTACACCAACATTATCCCCAGCCACGCCTTCATCAAGCAACTTGCGAAACATTTCTACGCCTGTGCATGTGCTTTTACTCGTTTCATTGATACCAACAATTTCGATTTCTTCACCGACTTTAACTTTACCCCGATCAACACGCCCCGTGACTACCGTACCCCGTCCAGAAATGGAAAATACATCTTCAATAGGCATCAAGAAAGGTTGATCAATATCACGCTTCGGCTCCGGAATATATTCATCCATCGCGTCTATCAATTTGAAGATAGATGGCAATCCAATATCACTGGTATCACCTTCAAGGGCTTTAAGGGCTGAACCAACCACAATTGGGGTATCGTCACCAGGAAAATCATAGCTATCTAGCAGTTCACGGATTTCCAGTTCTACCAGTTCAAGCAATTCTTCATCATCAACCTGATCTGCTTTATTCATATACACGACGATATAAGGCACTCCCACCTGACGGGCTAATAAAATATGTTCGCGAGTTTGGGGCATAGGGCCATCTGCCGCGGATACGACTAAAATAGCACCATCCATTTGGGCTGCACCCGTGATCATATTCTTAATATAGTCAGCGTGTCCTGGACAATCGACATGGGCATAATGACGACTATCAGATTGATATTCTACATGGGCAGTCGCAATCGTGATACCGCGCTCTCTTTCCTCCGGCGCGTTATCAATCTGATCATAAGCCGTATATTCACCACCGTGTTTTTCCGCCATACTTTTTGTCATAGCGGCTGTTAATGTCGTTTTGCCATGATCGACGTGGCCTATTGTTCCGACATTTATATGCGGTTTGCTGCGTTCAAATTTTGCTTTAGACATATCTTTCAGTTAGAAGTTTAAGTTTAAGTTACCAATGATTGCAAACATCTTTATAATAATTGATTTAAGTCAAGTCAATGATTTATATAACATTTTTCAATGATTTTATTAGTTATAAATGTTCTTGTTTTTAAAGTCAAAAGGCTTAAAGAAATACTATCTTTTGCAAAAAAAATAGTATTTTTCTAGTGATAGACTTTGTCTTCTTTTCATTAACCATTAACCATTAACCATTAAATTTGATTCTTTTTAATCACAGCTTCAGCAATACTGCTGGGGGCCTCATGGTATTTAGCAAACTGCATGGTATAACTGGCCCGCCCTTGCGTGAGTGATCGTAAGTCAGTCGCATAGCCAAACATTTCTGCAAGTGGTACTTCGGCCCGAATGACTTTTCCCGTTGGTAATTCATCCATACCTTGTAATATACCCCGGCGGCGATTCAAATCGCCCATGACATCTCCCATGTAGTCCTCTGGGGTGACGATTTCGACATCCATAATAGGCTCAAGTAGGACCGGTTTTGCTTTCAAAGCTCCTTTCTTAAATGCCTGAGAACCCGCAACTTTAAAGGCTACTTCACTTGAGTCAACTTCATGATATGAACCATCATATAGCGTCACTGATAGATCAACAACGGGATAACCGGCTATCACTCCATTTTGCATGGCATCTTTCACGCCCTTGTCAACTGCAGAAATATATTCCTTTGGTACAACACCACCCGTGATTTCATTGATAAACTGATATCCTGATGCTGGCTCTGATGGTTCTAGCTTTAACCACACATGTCCATATTGACCACGTCCACCTGATTGACGTATAAATTTGCCTTCGACTTCTATTGTTTGACGGATAGTTTCTCGATAAGCCACCTGTGGCGCACCCACATTGGCTTCTACATTAAATTCACGGCGCATGCGATCCACAATAATATCTAAATGCAATTCTCCCATACCCGAAATAATTGTTTGCCCTGATTCTTCATCAGTGCGTACTTGAAATGACGGATCTTCGGCAGCCAATTTAGACAGTGATACGCCCATTTTTTCCTGGTCAACCAGCGTTTTTGGTTCAACCGCTACTGATATAACCGGCTCTGGAAATTCCATTTTTTCCAAAGTGATCAGATGGTTTTTGTCACATAGCGTTTCTCCAGTGCTCACCGCTTTTAAGCCCACCACTGCTGCAATATCACCTGCTCTGACTTCTTTAATTTCTTCGCGGGAATTGGCATGCATTAATAATATGCGACCCAAACGTTCTCGTTTTTGTTTAATAGGGTTATAAACCGAATCTCCTGAATTTAATACCCCTGAATATACACGGAAAAAAGTCAATGAGCCTACAAAAGGATCGGTTGCGACTTTAAAAGCTAAAGCGGCAAAGGGTTCTTCATCACTTGATGCGCGAGTCGTTACCGTCTGTTGTGGATCATCAAGCACTCCGCGAACAGGTAACACATCTGTCGGTGCAGGTAAGTAGTCAATAACGGCATCTAACATGGCTTGTACACCTTTATTTTTAAAGGCAGAACCACATAAAGTAGGCACGATTTCATTGGCTAAAGTACGCAAACGAACACCCTGACGTATTTCTTCTTCCGATAGTTCTCCAGTTTCAATATATTTTTCCATTAGGGTGTCATTGGCCTCTGCTGCCAATTCTACTAGACTTTCCCGCCATTTTTCACATTCAGATTGCATAACTTCAGGAATGTCTTCTATCGAAAACCGTACACCAAAGCTTGCTTCATCCCAATGAATTGCTTTCATTTTGATCAGATCAATTATGCCTTCAAATTGATCTTCAGCACCAATAGGGAGTTGTAATACGGCGGTTTGAACGGCTAAACGTTGTTTTATTTGGGATACCACTCGCAAAAAGTCTGCCCCTGCCCTATCCATTTTATTTATAAAGGCTATACGAGGCACCTTATATTTATTTGCTTGCCGCCAGACGGTTTCCGATTGAGGTTCGACACCACCCACCGCGCAGAATACGGCACATGCCCCATCCAGTACACGTAATGAGCGTTCAACTTCAATGGTGAAATCGACATGTCCAGGGGTATCAATAATATTGACACGATGCTCTGGATATTGTTGCCCCATGCCATTCCAAAAACAGGTGGTTGCCGCGGAGGTAATGGTTATTCCCCGCTCTTGTTCTTGTGGCATCCAATCCATTGCAGCCGCGCCGTCATGGACTTCGCCCATTTTATGCGATACGCCGGTATAATAGAGTATGCGTTCAGTGGTTGTGGTTTTACCCGCATCAATATGCGCCATAATACCAATATTACGATAGCGCTCAATGGGTGTCTTACGTGCCATATTCAGTTATCAGTTATCAGTTATCAGTTAAAGATTTTTTCAGTGTTCAGTTGCCAGTGATCATTCATCACTGATCACTTTTTACTGATCACTGATAACTGAACTCTGAATATTACCAACGGAAATGTGAAAATGCTTTATTGGCTTCAGCCATGCGATGGACATCTTCACGTTTTTTTATAGCAGCCCCTTTTTTTTCAAAAGCATCAAGCATTTCACCTGCTAAACGCAGTCCCATCGATTTCTCACCTCGCTTACGAGCAGAATCGACTAACCAGCGCATGGCTAATGTTGTTCGACGAGCAGGACGGACTTCTATGGGTACTTGATAAGTTGAACCTCCTACACGCCTGGATTTAACTTCCACCACGGGACGAATGTTATCTAAAGCCTGGCCAAAAACGTCCAATGCTTCACCCTTAGTTTTTTTTGCGACGCGATCCAGGGCACCATAGATTATGCCTTCTGCCACAGACTTTTTGCCATTTTTCATGACCATCGTGATGAATTTAGCTACCGTTTCATCTCTATACTTCGGATCCGGTAAAATGGCACGTTTAGCAATTACTCTTCTTCTTGGCATTTTTAATTTCCAATTAAATTTAATTTAAGCCTTAGGTCTTTTCGCACCGTATTTGGAACGGCCTTGATGTCTTGTATTAACTCCAGATGTGTCTAGCGAACCACGTACCGTATGATAACGAACACCAGGTAAATCTTTTACACGCCCTCCCCGAATTAATATGACCGAGTGTTCCTGCAAATTATGTCCTTCACCACCAATATAAGTGGTTACTTCCATGCCATTGGTTAGACGCACACGTGCTACTTTACGCATAGCTGAATTTGGCTTTTTAGGAGTTGTCGTATAGACACGGGTACACACGCCACGTTTTTGTGGACAGCTATCTAATGCCGGTGTTGTACTCTTAGTTTTTTGTCGTTTACGTGGTTTTCGCACCAATTGGTTAATCGTTGCCATAACTTTATTTTTTTGTCAAGCGGGGACTGTTTCGATTTTTCAAATTTTTAATCGTCATTATAACATCCCTGTATTAATAATAAAATAAAGCTGGCATCCCAAAAGAGGGGTGCCAGCTTTTAAAATTGCGAATATCAATCAGAAATTCGCTTCTTTGGGGAAAATTGCGCGCCCGGAGAGATTCGAACTCCCGACCCCCTAGTTCGTAGCCAGGTACTCTATCCAAACTGAGCTACGGGCGCATATCAATTACATTGTTTCAATAAATTGGCGGAGAGAGAGGGATTCGAACCCTCGATGGGCTTTTGACCCATACTCCCTTAGCAGGGGAGCGCCTTCAACCGCTCGGCCATCTCTCCAAAATAAATAATTTTTGATATTTTTTCAATTTTGAATGTGCATTATATACCTAATGGAAAAAAAAAACAAATTTCTTTATATAAGACGCTTCATGACTTCTTGTTATAAACTCAGTTTTAAATATAAATTTAAATTAATTCAATGACTTGGTAAAAAAATGATAAAATATGACGTTATAGTACTTGACAAACATGAGTACTATTTAGTATAATAGTAAGTATAGTTAAATGATATTTTTATCGAATTAACTTAATATTTGGAAAAAATTAAGTTAAACTCCATTAAAAATACTATTTAAAAAATAGCATTTGTACAAATATCAATGTGACAAGGTAGAATTAATGTAACTATTCAGGCTTTAATAGAAATACGATTTTTCAAAAAAATTGTATTTCTAACACGCTAAGAAATATTCTTTTTTGAAAAATCGTATTTCTAACATGCTAAGATTGAGTAATTACAAATTAATAATTTAAATAACTGAGCCATATTTATGTCTGCAAAAACACTTTATGATAAATTATGGGATGCTCATATTGTACGGACTGATGAAAATGGGGCTGACTTACTCTATATTGACCGTCATCTTATTCATGAAGTCACCTCTCCCCAAGCCTTTGAAGGGCTCCGTTTAATGAAGCGTCAACCCTGGTCCATCCAAAGCAACTTTGCGGTGCCTGATCATAATGTTCCTACAACTGCCCGTGATGGTGGTGTAGCCGATATTGCTGATCCCGTTTCACGCTTACAGATTGAAACCTTGGACCAAAATTGTCGTGACTTTCAGATCACAGAATTTTCTATGAATGATCCCAATCAGGGCATTGTCCATGTGATTGGACCCGAGCGGGGGATTACTTTGCCTGGTATGACAATTGTGTGTGGCGATTCACATACTTCAACTCACGGAGCGTTTGGGGCTTTAGCATTTGGTATTGGTACTTCTGAGGTTGAGCATGTTTTAGCAACACAATGTTTGGTCCAAAAAAAGTCTAAAAATATGCTCATCAGAGTTGATGGTAAAGTCGATACGGGTGTCACCGCTAAAGATATTATTCTTTATATTATTGGCAAAATAGGTACCGCAGGGGGTACCGGCTACGCGATTGAATTTGGTGGAAGTGCGATTGAGGCTTTATCCATGGAAGGACGCCTGACGATTTGTAATATGGCAATTGAAGCCGGGGCACGAGCAGGCTTGATTGCGGTAGATGATAAGACTATTGAGTATGTGCATGGACGGTCTTATGCGCCAAGTTATAAAATGTGGGAGCAGACTGAAGCAGATTGGCGCAATTTACATAGTGATGCTAATGCCAAGTTTGATAGTATCACTCCTATCTTATGCAGTGCCATTAAGCCACAAGTCACTTGGGGTACATCACCAGAGATGGTTGTATCCATTGATGCTGTTGTGCCAGATCCTACACTGGAAGACGCAACTCGGGCTGAAAGTATGCACCGTGCCATAGCTTATATGGATCTGGAAGTGGGTATGCCTATCACTGATATTCACCTGGATAAAGTTTTTATCGGATCCTGTACGAACTCGCGTATTGAAGATTTACGTGCCGCGGCGCAAGTGCTTAAGGGTCGCTCCATTGCATCCACTATTAAACAAGCATTAGTTGTTCCCGGTTCTGGTCCAATTAAGGCGCAGGCGGAGCAAGAAGGTTTAGATGAAATCTTTATCAAGGCGGGATTTGAATGGCGATTGCCTGGTTGTTCAATGTGTTTAGCTATGAACGCTGACCGTTTATCGCCGGGTGAACGCTGTGCCTCAACTTCTAATCGTAACTTTGAGGGCCGTCAAGGGCAAGAGGGACGTACTCATTTAGTCAGTCCTTTGATGGCAGCGGCTGCTGCTATTGCAGGTCATTTTGTTGATGTGAAAAGTTATTTATAGATGTTTAGGTAAATATCTTTATCCATAAAACGAGCAACGAAATTTCACAAAGGGCAGACACACGAGTCAGTCCCTACATGACATTTTCTTTCTTTTGTAGGACGAACCACCGCGACTGCCCTGATTGTGAAACTTGGTTGCCCATTTTAGGTTCAATAAAAGGAGAAAAAAATGAGTACTGTAAGAACACCCGCTGTTGCCGGTATGTTCTATCCAGACGATGCAAACGAATTGCGAACAATGGTCCGAAACTTTTTAAATGAAAGCAAAGTTTCAAACGAACCCATTCCCAAAGCTATTATTGCACCCCATGCAGGTTATATTTATTCTGGGCCAATCGCTGCCAGTGTTTATGCACGACTCGCACCCGCACATGATACGATTAATCGCGTTGTTTTACTTGGCCCATCTCACCGAGTACCCTTTACAGGATTCGCTGCCACGGGTATGACTCATTTTGCGACACCTTTGGGCACTATCCAGGTGGATAGACAAGCAATTGATGAAATCACTTCTTTTTCCCAAGTTTCGGTGCTAGAACAGGCTCATGCGAGTGAACATAGTCTTGAAGTCCAGTTGCCCTTTCTCCAAGAGGTTTTAGATGATTTCAGTCTTATCCCTTTAGTGGTTGGTGAAGCCAGCCCTGAACAAATAGAACCGGTACTGGAAAAACTTTGGGGTGGATTAGAAACGGTGATCGTGATTAGTTCTGATTTAAGTCATTATCATGATTATGAAACGGCACGAAAAATGGATCAGTTGACTTCTCAAGCTATTGAAAATTTGAGTCCAGAAGCTATTCATCATGAACAAGCTTGTGGTCGCAATCCAGTCAATGGCTTATTACAAATAGCACGGCGCAAAAAGATGCACGCTAAAACAATAGATTTACGTAATTCCGGCGATACCGCTGGTCCAAGAAATCAAGTTGTGGGGTATGGAGCTTATGTCTTTAACTAAAGAACAGGCTAACACATTATTACAGGTGGCTAAAGAATCTATCCAACACGGTTTAGAAACTGGACAAGCATTGAAAGTAGAACCCTCTAATTATGCTGAAGAGTTACAAGCTATCCGAGCCAGTTTCGTCACCTTAGAAATTCATAACCAGTTACGCGGTTGTATAGGTGCCCTCACCGCTTACCAGCCATTGGTTAACGATGTCGCTTACCATGCTCATGCTGCCGCTTTTTCGGATCCCCGTTTCATGGAATTACAGCGTGACGAATTTCCACAATTGGATATCCATATTTCTATTCTCAGCCCACCGAAGTCGATATCGTTTGAGTCTGAAGAACATCTCGTCCAACAATTGCGCCCTGGTATAGATGGTTTAATCTTAACAGAGGGTATGTACAAAGGTACATTTTTACCCTCCGTTTGGGAGTCTTTAAAAGAACCTGCAGATTTTCTCCGCCATTTAAAACGGAAAGCCGGCTTATCACCAAATTATTGGTCAGACAATATTAAAGTAGAACGTTATATAGCGGAATCTATTTCCTAGTGAACGGAAGTGTCCTGGTGAAAAGTGACTTTGCCTGTTGCAAACCCCGCGAAAGCAAAAAAAATAATTTCATGGCGAACACACAGGTTTGCCCCTACAAGGTTCTATTTAATGTCATGTAGGACACTGTGTGTCTGCCCTCCTTATGAAATTATTTTCTGAAAAATTATATGTTAATTAATTCGTTGTACTCAATGGACAAAATTAATGAACGGCAAAACATTTACGATTGAATGGTCAGCATTACTCAGTGCTTTGATTGTATTAACTTTAAGTCTTATCATCAGCGTTGTTATGATCTTATATAGTTATCAATATTATAACAAGACTTATAACTGGGAACGTCAAAAAGACCGTGAATTTGGTGCGTTGGAACGCGAATATACATTCCTTCAAGAATCTATCGCCAATAATTTATACTTAAAAAAATTTAATCAATTGAAAAAAAAGGGATTTTTTTTAGATGCCCAGGCGATCAATATAGACGAACAACGCATGAAAATGCGAGATGACATTAAAAAACGGCTCGAAAAACTTCCTTTGCCTTCAATGGATTTTTCTGTAAAAGAAACACACTACCTGCTTCCCCCTGAACTGGTAATCAATATAGAAGAACAAGTGAAAATTTATGAAACGCCTATCCATTTTGAATTAGGGCTATTACACGAGGGCGATCTGCTAAATTTAATCAAGATAATAGAACTTTATCAACGTCAATCTATGGGTTTATTCAATTGGCAAAATTGTGACCTAAAACGGAACAGCGATAACATTGATGTTAAGGATATTTCCAAACCCTATTTTAACGCTAATTGTATATTGGTTTGGTCCATGGCTAGGATAAACGAATGATGAAAATATTTATTCGATCAACTATACTCATATTAATAGGGCTACTCAGTTGTTATCAGTTGACCAATGCAAAGGGCATGGGGCGTTTGTTTACAACACCTCAAGAACGTGCTGTTTTAGATGCAGAACGTTCTAAACCACATGTCCCTCTTCCATCAACTAAAAGCAAAAAAATTAAAAAGCCGAATTTACCCGATCCGCCCCACTATATTACTTTTAATGGACTCATTACACGTAGTCAGGGATCGCCAATGGTGTGGTTCAATGGGAGTAATAAATTATTTCAACCAGGTTTTAAGGTTGAGTTAGATAAAATGCTTGGGATAAGCGTACCTATTTTTTTATCTAAAGCTAAACAACGAATATGGTTAAAACCAGGGCAAACTGTTAATACACTTGATGGTACGGTTCAAGAAAACTTTGAGTAATTTAATCATGAATATGCATCAATTTTACTACAAACAATCCGGTATTGCTTTAATTGTTTTCTTAACTATTTTTTTGTTAAGTGCAACGGCTATTTTATTATATCGGTTCAATAATCGTACTGATTTTGTGTTGGAAAACCAGGTGCAAACGGCGCGGGCTTTGGCTCAGGCGAAGGAGGCTTTGATTGGGTTCGCTGCGACTTATGCCGAGACACACCCAGGACAACCACAAGGTTATTTGCCTTGTCCAGATTATGATGGTGATGGTAGTGCGAATCCCCCCTGTGGTACAAAAGGTTATAGTGTAATAGGACGTTTTCCTTGGCGTACTTTGGGCTTGCCACCTTTGCGTGATGGTAGTGCGGAATGTTTATGGTATGCTGTTTCTGGTCGTTATAAAGATAATCCTAAAAAAACATTAACCAGCGATACGAATGGATTATTTATCGTTAAAAATGCTGATGATGTGACAATTGCAAATACAGAGGATGCCAATCAAGCCATCGCCATTATTTTTGCGCCAGGTAGAGCTATTCAAGGACAAAACCGTACAACGACTGGTAACACTTTATGTGGTGATAATGCTCAACCCATTAATTACCTTGACCATTTAGAATTTGACCAGAATGGTGACGGGGTCATTGACTACGCTATAGAAAATTTTAGTGGTCATAAAACAAATGAAACTAGCGGTAATCCAGGGGGAGATAACTTGCCAACTGCTACACCTTCGATATTTGTCAAAGCCCCCCTTATCAGGGAGGATAGTAATATAGCAAATGTGATTTTTAATGATACTTTAATGTTAATCACACCTAAAGATTTTGAAGCAGTGTATGAGCGAATGAATTATTGGGTAGCCAGGGAAGTTAAAAGATGTCTTGAGGAATATGCTAATAGCAATACTGACAACAAATATCCTTGGGCTTCTAAACTTGATTCTTATGATTATATAGATGATAAAAATGAGCGTTTTGGTAGAATTCCAGATACGCTTTCAAAAACTCATGATAATAATTCTAATATGCCGATAAATTGGACAGCCGATCCAAATGCTTCTTCACTGTCTTCTCCACCTTGTGGAGTACCTATCTGTTTTGATGAAAATCAATCGACTGATTCTTCAAAATGTGGTAATCCACCTGGTATAAAAGATAAAAATTGGTACTGGTGGTGGTGGGATGAATGGAAAGAAATGGTATTTTTTGCTGTCGATAAAAAACGTTGTCCAACTTGCTCATTAAGTGATCCTTCAACGCTGACTTTGTCAGGAACATCAATGGATATGCTAGTACTTGTTGCAGGACGTAAATTAGATAATCAAACACGAAATGATAAAACGCTAATTAACGAATATCTTGAAGAAGGTAATATTGACGGAAATGAAAACTTTATCCAGCAATGGGCAACAGATAATTTTAATGATGCAGTTTGTGGAAATAGTGATTGTGAACTTTAAAAAAACTTTGCCATGAAAACTCTATTTTCTTCAGGTTTTAGCCTCATAGAAATGGCTATCGTATTAATAATTATAGGTCTTTTATTTGGTAGCTTATTAACGCCCTTATCCGCCCAAAGAGATCGACAACAAATCAAACGCACCTTAAAAACTTTGGAAGAAGTTAAAGAGGCGTTGTTAGGATTTGCTATACTTCATAACCGTTTACCTTGTTCAGATAGAGACGAAGATGGTTTAGAAGATTCCCCTTGTGATACTAACACGACTAAAATTGAAGGTAATTTACCTTGGAGAGATTTAGGTATAGGGAGATATGATGGATGGGGGCGGCATTTTCGCTATCGTGTTGATAAGGAATATTCTTCTTCAAGTATCTCTAGCTCACTGAAGACTGATGAAGATAAGAAATTAAAAGTGAGAAATAAACTAGGTGATATTAACTTAACTACATTTGAAAAATATGAACAATCTGATGGAACAATAAAAAACTATTCTCGTGTGGTAGCCATCATTTTTTCTTATGGTAAAAATAGCAAAGCCGATAATGGAAATCAATTTACCGCGGCAAATGATGCAACTTATGTTCAAGATGTTTATGTAGAAGACAAAAAAGATCCGACAAAAACTTTTGATGATAGATTGACATGGCTATCAAAACATACTTTGACAAACCGTTTAAATGAAGCTAAACAGTTGCTTCCATAACCAAAACAGGTTGAATTATGAAAATACCCAACGGTTTTACTTTAGTTGAAATAGCAGTGGTGTTAGTTATCGTTGGCTTGCTAGTAGGTGGTTTATTAATTCCACTGTCTGTGCAGTGGGATCAAAATAGAATCAATATTACCCAACAACGTTTAGAAGAAATCAAAAAGGCGTTGTTAGGATTTCTTGTAGTTAATAACCGTTTACCTTGTCCCGACTTAAATGAAAATGGGTTAGAATCAACAACTTGTAATAATGAAGGTAATATACCTTGGAGAGTTTTAGGGGTAGGAAGATATGATGCGTGGGGAAACCCATTTCACTATCAAGTTGATGTCAATTTCACTAATAATAGTAGTGGTATTCCTTCACCAAACCCAGCCGCATCAGATGGACTCATAGTCAAAGATAGACAAGGTAATGAATTAAATACAGTTAATAGCGGTGACTCTAATATAGTGGCTATTATTTTTTCTTGGGGTAAAAATGGGCGACTTGATGTAGGAACAATAAATAATGTGTATATTCAAGATGTTTATGTAGAAAACAAAAAAAATCAGACAAAAACTTTTGATGACATATTAATTTGGCTACCTAAAAGCGTGTTAATCAATTATTTAGTCATGGTTAACAAATGGCCCTAAAAATATAGATTAGGAACATGCACAAAATAATTTCTAAAACGTGCGAAGAAAACCTGACAGGTTTCAATAGTGATCGGAACACTTTTTGCTTAAATAAAACCAATAATTTTTGTATGGTTAAAATTCATAGAAATCTCGTGGGTTTAGCATCAGTTTTTTGTTGGTAAGAAATTTAACTCAGCCAGAAATCCGATTTTTTCCAAAAATCGGATTTCTTTGACGCTTAAAAAAATGTTAAATAACAAAAAGTTAGCAATTTATGCAAAAACTATTCCGAACAGTATTGGACAGGTTTAGTTGTCGATTTTATTTCATGCACATTCCTTAAGGGAAGGTACTATGAAAATACATTGTGGTTTCACTCTCATTGAAATGGCTATTGTCTTAACGATTCTTGGTTTATTGGTAGGTGGTTTTTTAATTCCACAGAGCAAATATCATGATCTAAAAAGAATCGAACTCACTCAGCAACGTTTAGAAGAAATTAAAAAGGCATTGTTAGGATTTGCTGTGATTCATGGATATTTACCTTGCCCTGCAATAGATGACAAAGGTAAAGAAACAGGAAGAAATTCAACAGGAAGGAGATGTGTTACTCATGATCGTTCAGATGGATATTTGCCTTGGGCTGATTTAGGTGTAGGTAGATATGATGCGTGGGGAAATCCGTTTCGTTATCGAGTGGATGGCTGGTTTAGTAATAGCGATGGTATTTATACAGGTATCAATGCATTAGTGGGAAAAACAGAAAACCCTCTAGAAGTAACAGAGAAAAAAGTAATAGGTAAACCTGTTTATCAGTTGAATATTTCCAATGATAGCACTTATAGAGCTAATATAGTGGCTATTATTTTTTCTTGTGGTAAAAATGGACGACCTGATAATAAGAATGATGCGGATGAAACCCCTAATTCTGATGCTTCATGCCAAAATGATGAAGCCGGAGATAAGCACGACTATGTCCAAGACGTGTATGTAGAAGACCAATTTGATGATCTATTAACTTGGTTACCTAAATACATTTTATTGAATCGCCTAGCAGCAGCAGGTAGATGGCCCCCATAACTTTAAAAATTACTGGTTATCAATGTTCCGTATTTTACATCTGGGTAAATATTTTCCCCCCTTCGCCGGGGGTATTGAAAATTTCTTGGCTGATTTGATGTTTGCACAAGTTGAGCAAGGCGATATTGTGAATGCCATCGTGCATGATCATCAGCCTCAATTTTCGCGTTTCTTAGCACCGGTACAAGCTGAAATGTGGCATCATCAAATGGTTTACCGCACCCCTAGTTATGGTAGATTGCTGTATGCGCCTGTCAGTCCCCATTTTCCATTTTGGCTTAATCGGGTTCTGCAAATATTTCAACCGCAATTATTACACTTGCATTTGCCTAATACTTCTGCCTTTTTTGTACTATGGCTATCTCGTGCTAGACAAATTCCCTGGGTTATTCATTGGCATTCTGATGTGGTTTCAGTATTAAATCGACCATTATCAATAGCTTACAAATTTTATCGTCCCTTTGAATACCAATTACTTGCCCACGCGCATACCATCATTGCTACTTCACCTCCCTATTTAGCTTCTAGCACCGCATTGCAACCCTGGCGTGAAAAATGTCAAGTGATTCCCTTGGGTATCGCCCAATCCCGCTTACCCACTCCTGCACTCCAGGCTAAACATTGGGCAGAGCAACAATGGATAAAAGGTAAAATCAGGATTTTGACGGTTGGACGGTTGACTTATTATAAGGGACATGAGGTTTTGATACGTGCGATGGCTCAAGTTCATGGCGCACAATTGTTTATTGTCGGTAGTGGTGAACTGCGCCAACACTTAGAAAATCTCATTGTCGCATTAAATCTTAGTGATAAAGTCCGATTATTGGGTTATTGTCGTGATGCGGAGTTGATGGCTTTGTTTGCAAGTTGTGATGTTTTTTGTTTAGCTTCATTAGAACGCACTGAGGCTTTTGGTGTCGTATTTTTAGAAGCGATGCGTTATGGTAAGCCCATCGTTGCTACTATGATTCCTGGTTCAGGGGTACCCTGGGTAGTCAAAGAAACAGGGCAGCTGGTACCTTTACAAGATTCAACTGCCCTAGCGAAAGCCCTACAACAAATGGTTGATAATCCACAGCGGCGCACTCGTTTGGGGGAAGCAGGGCGACAGCGTTTTGAACACGTTTTTGATATTAAAAAGGTTGCTGAGAAAATGTCTAGTTTATATAAACAGGTTTTTAACTCATGAGAAATCCGATTTTTCCCAAAAATCGGATTTCTATAGTTTAGTCAGCTTTCCAACAACCATTTCCATAAAGGTTTGATTACAATTGTTTTTCCATCAATTTTCAGAATATCCTCTTGATTCTGAGTAATCAAGATGGCTCTGTTCAGTTTAAAGTATGTCATCCCTTCTTGTAATGCTTTGATTTCCCTATTCTTAGTGTTTGGATGACTGATGTCGTAACTAATGTTAACTAACTGCGGTTGTTCCAGTTGACAATAAAAATCGATTTCCTGATTTTGCTTGAAGTAATAGACTTGCCTCGTTTTACGTCTCAAATGCAAAAAGGCGATATTTTCATATAATTTGCTATAGTCGGCTGAAATAGAAGTATCGAATAGTGTTTTGAAGCCAGTGTCTATCGCATAGATTTTACGAGGATGGCGTTGTTCCTCGCGAACTGAGTTTCTGAATATAGGTACGGTAAACGAAGCATAAGCGTCTTCAAGATATGTCAAGTAATTGTATATTGTATCTTTGCTGACTTTGTAACCGAGAGATTTATATTCGTTATATAGTTTATTCAAGCTAACCAAGGTACTTATGTTGGAAAAAATATATTTAATCAGGTGTTTGAGCAATGCCCTATTTTTGACGTTATAACGTTCAATAATGTCTCTATAGACAATCAAGTCCAAATAATCGTGTAGTATTTTTTTCTGTATTTCACTCGGTTCAGAAAATGTTTCTGCAAATCCACCATCATGTAAATAGCTTGCTAAAGCGTTTTTTATAAAGCTGCGGCTTTTTGAGGAGTGGTAATTAATTTCAATTTCCCTAAAGGCAAGATACTCTTTAAATGAAAAAGGAAAAATTTCAAAAGTTAGGGTTCGCCCACGCAGACTGGAGGCAATTTCTTGGATGAGAAGTTTAGATGATGAGCCAGTCACAAAAATGTGCAGATTGAGGGTATCATAAATTCGGCGCACAAATCGCTCCCATTCTGAAACATTCTGAATTTCATCCAGAAACAGATAAACCTGTTCCTCTCTTTTCCGAGGATAGAGTTCAAAATAGGCTTCGATGAGATCATCAAGATTTTTTAAGGCGATAGGATAAAGACGATCATCTTCAAAGTTGATATAGACGATATTACGTGGCTCAACTTGTTGGCGCAATTGTTCGATCAGTGCATAGAGTAGAAAGGTTTTTCCACTTCTTCTAACACCAACCAATGAAATAATTTTACGGCTGTTGACTGGAATAGCATAGTCACGAGGTATAACTTGTTTAGCGGGTGATTCGTGAAAGTCAGTGATTAGACGTTTAAATAGTGTTTTCATCGTTTTTTGTTTATCCTTCTTTACAAGGATAAATTATTGGGATTATATCCTTCTTTACAAGGATAAATATACTCATTCTTTTAAAAAAACTTGCTCATCAAGTCTTAAAATTGGTTATAATTTATGCCATGTTTGAAAGAAATATGTCGGTGCAAAAACCCGTTCAAGAAATCCGATTTTTGAAAAAATCGGATTTATAAATATTTGTAAAATTTTTGAAGGTAGATATTATGTCTTACGTTCCAAATTATGAACACGACATTTTTATCAGTTATGCTCGTGTGGATAATGATCCCTTGCCAGGGGCTGAACTTGATAAAGTGACTGGGCGGAAAAGAGGTTGGGTATCAACCTTGATTTTGGATGGATTAAAAAAAGAATTGGCTAAACAGTTAGGGCGAGCCGATAGTTATTCATTGTGGATGGATGATGCGGGCTTGCCTGGCAATGAATCGGTTACGCCCTTTATTGATAAACAAGTCAAAAATTCCGCTACTGTGGTATTTATTGTGTCTCCAGGCTATCTTGCTTCACCTTGGTGTCGCTTAGAATTTAACACCTTTTTAGAGCAGGTGAATACCGAATCTGGACGTTTATTTATGGTTGAGACGCAACGTTTAGATCAGGATGAAAAACTGCCCGAATTTGAGAAATTGCGGGGTTACCAATTTTGGCGCCCTGATCAGGATACAGGTATAGCACGTACTATGGGTATTCCTAAACCTAATCCGGATTTAGAACCGGAATATTATACCCGATTAGCGGATCTGGCTTTTGAATTAGCCGGTAAGCTTAAGCAGTTACGGAAAGAGGAATTGGCAAAGGCTGAAGTAACTGATGAGAAAAAATTATCTCGTACAAAGACTTTGAAAAAATCACGCCTTGAAAGTGATAAAGCAAGTCTTTTGAAAAAAATAACTAGTTTAGAGAAAGACTATGAAACTAAGACTCAATCACTGCAATTGAATCTTCCTGAAGCTAATAGACAGGCTATCAATGAACAACTGGAACAAATTGAAGCCAAAATGGAAGAACTGGAGGCGGCGGTTGAAAAAACTAATTGTGATTTGGAGAAATTGCAAGGTTAGGCTCCAAAAAAACCTGACAGGTTTCAAAAACCTGTCAGGTTTATACCACTTTGTATTAAACTTTAATTCCTACCACACCTTGGGAATTTGCGTGGATTTTGGTAATTTTCCCAATATTATCAAAGGCTTGGTGCATGATAGCATCGACATGCTTGTCACACAAGAGTAGAAAATAACCACCCCCACCGGCACCGCTCAGTTTAACCGCGTGGATTTTTGGATTTTTGGCAAATAATTCATCCATTTGTTTAATCTTTGGATTAGCCGTTATCATGTTGGAGGTGGCTTTTTTTTGTTTCCAACCTTCATTGAAAATACGTTCAAAAGCATCATAGTCATTCGCTTCAATCGCGGTTTCCATTTCGTCAACCAGAGGCAAAAGAGTGGCACTTTTTTCTACATTAACACTTTGTAAAACAGGTGTAGAACTCCGTTTAATACCAGTATTGACAAGATACATGTCATACTTTTCCAGAAAGGCTACATCCAAATAGCGAAATAGGGGGCGACGATCTTTATGAAAATCAATGCGCTTGAATCCGCCGATACCGGAGCCATAGCCATCTTGATAGCCAGTGAGTGGGTTAAATTTGCGTTCCAGTTCTAGGGCAATGCGGCATATTTCAAATTCAGATAAGTTGATGCCTTGATACATGGACAGGGCTTTGACAATAGCGATGGTATAGGAAGAAGATGAGGCTAAACCTGAACCTTCAGAAAGAATATCAGTATTAAAGGTGACTGTCACGGGACCGACATCAAAATAAATCAGCCCTTCACGGGCAACATCATTTTTGATTTCAGTCGCATCATCAACTTCTTCCTTTTTGGAGTAGTTGATAATATATTTATCAGTGTGGTTATCGTGGATTGTGATATAGGTATAAAGGGTAGATGGAAAGCTAATCACGCTACCTCGTCCATACTTATCAATAAAGGCTTGAAGGTCCGTTGAGCCCCCAACTAAAGAAACACGCAGGGGACATTTTGTGATGATCATCATGATTTTTAGTTATCAATTATATTTAGAGACGACAGGTCTCAATTGGAACCGCCAATAACTCAGCAACCCGTGCCGCTACCTTATCCCAACTACTCCCCGACACAGCAGCCCGTCGCTTTTCAATCAGCGAGGGATCGTTTTCCTTGAGTGCTTTATCAATTCTAACTAAAAATTTGTCGTGTGAGTTAGCAGTATAAATTAATGATTCATGAGCCTGAAAGGCGGGCAACTTCATGACGACGATAGGATACCCCAACGCTAAATATTCTTTTAATTTTGTGGGGTTGCACATTTCATTAAATTCGTTTTGCAGAAATGGAATAATGCCTACATCAAAATGGGCAGCATGAACCGCTAAATCTTTGGGAGAAACTTGAGCAATGTGTTTCACATTTTTTTCGGCAAGGACACGCGACAAATCCATTTGTTTAGGTCCAATCAGTACCAAAGTGCCGGGGTGTATATGGCGAGCGATCTTGATCATCAGTTCTACGTCCATACGGTATTCATCCATACCACCGTAGAAACCAATAATAGGCTTTGGCAAATTACGCATGGACTCAGGAATGGGAGCGCGTTGCCCTTCAATTGGACGGGCAGCCACAAATTGATCAAAGTCCACCCCATGACCAATCAGTACGGACTCTTTGACTAATCCTAATTCGCGTTCCATTAAACCTTCATGCACATAAGCCGCAGCATTGGAAATTTCCAATAACCGCTTTTCTAATGCCCAAACCTGATCTTTATCAGCCTCCGGCAATGTGGTGAAATCATCACAACGATCAAATACGACTTTTACCCATTTTCCTCGTTCAACAGCAGGAGTCATGGTGGGCATAGATACTATCGCAGAGGGGTGCTTAATTTTCAGTCGCCAACAAACGATTTTGACTTGGAGCGATAATAGCCAACCATTGAAATTCAACATAGCCGGTGAATAGCGGGGTACGAAAATCGGACTATAGATATATAGTCCTGTTTCGGGATCGCGTTTAAGTCCACGAGTAAGGCTTTTAAGTTTTCGCCAATATCTTGCCCACGCTATTTCAGTTTTGCCGGGGACTGGCATACGCATACCAATACTATTGATCCAAACGGTTGGTACGCGCTTCGCGAGACGAGTTGCCATTCTGACGGAGGCATGTCCGCGATTATGATACCACCAATCAACATTGCCAAAATGAATGACACCATCGCAATAGTCATTTTCAGTTTGTGATTGATGGGAAGTTGAATTTTTTTCAAGCATTGAAGTTTTCTTTTCACACGCCTATTGAGTGAGTATCAAGATATAATTTTTCAGAAAAATAAAAGTTCTCAGACTTTATAGTAGACATTATACCGATTTCATGTAACCCATTGATTTACTTAAAATTCCTATTTTGGTAAAGCTAATGAAATCAAGCACTTAAATTAAATCGGTATAATGTCTAATGTAGAGTACGGTCGTTTTTTTATCTTCTTTCACGTTTTCAGTCATTGTAATAACTCTTATACCATTTAACAAAATGCCCAATCCCTTCCACAATAGAAGTTTGTGGTTTGAAACCGACTTCTCGTTCTAAATCATTCACATCGGCATAAGTCATTGGCACATCTCCAGCTTGCATTGGTAACATGTTCTTTTTTGCTGGTTTTCCCAAAACCTTTTCCAGTGTTTCGATGTAGTGCATGAGTTCAACCGGCTGATTGTTACCAATATTGTAGAGCTTATAGGGTGCTGGGCTAGTACTTGGGTCAGGAGAATCGGAGGACCAATCTGGGTTCGATGAGGGAATGTGATCTAAAACTCTTATAACACCTTCGACAATGTCATCAATATAAGTAAAGTCACGCCGCATTTTCCCATAGTTATAAACATCAATCGGCTTGTCTTCTAAAATCGCTTTGGTGAATTTGAACAAAGCCATATCTGGACGACCCCAAGGACCATATACTGTGAAGAAACGTAAACCTGTTGTGGGCAAATTATACAAATGAGCATAAGTATGCGCCATCAATTCATTCGCTTTTTTCGTAGCGGCATACAGTGAAATGGGATGATCCACATTTTGATGCACAGAAAAAGGCATTAATGTATTCAGTCCATATATCGAACTAGAAGAAGCAAATACTAAATGTTCAACATTGTTATATCGGCAACCCTCAAGGAGATTCACAAATCCAACCACATTGCTATCTACATAAGCGTGGGGATTTTCAATGGAGTAACGTACTCCTGCTTGGGCTGCTAAATTGACCACCCGATTAAACTTTTCACGCGCAAACAGTTCAGCGATGTTAGAACGGTCCGCCAACTCTAGTTTGATAAAACGAAAATTTGGCAATTCTTCCAATTGGGTGAGACGCGCTTTTTTGAGGTTAATATCATAGTATTCATTGAGGTTATCAAGACCCACAATTTCATTGCCCCGTTCTAGGAGGCGTTTGGAAAGTTGCGAGCCGATGAAACCGGCAGCACCTGTTACAAGAACTTTCATGTTTTTCATTTATTTTTCTGATGTTGTTTTATTATAGCCGCCCATCTACAATATCAATGGGCAAAATGGATTTAATATCGTAAATCACAGAATTGGGTTTGGCTAATGCTCGAATGCCTTCAGTTCCCATTTCATAAAACTGCTGATGAGCAACGGCTAGTACAATAGCATCATACTGATTATTAATTTTTGATATAACTTTAATATTATACGCTTGTCTCGCTTCATCTAAATTGACCCAAGGATCATAGACATCAACTTCCGCGCCATAGTCATTCAGTTCATGGATGATATCTATAACACGGGTATTACGAAGATCGGGACAATTTTCTTTAAAAGGTGAGTTCCATCACTAAAACATTGGCTACCGTTATTTGAATACGTTTTTGCACCATCTGTTTGATAACTTCTGTCGCAACATAAAATCCCATGTTGTCATTGATTCTACGCCCTGCCAAAATCATTTCGGAATAATAACCAATATCTTCAGCCTTTTGGGTCAGATAGTATGGGTCCACACCAATGCAATGCCATCCAACCAATCCTGGACGGAAAGGCAAAAAATTCCATTTTGTCCCAGCGGCTTCCAATACTTCGTGAGTATCAATGCCAAGTCGATTGAAAATGAGTGCCAGTTCATTGATCAAAGCAATATTAACATCCCGTTGTGTGTTTTCAATCACTTTTGCTGCTTCTGCTATTTGGAGACTACTCACCTTGTCAATGCCATTAAGTTAAGGGATATTTAATTGGAATCCAAACCTTCAGATTTGGATTATGTTATTTAAAATCAAACACTTCCAAATCTAAAGGTTTGGACTCCAACGCTTAACTTAATGGCATTGACTCACCTTGTGGGTACCAGCACGGATGATGCTAGAATAGAATTGGTTGATTAATTCAGCAGCGCCTGAAGTGGAGCCTGAAGTGACTTTAACGATGTTGGTCAAACGGTGTGTTTGATCCCCGGAATTAATGCGTTCTGGACTATAACCCAATACCCGTGAATGAAAATAAAAATGTTTTAAATCAAACAGTTATAATTGTTATTCCCAATGGATTAATTATATCCATATAAAATATATGTTTATTTTTGACCAATTAATGAACGTCTCAGATTGACGAACAATCAAATAACCTATTTTTAGAAGAGCTATGTATTTTTAACGGGTTGATTTAATACATAAAATTTTTCATTCACGGGTATTGGACTATAACCCACAAAAAAACCTTTGTTGAATTTAAGGTTTGATTCCCGTTCCAAAATAGGTACACAAATTTCCTCAGTAGCCCCAGGATAGACAGTGGATTCATAAACAACTATGTTACCATGACTTAATAATGCCCCTATTGTTTTGCTTGCTTTTTCAAGCAGTGTCAGATCGGGCTGTTTATGGTTATCCAGTTGAGTATAACTTATAGATGTTCAGAAAAATAATTTACTTCGTTACTGCGTTTCTTGAGCAAAGCTGCCATGTTTTGGAAACCTGGCAGGTTTTGTGAAGTTATTTATGTGAAAAACTATAGATTTAATTATCCAAATATTTTTGATATTGAGTATCAGCTAGACAAACACAAAATTCTTCGTAATTTTCGACGATATCACACATTTTTTGCGGTAATATTTTCTTGTGTTGACTTTTTAATGGCGAGGGTTCTAAGCCTAAAAATTCAAAAAGCCGCTGGTTATGTGTCAAAATTGATTCTTCATTGGCAAAATAGTCTTCATACCTGATGCTTAACAAACGATTATTTTCAAGTTGACTAATAATTTTTTGTTCATTTTCAATTTCTTTGTCAAGTATCTGTAAATAATTCATCATTTCAGCAGGCACAATTTTTACTTTTTGTACTTTTAAAGTTTTTTCCGAAGAAGCAATACGTGTTTTTCTTAAAAACACCCCAGATAAATAACGACGCAACCTATTTTCTCTGTAAAGATATATTACAGCAATATCTTCATTCTTAATGAGAAAATCCACACAATTCTTTTTGTCGTAATTCAGAAAAAAATCCTTAGTACCCAGATTCTTGATTTTTTCCCATCTCTTAAAATTTATCGGCTTTTTCTTTTTCAGATGAGAATACATTGAAAAGAATTGCGCCATATAAAAAAAAGTCCTACTGTTATAGACATAATCCAAATAATCAATGACAGACCAATTTTTATATTTCTTGCTTCTATCATAGAATTTATAAGGAATTAACATACTGGCTAACACTTCCCCATAGTTAACGATTTGGGAATGTTGATTTAAGGTGTTAGTCAAATAATTACTGCCACTACGACCACTAGTCAAAATAATATGACGGTTCATGTTAGTTATCCGTTGTCCGTTATCAGTTTAAAATTAAATTCGTCGCTATGGGCAAGTCTGCTACTTAATGGGAACCCACCGCGACATCTGAGTCGTTACGATTTTTTAATCGTTTGTTTTATCCAACTTCTGAATGCTCTCATTGTGGTATTTCTACCCGCCGTTTTACTTTTTTCTAGATAGCGTGGAATTTCCCTGATGACAGGGATAGTTGGAAACTGAGAACTAGTTTCCGAGGCAATATAACGACCATCTTGTAAGATATTGATTTCTAATGTTTTTCCGTTATATCGCCATAATTCCGGTACACCCAGTAATTCATAATTATTAAAGCGAGTGCGAGAACTGATGTCGATCTCAATGGCTAAGTCCGGAGGCGGATCAATTGTTAAATCAATTCTATCTTTACCTCTGACTATGGCTTCGTTTTGAATATAAAAACATTCATCTGCTTCAATGCCTTGAGCCATTTTTTCGTTTTTGAAGGTGGTAGAACCTAATGCCCTAAACTCAATATTAAGTTCTTCGAGAATGATTTCTATTAAATTGCCAATAATTTTCTTACCATCTTCATGTATTGCTAGTGGTGCCATAATTTCTAACATGCCTTTGCTATATGAAAGTCGAGCAGCGCGTGTTTCTCCTAAATCATCTAACAGTGTTTCAAACATTTGCCAGTTGATGTCTTTGAATAATAGGGCTTGCCCCGGTTTCATAACGATTTGGTTAAATGCTAATTGCATGTTAGTTATCAGTTATCAGTTTAAAATTAAATTCGTTGCTGCGGGTAAGTCTGCTACTTGATGTATAGGAATCTGTGGTGCAATTTCATCGTTTTCTAAACCTTTACCTGTTTCCACAAGTATCAAGCCCTCGCAGTGAGCATGATAGCCAGCTAGTATATCACTAATCATATCACCAATCATCCAGGAGCGGGTCAGATCAATATTCATATCAGCCGCTGCTTTAAATAACATGCCAGGACCGGGTTTACGGTTATAGTATTCAATTAGGGTCCGGTCTCTAACTTGTGGCACGGCTGGGCAATGATAAAAGCCATCTAGTTTGGTATCGTGTTGAGCCAATTGTTCAGATAGAACCTGATGAATTTCTTTTAAATCATCTTCAGTAATGATGCCCTGTCCAATGGGTGATTGATTAGTAATTAGTATACAGGCAAATCCGGCTTTTCGCAATTTTTTAATAGCTTCACCAGCACCCGGTACTAATTTTACTTGATCGGGGCGGGAAAGGTAATGCACTTGTTCAATCAGTGTTCCATCACGATCTAGAAAAATGGCTGGTTGGTAACCGCTAAACGCGCGTTTATTAAGTTCAACCGCGTCGCGCTGCGCCTGTAGGTATGTTTCATAAGTTCCAATATCACGATGATAACCTTCCCATACCCAGCCGTGCATTTTGCCTATAAACTTGGGTAGTATATCATATCCTAGATCAAAAAGATTCATCTCTGCAATCTGTTTATAAACTTGAGCATCAAAAATGTACACGCCGGCATTAGCTAAATCACTGACGGGTTGCTGGGGCTTTTCTTCAAAACCAATGATTCGCCCTTGTGCATCTAATTCGGCAATGCCACAAGCTTGTGGATTCGGGGCATGAAACAATAGCATAGTGATAGGATCATCATGTTGGCGGTGGAAAGCTAACATATCTCGCACATTCACATCGCTAAAATTGTCCGCATAAATAATAATGATTTCATCAGCACCGTCAGCAAAATTGGGATTAGCTGCAATCGTTCCAGCCGAACCCAGTAATTTAGGCTCATAAGATTCAAGCAATTGCAATCCACCTTGGACATTGATTGCTTCAATATACTCACGCACTTGTTCAGCAAGATGGTGTGTATTGATCAATGCTTCATCGACACCGGCAGTCGCGATTTGCTCAATCCAATAGTCAAGCAATGGTCGCCCGGCAATCGGAACAAGACATTTAGTTACTTGATTAGTTAGGGGGCGCAATCTTGTTCCAAGCCCTGCCCCAAGTAAAATCGCCTTTACATCGTTCATATTTTGGTTATGTATAATATCGTGTGTCCAAAATGCCATCAGAAATACTATTTTTGAAAAATAGTATTTCTTGCACACAAAATTCTTAAAATCAAGATAAGAGAAGATGAAGTCGTTGCCCTATAATATGACCAATCGACATGTGTAAGTCTTCAATAATACCATAGTTATTACTGGGGATATGGATTTGTATATCTGCTAAATCTTTAACCTTACCCCCATCAAAGCCAGTTAATGCAACGACTGTTAAACCATTATCCTTGGACCATTGGCACGCTTTGAGAATATTGGGTGAGTTGCCAGAACCCGTAATTGCAAGGGCTACATCTCCTGCATTAGCCAGGGAAGATAACTGAGAACTAAAAACGTCATCAAAGGCAATATCATTAGACAGTGCTGTCAATAAGCCAATATTATCTGCGAGACTATGAACTTGCAACGCCTTTGGACCGCCAGCTTGACCGGTCATGATGAATTCTAGCCCAAAATGAGCGGAAGTGCAAGCACTTCCCCCATTGCCAAATACAAAAATCTGACGGTTATTGTGCTGTGCTTCTATAAGTAGATTGACTAATTTATCAATTATATCATAGTCAATGCTACTAAGTACCTGATTCATGGTGTCAAAGTAATCTTTTGCTGATTGACACATACTTCTATTCATAGTAAATTTTTCCTTCTAAAACCTGACAGGTCTTGAAGACCTGTCAGGTTTATAATGTGAAGTGCGTTCCTTAGTTTTTAGCAGAACACAAACCTTTTATACTTTCCGAATACGGTAATTCATTATTAGGATCAGTATTTTCTGGCGTTATAATGAGATCCATATTTTGTGGATTGTAAACTAACTTTCCATCTTGCAATTGATATCCAAAGAAAAGACGCAAAAAAACGGGCAAATCCATTCCTTTACAAAGCTCTGTTTGTTCAAAAAAAACAGACATTTTTTCTCCCCCGTTGACTTGTACGGATTGTTCAGACAAGGGAGATCCTTTTTGGAAAGCCACCAAGTTTGCTATATTTCCGCCCCACTTTTTAAACGTACCCTTGCTATCCAACATGTAGAATATTTCTTCTTCTGCTTCCGGATACTGTTTACAGCCGATAACCAACAATAGATCAGCCAATTGACCTATATCTTTTTCTTCCACAGTTATTTGACCACTAAAATCTATTTTATCAGGATAGCAAAGTGTGACAACTTGTTCAAAGGGACCACAATTGACAGACAAGCCAGTCGTTATTTCAGTATCTGTGTTAACATTACTGAGATTTTGCGTGTTGATAGCAACCGTTTTTGCTTTTGGAATAGTACCAGTAGCATAAGCTTGGAAATTATCAAACACGAGTTGCGTGGTTTCGTGTGCAAATGGGTAGGTGGCAAAGTAAACACCTACTGCTTGAACATCTTCAAAGGTGTGCTCAATAAAAGTGGCTTTTGTCGGATCGAACTCTATTTGATTAATTTCTTCAAGGAGTTCATCGCTTTTTTCTTGATAGAATTGTTGTTCTTCATCGGTGGCTTTTTTCGGATTAAACGCCACTTCTTCAAGCGTTTCTAAAAGATTATTAATTTTTTCTTCTTCCGCCGAAGAAAAGGGTGTATAGGGTACCCAACGTGAATTCAAAGGGTTTAGTTCAACTACAGCACCGCTTTTATATGTAGTAACACTCATACCCTCCACACCCTTCGATAAATTACGACCTTCTTCATTCTGTACAACAGCACCTTCGCTGATCCATAATTGGGTACCATCTTGTACCACGAATCGACCTTCTTCAATATTTTTGCGGAAACGCGTTATATCAAGGGAGAGTTTGCTGGTATTGTCAAAAGTAATTTTATCAACAGCAGCACCGCCATTAATGAAATTTTCTTTTTTCCACATAAATAACGATGTGAAATTGACTTCGGCTTCTCTGGTTTCTTGAAATGTTTTAGATAATCCGGGAGTTCCCTTATTCACAAGCATGACAGTCATGTCAGCCCACTTTGTCCCATCGGTTGACCAAACGCGACCTGTGTTATGGGGAAATTTTGTTGAATAGGAACATGGCTTAGCGCCCTCACTTGGCTGAACGGTAGCCTGCTGGATTTTTTTAAAAACAGGAATTTTGTTGCCTTTTTTATCCTCCTCAGTAATGTGTGAAACGTTGGTAAAACGGGCTACTATTCCGCCGTAAAACAGTGCACTGGGATAATCGGTGCGATACCGATGATTTTTTTTGCCAGTATCACGGTATGATTGTGGATTTAGGCGTTCTTTTAAACCGAAACCATACCAGATTAATGCGTCATTATAGACACCATCACCATTAACATCTTGGTATTGAATTGATTTTTTTCCCTGATAAGTGCCAGGAAGTATTTTTCCGTGGTGCGGAAGATACTCGCCCCACCACTGAACGAATCTAACCGATTCAGCCTGAACGACATTTGGGAGAAACCCTAGCATTGTTCCTGTGATGGTGCCAACTAAAAAATATTTTATTTTGAACATTTTATTCCTCCATTTCATGCTAATTCATGCTAAAAAATACTATTTTATTAAAATAGTATTTATAATATGGATGTAAAATATATAAATCTAATAAAATCAATGATTTAGTTATTATAAATTGAATTTGGATAACGTTTTTTTATGGTAATATTTATAGTATTATACACTATCTATATAAAGAAATCAATTTTGGAAATTTAAGAAATCCGATTTTTTTAAAAATCGGATTTATATATAGATAAATTTTGGCTTTTTTACAAATACTATTTCTTAAAGAAATAGTATTTGTTGCCAAACAAAACTTTTCTGGATAACTATACTGAAGCAAGGATATAACTATGCAAGCGATTTTATTAACTGCTGCGGGTAATACTGAAGTTTTGAAAATGACTGAAGTTCATAAGCCTCAATTATCCCATCCGGATTTTATTCGGGTACGTTTACACGCTGCGGGTATTAATCCGGTGGATTGTAAAATGCGAAATCGGGGCGGCATGGTTCCCAATAAGTTACCTAAAATTCTGGGCTGTGATGGTGCTGGAGTTGTTGATGCGGTTGGTGATGCCGTGACTCGTTTTAATGTGGGTGATGAGGTTTATTTTTTTAATGGTGGAATTGGTACTGAGGAGCAGGGCAATTATGCACAATATACGGTACTTCACCAGGATTATGTTGCCCTTAAACCCAAAAGTTTATCTATGGTAGAAGCGGCGGCTTTACCATTAGCCTGGATTACCGCTTGGGAATCCCTGGTTGATCGTGCTAATTTACAAGCTAATCAAACCGTTTTAATTCATGCTGGTGCAGGTGGTGTCGGTCATTTGGCGGTGCAATTGGCAAAAGGTTTAGGGGCGCAAGTTGCTGTCACCGTCAGTAGCCAGGAAAAAGCAGATTTTGCCCAATCGTTGGGGGCAGATTATTGTATTAATAATAGGCAAACCGATTTTATCCAAGCAACCCTGGATTGGACAAAAGGTGTGGGGGTTGATGTCGTTTTGGATGCCGTGGGCGGGGATATTTTTTGTCGTTCTATTTCGGCTGCTCGCATTTATGGCAAAATCGTTACCCTGTTAGAACCAGTTTGTGATAGTCATGCGATTAAGATTGCTAAATTACGTAATTTGAGCTTGATTTATGAGTTAATGCTCACGCCTATGATCCAGGGTATGCATGAAGCGCGAGTGGCACAACGAGTCATGATAGAAGCAGCCACTAATATGATTGAAGAGGGTAATTTGAGCGTCAAAGTCAGTCAGGTGTTGCCTTTAGCAGAGGTTGCTGAGGCGCATAAAATGGTAGAAACGGGGCGTATGATGGGAAAGATTGTATTGAGTATTAAT
>Ga0233403_10000043_pt1 | contig 49400 bp, 42 predicted proteins | sample Na_oxic_1_MG_FD_179866 | JGI IMG/M metagenome (GOLD analysis project Ga0233403, IMG submission 179866) | Seawater microbial communities from Saanich Inlet, British Columbia, Canada - Na_oxic_1_MG | ecosystem: Environmental > Aquatic > Marine > Inlet | place: Canada: British Columbia | collected...
ATAGAAAATTCCACGGTGCGGTCCCCCCTCCCAGCGGGAGGGGGTTAGGGGGAGGGAGAGATCGTGGTTCTAAAAAATAGCCTCAGTTAGGAAAGATTTTTCTTGAAATCAAGAATCAAGCTTTTTGAAAGCATTGTGCGTAACATGAGTTAACATTATCAACAAATACTATTTCTTTTCGATCTAGTTTATGTAGAAACCTCTATTGTATTTCACGTAGGTTATTTACTACCATATTCCGAACGAGAAAAAAACTGAAATAATTATTCATTATTCATTGCTCATTGTTCATTGTTCATTGTTCATTGTTCATTGTTCATTGCTCATTGTTCATTGTTCATTGTTCATTGTTCATTGTTCATTGTTCATTGTTCATTGTTCATTGCTCATTGCTCATAGTTCAAGCAACATTATATAAATCAATAACTTCAGTTTGTTGGCCTTTTTTACGGGCTTTTTTAGCCGCTTCATTACGATAGTGGTCAAGATATAAAAGATACTCTTCATCAACATCACCAGTGATGTACTTACCAGTAAAACAGGAAGCATCAAACTGTTTAATACTTTTATTGCCTTTATGGGCACAAGCAATCAACTCTTCTAAATCCTGATAGACAAGCCAGTCAGCACCAATCGCCTCCGCAATTTCTTCGGTATTACGGTTATGAGCCAGCAATTCATTAGCTGATGGCATATCAATCCCATAAACATTTGGATAACGAACCGCAGGGGCAGCAGAAGCAAAATAGACTTTTTTTGCACCAGCATCACGCGCCATTTGAATAATTTGCTCAGAAGTGGTTCCCCGTACAATCGAATCATCCACTAATAAAACGTTTTTATTTTTAAATTCTAAACCAATGGCATTGAGCTTTTGACGTACCGATTTTTGACGCTGGCTTTGCCCAGGCATAATAAAGGTACGTGGAATATAGCGATTTTTCACAAAACCTTCGCGGTATTTGCGATTAAGAATATGAGCAAGTTGTACTGCTGCTGTGCGACTGGTATCGGGAATGGGAATCACGACATCAATATCGTGGTTAGGATAAAGACGAAGGATTTTTTTCGCCAGGGCTTTGCCCATTCGTAAACGGGCTTTATAGACTGAAATACCATCTATAATAGAATCAGGGCGTGCCATATACACAATTTCAAAAATACAAGGCGAGTATATTTGATGATCGGCACATTGACGAGTATATAATTGTCCTTCTACCGTAATAAAAATAGCTTCCCCAGGAGCAATATCACGTACCAATTCAAAACCAAGTATATCAATCGCTACACTTTCCGATGCCACCACATATTCCATACCGGTCGGAGTCTTGCGCTTACCAAAAACCACCGGGCGAATGCCATAAGGGTCCCGAAAAGCAACGATGCCTAAGCCGGTAATCATGGTTACCACGGCATATCCGCCTCGACAACGCCGGTGTACACCTTTCACCGCTTCAAATATATCCTTATGATTAATATTGAGTTTATTTAATTTATGTAATTCATGAGCAAAGACATTCAGTAAAACTTCAGAATCAGAATCGGTATTAATATGACGTAATTCCTCTCGAAATAAATCCTTTTTCAAAGCTTCTGCATTAGTCAAGTTGCCATTATGTGCTAAGGTAATCCCATAAGGAGAATTGACATAAAAAGGTTGTGCTTCGGCACTTGACGCACAACCGGCTGTTGGGTAACGCACATGACCAATACCCATATTTCCACGCAAATTTAGCATGTGGCGAGTCTGAAATACATCACGCACTAATCCATTGTTCTTACGCAGATTCAATCGTTCATTCTCACAGGTCACAATACCGGCTGCATCTTGACCACGATGCTGTAGCACTGTTAATCCATCATACAGGGCTTGATTAACTCTTGATTTTCCGACAATCCCAATGATTCCACACATAAAATCAAACTATTCCTTATCTAAAATACTTTCGCCAATTGAATAATCCAAATAGTAGCTGTTTCGTTCATTACGAAGGTATTACTGACATGTTGAGGTTATCTTTAAGCGGGAAACGAAGTTATCCCTTTAGGTTTATTCATTTCATCATGAACAAAATATCAATGTTAATATTGGTGAAGGTATTGATCTAAAAAGAGGGTTGGAACATCTTACATTTATCAACTTTTTGACTAAAAGGAGTGACGCAGGAGCGTCACTTATGATTCCAATGTTGGAACATTGGAACGAGAAAGCTGTTTCCTTAAAAACGCATTCCTGGTGGCATTTTATTTTTCATTCCTCGCATCATACCTGACATACCACCACGTTTTTTAGAAACTTGTTTGAACATTTTTTGCATTTGAGTAAACTGTTTGAGTAAGCGATTTACATCTTGTATTTGCGTTCCTGAGCCATTAGCAATACGTCGTTTACGGGAACCTTTGACGATGACTGGGTTGTGTCGTTCAATGGTAGTCATTGAATTAATAATAGCTTCCATGCGACCCATTTCTTTGTCATTAACTAACCCTTTTGCTTTTTCAGGTATTTGATCGATACCTGGTATTTTATCCATCAAACTAGCGACACCTCCCATGTTTCGCATTTGAATTAATTGGGCCCGAAAATCTTCTAAATCAAAGCCTTTTCCTTTTTTCAGCTTGCCCGCAAATTTTTCAGCGTGTTCTTTATCAACTGTACGCTCTGCTTCTTCAATCAAAGTGAGGATATCACCTTGACCAATAATTCTGGAAGCCAGCCGATCCGGATAAAATGGTTCTAAGGCATTGATTTTTTCACCGATACCCAGAAATTTTATCGGCTTTCCGGTTAGATGCCGTACCGATAAGGCGGCACCACCACGCGCATCACCATCTGTCTTAGTCAGAATTACGCCGGTTAAGGGCAAGGCATCATTAAATGCTTTTGCGGTTTTTGCCGCATCTTGCCCGGTCATGCTGTCTACCACAAACAAGGTTTCAGTTGGTTGAGTGGCGGCATGCAATTCTTTAATTTCATCCATCATCTCATCGTCAATATGGAGACGACCGGCGGTATCAACTAATAACACATCTATAAATTGATTACGGGCTTGTTCAATGGCAGCACTTGCGATGTTTACTGGTTTTTGAGTTGGGTCACTGGGAAAAAATTTAGCACCAACTTGTTCAGCTAAGGTTTCCAATTGCTTAATGGCTGCGGGACGATATATGTCACAGCTCACTAGCATGATTGATTTTTTATTCCGTTCCATGAGCAAATGGGCTAATTTAGCGGCTGTAGTCGTTTTACCAGAGCCTTGTAACCCCGCCATCAACACAACAACTGGTGCTGGTGCATGCAAATTGAGTTCATCACATTGTTCACCCATCAATAGGGTTAATTCATCGCGCACGACTTTAATCAGTGCTTGTCCGGGCGTTAAACTGCCAATAACCTCTTGACCAATGGCCCGTTGTTGTACTTGTTGAAGAAAGGCTTTGACAACCGGTAAAGCAACATCAGCTTCTAGCAATGCTACCCGCACATCACGCAAGGCCTCTTTAATATTCTTTTCACTTAAGCGTCCTTTACCCTTTAGATTATTTAGAGTTTTACTAAGACGTTGAGTAAGACTTTCAAACATTGCGTATTTACCTCATTAATGTTTGCAAATCACAAATACAATTTATTTAAAAAATAGTATTTGTCAATAATTATGTTCGAGTGAAAAATGATGGCACATTTTTGTGCCTATTTAACATCCTGGTTACAAATTTCGTCCCACTTATTATACTTGCTTTCAAAAATAGTGTTTTTAATGTCTTCACCCTGCGTCCTCTCCTATGTTTCGAGAAACCAATGATTCGACCTGCTCACCAACCGCTATCAGGAAGAGGTTAGGGAAAGTGCCTCTTTATTAGTAGCGATATTTTTCCAGTTGGAATAAAGGTACTGTGGCTTCGTTGTGGAGAATAACGACGGTATTTGCGATTTTGTCGTGCCAGCCTTGTTTGCGATCATCCCATAGAATCCATAGAAACCCTAAACCCAGTGATAAGAATGAGACAATGTAGCCAAGACAACGTAATAGGGCTTGTTTGAATGTGATGGGCTTACCAGTCTTTGCATCCACAATTTTGCAATCAACTAACATTTTGCCGGGTGTTGCAGCATGAGCGATCCAGAACCATAAAATGAGTAGTATCGGTAAAATATACTTAATCAAAATGGTTTGCCATGGAATTTGTTCTAGTTGGGAAAGTGTGTCAAGATTTTGCGGCATTGCCGTGCAATCACTTGCACCACAAATAACATAAGATATCCCCATCAATAATGGAACTAACCACAGCACATCTACCCAAAAAGCAAGAGTTCGTTGCCAAAATCCAACATATTCAGTTAAGTAAGTCATTATATAGCAATTCCCTATTGAATAAAATACAGTGAATATTATTTAATTTCTTGATAATTAAAAGTAAAACGCTATAACGCATTAAACACAAAAACGCTATAGTTTATATCCTCTATGTACGGCGGCGATGCCACCGGTTAAATTATGATAGTCACAACGTTCAAATCCTACTTGTTGCATCATGTTGAGTAAGGTTTCTTGATTGGGGTGCATCCGAATAGATTCTGCCAGATATTGGTAACTGTTGGCATCTTTTGCCACTAATTTACCTAGTAGGGGTAATACTTTGAAAGAATAGATTTCATAAAATGGTTTTAAGGGCGGAATTTTTAATTCCGAAAATTCAAGGATCAGAACTCGTCCGCCTGGTTTTAAAACTCGTAACATGGAAGCGAGTGCCGTTTCTTTGTCGGTAACATTACGTAAGCCAAATGCTATGGTGATGATGTCAAAGGTGTTATCGGCAAAAGGTAACGTTTCGGCATTAACTTGCGTGTAATCGACTAAGATACCTTTGTCCAATAAACGTTCTCTGCCAACTTGTAACATGGCAGAGTTAATGTCAGCGAGAACGACTTGCCCAGTTTCGCCAACGAGAGTTGCAAATTTGGCGGCTAAGTCGCCAGTGCCGCCGGCTAAATCTAGCACGGTTTGTCCACGTCGCACCCCTGATAGTTCTATGGTAAAGCGTTTCCAAAGGCGGTGTATGCCACAAGACATTAAATCATTCATTAAGTCATAGCTTGGTGCAACCGATTCAAAGACTTGGGTAACGCGGTGAACTTTGTCTTTGAGGGGGACTTGGGTGTAACCAAAGTGGGTGGTGTTTTCAGCGTTCATAGTGTAAAACTTTTTTAGCTAATATCTGTAGGTATTAGTGGTATTTTTAATCTGAAATGTAGGTAGGGGTTGAGTGGAGCTATACCCGACCTACACCTTAAACATTCAAATATTCACGAGGAGTACTCCATAAAAACTTGTCCTCTTCTATTTCGTTCCATAACTTTTTCTACTATAAGAGCTATCAATCGCTCTTTTTTGCGCCCATTTTGTGCTAATTTAGAGGGATCAAAACGATTTTTAGTGATAATACTTTTAAGCGTTTTTATTTCAAGCAGTTCCAATTTTTTTCGTAAAGTAGGTTCTCCACCTTTAGCAAAAAGGTCAAACACATCAAAATCTATTTGAGTGTCTATTTTTGGTTTTTTTGGAACAACTGGAACATCCAGAAGATTTAGTTCTGTATTTGTCAATAATTCTGGATTTTCTTCTATTTTTTGGGCTAAAATCCTTAAAATGTGAACAACTCTTTTTGCAACCTCTTGGTTATTAGATGTGTCAAACATAGCTCAAAAACTCCATAATCAAGTCATTGGGTAATTTTTCTATCAAAGATGATAATACCTCAATGTCATTTTTTTGTGAAGCCCACGGCGAAGAACTCCACAATACTTATTGGAGTCCAGACTTTATGGAAAGTGAGCTAAAAATTCCGTCGCCAAGTCCTTGTAGTTGTCATAAACTCTACCAGAACCATATTTTTGACGGAGAGTATTCACTGACGCTGAAAAATCAGCCGCTTCTGCTGTTCTTACCGTTAAAGGAATTCTTGTATCAAAAAGCTGAGGATATGTACCTTGGGTAGCTTTACTTTTTAAGCCGTTGATAGTGGAATCATGTAATTGGCTTTGTGCACGATACATGGAAATTACAATACCCAACGGTTTTATATTAATTTTCGCCTCTTTGTTAAAGCTACCTATTCTTCCAAGAATTTGCGGTATCCCGTATGTTGAGAGAATATCTGGAATAGATGGAATAAGGAAATAGTCGGAGATGTAAATGCCATTCAAGGTAATAATTCCTAAGTTGGGTGGACAATCTATCAGTACAAAATCATATTGTTCCAAAATCCCTGAAATAGCTTCTTTTAAAATCATTACTGGGCTTGTTACATAAAACATTCCGGCTGGAATAAGTGGTAAAGAATCTTGAATTTCAATTAAACCAAGACTTGATGGTAACAGATCAAGATTTTTTATTCCGCCACTCACATTTGAAACGTCTTTGACAATGGTTTTATTTATATCAAATTTGTCGGTTTTGTCCAATTTATCTTTAAAAAGTTGGAGAAGCGTTTCTCCTTGTTGATCCTTTTTAAACCACCGATTTTCATCCATTAACAAAACAGTGGCATTAGTTTGAGGGTCCAAATCAATCACTAGCACTTTTTTACCATGCTCATTGGCAAGAAATTCCGCTAATGCCACTGTCATTTGTGTTTTACCAACACCACCTTTAAGGTTGATGGTGCTTATTATTTGAGTCATTATTTAACACCTTGGTATAAAATTCCTAAATAATTTGGAAATGAGGTTTCGAGAATTTCTTTATCATTCTCTAAACAACCGTTATTGTCATTTTGAGCTTCGCTTAGTTAGAAATCTTAACAAAAAGAGATTTCACAACGAAGCTCGAAATGACAGACAGGAGCCAAAGATATTTCACAGCGAGGCTCGAAACGAAGTAACGGAACTTCGTTTCGAACAATGACACAATTTGACTACTCTGTTTCTGTCGTTGGCGCGCGTTTTTTGCCGGCTTTTTCGAGTCTATCCAAATATTCTTGCCATAATCTATCGTGATTTTTGCCGATATGGTAGAGCCATTCCCAAGAGTAGATACCGGTATCGTGTCCATCGTCAAAGCGTAAAACGACGGCGTAAGTGCCAACAGGTTCAATTTTTTCGATGTTAACATCGGCTTTACCGATTTGTAAGGTTTCTTCACCGGGACCGTGTCCACGCACTTCAGCAGAAGGTGAATAGACTCGTAAATATTCACAGCTTAATTCAAAATGTTCGCCGTCATCAAAAGTGATTTCTAGGATGCGGGATTGTTGATGCAGGTTAATTTCAGTGGGTATCGGTGTTTTTTCAGTCATGTTATAGGTATCAGGTGTCAGGTATCAGGTGTCAGGTATCAGTTATCAGTTACCAGTTATCAGTTATCAGTTATCAGTTATCAGTTATCAGTTACCAGTTATCAGTTATCAGTTATCAATGAATTAGACATTATACCGATTTAAATATAACTTATTAATTTTATTTGAATTATTTTTTTCAGCATTTAAATTTAATCGGTATAATGTCTATTGTAAAAGCTTTTAAATTTTTTCAAGAGTGAAATGTTAAAAGTTTTCCACAGTTAGTCGGTTTTTGATAATTGATAACTGGTAACTGGTAACTGATAACTGATAACTGATAACTGATAACTGGTAACTGGTAACTGGTAACTGGTAACTGGTAACTGGTAACTGGTAACTGGTAACTGGTAACTGATAACTGATTAGAGGATGTATCGGCTTAAATCGTCATTACTTACTAAGTCATTTAAGTGTTCGTTCACATAATCAACATCAATGGCCACATTTTCTCCATCTTTGTCTGGGGCATCAAAAGAGATTTTTTCTAATAAGCGTTCCAGAACAGTGTGTAATCGTCTTGCGCCAATGTTTTCAGTGCGTTCATTGACTTGCCAAGCCATTTCTGCAATGCGTTTTATCGCGTCTTCCGTAAATTGAAGTTTAAGCCCTTCTGTTTCCATTAAGGCTATGTATTGTTCGGTTAGAGACGCATCTGGTTCCGTCAAAATACGAACAAAATCATCGGCATTTAGTGCGTTTAATTCGACACGAATCGGCAAACGACCTTGTAATTCGGGTATTAAATCTGAGGGTTTGGCGAGATGAAATGCGCCTGATGCGATAAATAAGATATGATCGGTTTTTACCATGCCATATTTGGTACTGACAGTACAACCTTCAACCAGAGGCAATAAATCACGTTGCACACCTTCACGCGAAATATCCGAGCCCATTGTTTCTGAACGTTTGGTGACTTTGTCAATTTCATCTAAAAAAACAATGCCATTTTGTTCTACCAGTTCTACTGATTGTGCCTTTAATTCGTCTTCATTAACCAATTTTGATGCTTCTTCTTCTTTAAGCAATTTCATGGCTTCTTTGACACGCAGTTTGCGGGTACGACTCCGTTCGCCACCAATATTTTGTAACATGCTTTGCAATTGGTTGGTCATTTCTTCCATGCCAGGCGGGGCCATAATTTCTACCCCAATACGAGTTTCATTGAGTTCAATCTCAATTTCTCGATCATCCAATTTGCCTTCACGCAACATTTTTCTGAATTTTTGGCGTGTTGAAGTGGTTTCTTCAGCAGCGGCTTCGTAACGGTTGGTGGTATTTCGTGGTGGCGGTAATAAAACATCTAGTACCCGTTCTTCTGCGGCATCTAAGGCTTCATTTTCGACATGGCTCACTGCTTGTTCGCGGATCATTTTGACGGCAAAATCGACTAAATCGCGGACAATGGATTCAACATCACGGCCCACATAACCGACTTCAGTGAATTTAGTGGCTTCTACTTTAATAAATGGTGCATTGGCTAATTTGGCTAAACGCCGTGCAATTTCGGTCTTTCCGACACCGGTTGGCCCGATCATCAGAATATTTTTAGGGGTGACTTCATTACGCAAAACCGGTTCAAGTTGCATCCGTCGCCAACGGTTACGCAAGGCAATTGCTACTGCTCGTTTCGCGTCGTTTTGACCGATAATGTGTTTATCCAATTCACTGACAATTTCTTTGGGGGTCATTTCACTCATAGTTTTTTTAACACTACCTCAAGTCGGCTCTGTGGTCAGGCTTTCAATGGTTAAATTATGATTAGTATAAATACAAATGTCGGCGGCAATATGTAATGCTTTTTCGACAATCTCTTGTGCGCTTAGAGTTGTATTATTCAATAAAGCGCGGGCCGCGGCTTGGGCATAGGGGCCTCCGGAGCCGATAGCCATTAAACTGTCTTCTGGCTCAATCACGTCACCGGTGCCAGAAATCATTAATGAGGCTGTTTTATCGGCAATAATCAGTAAAGCCTCTAAGCGTCGCAACATCCGGTCGGTGCGCCAATCTTTTGCTAATTCTACTGCGGCACGGGTTAAATGGCCCTGATGTTTTTCTAATTTGCCTTCAAAACGTTCAAATAAAGTAAACGCATCCGCCGTTGCGCCGGCAAAACCGGCGATGACTTTATTGTGATATAAGTACCGTACTTTACGGGCATTGGCTTTCATCATAGTATTACCAAAAGAGACTTGTCCATCTCCACCTACCACAACAATATTATCACGACGTACTGATAATATTGTGGTACCTCGAATTTTTTCCACTATTTTAAAATCCTTTGTTGTCAGTGTATAACGAAAAATGTTAGGAAAAAGTATGTTTTTCGGCGATTTCCAGAAAAGAAAATACCGGGATCGTTGCCTGAGCGGTTGGTGAGCCTGCGGTCCCTGAGCCAGTCGAAGGGTCGAACTATGTCGAACCATGTCGAAGGCAACTGCAAGAATTTGCCTTCGACAAGCTCAGGCAACGGTATAATTTTTTCTGGAAATCACCTTAGGAGTCTCAAAAATATTTTTGAGAATGCCTAAAATCAATTTTGGACTCCAACTTGGGTTTTAGGAGTTATAAATTGATTTGGGTAAAAACACATAAATCGTAATCCTTGGTCTATTTTTTTTTGGAGAAATCGCTTTAATAAGTGGGTAAAGTAAAATAAAACAGACTGCCTTGATTCAATGTACTTTCTACGCCAACTTGTCCGCCTAATTTTTCTATGATTTGCCGCACAATTGATAGCCCAAGTCCATGACCTTCCGCACGTTCTTTATGTAAGCGAGTGAAAGGGGTAAATAATTGCGCTTGGGATTCTTTGGTCAAACCCGGTCCATTGTCACGCACCCAAAAACGAATCATGCCATTATTTTCAATATTGGCCCCAACTTCTACGTGAGGGGGTCTACCGCCATATTTCAAACCATTGCTTAAATAATTGGCCCAAATTTCTTCAATCCAAGGGGCATAACCGATAGCAGTGGGCCAATTTTCTTCTGTTGAAGGGGTGGAGCTAAAGGTAATTTCACCTTGATAGGCTTTGATTTGATGAATTAAGCGTTGTTGGATAACTTGAGAAATCATAGGGCCCATATTAAGCGGTTGAGTTGGCACTTGAGTTTCTGTCGCAACCCCGGCTAATAATAGTAATGAATCAATAATGTTAATCATTTTATCACTAGCTTGTGTATTTAGGTTTAATATTTCTATGGCTTCCTCATCAAGCGGTGTCCCGGGGGAATAATCCGCCAATAGCATTTCAGTATATCCTTTGATCACGTTAATGGGATTTTTTAAGTCGTGGGCAACGGTGCGACAAAAAGCTTCAAGTTCCTTATTACGTGTTTCCAATTCTATTTTTTGTTGTTGTAATTGTTGATTTTGGGTTTGCAATTGATTTGTTAGTTGATAAATTTTGATGTGGGTATTGACACGGGCTAAAACTTCTTCTTGTTGAATGGGTTTAGTAATATAATCCGCTGCTCCCAATGAAAAGCCTTTGATTTTATCAACGATATCTGTCAATGCCGTCATAAAAATAATGGGAATTTCTTGCGTCTTTTCATTATTTTTTAATTGATTGCAAACTTCAAAACCGGACATGCCCGGCATCATCACATCTAAAAGAATAAGATCAGGATGCCCTATTTCAGAGATTCTGAGTGCTTGTTCGCCATTTTGGGCAATTAAAACTTTAAAACCTTCGTCACTTAAAAAACGGAATAGGACGCTGATATTTTCTTGAATATCATCAACAATTAGTATGGTATTTTGGTGTGAATTGGTCATAAAAACCCTAAAAAAATAAGAACTACAAGGATTGTATATAAGAAAGGATAAAAACGCTGTCCCTCCTAGTCCTTCCCTACATCCTTATACTCGATGTTCAAGTTTCCTCAAAAAAACGACAAGGATTGCATGTAAACAAGGATAAATCCCGTATGTCTTCGTGAAAAGCTGAGTTTTGTCAAAAAGCGCAGAACCTCAAAACCTTTATGGTTTTATCCTTGGTTACCTGTAATCTTTGTCGTTATTGTCTTTGGAAAAAAACTTGATCATCGAGTTATATACAATCCTTGTCCGAAAATTAAGATTTAAAACGAAAATCCCTAACCCTTTTTCATAGGGGGGAAATTCCTCACTTTTGTAAAGGAGGATTGGAGGATTTGTCTTTTTCATTCCCTTATCCGTTTTTATATACAATCCTTGTCGTTATTCTTTAGTTACTCATGTTACGCATTCTTCTTATTGAGGTATTTTAGAACCAAGATATCTCCCTCCCCCTAACCCCCTCCCGCTGGGAGGGGGGACCGCTCAGTGGAATTTTCCTATTATTAGCTAATACCAAAAAATAATAGATAATATAGTCATTTATCGTTTTTGCCAAAGAATAGCAAAATGCCGCCACGCGGTCCCCCCTCCCAGCGGGAGGGGGTTAGGGGGAGGGAGAGATCATGAACACAAAAACAACATGAAAAATACACCTCCAAAAAAGCTCAAACTGCACAGCCTAGGTTAGGGGGAGGGAGAGATCATGAACACAAAAATAGTCTCAGTTAGGAAATATTTTTTTTGAAATCCAAAATCAAGCTTTTTGGAAGCCTTGTGCGTAACATGAGTTAGTTATTGACTTTGATTGGTAACCGCACAGTAAACGTACTTCCTTGCCCTAATTGACTTTCAACATGAATAGTCCCTTGCATTATATCAACGAAACGTTTAGTCACCGTTAAGCCCATCCCAATACCGCCATATTTTCGAGTGCTAGAACCATCAGCTTGGGTAAAGATATGAAAAATTTGTTGTTGTTGTTCATCGGTGATACCAATGCCGGTGTCGTTGACTTTGAATTTAATCCATTGTGTGTTTTCTTCGCTTTCTTTTGAGACTATAAGTTTAATGGTGCCATTCTCTGTGAATTTACTGGCGTTACTGAGTAAATTCAATAATATGCGACGCACTTTACTTAAATCGGCATACATAGCACCGATGTTATCAGCACAATCTATTTCTAAATGATTCAACTGGTTTTTAACTAACGGTTGAACAATCATTTTGATGTCATTAATGAGAGTTAAAATGTCAAAATTTTCTAAAGAAAGTGTCATTTTCCCGGTTTCAATTTTAGAAAAATCTAATACATCATTAATGATGTCTAATAGATGTCGTCCGGCTTTTTCAATATTATCAATATCATCAACCAAACCGGTGATTTGTAAATCTTCCGCTTCTTCTTTTAATAATTCGCTATAGCCAATAATGGCATTCATTGGAGTGCGTAATTCATGACTAATATTAGCCATAAATTGACTTTTAACCGAATTGGCTTCTTCAGCCGCCTGTTTAGCTTTTTGTAATGCCGTGATTACTGCTTCCAAGGTTTGATTTTGTTGTTGTAAAGTCTGGTTTTTCTCTTCCAATTGCTTTTTAAGTTTGTGCAAGCTCAAATGGGCATTGATGCGGACTAAAACTTCTTCATGCTGAAATGGTTTGGTAATGTAGTCTGCCGCACCAAGCTTAAATCCATTGACTTTATCAACAGTGTCTGCCAGTGCAGTCATAAAAATGATAGGAATGTCTTGGGTATTTTGTTGAGATTTTAACTGTTGACAAACTTCAAAACCGGACAGGCCTGGCATCATCACATCAAGTAATATAATATCGGGACGAGTTAAGTTAACGATTTTCAGTGCTTGTTGACCATTTTGAGCCACCAAGACTTTAAAACCTTCATTGCCCAAAAAACGAAATAATACACTGATATTTTCTAAAATATCATCAACAATAAGAATAATATCTTTTTTTGAAATGGTTTTTGAGTTCATGTTGTTTTTTTTAAATATGGAATTTGGCCCTTTCCTAGAGGAAGATGGAACCCATTTTGAGAGTGGATAGTTATATTTAAGGTATTGATTTTTAATTGTAAATAGATTATTTTTACCACTCCCAATAAGGGAAATCCGCATAGTGCGGTTCTCCCTCTCTTTGGGGTTAAGGATTAGGGGGAAGGCTGTTTTGGGATTGTTGTGCGATTTCCATCAATTGAGTGATATCAAAATTATTGGCTAATTGACGAATTTTGTCGGCAAAAGCTGCTAATTGGGGATTTGATTGTTCTAATTGTTCAGCCAATTCAGTAATGCCATTGACATCACCCATCATAGCTAAATCTAATAACTTTGCGGCTTGCTCTGCTGAAGGTTCTATAATAACCGTTGAAACCGATTCTGCTGTTTGGACTAAAGTTTGATGGGTTTCATCTACATTTCCTACATTTTTCGTTTCTTGGTTTGAAGTGTTCAGGTATTTTTGAACAAATTCACTGATTTTTTCTAATTCAAAATTATTGGCAAATTCTCTGATTTGATTGGCGAAAGGTGCTAATTGTGCGTCAGCATTTTCCAATTGTTCGATTTTTTCAAGAATACCATTGATATCACCTATCATAGCGATATCAAATAAGTCTGAAGCTTGTTCTTTTGAAGGACCGATTACCGGTTGTGCAATAGTTGATTGTGCTTCTACTACTGCTACTGTTGCGGTTTTTTCTTCATAAATCCAGGTTAACTGTAAATGTTTGCCGATTAAGTCTAATAATTCATCACCACGAATGGGTTTAGCGATAAAATCGCTACAACCAGCGTTAATACTTTCTTGTCGATGAAATTCAAAGACGCTAGCTGAGGCAGCTAAAATGGGAATTTTGGAAAGTTTTGGTACTTGTCTTATTTGGCGTGTGGCTTCAAAGCCGTCCATCACCGGCATCATCAAATCCATAATCATTAAATCCGGTGGCGAAGCACAAGCTTTCTCAAATCCTTCTTTTCCATTGACTGCTTCTATGACTTCAAAGCCTAAAGCAGTTAACATTTCTATCAATACAGTACGATTTTCCCATTTATCATCAACCACCAAAATTTGATATTTTTCAGAATCCCTGTCTCCGATTTCCTGTCCCCTGTCTCCTGTCCCCTTTATATTTTTTCCTTGATAGCCAATAATATTGGGTTTTTCAATCAGTTGTTCATCAATCATGTCCCAGGTAACGGGCAAATCTAAATCTATCCAAAAGCTACTTCCTTGTCCTAACGTACTTTCGACTTGCAATTGCCCACCCATCATTTCAACTAATTTTTTGGTAATGGATAAACCCAAACCGGTGCCTTCAGCTTTATAATTCGGATCGCCTGCTTGCCTAAAAGGTAAAAAAATACATTCTAATTCTTCTTCCGAAATGCCCATCCCGGTATCTGATACATGAAAAACGAGCTTTTGATGATAATAATCTATCTTTAAGCGGACTTCACCTTGTTTAGTAAATTTAATCGCATTGCTGAGCAAATTGATAAGAATTTGCCGTAAGCGTTTTTCATCGGCATGAATACCAGTTGGCAAATTTTTAGGAAATTCATAATGAAATACGATTCCCTTTTGCGTGGCTCGCATTTTAAATAATTCAGCAATACTATTGAGAAATTGTGCTAAGTGAAATTCAGAGGGATAAAGTTCTATTTTGCCAGCTTCGATTTTTGATAAATCTAAAATATCACTAATCAGCGTCAACAAATATTCACCACTGCGTTGAATAATATTGATACCTTCTTTTTGGCGACTATTTAAACTTTTATCCTTCTTTAAAATTTGTGCATAACCTAAAATACCATTAAGTGGAGTACGAAGTTCGTGGCTCATATTGGCTAAAAAAGCACTTTTGGCTTTGTTAGCCGCCAGAGCTTGATCGCGTGCTTCGGCAAGTTCAGTGGTTTTTTGAGTGAGTTCAGCCGTGCGTTGTCCAACCATGTCTTCCAAATGATTATGATATTGTCCTAATTCAATATCACGTTTTTCTATTTGGACTAACATTTTATTAAAACCGATGACAAGATGACCTAATTCATCATCCACTGTTTTCTGGGCGCGAAGCGAATAATTTTTGTTCTGCGATACCGCCTTCATGGTTGTCAAAAGTTGATAAATCGGGACAGTAATCAATCGCTGAAATTTTGATGCTAGGATAAAAGCTAATAATAATGACACCAGTAGAATAGTAATCACAATATTGATAGCCCAAAATAAACGTTCATTAAAAGCGTCTAAATCCGATTGGATGTAGACAGTTCCAATAAATTCATCTTCAAAAATAATAGGTTGAAATATATCTACATGATTGTCATGGAAAAAATAATTCTCTTCAATAATCTGATCAGCACTTTGTACTTTTTTATGAGTAGAGTAGTATTTATCCAATGTTGAATGGGTGGATAGTGAAGTTTGATCGAGCCCTTCTCTAAAATAACTGGCGAATAAATTTCCCTTTTTTGAAAAAATATGGGTTAAAATGATATGCTTATTTGCTTTTAACCCGGCGATATTTTCTTCTGTGGTAAAACTATCATCAAATAATAGTCCGGCTGAACTGTTAATCCCAACTAAATCAGCTAACACAAACAAATCATTCACCATTTGCCGACGGAAGTTAAAAAATTCATCCATCATAAAAGCTGTTAATGCTAAGAATAATACGATAGTGCTTGTTAAAATGATAATAATTCTTAATTTATTTTTTATAGAGATATTACTTAAAATACGCATGTTATCAGTTATCAGTTATCAGTTATCAGTTATCAGTTATCAGTTATCAACTATACTGAAGGTATTTCAAATCAGTGAAATTTTTGAATCAAGAGAAATCTAATTTCTTCAAGAAATTGGATTTCTTTGACATTTTAGATTTTCACCAAATTCAAAGGCGAACAGTATAAGAGCGGTAATTTTGAGTGAAGCGAAAAATGACATCCAAAATCAATAATCTAGGCAAAAGTTTCTCCGAAACTTTTGCCTAGATTGGACTCCATAATACCATTAGGGATAAGGCATTCAATAAAATACGTGTTTTGTTATCTAGAAATTCCAACAAATAGTATTTCTTTAAGAAATGCTATTTGTTGAGCAAGTGTCAATTATTTTCTGCTACATCCCTTAGTCTTGGAATCCAAACTTCGTTCCGAACGAAGCGAGAAAAAATTTATTTTAGATAATTGGTATCCATACTTTTAATCACACCTCGAAACATCAACATTATCAACAAAAATATTTCAAGCATAATATCATGTTTTTTGCCTATCAATTTCATAATAACCATCGGCTTCTTGCCTCAAAATTGGCTATATTATTGTTTTTATTGCTATCTTATGGAAAGATAAGTTATGCGGAATTACCAGTTGCCCAAGAATATCAAGTTAAAGCCGTATTTTTATATCGTTTTGCCAGTTTTGTCAGATGGCCTAATTCAGCCTTTGCTAATCGCTATACACCATTTCGTATTTGTATTTTAGGCGATGATCCTTTCAGAGAAGAAATTGATATTACGGTAGAAAATGAATCAATTAAAGGACGAAACATTGAAATACAACGCCTATCTAACTTAACAATTGTTGACTCTTGTCAAATATTATTTATTAGCCAATCTGAACAATCTTATCTTACCAACATTTTAACCTATATCCAAACAAAGCCCATTCTCACCGTTAGTGATATAGAAACTTTTATCGGGCAAGGGGGAATGATTCAATTTTTTAAAGTGGGTAGACGAGTACGTTTCTATATTGCACCTGATACGGTTAAAAAAACTGGTTTACAAGTCAGTGGCAATTTATTACGCATTGCCAAAATTGTCCGTTAATTCAGTTATCAGTTATAGCGTTTTCGAGTTTATTGTGTTATTGAGTTATAGCGTTTAATATTTTAATTATCAATGATTTAAATAACCTTACTTGATTACCATTTTAATTTGAAAGGCAAGTGTGTAAAGGGGAGTAAGTCATTTTTACAGATCAACCCAAAGCTAAAGCTTTGGATTCCAAGCCTGGGATTTTTGGAGTCCAAAGCTTTAGCTTTGGTGTTTTTTTAATCTTATCTAAAAAGGGATTTTGGAGTCCAAAGCTTTAGCTTTGGTGTTTTTTTAATTTTATCTAAAAAAAGACAAGTGTGTAAGAAGGGAAAGTAAGTCATTTTAAAAGTCCAACCCAAAGCTAAAGCTTTGGACTTCAAAACCCTCGCTTGGAATCCAAAGCTTTAGCTTTGGTAATCTACTCATATCACCTAAAAATGAAAAAACATTCTTTAAAATTATATTCATTTCAAATCTTATCTTTGTGCTTATCATTGGTTATAGCTATACCCACATTAGCCTTAATTGATAAAGAAGATCAAAAACGACGTGCCATTATTGATCAGTTAAAAAATTTATCTTTGGAAGATTTGATTCAAGTTGAAACTTTTAATCCCGAAGCTGGTTTAGCCGGACGAAAAGTACAAAAACTCTCTGAAACAGCAGCCGCTTTATTTGTCATTACGCAAGAAGATATTCGTCGTGCTGGCATTACTCACTTAGCAGAAGCGTTGCGAATGGTACCCGGAATGCAAGTGGCACGTTGGGATGCTCATCAATGGGGCATCAGTGCTAGAGGGTTCAACGAACAATGGGCCAGTAAATTGTTAGTGATGATTGATGGACGGACAGTTTACAGCCCCATGCGTTCAGAGGTCAATTGGGATACACAAGATTTGTTGATGGAAGATGTAGAACGTATTGAAGTCATTCGTGGTCCCGGGGCCTCATTATGGGGAGCGAATGCGGTCAATGGCATTATCAACATCATCACCAAATCAACCGAAGATACTCAAGGCAACCTAATAACAACTTATCTTGGCCAGGGCGAAGAACGTGCTATCGTTGGCATGCGACATGGTGGCGAAGTAGGTGATCGAGGTCACTATCGTGTTTATGGCAAATTTTATGAACACGATACTTTTGTCGATGCCCAAGGACAAGAACATGAAAATGGTTGGAAAATGAAACATGGTGGTTTTCGCCTGGATTGGGAACATTCTAGCCGCGATACCATGAATCTACAAGGCAATATCTATGATGGTTTTGCCCAGCAATCAGTACAAATAGATAATCGCCAACAAACCGAGATGAGTGGAGGCAGCTTATTAGCGCGTTGGCAGCGTGATTTAACTAACGGTGAGATCATATTACAAACCTATTATGATTTGAGTCAACGTAAAGAATCTTCTTATGATGAAGATCGTGGTATCTATGATATTGATTTTCAACATCGTTGGGAAGTCAGTGAACGACACGAGTTTCTCTGGGGTTTAGGGTTTCGCTATAGCCATGACAATATTGATGCTTTACCGCCTCTCAATTATACGCCGCAGAAGCGCAAAGACAGTTTGTTCAGTGCATTTGTGCAAAGTGAGTTCAAAATACCCTTTGATGGTGTAAATGAGAATGAAATGACAGAAAATGGGTGGGGAGATTTACGGTTGATTTTAGGCTCAAAGTTTGAGCAAAACGACTATACTGGCTTTGAAATTCAACCCACAGCTCGCTTGTTATGGAATAAAAATGACAAACATATTTTTTGGGCAGCCATCTCACGCGCCGTGCGTACTCCATCGCGTACTGATGCCGATTTTTTACTCAACGTCGAATTACCCAATACACGGCTGCTCATTCAAGGTAATCCAGAGCTAAAATCGGAAGTTTTATTGGCTTATGAACTGGGTTATCGTTTTAATTTAATCAACCAGTTTTTGTTAGATGTGAATCTTTTTTATAACGATTATGACAAACTACGTTCTTCAGAAACCACAGTTAAACCATTTCCTCCGCCCCCTTCTCTTATGTTCAAAGGGGATAACCAAATGGATGGTGAAGTCTATGGACTTGAAATAGCCACTCATTGGCAAGTCTCCGAGGCTTGGAAATTGATTGGGACTTACAGCTATTTAGATATGCAATTACATCGGAAACCCACAAGTAACGATACCAATGCCGAATTATCAGAAGGCAATAGCCCCCACCATCAAGCCAGTTTGCGTTCATTGTTTAACTTATCACATTCCTTAGAATTTGATACGGCTTTGTATTATGTTGATAATGTGCCTAATCAAAATGTCGCCCATTACACACGTTTTGATGTACGCTTAGGTTGGCAACCCCAGCCCAGTTTACAATTAAGTCTAGGAATGCGAAATCTGTTTGATAAGCAACACCATGAATTTGGTACTGGGGAAAGGGGAATATCCTTCAATGAAGTACAACGGGCTGTTTATATGCAACTGAAATACCAATTTGAATAATCAGGCACTGATTCAGTTTGAGGTAAATTGCTTTAAATATGCGACGGTCTGGTTGAAATTTAACATTATAAATCAAATATTTATCAATCAATACTTCATCCAAACCGTCCTATTGAACAATGCCTTCGCCAAAGTTGAAAATCTTAATGATGCTATCGCTTCTGTCTTCCAAAATTACTAAAAGTGAAAATACTATATGAAACAAGTAGCCCCATTACGTTACGATGTCATCTTCAAAAAAGCCTTCAGTGTTCCAGAAATCTTTACCGCTTTTGTCAATGATTTTCTGGACATCAAACTCGAAATTGACACGGTCGAAAAAGATAAAGTGTATGATCCTCCTATCGGTAATGTCTCTGCCAAATTTGACCTCTATGCAGAAGATAAGAAAAATCGAATCATTGTCGATATGCAGCATGTTCGTTTTCCAGACCACTATCACCGTTTTTTGCATTACCACTGTGCTGCCCTATTAAATCAAGTCGTTAGCTCCAAAGACTATCGTCCCGGTTTGAAAGTCTTTACGCTCGTCATTTTAACTTCTGGTGATAGACATAAAGAGGGCATCTCCATCATCGACTTTGACCCGAAAAACCTCAACGGCAAATCTATTGGCGAGATTGAGCATAAAATTATCTACATTTGTCCCAAATATCTGGATAAAAAACTCACGCCGCACCAATACCACCAATGGATGGAAGCAATAGAAGACAGTCTGGATGAAGAGGTTGACGAATCCAAATATACTCATCCGGAAATTCAGCACGTTTTCGAGCTGATTGAAAAAGACAAAGTGACTCCCCAAGAACGAGCGATAATGTTCGATGAATACAGTATGGAAGCCGTGAAACAAGAAAAAATTGAGAAAATCAAGGAGGACGCTAAAAAAGAGGGCCGTAAAGAAGGCAGAGAAGAGGCCATCGAAGCTATGGCCCATAACTTATTGTCTATTGGAACATTTACTGTAGAACAGATAGCACAAGCGACTGGGTTAAGCTTAGAAAAGGTAAATTTTCTTAAAAAATAGGAGACTTGGAAAAAATAAATCCCCATAATTCCCTTTGTCTTTAGTGTGAACGACCCCAGTGCCCAATTATTTGGAGTAATTGAGATGACAAAAAAACCACCAACCGTAGACATTGCCATTGTAACTGCCCTTCCAATTGAACGGACTGCCGTGTTACAGCTTTTGGATAATTATGAGCAAATTCAAGAAAATGAAAAAACTTATTATCGTGGTCAAGTAGCCATTGATGCGAAGAGATATTATGAGGTTGTTGTCGCTTTAATGTTAGAGATGGGCAATGTTGAAGCGGGTATTATTACGACGAATATTATTGAACGTTGGCATCCTCACTATGTCATTATGATGGGAATTGCGGCAGGCAGAAAGGGCAAAGTCAATCTTGGCGATGTGGTTGTGGCTGAATTTTGCCATTATTATGAATTTGTTAAGAAAACTGAAGAAGGTGAACAACGCCGCACTCGCCAATTGCCATCTAGTTCATTGTTGCTCGATCGGGCTAAAAATTTTAAAGCCAGCGGTTGGCATGAATCTATTCAAGTTGCTCTACCCAATTCAGTTCAAGGTGTTTCTTATAGACCACAAGTCCATTTTGGTGCGATTGGCAGTGGTGAACAGGTGATTGCCGATGAGAAAACGTTAGCTATCTTAATTCAAGAATGTCCGGAACTCATGGCCGTTGCAATGGAAGGGGCCGGGGTTGCACGGGCGGTGCACCATGCTAGCCTTGATTTTATTGAAGTCCGGGGTATTTGTGATTTTGCCGACCCGAATAAAAATGATGATTGGCAAGTTTATGCAGCCAGTACTGCGGCTGCTTTTCTGATGGCTTGGTTGCGTTCTGGTGCGGTGCCCTATACTGAGGAAGCCGATAATCGTCCACCGCCAGCGTGTCCTTATCCGGGGATGCGTCCTTTTAGCGAAGTCGAGAGCCACTACTTTTTTGGGCGACAGCCAGAAATCCAAACATTGATAGAGCAACATTTACGGTTATATCCGTTTGTTACGGTGATTGGGCCCTCTGGAAGTGGCAAATCTTCTTTAGTGTTTGCTGGATTATTGCCGGCTTTAAAGCAAAGTGGTTTGTTTGTGGGAAAAATAAAAACCTAAGCTAATATAATTTATAGAGGTCAATTGTAAAAAATGCCAAAAAAGTTGACTATAGCTGAAATGCAAAAAATAGCCCAAGAACGTGGTGGTAAATGTCTTAGTGATACTTATGTAAATAGTAAAACTCATTTACTTTGGCAATGTAGTGAAGGGCATCAATGGGAAACAACTCCAAAACAAATAAAACGAGGAAAATGGTGTCCTCATTGTGCTGGAAACTTACCTTTAACTATAGAGGAAATGCAAAAACTTGCAGAAAAACATAATGGAAAATGTCTCAGTGATACTTATATTAATAACAGCACCAAATTACTTTGGCAATGCAGTGAAGGACATCAATGGGAAGCAACACCACAACATATTAAAGACGGAACATGGTGTCCCTATTGTGCTGGAAAAATACAAACAATTGATGACATGCACAAAATAGCTCAACAACGTGGTGGAATATGTCTTAGCAACACTTATGTTAATAGCCAAACCCCTTTACTTTGGCAATGTAGTAAAGGACATCAATGGAAAGCCGTACCCAATAGTGTTAAACAAGGTTCATGGTGTCCACATTGTTCAGGACGATTGCCATTAACCATAGAAGATATGCAAAAAATAGCTCAAGAAAAAGGAGGAAAATGTCTAAGTAAAACTTATATTAATACTGATACTCATTTACTTTGGCAATGTGCCAATGGACATCAATGGAAGGCTGTACCTAACAGTGTTAAAAATCAGGGAACATGGTGTCCTCAATGTGCAGGAAATCTACCATCCAATATAGAAGAAATGCAAGAAATAGCTGAAAAACGTGGTGGAAAATGTCTTAGTGAAAATTATAGGAGTAATCACAAACATTTACTTTGGCAATGTGCAGAAGGACATAAATGGAGAGCTACACCCGCTCATATAAAACAAGGTGAATGGTGTCCTCAATGTGCTGGAAATGTACCCTTAACATTAGAAGAAATGCAAAAAATTGCTAAGGAACATGGTGGTGAATGTCTGAGTAAAATTTATATAAATTACTATGCAAAATTACTTTGGAAATGTGCAAAAGGACATCAATGGAAAACCGCTCCTGCTAATATTAAACATGGTACTTGGTGTCCTCAGTGTGGTGGTAATTTCCCATTAAGCTTAGAAAAAATACAGATAATTGCTCAAGAACGTGGTGGTAAATGTCTTAGTAATGCTTATGTGAATGCTAATACGCCATTGCTCTGGGAATGCGCTCAAGGACATCAATGGGAGGCTATACCAAGCAGTGTTAAAAATAATAGAACATGGTGTCCTCAGTGTGGTGGGAGTTTTCCATTAACAATAGAAGAAATGCGAGAAATTGCCCAAGAGCGTGGGGGTCAATGTCTTAGTGAGACTTATATTAATAATCAAACTCTTTTGCTTTGGGAATGTGCTAATAAACATCAGTGGAAAGCCATACCAAGTAATGTAAAAGGAGGCACATGGTGTCCTTCTTGTCAAAATAGATACGAAAGTATTTGTAGAGATTATTTTAAAGCCCTTTTTAACACTGAATTTCTAAAGGTAAAACCACTCTGGTTAAAAAATGAAGGTGGTAATCGCTTGGAATTAGATGGATTTGATGAAAAACTTGGCATCGCTTTTGAACATAATGGCTTACAACATTATGAATTTCATCAATTCTTTCATGAATCAGAAGCAGATTTTCAAAAACAACAACAGCATGATGAAATAAAAAGACAAACTTGTGAAAAATATGGTGTTTTACTAATAGAAATACCCCAACTGTTTCTTATAACTAATCCTAAAGATTTACCTATACTTGTTAAACAAGCACTTGAAGATGCTAATTACCCTCTTCCTAAAAAAATTCATCAAGTGATTGTGCGTAAAGATGGTTTGGTAATTGATGAATCTGATAATGAAAACAAACATGAAGAAGAAAAAGAAGAGCTAATTGAGCAGTTAGAAATTTGGTAAAAACCAATCAAATGGTTTCGCGTTGCTTCAATCCTGAACAACGTAAACAGTTCTTTTTACCGCCTGATCCAAGTTACGATTTAATTGAAGAGGGAGAACAACTTGCCAAACACGGAAATATCAAAGCGGCTACGGCTAAGTTTAAAGAAGCCAAAGCCATGGCTCCTTGCCACAAGTTTTTAAATTATCCAGAAGACAAAGCACGAGAAATAGCGGCTATGTCTCTCATTGAAAAAGGTGAAGAGTTAGCCAAAAATGGGCAGACTGAGGAAGCTGTTGAACAGTTCAAACAAGCGCAAAAGGTGGATGGGCGGTTTAAGTTTGGAGATATTGAGGATTATGCACGGCGGCTTAGTACAACGGATTAGCGAATTAAACGGATTTGTAATTGTCTGAATCAGGATTTTCAGGATAAAATCAAAACCATTCATTGCTACTTTGGTTTTAATCCTGAAAATCCTTAAATCCTGAAAATCCTGATTCAGACAAAAAAATTCGTTTATTTTTAAATTCGTTGTACTCAATTAAGGAAAAAACAATGCTAAAAACACTTAATTTAGATGACAACTTGCTTTATGAGGCTGAAGCTTTTGCAACACGACAAGGCACTAGCCTTAACACTCTGATTGAAAATTTAATGAGAGAAATGCTTCAACGTTATCAGCAAGAATCTAAAGAACCAAATAAGATAAAACTTCCCACTTTTCATGGTGATGGATTGCAACCAGGTATTGATTTGAATAATTCACACGCACTACTTGACTTAATGGAGAGGGAAAATGGATTTACCCGATGTTAATATTCTTGTTTACGCACATCGAAGCGAATTAACATGGCATAGCCCTTGTCACACGTGGTTGGAAAATGCCATGAATGGCAAAGAACCGTTTGGAATGTCGGAGCTAGTTTTGAGTGCGTTTATGCGGATAGTGACCAATCCTAAAATATTCAAAACGCCAACACCTTTAGAAACAGCGTTACTATTTGCAGACACCATTCGACAAAATGAAAACTGTGTGATTATTTCGCCTAATTTACAACATTGGAATATTTTTACCCGCCTTTGTCAAGAAATTAATGCAAGCGGCAATGATATACCCGATGTTTATTTTGCAGCACTGGCTATCGAATCAAATTGTGAATGGATTACAACGGATCGTGGTTTTGCGCGTTTTTCAGATTTGAAATGGCGAAATCCTACTGAAAACTTTACACCCAACCAAGTTAGATCAGATTGAAGTTACTGTCTAACGCTCAAATCAACCCCCTATTATAACGGTAGCTTCATTAAAAAATACTCATCAATTAAAAGCTGATATTTTATAAGAGGCGATTTTAGCAGTGATTACTAATGAAATGACTTATCTCAATGAAAAAGGACAACTTTTCATTCCACAAGCCATTCGAGAAACCTTGCACTGGTTTTCCGGTATGGAACTCACTTTAACGCTTGAAGGTAACGCTTTACTGATTAAACCAAGAAAACCGCAAGGAAAACATCGTTTAGAAGACTTGCGTGGTTTTCTCAAACATGAAGGCATTCCTCTCTCTGATGAACAACTCAATGCACCAGTTGATTATCGTCAAACTTGGGAAGGAGCAAAATAACGCATGATTGCCTTTGATACTTGTTTACTGGTACGTTTTGTGACCGACGATAACCAAGCACAAGCCGATTTAGCCGAATCTTTAATGCGTGATAATACGGTATGAGGGATTGTAGTTTTTTGTTTTTTTAACTGGACTTATTATCTATGGCCCGAAAAAAACATGCTAATAAAGAAATAGAAAGTGCTTTAGCTTATGCCGAACAAGAAGGCTGGAGAATTGAAGTCGGTGGAAGCCATGCTTGGGGAAAAATTTATTGCCCATTCAATGACAAAACATGTCGTTGTGGTGAATTCTGTATTTCAAGTATATGGAGTACACCCAAAAATGCCACAAATCATGCGAAACAGATTCGGAGAATTGTCAACAACTGTACCATCTCAAAATGAGATATCAATTATGAGAGAATTTGATTTTACCCTTAAATTTGCCCTCGCCAATATCAATACAGAAGCAGAAAATTACGTTGAATCATTAGGTAAAGCCGGCTGTGATGATGCTATAATTGGAATAGGCAAAAAAGGGAGAATAGCTTTTCAGTTTTGTCGGGAAGCCAAAGATGCTTCTGAAGCAATATTCAGTGCCATAAAAGAGATAAAATCTGTAATACCAGACGCAAGACTTGTTGAAGCAACCCCTGATTTAGTGAGTGTTTCTGATATAGCTGAACTACTTGGATTTTCTCATCAGAATATAAGAAAGCTAATACACAGCCTGACTTTCCCTGAGCCAATTTATGAAGGCAAATTTGCCGTTTGGCATTTAGCGAAAGTTTTACAATGGTTTGAGCAAGGACAAGGCAAACAGATTGAGTCTTCTCTGATGGAAATAGCCAATGCTAATATGCAGCTTAATATTGCTAAGGAATTTGCCAGTTTAGACCCTCAATTTTATGCCAGAATTTCGACTACTTTAAAATACAAAGAATACATACACAATAATCCGGTGAAATGAGGTTATGTTGATAAATCTACTGATTGGCGTTATTCCAGTGTTCTCTACACGTGCCAAATGCGCCCAAGCCAGAGAATAGGATAACAATGTGGTATGGGGAAATGAGGGCTTTGAACAAGATTTTTTTGTCTGAATCAGGATTTTCAGGATTCACAGGATAAAATCAAAACCATTCATTGCTACTTTGGTTTTAATCTTGGAAATCCTGATTCAGACAAAAAATTCGTTTATTTTTAAACTCAATTAAGGAAAAAACCAATGCTAAAAACACTTAATTTAGATGACAACTTGCTTTATGAAGAATTTTTGCAACTCAACAAGGTACTAACCTTAACACATTGATTGAAAACTTAATGAGAGAAATGCTTCAACGTTATTGATATGTTCAAATCCAAAGCTAAAGCTTTGGACTCCAAGTCCGATGTTTTGGATTCCAAAGCTTTGAGTTTATAACGATTAAATATCTTCTGGTATTGACGGCATCAAAGAACCTGCACTCAAAATACCGTAGACTATCCAAATAACTATTAAGGCATAAACAACACGTGGTATCCATGCAGCTAATGCGTCGTTGTGCCTAGAAATCGCATCAGATTCCAATTTGACATAGTGCAGCATCATATCTGCTAAACTGCCAGCATGTTCTCCGGTTGACATGAGTTGGATAGCAATGGGATCAAGCCCTTCTATTTGTGAAAGTGCTTGGGCAAAAGTGTTGCCTTTTTGTAAATGGAGAATTATTTGATGAAGTCGCTCATATAAAATAATATTTTCTATCATACCAAAAGCCTTTGGCAATGCTTCAAGAATAGGTAAACCGGCTTGTAGCATTAAACCTAATGCCTGCATAAAATTTCGTACTTGTTGTCGCATATACCAACGACCAAAATAGGGTATATTGATTTGTAATTTGTCTAATAAGCGACCCATACCAAACGACTTTAAAAAACCATGACGTAACCAATTTGGCAAATGCCAAAGTATAAAAGCTAATAATGCTAGTTGGATAATAAATCCCACCGTAGCCCATAAATAACTGAAAAAAGTGATTTTCCCTAATATCAGGGACGGTACTGGTTGGATAAATACCGCTAACAGCAAAATAATCATTGGCAAAAATAGCTTTGATTTAATTTGCCGAATCCGTTTGGCTTTTTCCTCATAAAATGTGGCTAATTGTCGAAACACTTCAGTATGAGTGCCTCCAGCATCTGCCACTTTAATAAGTGTCGCATCCAAACCAATAAATAAACCGGCTTGTGCCCCAGCTTCTGACAAAGGTTTCCCACGTTTTAGATAGTTAAGTGCCCATTTCGCTCGTTGAGCTGTTTCACCTTTGGCGGTCAGTAGCATTGTTAATGCCTCTTGCGTCGGAATACCTGATTTTTCTAAACGGGCAAGTTGCACATACAAATGAGCTAACTCTTGGACGGGCAGTGGCTTTAATCGTGATTTTTTTCTTGAAGTGTTTTTCATTTAATTGATAAAGTTATACTCGAAACGCCTATACATATAGCAATCCATCATTCGTTATATAGACTTTGTCATTTTAAAAAAAGGAGTAACGCGGAGCATCACATAAGGATTCCAACGCTGGAGCGTTGGAACCAGAAAAAAGGGACAACATTCTTTAGTTGAGTAAAATGGATAATACTTCTCCATCACGGCGGATTTGAATGGAATAAACTTTATAGTTATTAAAACGTTGGGCTAAATCTTTGGTATTTTTTATCTCTCGACGATTGAAGCCGATGATAATATCACCAGACCGAAAACCCACTTTCCAAGCATTACTTTCTTCAATTACTTGATGCACTTGTATTCCATCGTTACTATCAGCTAGTGCCGCACCTTTCAAATACAAACTGATTTTGCCACCATCAATTCGTTGAATATCTGCAATAGCTGCGTATAAATGACGAATTTGTCCACGACGTATAATGGTGATTTTGACTCGTTCACCAACACGTAATAAACCAATACGATTGCGAACATCGGTTGATGAGTTAACCGATTTATTATTAATAGCTGTAATTAAGTCGCCAGATTGCAAACCGGCTTTTTCAGCTGGGGTTCCCCGTTCCACTTTCGCAATTAAGGCTCCTTTTTGTTCTTTTAAACCAAATACTGTTGCTAAGTCTGGCGTTATGTCTTGTAATTTTATGCCTAATTGACCACGCTGTACTTTACCAAATTGCGCCAAATGCTGTACGATCTGATACATCATATTGCTTGGAATGGCAAAACCTATTCCTACATTTCCGCCGCCAGGTGCCAAAATGGCGGTATTAATGCCAATCAATTCACCTCGCAAATTGACTAATGCTCCGCCCGAATTGCCTGGATTAATTGACGCATCGGTTTGAATAAAATCTTCATAACCTTCAAGGCCTAAACCGCTGCGCCCCAAAGCACTGACGATACCTGATGTCACTGTTTGCCCCAAACCAAACGGATTACCGATAGCTACGACAAAATCACCAACCCGTAAGTGGTCAGAATCGGCTATTGATAAAGCCGTTAACTTTTCTACCGGTACTTTCAACAGTGCAATATCCGTTTCTGGATCAGTGCCAATTAATATGGCATCCAATTGACGACCATCAAGCAAAATTACTGATATTTTATCAGATTTATCAATGACATGATTGTTAGTAACTACATAACCTTGGCGAGCATTAATGATTACACCAGAACCCCGGCTTTGTTTTTCTTCTTTTTTCTGTTTAGGAATACCAAAAAAACGACGAAAAAAGGGATCATCAAACAATGGACTATTGATGGTGCGGGTGCGGGTACTTGATGAAATATTAACCACGCCTGGTAAAATTTTTTCCAGCATGGGTGCCAAGCTTGGCAAAACTTGCCCGTCTACTTGAGTTGGCAATTTAGCAAATGCGAGTTGTCCATAAAATAATGTCAACAGAATAAAATATAGATATTTGAATTTATACATAAAATTCTCTTTTAGACAAAACAAAAAAATAAATTCTTCTTTTCAAAAATCTTAAGAACATCAGAAATCCTATTTTTTTAAGAAATAAGATTTCTTGAACTTGTATTTGGGAGGATTATTTTTTTGGAATTCCTTTAGTTTCAGGCTATGCTCGAAATGACAGCTAAGGGAAGCCGATAAAATAATTTCCCGATTTTAAGATTATGGCACAGCATAGCGAAGTTATTTTATTCGCTATCTCGTACCAAATGAAATCAGGAAGTTATTTTATTGGCTTTCCTTAGCCAAAATAGGTGCTTTCTGTTAGAGGAATTATCTGATAAAGTAGGTGTTCCTACATAGATTATTTGTGATCATGGTAGCGACTTAAAAAAAAGTATTGAACTTTTCGATAAAAACATCCTAATTTTGAAGGAATTTCGGTAGCAAAATCTATCATTTCTGGATTTGAACAATCCCATTGAAGGACACTGATATAGCGTTTTTGCGTTTAACGCGTTACAGCGTTATAGCGTTATAGCGTTATTTTATTTAATTATGAATAACTTAAACTAGATTAATTGTACTTTATTTAATCGGGAATTGCTATACCTGATACCTGATACCTGATACCTGATACCTGATACCTGATTTAAGAAAGCTTTGGTTTATCAACGCTTGAAAGGGATACGCTATGCAACGCATCCACTAAACGCCAAATTGGAACCACTTCAATATTCGGTAATTTATCTTTAGGTGCATTCGCTTTAGGAATAATGGCCCTTTTAAAACCATGTTTTTCAGCTTCGCGTAAACGTTCTGCACCACTGGGTACTGGGCGAATTTCACCACCAAGTCCAATTTCGCCAAATACCACCAAATTGTTAGATAACGTGACATTACGCAAACTAGATAACACCGCTATCAATACCGCTAAATCCGCTCCGGTTTCATGAACTCTCACACCACCGACCACATTAACAAAAACATCCATATCATAAGTGGCTACGCCCCCATGTCGATGCAGTACGGCCAACAAAACGGCTAAACGATTTTGATCTAACCCTAAAGCTACTCGACGCGGATTTGGATTATTCGAACCATCTACCAAAGCTTGCACCTCAACTAACATAGGACGGGTGCCTTCATGCGTAACCAGAATGACACTGCCAGGTACCTCTTCTTGATCACGCGACAGGAAAATAGCGGAGGGATTGCTGACCTCTTCCAAACCTCTATCAGACATCGCAAACACGCCCAATTCATTAACCGCACCAAAGCGATTTTTAATGGCCCGTATTACACGAAAACGAGTTCCACTATCGCCTTCAAAATACAATACCGTATCCACCATGTGTTCCAACACACGCGGTCCTGCTAATGAGCCATCTTTCGTCACATGCCCCACTAAAAAAATGGCTGTATTAGTTTGTTTTGCATAACGGACTAATTGGGCAGCACTTTCACGGACTTGTGATACCGAACCTTGGGCTGATTGCAACCGTTCAGTATGAATGGTTTGGATAGAGTCAACAACCATCACTTTTGGTTGCTCTTTTTGTGCAGTCAGTAAAATTTTTTCGACCTGCGTTTCGGTGAGCAATTTTACCTGATGGACATCTAAACCGAGACGCTGAGCGCGTAAACTCACTTGTTGTGGAGACTCTTCACCAGTCACATATAAAGGTGATGTTGAAGTCGTTTGACTCAATTTTGACATTGTTTGCAATAACAATGTGGATTTACCAATGCCAGGGTCACCGCCAATCAAAACCACAGAACCACTAACTAATCCTCCTCCTCCTAACACACGATCCAATTCAGACAATCCGGTTGTCGTGCGGGCTTCTTCTACTCCCTCGACGGCATCTAACAAACAAACATTTGATACAGCACCTTTACCGGCCCAGTTGCCAGCATAGTTACCTGGCGCGTCTTCTATAACCGTTTCTTCTAAACAATTCCATTCGCCACATTCAGGACATTGTCCCACCCATTTTGGACTCACAGCTCCACATTTTTGGCAAGCATAGAGATTTTTTTTACGTGCCATAGTTAGTTAGAATTTCGGTAATTGATCATTGATAATTGGTCATTGGTCATTAATCTTTATTTTTATGACAATGCAGAAAATTTTATATTTTTATTTCATCTGATGCACACTTCAAAAATTTGCACCAAACCGGCTCTATGCGAAATTTTTGAAACACTATGCGTAACAAGAGTTAAAAAATAGTATTTGTTGGAGAAAAAAGAAGTTGTTATTAATATTTTATTTATAATATATTTTGATGTAAATATTTTTAATTTCACAATATTCATAAATCGACTTGATAAAAAAAATAAATTAACCAAAATAAATCAAAAATCTGGCATAGTTTCAAAAAAACATTTCAGAATAACACTTTTATTGATATTTTAATTTTTAAGTCTTAAGGTGATTTCCAGAAAAGATTATACCGGTGCCTGAGCTTGTCGAAGGCATCCGCGACAATTGCCTTCGACAAGCTCAGGCACCGACTCCCGGTATATTTATTTCTGGAAATCGCCTAATCTTAATTTGACAATGTCACATAGCATATTTTTTGGGTTCCAAAATTTATTTTGTAATAATTTAGAAAATTAAAAATTCAGAATTTTCGTTATTCGCCAAAAACAAAGAATTTTAACCACACTAAAAATTCAGACATTCAGACATAAGGAATGTTTTATAGCGTTTTTGAATTTAATACGTTAAAGCGTTATAGATTTAATCTATTAATTATCAATAATTAAAATAATATTCACTGTATTTTATTTAATCGGGAATTGCTATAAAAATGAATCAAACCCAATTAGCCTTCTTTTTAATGCTGACTTTTAGTATAGCAATGCCATCTTATGCAATTAATGAGACATTTGAAGGTAATAATGATCGCTATCAGCTAACAACTACAGTAGCTACAATTCATAGTAATAATGAAGAGGACAAAGTATCTACTTCAGCAACAACGACTAACAACAATAATAACAATTTTGAAGAATCTGCCCCAGTACAATTACCAAGTGATAGCACTGCCTCGCTCAATGGCTTTGTTTTGGTTAAATGGCCCAATGGTGATAGCTATGAAGGTAACTACATCGACGGCAAACGCACCGGTCAAGGTATGTACACTTGGGCCAATGGTGATCGCTATTTAGGGGAATTTGTTGAAGGTAAATGTCATGGACTTGGCATTTATATTTGGGCCAATGGTGATCGGTATATCGGGGAATTTTCTGAAGATAAGCGTCATGGTGATGGATTTTATTTATGGGCGACTGGTGAACGTTATCAGGGTGATTTCAAAACAGGCCTTCTTCACGGAAAAGGCTCTTTCATTTGGGCTGAAGGAGATAGCTATGAAGGTGATTTTGTAGAAAATAAGCGGACTGGCAAGGGTGTTTATATTTATATCAGTGGTGATCGTTATGTAGGTCATTTTGAAGACGGTAAACGTACCGGTAAAGGTATTTTTATACCTGCCAGTGACACACCTTTGGAAATCGAATTTAAAGAAAATCGTTATATTCTCGAAGAATTAGAATTTAAAGCCGGTAAAATCGTTTCTGCTCATGCCAAGGGTAATCAACCAGAAGAAATTGAATCAAGTTCCCAAGATGATGATGAAAATGGGAATGATGACGAAGAGAATGAATATCAAGACGAAGTGGATGAGGATGAGATGTTTGAAGAGGAATATCAGGATGATGAGAGTGAATATCAAGACGAAGTAGATGAGGATGAGATATTTGAAGAGGAATATCAGAATGATGAAGAAAACGAGGATGATAACGAAGAGAATGAATATAGTGATCCTAAATGATTTGTAAATTTTGAGTTTGGTGTCATTGAGCGTCACTTCATCCCGTTACTTCGTTTCGAGCTTCGCTTAGAAATCTAGTTTAGATAAGGGATAGGCTGATAAAAATTGTTAATTATTAATTGTTAATTATTAATTGTTCTGAAAACTCCGGAGAACTCTGTAAGTCTTTGATTTTTAGTTGAGCTTATCCACGTAAGTCTTTGAAAATACTATACGCAAAAAAGTTCTCCGGAGTTTTCAGTAATTGTTAATGAAAAACACCTCAATGTTTCGACATGGTTCGACAGGCTCACCAACCGAGCTCAACAACCGAGCTCAACAACTAACTTATTATTTTTCATAAGTCTTCATTTCAATGGGGAAATTTATTCTTGCCTATTAATGAGGTATTTTTATCAGCCTAGATAAGGATATCTAAAAAATAAATTATCCCGGGAAAAAATTTTGAGTGCGTGAGAAATCCGATTTCTTTAAGAAATAGGATTTCTTAGATTGGGTGCTGATTCCATACGATGTAACTATATTTGGTACGGGCATGAACTTAACTTTCTGGTGTCTCTACTTTTTCAAATTTTCATCACCCAAAAAATATGGTTTTTTTGAATTTACAACATCATCTTGAATAGTTACAAAAAATTATAAAATATATTTAATAGGATTCGTACTAAAAAGATGGCAAAAAAGACAACAATAAGTGGATCAATTATCGCTACCACAAAACCATACGCATTTTTGCGTAATTTTGCCCAATTTTGCTTGGTGATGCCCAAAAAAATACCACACCCAAAAATTAATAGAGAGTATCCAACGAGAAAAACTAAAAATTGATCTTGGACATAAATATCAATTTCTTTTAGCCAATATAATACTAACAGTTCAGTAGCAACCATAAAAAACAGGGATAACCAAAAATGTTGATTAATAAAAAAATTAAAAAACAGTGATTGGTATTTAATTTCTTTTAATAATGTTGATAAAAAAAAGAGGATAATCAGAAAACTGGATATGAATGCAAATCCAATGGCAAATAATCCATAACCATTAAAAAGATGTGTTAAAGAGGGCGCAAGATATAACATGAAAAGCATTGTGCCAATAAACAATGCTAATGAAAGTATGATTTTTTCTTTAGTTTCATGGGTAGCGACTAATTGTTGATCACTTTCTTGTTTTATAAGACTTATTAACCAATTGTGACAGACTATTAACAAAAAAGGGATCAGAAAAAGCACCGTGTATTGAATAATTTGGTTATAATCTATTTTCATAAGTGATCGTTAAGAGTGAAAAGTAAAAAGGCTTTTTTACAAATGCTATTTCTTCAAGAAATAGTATTTGTTGGTTGTGCTTATGTTCTAAATGATTTGTCAACTTAGACTATTTGCCGTCATCAATTTAATTTTTTTGTCATTTCGAACGTAGCGAGAAACGATGGCACTGGGGTAATTGAGTGAGAAAGGTTTAATTTTAAGCACTTGTATGGGATTGAATCCGTCGGGGCAATCCTTTGCTCCACGCCTCAAATGACGGATTGATTTGAGTTAATCCCATTCCTTAATCTTTATCAGGGGTTAGTCTATTTTTGGCATTTTTCGACGTGCCATTTCGACGAGTATTTTTACGTTTCTGTCTTAGGAAAATATCAATCACTTCGATGAGAATAATCAATAAAATTCCTCCAATAATGGCTGAAAAATACCAAGGAATGCCACGAAATAGGGAAATATAGCCTTTTTCTCTAATTTCGCAAGGTATGTTGTGATTGTCAACGGTAAGGATGCGGCATTCAAACTTGATTTTCTCTTTTTCAACCCCTTCAAACTGAAAATAAAAAATCAAGCGGTTATCATCTAAAAATTCATACGCAAAACTACTATCCTCACCATAAGCGGTTTGCAAAATTTCTCTTGATACCACATAGCTATGCGGTTTAGCACTGGTAATTTCGATTAAGTCAATATCTTTTGGATATTGATCATATTTAAATGTGGTTCGTTTGATCGGATTATCAGAATAAGGAAAAATTCTTACCGATTCAAGAAAATATTCTTGATCAGCTGCAACACCGGTGAGTACATAAGCCGGCATATCGCGTGGCGTTTTGAGTTTATCAACTTCTAATATAATAATAGGATCAGTAGGAATCACTTCCTTGAGTTCAAAATAGGAAATAATCAGTGCTAAGATAATTCCTAAGATTTCTAAACTTTTTTTAAAATATTGACTCATCTTAATATTCTATAATTTTTGTGAATGATGAATGGCGAATGCTGAATGACAAATGAATAATCATAAGGAATATAGCTGTAAATAAAATACGTGACATCGTTTGAAATAGAAATTTTTACATAAGCTAGATCGAAAAGAAATAGTGTTTGTTGACTGTGTGTAAGTTATTTTCTGCTACGTCCCTTAAGGTAGTCATTTTCAAAACTAAGTTGTTACTTTAAATAAAAAAGCATGTAAAGCTTTCATTTTAGAAATTTTTACGAAGAAACCATTTCGTTTTGAAAATAACTGAGATCAACTTTAATTGATAACTGATTGATTTTATTATTAGGTGGATTAAGCGAAAACGTATCTACTAAAATACACTCAAATAAAATCAATAACTTAAAAAAGTTGAGCCTCGCGTCAATTTTCATTTAAGAATTGCTATATATAGCAATTTCTGATTGAATAAAATACGTTTAATATCCTTCAATTTATTGATAATTCATGTATTAAACGCTATAACGCTGCCTGCACTGAGCTTGCCGAAGTGTAACGCATTAAACGCAAAAACGCTATTTCATCATTCGCTATTTGCCTTTCAAAGTCAGTGCAGTTTACAATAAATTAAATTATTTTTATCTATTAGGTGCGATATGTCTGAACGTCATTTTACTGACACCCCATTAACAATTGCCGGTAAGAATTATACCTCACGTTTACTTGTAGGTACTGGCAAATATAGAGATTTAGAAGAAACTCGTCTTGCTATTGAAGCTAGTGGCGCGCAAATAGTTACTGTGGCTATTCGGCGGACTAATATTGGTCAAGACCCTGAACAAGCTAATTTATTAGATGTGATTTCGCCGAAAAAATATACCATCTTACCGAATACAGCAGGTTGTTATACAGCGGCAGATGCAGTGCGTACTTGTCGTCTGGCGCGTGAATTGCTTAATGGACATACTTTGGTTAAATTAGAAGTATTAGGTGATGAAAAAACACTATTTCCAGACATCACAGCCACTTTAGAAGCGGCTGAAATTTTAGTCAAAGAAAACTTTCAAGTAATGGTATACACCAATGATGATCCTATCATAGCAAAACGTCTTGAAGAGTTAGGCTGTATTGCTGTCATGCCGTTGGCAGCACCGATTGGTTCAGGATTGGGTATTCGTAATCCATTCAATATATTAACGATTATTGAAAACGCGCATGTGCCCATTTTAGTGGATGCAGGGGTTGGTACAGCTTCGGATGCGGCAATAGCAATGGAATTGGGTTGTGATGGCGTACTGATGAATACGGCAATAGCGGCTGCTAAACAGCCAATATTGATGGGATCAGCCATGAAAAAAGCCATTGAAGCTGGACGCGAAGCGTATCTAGCCGGACGCATGCCACGTAAACGTTATGGCAGTGCTTCTTCACCATTAGATGGGACGTTTTTTTAAGTTTATATCGGTTGTTATGGATACCAATTGGGATTTGCAAACTAGTATTCACTTGCTCAACGAGTTTTGTGCAGATACAGAACTGTTTTCGTTTAGGGCACTTGTTCATTTTAAATTAAAGGGTTTGCGTTTACAGGTTAATGCGGAACAAGAAGAACTAACAATGATCATTAGTACGGATCAAGACTATCAAACTTTGCGATGGTACTTGACACCGTCTCAAAGACTCTATCAATTATTAGGTTTACATTTTAAAAATATCCATCTTGTTTATGGTTTGCTAAAGGAGTCCACTGAAAAAAGTATCGACTTAGAAACCATTTCATTTACTTCGTTGGCGAATTCAACTGAGTTACGTGATCCTAATTCATTAGGCACCAGATTACGTCGGGCATTGAATATTGCATTACAGGGGCATATTGGCGTTTTATGGCTAAATAGGGATGAGGATATTGAGCATTTAGACAAATTGTGGAAACGGGGTAGAATTACACAATTACTTGAAAAACATGGAATAATGCACTGTTATGATTTCAGTGAGCGATTAGTGAAATTATGGAAGCATAGTGATGTTGCAGAAGATGAAAGAGTTGTGATTACTATCAAATGAATCAGTTATCAGTTATCAGTTATCAGTTATCAGTTATCAGTTATCAATTATCAATTATCAATGAATGTCACTTTGCAAAATAACTTTAGAGTTGTACGAAAATAAAATATACTGTTTGCGGTCATAAACTTGGATTGTCATTTCGAGCGAAGTCACAAAATGTAGCGACGAGTAATGACAACAGTAGAATTTGTACTCATGTTAAGCATAAGGGACGTAGCAGAAAATAACCCACTATAGCGTTTTCGAGTTTATTGTGTTACCGAGTTATAGAGTTTAATATTTAATGATCAATGATTTAAATAATCTTAAATGCACTCTATTCAATCGGTAATTTCTATATCAACAAACACTACTTCTTTTCGAGCTAGTATTTGTAGAAACCTCTATTTCAAACAATGTATTTCACGTATGTTATTTACTACCGTGTCCCTAAGCAAATAATTCGCCAATGAAAATTCCCTACCTCCCTCCTTTTGTAAAGAAGGGAAGGGGAGGCTTTTTGACCTTAGTTCTGTAAGCCCTTAAAATTAAATTCTTAAATTTTTGGACCAATCTTTTGTTTCACTATTGTACCATTCATCATTCTCCATTCATTATTTATCATTATCCATGAATACGTCGATTATTCCAATACAAAATACTGATATTATTGATAAAAAAAAACAATTCGTAGCTTTATCCGTCGCCGTGGACGTATAACAGTAGCACAACAACGGGCTTTAGAAACGTTATGGCCTCGTTACCGTGTTGAACTTAATAACGTTCTCAATTTAGAAACCTTATTTGGTCGCACCGCAGAAAAACATTTGGAAATCGGTTTTGGTCGAGGTGATGCGTTAGTCACTATGGCAAAAGCACATCCTGAACATGATTATTTGGGAATAGATGTTCATTTGCCAGGTATTGGTCATTTGTTGATGCAAATAGAAGCTATGCAATTAACGAATGTCCGAATTATCAATGCGGATGCTGCCGAAGTCTTGCAACACCATTTACCCCCTGACAGTTTGGATGCGGTATATCTTTTTTTTCCCGATCCTTGGTCCAAAAAACGTCATCATAAACGACGACTGGTACAACCAGAATTTGTCACTTTATTAGCTAAATTAATCAAATCAAATGGTTATTTGCATTTAGCCACAGATTGGGAGGATTATGCTCAACAAATGTTGCAAGTTTTGGAAACAACACCAGAATTTATTAACTTTGTGATTGATGGCGGATTTGCACCCCGTCCACCAAATCGTCCACTCACGAAATTTGAACAACGTGGACTTCGTTTAGGACATGGTGTATGGGATTTGCTTTATCATCGGCAACAAAAATAATTTTTGGATTCTGACAAAAAACCAAAATTTATTTTGGAATCCAATCTTATTGTGCAATAAGGCAGTTGCGGGAAAATAATACCCAAAAATCCTTTCTAACCTCATGTATCGACAAACGAAATGCTTCTACCGGTTCAGCAATCGGGTTAGTCGGGATTTTAAACTATTCGCCTTTGAATTTTATGAAAATCTAAAGTGTTGAAGAAATCCGATTTCTTGAAGAAATCTGATTTCTCTTTCAAAGCTTTCACTGATTTCAAGTACGAACAGTATATTTTCCGGCAACTGTCTACTCAAGAATTAAATCTTTATAAAGACATAACTTATGACTCAATTTTTTACTATTCATCCCCAAAATCCACAACAACGGCTTATTAGCCAAACAGTGGATATCATCAAAAAAGGTGGTGTCATCGTCTATCCCACCGATTCCTCCTACGCACTCGGTTGTTATATGGGTGACAAAGCCGCAATGGAACGGATCAGTTTTATACGCCAAACTGATAAAAATCATAATTTTACTTTAGTCTGCCGTGCTTTCTCAGAAATTGGCACGTATGCTAACGTTAATAATACCGCTTTTCGTTTGATGAAGTCCTTAACACCCGGTCCTTATACCTTTATATTAAAAGCCACTAATGAAGTTCCACGTCGTTTGCAAAATCCAAAACGTAAAACTATTGGTGTGCGTGTGCCCGATCATTCCATTGTTCAAGCTATTGTAGAAATGCTGGGCGAACCACTGATGAGTTCCACCCTCATCATGCCGGGTAAAGAAACACCCGAAACTGAGCCTGACACAATAAAAGAACTTTTGCAAAAACAAGTTGATCTCATTATAGATGGTGGAAATTGTGGCTTTGAACCCACTACAATAGTTGATATGATGACAGAATCTCCCCAAATTCTCAGGCAGGGGAAAGGACCTATTGATGTGCTTAACATAAATTAATGCTATAGATATCCAGAAAAATTCGGTGGGATAGACTTGATGGCTAAACCTTCATTCGTTGTTTTTTTGATTGGGTATCATTTTAGCTATAAAAGAATTTTTAGTGTGCTATGCTAAATCTTCTTTACTTTCAAGTGCTAAATCACCAATTCTCGTCGGTTTTAGCAAAATAAATTTTTGAATTTACAGTATATTATTTTTTAAAATTGGTGGTTTGGTACTTAGAGATTTCTCTAAAACAAAAAATGACATAAGATTTATAGTATGTATTTCAGATAAATAATTTTACTTAAAACCCGTAGACTGTTTCAAACACTCTGCAATTTCAGATGAAATATTTTTCTGAACATCTATAGGATCGCTATATAACTGATAACTGGTAACTGATAACTGGTAACTGATAACTGGTAACTGATAACTGATAACTGGTAACTGACAACTGGTAACTGAATGGAAGAATTAAATACTTTACAATTAATAAGTATCTGGATATTGCCGGTTTTATTTGCAATCACAGTACATGAAGCGGCACATGGTTGGATGGCTTTTAAACTTGGTGATAGCACTGCTTACCGGTTAGGACGTGTCACATTAAACCCGATAAAACATATTGACCTAATAGGTACAGTAATATTACCTTCATTAATGTTAATGTTGACAAATTTTGTGTTTGGTTGGGCAAAACCGGTTCCAGTCAATTTCCATCACCTAAAAAATCCGCGCCGCGATACTGCATTCGTCGCATTTGCTGGTCCAGGTTCAAACCTATTGATGGTGATATTATGGGCAATCATAATGCAAATTGGTTGGTTTTTTTATGGCTCAGTACCTTTCATAGAATTTTTAATTTACATGGGTAGTGCTGGCATTTTTATTAATGCCATTTTTATGGTATTAAATCTATTGCCTATTTTACCATTAGATGGTGGCAGAATACTCCATAGTCTCTTACCTGCCAGCATTGCAACCCCTTATGCAAAACTTGAATCTTTTGGTTTAGTCATTTTAGTCATTTTATTATTTACCGGTCTACTCGGACAAGCATTGATTACACCAGTTGTATTAACTTATATCTTTGTTGGCGGTTCTATCGAAATATTACAATTTATCTTCGGTGGCTAAACAAACCTAACATCCTACGCTTACGCTTTGGACTCCAAGAACCTGGTTTGGAATCCAAAGCGTAAGCGTAGGAAATGAAATCCTTTTAAAAATCCGTTTTTTTTTAATCTGTTGTACTTAATATAGTCACATCAATCAAGGAGACAAGTTTGAACTCATCTATTCCACCGCGCGTTTTGTCCGGTATGCGACCGACGGGTCGATTACATTTGGGACACTTACATGGTGTGCTAAAAAATTGGATTAACCTGCAACATGAATACCGGTGCTACTTCTTTGTAGCTGACTGGCATGCCCTGACTACCGAATACGATAACACCTCGGTCATCGCTCAAAACGTTTGGGATATGGTGATAGACTGGTTAGCGGTAGGCATCAATCCGGGAGAAGCCACCTTATTTATTCAATCTAAAGTACCCGAACATGCTGAATTACAATTACTGTTATCAATGTCCACACCACTGAGTTGGTTAGAACGCATTCCTACTTATAAAGATCAACAACAGAAATTGAAGGACAAAGATTTATCGACTTATGGTTTTTTAGGCTACCCCCTGTTACAAAGTGCCGATATTTTAGTTTACAAAGCTGGACTGGTCCCCGTTGGTGAAGATCAAGTCGCTCATATAGAATTTACCCGTGAATTAGCACGACGATTTAACCATCTCTACGGACGTGAAGCCGATTTTGAAGACAAAGCTAAAGAAGCTATCCGTAAAATGGGCAAAAAAAATGCGAAACTTTATAAAGAGCTAAGAAAACGCTATCAAGAACAAGGTGATAATGAAGCATTACAAACAGCCCAAGTTTTAGTAGATACCCAGCAAAATATTTCTCTTGGTGATAAAAAACGTTTGTTAGGCTATTTAGAAGGTCAAACTAAAACCATTTTACCAGAGCCTAAACCTTTACTGACTAAAACTGCAAAAATGCCAGGCTTAGATGGACAAAAAATGTCCAAATCTTACAATAACGCCATTGCACTACGTGAACAGCCAGCCAGCATAGAAAAGAAAATACGCACCATGCCCACTGATCCAGCGCGAATACGACGCACTGATCCAGGTGAACCTGAAAAATGTCCTGTTTGGCAGTTCCACCAAATTTATTCTAATGATGAAAAGAAAACTTGGGTACAAGAAGGATGTCGTAGTGCTGGCATCGGTTGTTTGGAATGTAAGCAGCCAATAATAGATGAGATTTTAAATGAATTGACACCCATTCGAGAACGGGCCCTCAATTACATTGAAGAACCCGACTCGGTGCGAGCGATTATCGCCGAAGGTTGTGAACAAGCGCGTGCAACTGCCCGCGAAACGCTAGAAGAAGTGCGGCAAGTGATGGGCCTTATGTATCGTTAAAAATAACACACCTCTACGTGGAGTTGATGAAAATGGTTAATGAAACACACTTCTTGAACTGATTGTTTTTGATGAATGAAATCAATTTTCGACCCGACGATTTTCATCATCCACACCTACGCTATTACATCTGTTAAAAATCATCAACAATAGGGTGGGTAGAGCAAGAGCGAAACCCACCATGTATTTTGAAAAAACTTGGTTTCTATTGTGTGTGGAAATTTTATTTAGCTGCAACTTTCTTATTGTTGAAAAGGGCCCAAAAACCGCGCTTCTTCCGTAATGGTGATGGTTGAATTTTCTCGTGCGATTAATTGGAATTCGATCTGGTTACTACGCTTCTTTAATTGCTTAGGATTAACCCCTAAACGTACCGGTAATGTCATAACTCCGCCCCGCTCAACGGCAATTTCACGATCTTTATGCAATTGTAATCCCTCAATACCGGTGACAGTGACATCATAAATATGAGGCTGATTATCAATATTGAGGACCCGCAATCTATAAACATTTTCAATCAAACCACTGTGAGTTTCCCTAAACAAGCTATTGCGATCCCGAATCACATCTAATTGAACCAAGGAACGATTACCTACCGCGACACCGATTCCAATAAAAACAGCCAATAAAATGCCCCCATAAATAAAAATACGGGGTCTAAAAATATGGGCAGGTTTACCCATCAAAACATTTTCCGTTGTGTAACGAACCAAACCTTTGGGATAACCCACTTTCTCCATAATGTCATCACAGATATCAACACATGCCGAACAGCTAATACATTGATATTGCAAACCCTCTCGAATATCAATCCCAGTAGGACATACCTGAACGCACATCGTACAATTAATACAATCCCCTAACCCTTGCGCTTTATAATCCGTATCTCGTTTACGAGAACCACGCGGTTCACCTCGTTTTTCATCATAAGCAATGGTCATCGTATTATTATCGAACATTGCACTTTGAAAACGAGCATAAGGACACATATAAATACACACCTGTTCCCGCATCCAGCCCGCATTACCATAAGTGGCAAAAGCATAGAAGAAAATCCAAAACGTTTCCCAACCACTAAGATTATAAGTAATAACTGCTTGTGTTAATTCACGAATCGGTACAAAAAAACCCACGAAGGTGAAGCCGGTGAAGAGCGCAAAAACGATCCACAATGTATGTTTAGTGGTTTTAATGCGAAACTTCCGAAATGATAACGGCGCTTTATCCAGTTTCATTTGTTTGGGCCTATCCCCCTCAACCAAACGTTCCATCCATAAAAACGCATCCGTCCAAATCGTCTGAGGACAAGCAAATCCACACCACAAACGCCCGGCTAAACTGGTAAAGAAAAAGAGGACCAGGGCAGCAACCATCAATAACAGTGTTAAATAAATAAAATCTTGCGGCCAAAAAGTCAAACCAAATAAATGAAATTTACGGGCCGGTAAATCGAATAACACCGCTTGCCGTCCATCCCATAATAACCAAGGGAATATATAGTAAATCCCTAATAAAATTAAGCCACTTAAGACTTTTAAGCGTGTAAAAAATCCTAGCACAATGCGCGGATGGATTTTTTCATGTTTGGCGTACAGGCTTTGAGGTTGTTCAGCCTCATTCGCATGATCTTTTGAAGATGCCATTATTAAGTACCTCTTATTAGTGAAAACCTGCCAGGTTTTTAAAACCTGGCAAGTTTATACCTTGTGACTTCGTTAGATTCTATATCCAGTTTTGAGGAGATTGAGCAAGCACCGATTCACCAATTGGTAAAAAAAAGATTCGGATTGTGCTAAAAAAAGCTGGGAGTGTTTCGTCTTGATTAACGGCAAGATTGTTCTTAGCCATTTTTTCCAATACCGACTTTATTTGTTCATCGGATGGATTTTCGCCTAAATCTGCTAAATCTGCCAATTCACGTTCATAATCCTCTTCGAGTTTTTCTAAAACCATTTTTCGAGCTAAACAGAGACGATCACAGTTAAGATTAAATGCGTCTATAGTTGTTTGCACTTTTTTAGGATCAATACCAGCGTGAAGACAAGCATTTTCATTGACTTTCAAAGCTCCTTCTTTATCCACATCCTTATTAATAATTCCTACGGATGGCTTTCGATTTATCAAAAATAAAGAAGGGGAAATAGGCAATTCACTAGGTTTAAGAATCTCATCATCCATCACATTATCATCTTTAGCTTCGCCACAACTACGATTTTTCTTAATGGGAGGTAAACAACGATTCGGTTCAGGATGACGTGTTTTGGTCCCAAATAGATTTGTCTGAGTACCTCCCTTACATGCGGCAAACAAATTAGTCATCTCAAACATCCAATCCGTTTCAGAAGAAATATCTGACTTGGGATGAAAATGTTCTATTTGGTAATCATTTTCGATAAGATTAATTTCACAATAAGCACACAATCCTCGTTGAATGCCCATTAAAGCTTGAATAAGGTTACTGTAAGTTGTTCCACCTTCATTATTCCTAAAAACATTCCAATCCCCCTTATCTCGTTTTTCAGGTGGATAAGCCGTTAAAAATTGTTGCAAGTCCTCAGGAATAGTATTAATTTGCTTAACTTTTTTCATGAGCTTTATTTTCCATAAAGGACCCGCTGCCGGCGAATTTCCATATCGGCTTTAATTAAGATTGGATCATGAGGCGATTCTTGATTGAGTTTATGACGCAACTTTAACGCTTCTGGACTTTCGCCTAGATTGCTTTCAATCAAGTCATAGTATTTTCCGAGCAATTCGGTAAATTTGTTTTTATCAGCCGGTGGACGCTCATTAACGCCCATAATTTCAACCAACAACCGCCCACTTTCAGCCCCATAAGAAGAAGTGGCTTGTTCAGCAATAATATTATCTTTTTGTCGAGTCAGTAGGACAATATGTTCCGGTTTGATAGTTGTCAGGACTTTTTCACTATGGGTAGTCACAATAAATTGTGCCTTGGGGAAAGTTGCCATGAGATCAACTAATACCTGTTGTTGCCAAATCGGATGCAAATGCAGATCAACTTCATCAATGAGTACAATAGCTTCTGATTGTTGGATAGCTTGGTCATGGAAATGCGGATTTGCTTGTGCCATGCGTCGGGCTAAATCCATGACTAATGCCAAAGTAGTTCGATAGCCATCACTCAGTTGATTGAGTGACAAAATTTCTTGAGGCCCACTTTGGTATTCAAACGTAACAATTAAGCGTAATGGATTAATCAGTGTGCGTGGATTTGAACAACCGGGCATCATTTGAACAAGTGCTTGCCGCACTGATTCTAACACCGGTAAACGATATTCAAAATCACGCTGTTTGGTTTGTTCTCTTCGTTCAATATCTTCCTGAAAAGCAAACCATTCTAGCATCGTTTGAAAACGTTGAGTTGCCACTAACGCATCTTCTAATGCTTTAAAACGATTAAAGTTTTTATTAAAATCACGTTGCAGAGAAGACGACAATACAGCACGATCAGTACCATAATAGGCAATAACCGATAAGTGGGTTGGTTTTCCATCTTGAATGTCGTTGATGATATTTTCCAAAAAGTCATGAAGCTGATCTAATTTTTTATCTGGCGGGATTGCCTGTTGAGTTCGTTTAGTCAGATCGCGTTTTTTAGTCATATCCCAAATGATGTCTTCGACACTTTCAAGCGTCACACGAGTATAAGGGGCTTGCTGAGGTACTTGCCCATCTTTTAATTCTGTTACCGATTCTTGTCGAATGTCATTGTCACAAAATTTGAGCCCACTTACGCTAGGCAAATGAGTTAATATCGCGCCTAAACCAACGGCAATGGCATCCAAAATAGTTGTCTTACCAGCAGCATTGTTACCAACTAAAACCGTTAATTGAGGATCGAGGGGTAAATCTAATTTCTTAATCGCCCGAAAATTTTCAATGGTGATATGACTAATTTTCATAGTATTTTTTCAAAAAGTTTATCTTACATTTATCATCAAATTAGCTCGACTCAGGGTATTGAATCACTTTATCCGTTAGCGTTCTCCAATCAATTCAAAAAAAATACAGATGTTTTTGGGTTATGATTCATCCAATGCCACTTGTTCGAGTTGTTTCAACACCCCCAAAACCGTATATAACTCATTGCCCGGATTACGAAGCTCAAAAATTCTTGATACAGCATACTGTGGAGATTCACCTTTAACCACTTTAAGAAAAACAAAACTTCCTCCCGTTGTGATCATACCAAAACACGGTTTTCCTTTATTTTCATGAGCTAACATGTAGGCTAAGATTTGAGCCAATCCCGCTTCAATCGACAAAGCCGCCTGTTTTGACTCAATAACCATGATCCAAAGTTTATCTTTCAAAACCAAAACATCAATTTTTCCTTCAACAATCACATCGCCATCCATATTGGAGACTTTTACCGAATATTCTGATTTCGTATGAAAAGGATATGAATAAAAACCAGCCAGATGTAATAATGGTCCTAAGATAGCCATTTTAACGGTATCTTCCAAAAATGGTGGATACTCAAGTAAATTAAAATAAGCTTCTTTCATCCTATCTAAAAAATGTTTATCAAAATCCGTTATGTCTGGTAATTCAGTTTGCCATTCAGAAAAAAAATGATCATCATTGTTCAGTTGAAGACCAAATTGAGTTCTTAAATCATGTAATGAAATATCACTAGCACGAATAGTTTGACTCATAGTATTTTTCCTTTCCCAGTTGAATGAACCACAAAAAATTCCTTCGTCAAGATTAAATTGACGGTTTTTGGGAATCCAAGGCATTTCTCGAAGAAATCTAATCACTGTGAAAGTTTAGCCATTGCTAATTTATTTAAACTAACACCTAATTTGATGGTTTGAATCACCAAATTTCTATGTATTTCAGGGGATACCGGCACCATAATTTGATCACCATAAGGTCCCAAAGCAATCGGTTCTGGTATAGATTCATGATTTTTTTGCATATCGGCTATGGCATCCTCAACCACTTGGCGGATACCACTAAATGCTGTTTCTGGCGTGTCATCTAACCAACTCAAACTAGGAAACTCCGTACATAACCCAACGTACTCACCATCTTCTTCAGACCAAGTGACATGATAAGTATATCTACTATGATCTTGTATCATCGTCTTCCTCCAATTTTTAGCTTTTAATACTTGTTTAACTTGAGCTGAAAACAAAGCCAGTGCAATACCGATAATATTTCTTTCGTTTTCTTTCTGCCTGTTCTGTGTTGACTTCACCACCATTTTCTTTGATAACCGTTTTTTTCAAAAAAATCGGATTTTGATTTTTAGAAATATTTTCTCAGGATTATCCCTATGGCATAAAATGTCCTCCTTCTCCTATCTCCTTCAAGCATTCATCCATTGGTAAATCGGCATAAATCTCGCACCACTGCCCGGTATGTCTCATGTATGAAAGATTAAACTGACCATTTTCGAGATATTCCATTCTCGCAAACTTGGTTTCAAATGAGGGAGAAATGGCATTTGGACTTGGACAATTATACTTAGCACAGAAATAAAAATAATTCCGATACCATTTTGAATAAATATCCACAATGTAATTCAAATTCCCCTCTTTTGGAGGTTCTTTGAGATGTTCAGGCTTAATAACTATTTCAATAAGGTTATCTGCCTTTTTCTTTAAATCGGATTTAACCGACTCAGTGACTTTGGGTTTAGGTGCTTTTGGTGGGCTATACACCCACGTCTTTTTTCTTGCCATGTTTTGCTCCCAATTTAGACCGATGAATTAAAATCCCCATAAACATGCTCATATCTTTCCTGAAGCGAATCTTGATGTCCCCATCCATCACAAGCTGTTTCAACAATTTTATAAGCACGCTCTTTAAATTTATCCAGCAAATTATGCTGTTCTATTAATGCCAGCAAGCGTAGAGTGCATAAGCGATAGCGTCATGCACCCAATTAAACATATACCTCTTATTTATTGACATGAGATGAATGGGTTTGGTGTATGGTGCTTCGCTTATACACCCTACGCTCGTGAAAGGGCACTAACCCATTGCCGCTACAATACCAAACTTAATCAATCTATGAAAATTCCCACCTCAAGCAACCGATTGATAATAAATATTTTGCGGGTGTCTTCCCTCAGTGAAAAAGTACCATCGTTCCGCAATCAGCCCCAAATATTGGATCACAAAAGCTGCTATAACCAAATATAGGGGAGCCAATCCAGAAGCTGCGGCTAAAAGCAAGAGTATAGGAATTGGAAAAACGAGCAGCAAAAAAGTGTTTTTGATGGCTTTGAGCTGGGTTAAAGACTTGTGGTGGAAAAATTCACGGGTATTAAAAGAACCACCCATTGCCCCTTGGGATTTTTGCTCAATAACCGTATGACGCATACCAATAGCACTTTGTAAGTTTGATTTGGGTGTGAGGCTTTGGTTGCGTAGTAGGCTGAAAGCACGGGTAATGAAAGCCGCAATAGTCAAAATAATAGCCCATAAAACATAAAAGCCAACCACATCAGCTCCCATAATGGCTGAAAATACTGCTGCTAAAGTAAAACCAGAGGCAGTACCTAATAAAATATAATTAATGACAGTTAACGGATTATGCCATTCTTGCAAAAATCTGACACTGGCGTAAATCATACTGGTACAAATAAATAAGATAAAAGTACTCAGCATTGCTAATGTACCAATAATCAAAGATAAATCAACTGGTTGTGTTTCAACTAACATAAATAGGGGTTGAGTCCAACTAAAATAATGAATAACACCATAGAATGCGATGAGCAACATTGTGGTTGGCAAAATGATCACTTCGCGGGATAACCAAGAAGTACGCCATTGACTGCTAGAACGCCAAGCTCGCATGGGACGCCCCAAGTGAAAAAAGGAAGCGAATAGCCCCACCACCAAGAAACCAAGTGCAAGCAAACTACCCATCGCATAAAAGCTTTGACTATCTTGCGCTGGCAATAGTTTCATCATAGAATAGATTTGTCCTGAGTAAAGCGCCAAAAATAAACCTTGCCCTACCCCAATCAATGTGGTTAGAAAAATAACAGAAAATGCGGGATGCATAATGACCTCTTTTTTTAAGGAGTGACGCAGAGCGTCACTTCAATTCTACCCAAACGCCGTTTGGGAACGAGAAAACAAAAAACCTGAAATCCAAAATTTATTTTGGAAGAACCAAACTAAAGTTTGGACTCCATCACGACTGCTATAGACTTTCAGAAAAATCAAAGCCATCAGACCTGACAGGTTTTTAAAACCTGTCAGGTCTTTACGTCAAAATATTTATCTGAAACACTATATCATTACCAACTTGAATAAATATCGTCCAGCGTTTGCTGCTCCTTCGGTGGTTCTGGCAACAAACCTTCTTTTTTCAGCGGGTTATCAACACGTTGTAATTCGTCATCGTGAATCTTGAAATGCGTTTTGCGTCGAGGTAGATAATGATTCGCCGGTTTTGT
>Ga0233403_10000044_pt1 | contig 49282 bp, 35 predicted proteins | sample Na_oxic_1_MG_FD_179866 | JGI IMG/M metagenome (GOLD analysis project Ga0233403, IMG submission 179866) | Seawater microbial communities from Saanich Inlet, British Columbia, Canada - Na_oxic_1_MG | ecosystem: Environmental > Aquatic > Marine > Inlet | place: Canada: British Columbia | collected...
CGCCCCCCATACTATAAAATGCATTTTCATCATGTACATCGCCGCGTATGACTTGGGTACGTATATTGGGAAAATCAATCCGACCACCACGTGTATTGCCTTGGATCTCAGTGGCTGCAAATTGTTTGGTGATAAACCCTTTTTGTAATGGATTAAATTTTGTATGAGTCAGACCTAGAGGGACGTAGAGTGAGGATTCTACGTATTCATCTAGCGCTTGACCGCTCACCCGTTCAATCAGTAATCCTAAGATCATAAAATTAATATCAGAATATTGATGTTGACGTTGTAACGGTAAGCTAAACGGAATAGCTGTGGTTAATAGTTCACTCGTACGCATCTTGTCTTGGCTAAAGTAAGCTTGTCCTAATGCGTTGTCGGGTTGGTAAAATTGTACTTGAGAGGCAAAACCAGATTGATGAGATAACAAATCTCGAATCGTTCTAAATTCCCGCCCGTTGCCAACAAACTCAGGTAAATAAAAGTTCACAGGTAAATTGATATCTATTTGCCCTTGGTCATGCAAATGCATCAACGCTAATGTCGTGGTAAATGTTTTGGTATTAGAAGCCAAATCAAACAGGGTATCTGTAAGCATAGGCTCTGTTTTGCTATCAATCACCTTTCCATCATTGCTGATATAGCGCTGCGCATAACCGTAAGCGCTATGTTTAATTATTTTACCTTGGTGCAAAACCAGTAACACAGCACCAGGAAATCCTTGTTTGATCTCTTCGTTGATCAACGCATCGACATCCTTAAATTGATAATCTTGTGAGCGACTGGCGGCAATAGTCGGATAATCAATCCCAATTAAGATCTGTGCGCCTTCTGGCTGCACATCAGACACGTGTAATGTGTTAAGCCCATTCGTGGTGCGTTTGTGCAAATCATATTGATATACATAATCAGCTGTAAATGGCTGAGCGATATTTAACGTTTGGCCGTTAATTTGAATACGCGCATGAGTGGCATCTTGTGTGGTGATGCGAATATTGCCTTGGGCTTCTAAGCCATAAAATTGTTCACGATCATTGACCCATTCACGCTGTGAACGTTGCGAATGTGGAAAAATTTCTGCAATCTGTTGTTCAGTCTGCCATTGTGTTTGAACACTTTTCAGAGAATTACTGTCTGCTTGCGTGGCGAGTGCCGAGCTATTGTCGATTTGCGGATCAGGCTTTAACGGTGAGTTAGCTTGATATTGTGCAAATAGAGTTGCAGCTTTTTCTGGGAAATACCGATTTAGTAATGCCATCACGGTAGCCGCAGTCAGTGCATCAGGTTGTGCGGTGACATGTTGTGGTAAAAAATGCATTTGAAACGCAGTTAAGACATTACTTGTGTAACTATCTAGCTGACCGGTAAGGCGAACTTGATAACCATACACATCAAGTGCTTGTTGTAACCACAGGACATCCGGTGGGTGCTGTGCAAATGTATTGAGATAATCCTGTCGAACAGCAATATCAAACCATGCCCCAATGCCTGCGTCGTATAATTTTTTCCATGGAAAGCGCGGACCTGGATCGCTTTTACGTTGTGGCGCAATATCGGCATGTCCGATAATAGCCGTTGGATGAATATCAGGATGGCGTGTCAAAATATCTTGTAATAATGCAATGACCAAGGTGATTTGTTGCGGGTCAAAACGAGGATAATTACATTCGCGATTAGCGCCAGTTCGATTGTTAAGTATATCATCTGTACGATATTGACATTGCGGCACGTTGACGATTTCAATGCCTATTGAGGAGTCATTAAGTCCTTCTCGTCCTTGCCAATAGCTTTTTCCGGCGTGCCACGCTCGGTCTGACTCGTCTACAAGCTGTAGCACAGATAAGGTATCGGATTGATAAGACGGATCATTTGATTCAGGCACGAGATAATGTGAACTTAACCCACCTTCATCGACTAGCGCGGTCACTGAGTCTGCAAAATCAATTGCGGTGTAATGAATGACGATAGATTTTACACGCTTGCCATAATTAGCTGATGGCAGTTGTTGGTACTGACTAATACAACCGCTAATCAAGAAGACGCTAAGGAGGAGTAACGCACACAGTGCGGTTGCTGTAAGTGAGATTGATTTCACTGTGTGATCCTGTTGATAAATTTGATGCCCAATTTGAAGCTGCCAGAAGTACGCTTTATAAATTCATCTTCGTTAATGCCTAACATGGCATTAAATTGTCTAATTTGTGGAATGGTCGCTTCACCGACACTCGCGGTTCCGATTTGGGTCGACTCGATTAAGGTGATATTGGTGTGTTGTGGATTCAGGTTTTTGGCTAGCGCAGCTGCTGTCATCCATCCAGCGGAGCCTCCGCCGATTATAACGACATGTGGAATAGCGTGTTGCGTCATCGTTACTTACCCATCCTCTGGTTGGTAATAAATAAACAGGTACTTAAAGTAAATTAAGTACCTGTTTAATGCTTGCTATACGTTAAAGCTTAAACTTCAAATTAGAAGTTATAGACTGCGTTTAACGTAATTGAACGACCTCGAGGATCGGCCACACGTGGATCAAACGCCGCACCTGGCGAGTAATCGTTTTGATGAGCCGTGAACGGTGGATCGCGGTCTAGTAAGTTTTTAATACCTACGGTTAATACAGCATTTTCAACACCGGTGTAACGCATTGAGTAGTTATAAATTAAATAACTTCCCACTTGACCGGTATAGTTACTCGCTAATGCGATAGCAGCAGCATCACCCGCAGCGATTCCCGGTGGTGCTTCATCATCATAACCATTGCGGAATATTTGCGTTAGGTTATGGCTAAAGTCACCGTAGTCGTAGCTAAAGTTGAGCGTATGTTTCCAGCGTAGTGGGATGTTCCCACGTGAGTGAGTACCAACCAGATTAGGACCAAAATCAGACGTATCTAACAGCTTTTTCTTATCTTCAAGCAAGTAAGAGCCATTGAAGGTTAAGCCCCAATTTCCCGGTCCATATTCGCCATCAGCAATAAAGCCAAGCTCGATACCACTGGTATTACGTTCACCGGCATTGATGTAACGTAAATCAATCGACTCAATTTCGCCATTTTCGTCTCGAATGAAGTTAGCTGCAAACTCATCATAGTTGGCAAGTAAATCACTAAATCCTGGGATTTGAATCGTACCGTCGATGACAATACTCCAGTAATCAATGTTCATGCTGAAGTTATCAGTCATCTGATATACCACGCCTAATGAATTTTGCGTGGATTCTTCAGGACCGAGATTGACATCACCACCAAATAAACGGGTAGGTTGTATGGGCGTTGCACATGCGGCAACCGCGGGGTCAATGACACCATTTGGACAATCACGTGGATCCGCTAAATCTTGCCCTGTGTAAGGCTCTTCAGTAGTGCCATTAAATAATTGGTTAAAGCTAGGAACACGGAAGCCAGTGCTGGTTGCGCCACGTACTAATAACCCGTCGATAGGGCGATAGGTAAAGCCTAGTTTAGGATTAGTCGTGCCGCCAAAACCAGAATAGTGGTCATAACGGAGAGCGGCGTTGACTTCTAATTCTTTGCTAACCGGTAAAATAGTTTCAACAAAAATGGCTGAAATATCACGATCTGCGCCTGCTAGTGCATTGCTATTATCAAATGGTGCGCCATAGATAGCTAATTGGTCATCAGCAGAGCGTGCATCACCATTAAAGCCATATTCTTCTTTGCGAATATCAATTCCACCAGCAACAAGGATTGTGCCATCATCCATACCAAAGACGATACCTGTATCACCTGAAATCGAAGCATCAAATTGCGTTAGCGTGGTTTTACCACCAAATAGACGAACGCCTCTAGCTGAACCTTCTTCTAGCGCAGCTAAACCTTCAGCAGTTTGGCTTTCGCCAGGCAGTAAGAATGGGCTAATTAATCCCGTACCAATAACATATTTCAAGTACTCAGTGTAGTGATAGCCTGATCCTAGCTCAGACGCCGATTCATTATTAGAGCGGGACAAGCCTACTTTATAATCCCAATCACCGTAGACACCGTCTAGACCCAGTTGAATTTTATAAGAGCTAGTTGTGGTTTCGATTTCACGCGGACCACACTCCATACAACGCCAGCGGTAGGCGATAGGTGCGCCAATGTTAAGTTGGTCTGCGCCATAGTAATCAGATAATGCATCGACAATATATTGATATGATGCACCCGTAGATGGATACCAACCGCCACCTGTTGACCAGTCGCCATTGCCAACTGCCCAAGGGGTGATTTGATTAGGTTCAAATACCTTGTTAGACACCACTTCAGAACCGACAAACTCGATAAAACCTTCTAAGTTATCGGTTAGCTTCATGGTACCACGGGTGACAACGTCAAAACTTTCAACAGGTTGTTGTAAAACCGAAGCACGCGGATAGTCCCAAGCACAACTTACATCGGTGTTGCGGTCACGATTCCATAACGCAGCGCCATCATCACCCATTAAGTCAAATGAGTCACACCCTGGCTGTCCAGGTAAGGCGAGGACGTTCATTACATCGTTTTCTAGGCCTGTATTAGGGTTTATTAACCCACTACCGACTAAGTTATAATGCGAGCTTCTTGGATTGTTAGGATCACTAAAGCGGTCATTAATTGAAGCAAATGGTGTACCGCGGGTATCTGCAGACAAACCCAATGAAGGTTGGAACGTGTCGGTGAAGTCACGGTCAACACCTCGTAAAATTTCGGCTTTTTTGAACGATACAGATGCCATGACATTATAGCCATCTGACTCAATATCACCCGTACCGGTTAAAAAGTTGAAGCGATAAATATTACCACTGCCCTCGGTCGTGTGATCGGCAAATAAGCCCACTTGGTTGCCTTGGAAGTCTTTACGTAAGATAAAGTTAATTACGCCGCCAATCGCATCGGTTCCATAGACAGCTGAGGCGCCATCGCGAAGAATTTCAACGCGCTCAATAGCGGCAAAAGGAATTGAATTCAAATCTACCGAACGGCCTTTAAGACCATGAGCAGCGATACGTCGTCCGTTTAACAATACTAATGTAGAACCAGAGCCCTGTTGACGTAAGTTAGCACTGGATGAACCATTATTACCTCGCTCTTCACCACCAACAATACCCGCGTTACTGGCAAGGTTATCGTTTGAGTTTGAGGCAATGTTAAGTTGTAGCATGAGTTGTTCGGCAGAGGTAATACCGGCCGCATCAATGTCTGCTTTGGAAATAACGGTTAGAGGGAGGTCACCTTCATAATTAGTTCGTTTTATACTTGAACCTGTGACAGATATACGTTCTACTGAATCTTGTGTGGTAGTGTTTTGCGCATCCTGAGCTAAAAGCGAACTACTGATCCCAGACATGGCTAACACGAGAGCTATTTTATTGAGCTTCACGGTGAAATCTCCATTATGTAATATGTATTTTGTAAATTAATGTGTCCCATAATATCCATAAATGTATTAAATTTAATACATTAATAAATAAATTAGCATATTGCGCGTGACGAAACTATAAGTTTTTTATGAGATTAGATACCTATTGGAAATATATGATTAATCAGATGGTTAAAAGGCTTGAGAAGTTATTTACTCACTCGTTCAGCGTAGTGTTGGTGTTATGCTTAAGCATTATTATTGTTGAAATAAGTGGCAAGGTTTATGCTCTAACGGTAGATCACCCTGATACTCAAACTGACAAGGCCACGATGCTTGGGCAAAAATTGATGCTCGATTTACGTTATTTTTGTCGTGATGACACCCAGAGTAAACAATGCAGGCAACCGGTCACAGAGCTTCCTACAGAGTTAAGTCATGTACTGTCTCGACATGCCATTGGTGGAGTGATTTTATTTGCTGAAAATTTAGCAACGACAAAACAGATCAAAACACTCACTGCGCAAATTCGTGCGACAGCCATAGAGCCTGACTTACCCTTGTTTATTGCCATTGACCAAGAAGGGGGGCGGGTAGCGCGCTTGCCGACCGATTATTCGCCAGCATTTAGTGGCAATATGGCGTTAGGCGCAACGTACGCAGAGCATCAAACTCAACTCGCGAGCCAAGTTGCGAAGGTGATAGGCCAAGATTTATTGGCAATGGGTATTAATGTTAATTTTGCGCCTACGGTTGATGTAAATGCGAATCCGCAAAACCCAGTCATTAATGTCCGTTCATTTGGTGAATCAGTTCCATTGGTGAGCGCATTTGGTACTGCATTTACTCAATCATTACAAGCCCAAGGAGTCTTGGCTGCCATTAAGCATTTCCCAGGACACGGTGATACGCATGTGGATAGTCATACTGGGCTACCACAAGTGAATCATGATAAAGCAACAATCATGGCACAAGATATTGCGCCTTTTGCACATATCATCGCTACAGCTCAACCTGCGTTTGTAATGACTGCGCATATTCAATTTCCAGCACTAGATGATTCCACTTTGTTCACAACAAAGGGGGAGCAACAAATACGGCCTGCCACCTTATCACGCCCTATCTTGACGGGTTTACTCCGTGAACAATTAAAATTTGATGGTCTGATTGTGACTGATGCACTGGATATGGCAGGAATTGCTCAATATTTTTCTCCACTTGATGCGGTACTTGAGACATTTAATGCAGGAGCCGATATAGCATTAATGCCATTTACCATTCGCAACCACCAAGATATTCGTGCATTTGATCAATTTATGCAGGTGTTGACCAGCACTGTCACAATTGCGCAGATTGAAAGTTCTTTTGCCCGTATTAAAAGAATTAAACAGCATTTAAGGGCAACTGATTTACCTTCAAACACTGACGAAAATTGGCCGCCTGTGCGTAAGCACCAACTCGCAGCTAACTTAGCAAAGGCGAGTGTTACACAAGTATTTGGTACTTCCAAGGCGTTGTTGTCTAAAGAACAACTCAGTTCTGATTCACCACAGAATATATTGTTAGTCATGCCCGATGAGTTACGCTGCGCAGGTCTCAATCAGGCCATTAAAGCTCAGCATATATCGATTAAACCGACTTCTGTTAAACCTCCTTATGTCGAGCGTCAAACTAGTGATATGCAATGTCTGAGCACCACAACGTTGGCACAAGATGATCCGCGGATTACCGCTCAAGCACTACAGCAATATGATGTAGTGATCGCCGGAGATATTTCTCCGCAGGTTAGCTTAGTCGAAATGGGAGGCATGGATGACTTATCTGCATTACGAGCCATAGGTAAGCGACGTAATTCATTGGCTGTGCAGCAACAATTACTCAAGGATATTTTAGGTAATGTTCGACCAGAAGCGCATACCGTTTTTGTTGCGTTAAGGACTCCCTATATTATTAATCAGTTTTCTGAATTGAGTGATGCAGCATTTGCAATTTATGACTATCGGGTAGATGAAACCACATTTCATAGTGATAGTTTTAATGCGTTGGCGTTGTATCTTTTTAATGATCTGAAAGCGCCAGGGGTTTTACCGGTTACGATCCCGCAGAGCCCTCTTGATGCTGATAACACGGAATTGCTTGGAGTGAGTTCACGCTAATTGTCGAGTAGTTCATTAATCGTAATAAGTAATCCTGATGGAGATACAAATATGAGGTTTGCGGCACTATCTGGCTGTAGTTCTTGGTAATCACTAATTAACTGATAGCCACTCAGTGACAGTTCTTTGAAACCCTTAACGGTGTGACAATCTCCAAGGTGCTCAATATTGGTAGTGCCGTTTTTACCGAGATTAATAGTAATATCAATGGTAAAAGGATGATCGTTATGAGGGATCAGTAAGTCGGTTAATTTTAAGTCAACATACACGTCATCTTGGTGTTCTGGAATAGCAAAATAATCTTCAGTCGTATAATGTTCATATTTGTTATGGAGCAATGCGTCGAGCAAGGTAAAGTAAATCAATACATTCATCTTTCTCGCGACTTGGCGATACGGATCATTAATAAACGTCCCCGATTCAACTAATATTGTGCTCACCCCTTGTGCCACAATATTATCGCCAAATGAACGCGGTGAGAAAGTATCATCAAATCGAGCCACATGATTAGGGATATATTCCCGTAATACTTTTTGTGCGGCGCAAATTAGCTGCATAGCTTGTTTTCGGATTGGCGTTATATGCTTGGTATGATCAGCTACCGGGGCTAATAACGCAATCGTTGATGTATGTTGGCGCTCACTGATTCCATGATAAGCATTCTGGTCGTGTAGATTTAACGCTAAATCGGGATGCAAGGATGAGACTAAGTGTTGTAATACTCTACCTTCAGGGGATTGTTGTACCAGCGCATCGCGATTTATATCGATAAACTGTGCATTGACGCGGGTTTGTTTGGCTGCGCCGTCAGGATTCAACATAGGCACAATATCAATTGTGACTTGTGATTGCCAATCGTTAAAATTACACTCTGTCTGACGACATAATAAATGGATGAAATCCATTAAGGCAGCCGTGGCAGTGCACTCATCGCCATGCATTTGGCTCCACATTAAGATTTTTAATGGGCCTGTACCCAAGCGTAAATGGACAATGGGACGTTGCTCAAAGGAGGTAAATGTTTGCACTAGCATGACTTCTGGGTAAGCCATTATTTGCTCAAGCACCGGCGCTAATATTTCAGGCGTGATATGAGCGACATTTAATTCAGAAAAATGCATGTCAGTATGTAATTGAGAGATGGTTGCATGATTGATCATAAGTGTCTCTAACGCATAGCTTATTTAGCTGGATATAATAAATAGGGTAGTCGTAATTTTTGATACTGCGCAAGCGGTTGTTGCCACTTTTCAACTATTTCAAATGCTGTCTTGCCCGCCTCTAAATCATGTCTTAACGTCGTCGTACCGGCTAATTTATCAAAAAAATCAGGAGAGGTGATTAGCTCTACTTGTTGCTGACGCCCTAAATCAAACATGGCCACTAGCAGTGAAATATCAAAACCAGCTAGATCCGGTTGGTATTGCTCAATCAATACGGCTTGTAATGGTGTGTTTTCCCATTTTGGGTAAGGCGCTGATGCAGGCATACTGATTGGAGTAACTTCTACTGGCGAATTGGAAAGCGTTAACTGTGGATGGCCGATCATCTGAAACGGATAATCTGTGCCTCGACCCACACTGATATGCGTCGGCTCAAACAGACATAATGAGGCGTACCATTGCACGGCTTGTGCATTGGGTAAATTGGGACTCGGCGCAATGGGTAGCGGGTAGGACATCGATTTGTGATAGCCTTGTACGGGGATAACACGAAGATTTAATTGATCTGCAAATTCAATCCATTGCTCTGCCTGGATCATCGTTGCCAATTCACCGACGGTGAGACCATGGACAAGGGGGATTGGATGCATGCCAACAAACGATTGCAACGACATCTCTAATACTGGGCCTGCAATATATTGACCGTTTGGATTGGGGCGGTCGAGCACAATAAACGGAATGTGGTATTGTGCAGCAGCTTGCATGGCATAATGCATGGTCGAAATATAAGTATAAAATCTCACCCCAACATCTTGTATGTCAAAAATTAATACATCGACATCAGCGAGCATTTGCTCGGTAGGCGCTTTGTTTTTTCCATATAATGAAATGATCGGTAGTCCTGTTCGACTATCGATATTATCTTCGATCGTTTCACCTGCACCTCGATCGCCTCTAAAGCCATGTTCAGGTGCAAATACTTTTATTACGTTAATGTCATTCGCGATTAATGCGTCAACTAAGTGCGTCGCTTTTGCTGTATTAGGGAAGAGTACGGATGTTTGGTTTACGATGACCCCAACTCGCTTGTTTTTCAGATATGGGTAGTAACGGGATGATTGTTCGCCGCCTAAACGTAGTGCTTTTTTTGCGATAGGATTGAGAGTGCTATTTGTAATGTTGTTTTTATTGGTATTTTGATTGGCATTGGTATTAGCAATTAGTGAGCACCCACTAATTATTGATAGAGCAAACATCATCAGCAGCAATTTGCCACCGATATTCTTGGCATTGTTAAAAACGATAGAAACAAATTTACGCATTTGGACTGGCACTAACAGCGGATTGCAGTGCGTGACGCAAAAATCCATCATGTTGGACCAATAAAGCTGACGCATCATTTGGTTCAATATCAGCAAGAATACATAGAATTGCAGGCTTAGGTTGATAGTTGGTACTAATTAATGTGGTAAGTGCTTGCTCCTCATCACAGCCGGTGGCTTCAACCACAATACGTTGGGCTCTGGCTTTGAGCTTAGCGTTACTGGCGTTGACATCGACCATAAGGTTGGTAAATGTTTTACCTAGTTTAATCATACTCGCTGTGCTGAGCATATTTAGAATCAGTTTTTGCGCGGTTCCTGCTTTCATGCGTGTCGAGCCAGTTAATATTTCTGGGCCGACAGCGGCACATATATTAACTGCGGCTAGTGTATTAATGCTGCCATTTGGATTACAGCTAACGCTGATAGTCGAGGCACCCAATTGCGCAGCATAAGACAACCCGCCAATGACATAAGGTGTTCGACCTGAGGCAGCAATACCTACTAACACGTCATTAGCGTTAAATGATATGGCTGCCAGATCAATGGCAGCAGCATGAATATCATCCTCGGCACCTTCGACAGCGTGTGTAAGTGCTTGCGCACCGCCAGCAATGATACCTTGGACTAAATCATCATCAACGCTAAATGTGGGACGACATTCGACCGCATCTAAAATGCCTAAGCGGCCTGAAGTACCCGCACCTAGATAGATTAATCGACCACCTTGATGAAGTTGTGTCACGATAACATCAACCGCCGCGCTGATCTCAGGTAATGCTTGAGCAACGGCAATAGGGACAGTTTGGTCAGCAGAGTTAATGATGTGTAATATTGCATCCGTTGTTTGCACGTCGATATCCATTGAGTCAGGATGTCGACTCTCAGATAAAATACGCTGTAGATCTTGGATTTTCACAATGCTCATTAATGCTGTCCTGTGTTTACTTGCCGTTAGTACGTGATTACTTAGTTTGTTGCGCAACTATCCATACATTAACCTGACGCTCAAGTATCGTCATAGGTAACGCACCACCACCTAAAATGGTGTCATGGAAAGCTCTAATATCGAATTTATCGCCTAGCTTCTCTTCGGCCATAGCACGTAACGATTGAATTTTTAACATCCCAATCTTGTAGCCTGTCGCTTGACCTGGCATCACTAAATAACGACGCACTTCTGATTGTGCTTGCTCAGAGGTGATCGCTGAATTTTCTTTAAAATAAGCAATGGCTTGGGCTTCACTCCACCCTTTTGAATGTAAACCGGTATCGACGACGAGTCGGATTGCACGCCACATTTCTGAACCTAAACGGCCAAACTCAGACAATGGATCTTGATAAGTGCCAGGCATCTGTTTGGCTAACCATTCTGAGTACAACGCCCAACCTTCGCCATAGGCATTGAGATAAGATTGTTGACGGAAAGTTGGGATCCCTTGCAGTTCTAACGAAATCGCGATTTGCATATGATGACCTGGTAAGCCTTCGTGGTAAGCGATCACTTCAAGTTCGCGTTTTGGCATAGCTGTCATATCAGATAAATGCGCATAGTACACGCCAGGTCTTGAGCCATCCGGTGTGCTTGGCGAATAATGTTGAGCAGCGCCATCTTGTTCACGAAAGGCTTCTACGCGTTTTACGACCATATCGGCTTTAGGCAAGATCCCAAAGTACTCTGGTAACACAGCTTTGATTTTATTAATCGCAGCCGTGGCATCATCTAGATAACCTTGGCGGCCCGCATCAGTGTTGGGGTAATACAGGCGTACGTCATCTTTGTTATCACGTAAAAACACGAAAAATTCTTGTAAAGAGCCCTCATAACCAAATTCTGCTTTAACTGCTTCCATTTCATTTTTTAAGCGAGCAACTTCACTCAAGCCAATATTGTGGATTTCATCAGCTGTTAATGTTGTGGTGGTTTGATTGGATAAACGTTGATTATAGTATGCCTCGCCATCAGGCAATGCACTGACTCCTTGAGCTTGTGCGGTAGCATTGACTTGGTCGGCTTTTTGCCATTGAATTAAGCGCTCATAGGCGGGCTTTAATTCCGTTACCAATGCCGTATTGATTTCTGCTAAAAGCGCATCAGCTTCTGCTGGCTCTAATAACTCAGCTTCTACTAGACTGTTAACTTTAGTTTTAGCATCACTCCAAATAGCACTGTCAGCTGCATCGGTAAACGGCGCGCCAGTAATGATTTTTTGTGACTCACTAATCACAGCATCAAATGCAAAATAAGGAGGGCGTACACCTCTGACTGCAATGGCTTTAGATGATGCAATCAGTTGATCCAAACCACGGGCACTACCGCTGATCCGTTGTAAATAAAATTCCATATCTTCTACGGTTGCTACGGAATGTAAGGCGATTAACAATTGTGGGAAGAAACTATGTATTGCTGTCATTTGATCAAATACATAACTATTTTCACGATATGCATATTCTGCGACGGCTTGCTCAGTTTGATACACCCAAAAATCATAAGAAATTTTCGCCGTATCGCTGAGTTTGTTGTAATCAAATTGTGCTTTTAATTCTGCTAAGTTAGCTTGTTTTATCGCGATGCTTTTAGCATAAGCCTCTGGTGAAAAGTCATCAATCTCACCTTTGCGCTCACTGCGTCCTAAATAGGTTAGATTAATTGGGCTTTCTAATACTTCTGCTTCATATTTAGTGTCAAACCACTGGTTTAATCGAGCTGACTCGTCCATTGCTACTTTTTGTGCTGTCGTTTGTGTCGTTGTTTCTTTAGATGATGCTTGAGATGACGCTGGCTTATCAGGAGCTTGAGTACAGGCAGACAGTGCAAGTGTAATCGCTAGAGCTATGTGTGAAAGACGCATGTAGAATCCTTTTAATTTTATTATATTATTTTTTTTAATGAGTAGGGTTATTTTTAGGCCACGCAGCAACGAGGCAGGCTGCTAACGTACCAATGCACAACTGCCAAGTAAAGCCAATATTTACGCCAAAGACATACGGTTGCATTAACACAGGTACGATAAACCCTATAGTTAAGGCTAAGCTCATACTCGTAGCATTGCCTCTGTTAGTAAATAATGTCACAAAAAATACACCTAACAGACCGCTATATGAAAAAACCATAACCGATAAAGCGAAGGATAACAAAGGCATATCTGAGTATTGTTGTAAATAAAAGCACAGAGCAGCCATCAGTCCTAATGCAACACCTACTGTAATCATCGCTAACCTGCTCAATATCAGCCAGCGAGAATCCGACAATTTTCGGTGCTGTAATCGTGGTTTCAATAAATCATCAATAATTACTGATGCCATCGCATTTAATCCAGAATTTAAAGTGGATAAAGCGGCAGCGATAATGCCGATGGTGACCCAAGCTTTAATACCGGCAGGTAATGTGGATAGCACATAGTGCATAAAGACAGTAACGGTTTGGCCGGCAAATTCTGGCGTCACACCCGACGATCCAGAATGCATTAAATCGGGCCGTTGATAGTAAACATACAATAATAACCCGATCACTAAAAACAACAACATGACAGGGATCAATAAAACAATCGACAGCAACATCGCGCGTGCGCTCTGTGTCGCAGATTCACAGGTTAACGCACGTTGCGTCAGATCTTGGTCTAAACCAAATGCAGCAATATTTAATAAGACAAATCCAGTAAATATCGATGCCATAGTAAATACACCCGCGGCGCTAAAATCCCAACGCCAATCAAACAGGGTTAGCTTAGAGACCTCAGAAGAAGTGGACATAGGTTCGTTTAACGCACTATAAATAGTCGATAAATCGGCTGGGATACTATTAATGAGTACCACCACGACAGCGATTGCAGCAGAAATATACACAGCACATTGGATTGCATCTGAATAAATAACACTGCGAATTCCGCCGACTATGCTGTAAGCAATACCAATCACAACGAGCACTGTAATGGCGCTCATCACACTGCTGGGCGCGATATTCCCAAATAAGATCATCGCAACGGCAATGGCAGCAATATACAATCGTGCACCACTAGCAAATAAACGACCAAATAAATAGACCATACCAGCACGCTGTTTTAATGCTTCCCCAAAACGTTGCTGCAGCAATTGATAGACGGTCGATACTTGTCGTTCGTAAAATAAAGGAATGAGCCAGCGAGCGACGATCACGGCCGCTATGAATGCACCAATGTTAGTGGTAAGGTAAGTTAAATTACCACGAAATCCTTGATCTGGACCACCTAAAAATGTCGCAGCAGATTGAGAAGTTGCAAGAATAGAAATCGCCACTAACCACATTGGCATTTGTTTTTGTGCCAAGAAAAAGTCTTGAGAAGACACCGCTGCACGATTGATCCACCAGCCACTGATTAATAGTAACAGTCCATACAGTCCAAAGACTAAAATATCTAATGAGGAATATTGAGCTAGCATCTTGTCTTATTTTTATATAAATTAATAAATAACAGGATAACGTAAGTTATGCCATCATGGAAACGTCTTCAATCACTTAAGGATATGTTGTGCCGCGTCAGACTTTTGCCAATATTAATTTAGCGGCTGTGCTTCACAATTATCATCAAGCCCAGCAAGCTGCACCGCACAGTAAAACTATGGCTGTCATTAAAGCCGATGCTTATGGTCATGGGATGTTACCCGTTGCGCAGTATTTGCAAGATGTCGCAGATGGTTTTGCCGTTGCGTTTATTGATGAAGCGATAGCCTTGCGTGAACATGGGATCACTCAGCCGATTCTGGTGCTTGAGGGAGCGCATCAACCTGTGGACTTTTCGTTAGCCCAAGAACATGACTTATGGATGGTGATACACCAACCAGAACAGGTTTCGTGGTTATTAGATGCTGATGAACCTATTCCTACCTTGTGGTTTAAAGTGGATACGGGATTACACCGCTTAGGATTAACTGTCGCTCAGCTTGAGCATGCTTTAGCTTCACTACCTGAGAGCGCCATAGAAAACACTGTATTAATGGGGCATTTTGCGTGTGCAGATGATCCCAGTAATGAATTTAATGCATTGCAAATGGAGCGACTTAATCACATAGCCAGCACTTACCAACTGCCAATTAGTATGGCGAATTCGCCAGCTATTGCAGCGGATCCTGCATCACACGGAGCATGGAATCGTTTAGGCATCGCACTGTATGGTTCAGAGCCTATGAATAAATCATCTGAGGATACATCTAAGCTTTCATTGCGACCTGCCATGCAACTTTCTGCTGGGATCATTGGGTTGCGTACTATTAAACAAGGCGAAGGCGTAGGGTATGGGCAGACTTGGCATGCAAGCAGAGACAGTGTTATAGCGACATTAGCAATTGGCTATGGCGATGGTTATCCGCGTCATGCTCCAACAGGCACGCCTGCGTGGTTACATGGGCAAAAGATCCCTTTAGTTGGACGTGTCTCAATGGATATGATTACCTTTGATGTCACCGATGTGATCGAGCAGGTTAATATCGCTGATAACGTCGAGTTATGGGGGCAACACCTTAGTGTTACTGAGGTCGCTGAGCACGTATCAACCATCAATTATGAGCTATTAACACGTATAAGTTCAAGAGTATCAAAAAGATACCATTATGATTAACAAATAAGTACATTATACCTTTCAAAATATAGCCATTAGCGATACATTACGGCTTTGTCCATCTCGGCTAATAATAATAAAAAGGTGGTGTTATGTTACACGCTCAACTCTCTAATCCTGTTTGCCCATTACGTCAAAAAATTCGTGACTTTTATCGCATAGACGAAGACCAATCCGTTGATCATATTCTGCCGCAAGCAGAAGTTAACATGCGTGCGCGCAGCCGTGCATGGGAACGTGCACGTAAAATGGTGTTACAAATTCGCCGTGAACAAGAGCGTCATGGTGGTGTTGATGCATTGTTAAATGAGTTTTCATTATCAACCGCTGAAGGGATCGTGCTAATGTGTTTGGCCGAAGCCTTGTTGCGCGTGCCGGATAAAGACACCCAAGACGAGTTGATTAGAGATAAGTTGAGCCAAGGTGAATGGACGCCACATTTAGGCAATAGCGACTCATTATTTGTGAACGTTTCAGCTTGGGGCTTGTTATTCACAGGTAACATGGTTGATTATGCTGATGAAAAGAAAAAAGCTCAATTTGGTTTATTGAAAAAAACCATTGGTCGCTTAGGTGAGCCGGTAATTCGTAAATCGATGAACATTGCAATGAAAGTAATGGGTCGTCAATTTGTAATGGGCGAAACGATTAAATCCGCAGTTAAGCGCGCTCAATATAAAGAGTCCCAAGGGTATGTGTATTCGTATGACATGCTAGGAGAAGGGGCTCGCACTCAAGCAGATGCGGATCGTTATTATCAATCCTATGAATCTGCTATCCATGTTATTGGCAAAGCCGGAAAAGGCAAGGGGCCCGTTAAATCACCGGGTATTTCTGTTAAATTATCAGCGATCCACCCACGTTACGAGTTTACTCATAGTGAGCGCGTACTTGCTGAGATCCCTCCTAAATTAAAAGCATTGTGTCTACTAGCCAAGCAATATGATATTGGTTTAACCGTTGATGCTGAAGAATCTGAGCGTTTAGATATTTCATTAGACATTATTGAAGCGGTATTTAGTGATCCAGATCTTGGTGACTGGGAAGGCTTTGGTTTAGCTGTACAGGCTTACCAAAAACGCGCGATTCATGTTATAGAATGGTTGCGAGTGCTCACTCAAACTGTCGGTCGACGCATGATGGTGCGTTTAGTAAAAGGGGCGTATTGGGATAGTGAAATTAAACATACGCAACAAATGGGATTAGAAGACTTTCCTGTCTTTACCCGTAAATCGTCTACGGATGTATCTTATCACGCGTGTGCAAACAAATTACTCGATTACCGCGATACCATTTTTCCGCAATTTGCCACACATAATGCTTATACCGCATCAGTGATTATTGAATTAGCCGGTGGTGATGCCATTGATAAACAAGATGCCGGATTTGAATTCCAGTGCTTGCACGGCATGGGCGATTCATTGTATGACCAAGTAGTCACAGAGTTAGGGGTTCAATGTCGAGTATATGCGCCAGTGGGCGAACATGAAGACTTACTTGCCTATCTTGTACGTCGGTTATTAGAAAATGGCGCAAATAGCTCGTTTGTTAATGCAATAGTCAATCCCGACTTACCTGTTGAGTCACTATTGACCGATCCAGTTGAAAGAACTCAGCGCTTAGCCAACAAAGCCAACCCTCATATTGTCAAAGCTAAAGACATGTTTGGTGCTGAACGTGTCAATTCTAAAGGCTTGGACATTAATGATCCGTTAACACTCATTCAATTGCAATTAGATATGAATCGTTGGGTTGATGAGCATATTCCAGTGATGGGTGCGAGCAGTGATGTGACACCTATATATAATCCGGCAAAATTAACCGAACAAGTGGGTCAGTTACATTATCAAGATACACAACAGATGCTCGCCAAATTAGATAAAGCCCATGCCGCTTTTGCTGATTGGACTGCTACCGACGTCAATGAGCGTGCTGCGCTGATTAATCGTATTGCGGATGCCTTAGAGCGTCATATGCCTGAGTTGATTGCCTTGTGTATCAAAGAAGCGGGTAAAGTCACGCAAGATAGCATTGATGAAATTCGTGAAGCGGTCGATTTTTGTCGTTATTATGCCGCTCAAGCGATTTTACTCGACCAAGATCAACGTTTGCAATCGCGCGGTGTGGTGTTATGTATTAGTCCTTGGAATTTCCCGCTAGCCATATTTTTAGGTCAAGTGGTTGCAGCCCTCGCAACGGGTAATACAGTATTAGCTAAACCTGCTGAACAAACCAGTTTGATTGCATTACATACACTCGATCTTATGTACTCAGTTGGATTGCCTGAAGGTGTGGTCGAAATGATAATTGCACCTGGTGCAGGTGTCGGTGAAACCTTACTACCTGACCCACGAGTAAAAGCCGTGATGTTCACGGGTTCGACCCAAACTGGTACATTGATCTCCAAAATATTAGCGCAGCGTGGCGCTGAACAAGTACCACTGATTGCCGAAACAGGTGGTCAGAACTGTATGATAGTCGACTCAACTGCACTGCCTGAGCAGGTTGTAGATGATGTCATTGCGTCAGGGTTTCAATCAGCAGGTCAACGTTGTTCAGCCATGCGTGTACTATTTGTTCATGAAAAAATAGCAGATGATGTGATTGCTATGATCACTGGGGCAATGTCGGAATTACACATTGGCGATCCTGCGATGTTAGATATTGATGTCGGGCCGGTGATTGATACTAAAGCACTGCAAGCGCTTAATGCCCATGTTGCTTATATGGACAGCCAAATCACGGCGAAACGCGCCCAATTATTGTATCAAAGCAATATTGGCGGATTAGCGGGACAAGGTCATTTCTTTGCGCCGCGTTTGTATGAAATCGACCATATTGATGTCCTTGAAAAAGAAGTCTTTGGACCTGTTGTGCATGTTATTCGTTACAAAGGCAATGATATGAATGGACTTATTGAACAAATTAATGCGACCGGTTATGGCTTGACGATGGGTATCCATACGCGCATCGAATCACGTGCAGTAGAGCTAGCTCGCTTATCACGTGCTGGTAATGTTTATATCAACCGCAATATGATTGGTGCAATTGTTGGTGTACAGCCATTTGGTGGGCGTGGATTATCTGGAACGGGTCCTAAAGCCGGTGGTCCAAATTATCTACCGCGCTTATTGCAAGAAGTAGCAACACCCAAAGCAGCCAAAGCAGTGACAGTTGATGATACCGATCCTGCGTTACAGTCTGATGAGCAAGCCAAACAAGAAGCGCAGCAATTTATGACGCAAGCTCGTCAAGTTGAAGGACTATGGCGTTTGACCTCGTTGAATGATCGTATTTCAGCGGTGCGTCAATTATTGGCTAAAATTGCAACCGTTGACTCGGTGGATGAGTTTGCCGATGATTTAAATCAAACTCTAGCTGCGGCACGTGATCAACTGATTCATATCGAAAAACGTCTACTCAAACCTAAAGAATTACCAGGCCCAACTGGCGAATATAATGCGATATCTCTTGAGCCGCGCGGCGTGCTGGTGTGTTTTGCCGATAAAGATGTGACGTTTGACTACTGGACATTGTCGATTGTTACCGCATTAGCGACTGGGAACGTAGTGGTTGCCGTCGTTTCAGAGTTATTTTACAGTGAAGCCATGGCGTTTCGTGATAAGTTAATTGCAACGGGTACTGATGGGGCTATTTTACAGGTGGCTAAGTTACGTCATCTTGATGCATTGTTGAAAGATGAGCATTTAGCGGGTGTCGTAGTTGATAGTAATACTGACAGAAGTGCTTATATGGCAATGATGTTAGCCGATCGCAATGGCGCAATATTACCTGTGATAACCGCAGAATATAATGATAATCTGATCCAACGTTTAGTGACCGAAAAAACCATCAGTATCGATACTACCGCATCTGGCGGCAACACTTCTTTGATGACATTGGTTGATGACGAGTAAATATGCCTAAAAAAATCCAAACTCCGATGGAAATCGAGTTAAAGTTAATTGCGTTGCATAATCCACTGCTTGCTTTTGAAGAACAGGTATTACCCTTGTTAGATGGGCAAGTAGATGTATCTAAAAAGACGTTGAAAAATCAATACTTTGATACTCCTGAGCAGCTTTTACGCCAGCATAAGATGGGCCTACGGGTACGCTCAGCGAATGATGTACACGAGCAAACACTCAAAATGAAAGGGACGACGGTTGGTGGTTTGCATCAACGTCCAGAGTTTAACTTGCCATTAGCGACTGCGAATGTTGATATTCGCTTGTTTGACGGCGATATATGGCCTGTGACTTTTGATGTCAACGCAATTCAAAACAGTTTAACTCCTTTGTTTACTACTCATTTTCATCGTACTACGTATCGAATCAAGGATACCCAAGGCAATGATTTTGAGGTGGTGTTTGATGTTGGTGAGGTGGCTACAGACAAAGATCAACACCCGATTAATGAAATTGAGCTGGAGTTAATTAAAGGTACACCTAATGCTTTATTTGCGTTAGCTGAAACCATTGCACAACACTGTGATGTGCGGATCAATAATCTGACTAAGGCTGCCTATGGGTATGCATTAGTCAGTGGTAAAGCACTACAACCAAAAAAAATGGCGTATGTATTACCGATTGATCGCAATGCATCCACTGAACAAGCATTTGAATCTGCAGTTGCTTATGCCCTAAAGCATTGGCAACATAACCAAACTGTTTATGTTGAAACTTATCGCTTGCAAGCATTGACAGAAATGGTGCGAGCGATTCGTTTGTTACTGCAAGTGTTTTCGCTTTATTTACCTGTATTACAGTGTAAAGAATTACTAAGTTTACATCGTGATTTAATTAAATTTTTACAAAAACTGCAATGGCAGGATGAGATCCACGCAATCCGCTATTTACGTTCACGCAAAGGACCATTTAGTAAACGCTTAAATAAAGATTCAGCCTTAATGAGTTATTTACAGGGGCGTAAAGAGGGAATATTGAATGCTCATTCGCCTCAAGATATTATTTTTTCTAAACAATCATCGAGTATTCAGTTAAAAACCGCAGCATTGATCTTAAATCGCCCTTGGCGTGAAAGTGCACATGGATTTGAAGTGCCAGTATTAGAGCATGCGCATGGTTGGTTATCACAAGGGTGGCAAACTCTGCTGCAAGCCATGCCCAATAAAACGATGCAAGCTCCGCAATACCTATCCGCACAAGTCTTGTTGCGGCAAACATTGCTCAATGGATTTATGCTCGCAGGGTTGTTCGATGAGGCACGCGAGGATTTTCGTGCACCTTGGTTAGATTTAGCCATGGGTATGGAAGAGTTAAACGCGTTAGCATTATTACAACAAATTTTACAAGAGACAGATTTAGACGATAAAACTGATTTACTTAAATGGACATCGGATAAAACCAATGCTCTATTAAACGTAATGGAAATGACAAGGAACGTAGCGTTAAATGCTGAAGTATATTGGTAAAACAAAGCATCAGTTAACAAAATACCATTTTTTTGCTATACTTATAACGAAAGGAAATATCAAAGGAGTATCACAGTGAAATTATCAAAGTTATTTAAACGTAGAAGTAAGTATGCACCTATCGCATTTTTGGGGCGTAAAAAGATTGAAAAAATCTTAGATGCAGATATTGAGAAACTGAACAAAAAGCCTAAAGCTGAAGTTTCTGAAGCATCCGAATCTAGCGATTCGTTATAAGCCAAAAGCTCGATTAATTATCGCTTGTGTAAAAGGCTTACGTAAATAAAATCCTCGTGGTCGGGTTTGTATAGTCTGACCGTTGTTGCCAATAGCATCAGTTAAGGCTTTACCATTGGCAGCTTTAGGGCGAATGTGTAATGCTTCGCCCATTTTAGCTGTAATCTGTTCGACCTTACCCAAACTAATTAACTCCATTAACTCTTCCCAATCGTGCGCTAGCAGAGCTAATTCCTGTGCATTCGGCTGCCACAGAATGGGCATACCCAACTGTCTATCTCTCGGCGCAATAGAGCGTTCACCGACTACGGGGATAAATAATACCTGAGCGAGTTTATTGCGAACGGCACTCGTATCCCATTGCTCAGCAATATGAGCTAACAAATGGACGTAACACACGTAGGTCGTTTCTAAGACCTGTCCTTGATGATCAATTGGTATAGTTTTAAGCTCAATACCTAATTCCGGAAAGTCTTGCTGTTGCTTTGAACCAGCGCTAGCGCCGAGCCATAACTCAATTAATTGACCAGTAAATCCCTTATGTTGTTTAAAGTGCTCAGGCACGACAACATTCGCGTTATCACCTAATTCACCTAACGTTCGACCTGCAATGATTTCAGCACGGGCAAACAATTCTGCAGAACTTGTTGGCGCGGTTGTCGGAGGACGCTGAACAGATTTAACATTATAGGGAGGATTAGGCGTACTTTCAGTCATATATTTCTTCGATAAGTGTCAGTTATTACTAGGAAAAGATAGTGGTTTATGAAAGAATGTCAACATATTAAATATTCACCGAATTGGTTTCCAAGTGATAGATACTGAAGGATTCCGTGCCAATGTCGGTATTATTATCTGCAATAAACAGGGGCAGGTTTTTTGGGCGCGTCGTTACGGCCAACATTCGTGGCAATTTCCACAAGGTGGAATTGATCAAGGCGAAAACCCTGAGCAGGCAATGTATCGCGAATTGCATGAAGAAGTAGGTCTTAAACCTACTGATGTGGAACTGTTAGGGGTAACCCGAAACTGGATCCGCTACAAGTTACCCAAACGATTAATTCGTTCAGGGACGCAGCCCGTGTGCATAGGCCAAAAGCAAAAATGGTACTTGTTGCGTTTAACCTGTGAAGAAAAAGATGTGGATGTCTTACATTCGTCCCATCCTGAGTTCGATGATTGGCGTTGGACTAGTTTCTGGTATCCCATTCGCAACGTGGTCTCATTTAAACGTGAGGTGTATCGTCGAGCGCTTAAAGAGCTAATGCCATTTGTCTTTAACGGATTAAAACAACAAGCCAAAAGCGAACAAAAAACAACGCAAAAACAGAATCCTAATAGGTCTTCACGTCGCAATAAGACACGCAGGAGAAAGCGGCCTACTAATTAGCTTATTATTTTTAGCTCATTGATTTTTTTCTAGGAGAATAAATTAAGATGCTCACCACTTTAAAGCAAATTGTACAAGAGGTAAGCCGCACTCCGGGTTTAGACGCGGCTTTAAATCGTTTAGTGACACTGGTTAAAGCGGCAATGGAAGTCGACTCGTGTTCTATTTATTTAGCTAATTATGACAAACAACATTTGGTGTTAACCGCAACCAATGGTCTAGACCCAGAAGCTGTAGGCAAAGTATGCATAGGGTTTTCAGAAGGTCTAATTGGTTTGGTTGGGCAACGTGAAGAGCCCTTAAATATCGAAAATGCACACGAACATCCTCGTTTCAAACATTACCCTGAAGTAAAAGAAGAAGAATACAATGCTTTTTTGGGCACGCCGATCATCTATCAGCGTAAAGTGCTGGGCGTAATGACGATGCAACAAAAAGACATGCGCCGTTTTTCTCCTGATGAAGAAGCCTTTTTAGTTACGCTTGCGACACAAATTGCATTAGAAATTGCCAACGCCGATATGCTAGGTGAATTGATTCAATCAGAGAGTTTAGCTTTACCTTCAGGCCCTAAAACCGTCAATGGTGTTCCTGGCGCAAATGGTCTTGCTATGGGCATTGGTTTTGGTTGGAATCAGCAAGTTTTGTTGAGCAACTTAGTTAATCGACGTCATCAAAATGAAGCGTATGAGATTATTGCTTATCGCGATGCCGTTGATATTACTCGCGCCGAAGTAAAACAGTTATCAGCTGGATTAGACGAATCCTTACCTGATGATATAAAAGCCATTTTTACTATGTACGATCAACTCCTTGATGCCAGTAGTTTAGGGCGAGAAGTTGAACAACAAATTAAGCAAGGCTGGAATGCCGCGACAAGTTTAAAAATTGTTATCGAAAACTATGCCGCGCGATTTAAAGCGATGCAAGATCCGTATATGCAAGAGCGGGCTGTGGATATCATCGACCTATCGAACCGCATTTTAGGCTATATCTTAAACCCGACTAAGCAAGCTAGACAATTTCCGGACAAACCTTTTATTTTGGTTGCGACTGAAATAACCGCTTCAATGTTAGCCGAATGCCCGAGTGATATGCTCAAAGGGGTTATCTCTATCCATGGCTCACAAAACTCTCATGCAGCTATCTTAGCGCGCGCGCTTGGCGTACCTGCGATAATGGGTATTTCCTCAGTATTACCATCGTTACTCGATAATAAAATGTTATTGATTGATGGTTATGCCGGTGCCATTACGATCGCGCCTGAGCCACAACAAGCCCGTGAATTTAAGCACTTGATCAACGAAGAGCAACTACTGTACGCCAAAATTGATGCATTGGGCAATGAGCCGTCAATCACACAAGACCAGCATGAGATGCATTTGTACGTGAATACCGGTTTGGCTGTGAAGCACGACTTGGCTGATAATGACAATATTAAAGGAGTGGGTCTGTTCCGTACTGAAATCCCTTTTATGCAAAGCGATCACTTCCCTCCAGAGCAAGAACAATACGAGTTATACCGTAGTATTCTACAGGTCAACCCCGACAAAGATATTACGATGCGCACATTGGATGTGGGCGGTGATAAACCGTTATCGTATTTACCCATAGTAGAAGATAATCCATTTTTGGGGTGGCGCGGGATTCGTTTAACCTTAGATCAGCCTGAGATATTTTTAGTACAAGCGCGTGCGATGATCCGTGCCAGTGAAGACTTTACTAACCTGCAAATTATGTTGCCTATGATCACGACGATTGCAGAGGTCAAAGAAGCGAAACGTTTACTCAAACAAGCATTTTTTGAAGTAAAAGAAGAGTCTAACGATCCCCATTCTACCCTGATGATGCCCAGATTAGGGATCATGCTCGAGGTGCCTGCTGTGGTGTATCAATTACCACAGTTAGCTAAATTGGTAGATTTTTTCTCTGTAGGTACCAATGACTTAACCCAATACTTATTAGCCGTTGATCGCAATAACCCAAGAGTTTCCTCGTTATATAATAGTTTTCATCCATCAGTGTTAGCGGTGTTACAAACTATAGCAACGCAAGCTAATACCTTGCACAAACCCATTACTGTGTGTGGTGAGTTAGCGGGTGATCCTGCTGGCGCGGTATTGCTAATGGCGATGGGATATCAAAAGCTCAGTATGAATGCGTACAATATTCGTAAAATAAACTGGGTTGTGCGCAGTATCCAACTCCAACAAGCACAACAATTACTTAGTGAAGTGATGCAACTTGAAGATGCGAGTGATGTGAAAAGTCGAGTTGATGCATTTTTAGAAACCCATGGCCTAGGTGGATTAGTACGTGCTGGTGGTTAATTTGAGCAAAGAATTTTATCTATGAGCCCTGAATTAAGTATTTTAGTTATCTGTATTGGTGTCGGTAGCATTGTCGGCTTGAGTGCAGGTTTATTGGGAATTGGTGGCGGCTTAATTATTGTGCCTGCATTGACTTATTTGTTGAGTCATTTTTTGGGAATATCGCCATTTGATGCGATTATCATTGCAATTGCGACGTCGTTATCTACGATTATGTTAACTGGACTTTCTGCGTCAAGGGCACATTTTAAGTTAGGCAACTTAGACAAAGAACTCATCGTATTTACTGGTTTAGGCATTGCAGTTGGGGCGAGTATCGGTGGGTATGTTGCCAGTGCAATCCCCGGTCAATATTTAAAAGCGACGTTTGCTGTGCTGGTCATGGCGGTGGCTGTTTATATGATTTTTGGTAAAAAATCGGCTTCACGTTTTGCTGCCAATGGTCCTATTTTATCTTTTGCAGGCCTAAAAACAGGCTTTATATCCGCGCTAATGGGCATTGGCGGTGGGGCAATATTAGTCCCTGTATTGGTGTTTTTTCAAGTCGATATCCGCAAAGCAATCGGCTGTGCGGCGGTAAGTGGATTGATTATCGCTATTTTTGGTACGGCGAGCTTTATCATTGCGGGATGGGATGTACCTGATTTACCAGCATATTCTTTTGGCTATGTGTATCTACCAGCAACGCTTGGCATTGTGCTGAGTTCTGTATTTACCGCCCCAATTGGTGTTAAACTAGGGCATTCAATGGATACCCAAAAACTCAAGCGAATTTTCGCCGTGTTTATGGTACTAGTCAGTATCCGCATGTTGATAGGAATCATATAAACCATGCTACAAGCCCCTTTACAAGAAGCACAATATTGGGTGTTTTCTAACATCGACCCGATTATTTTTTCCATCGGTCCATTAGCTGTACGTTGGTACGGATTAATGTATTTAGTCGGTTTCATCGCAGCTTATGTATTAGCTAAAAAGCGTCTTGCTCGCACTGGTTGGAGTGAAGATGATTTAAGTGATTTATTATTTTGGGGCTTTTTAGGTGTCATAATCGGTGGTCGCCTTGGCTATGTGTTGTTTTATCAATTTGAATATTTTGTCTCTGACCCGCTTTATTTAATAAAAATCTGGACTGGTGGCATGTCATTTCATGGCGGCTTGCTTGGGGTCATCATGGCTATTTTATTGTTTGCGCGTAAACGCAATGTGCCGTTTTTAGCCGTCGGTGATTTTGTCGCGCCGTTGGTACCGATTGGATTAGGGGCGGGACGTATTGGTAACTTTATCAATGGTGAATTATGGGGCAGGGCGACGGATGTGCCTTGGGCTGTAATTTTTGCCTCGACTGATCCAGACAGATTGCCTCGACATCCCTCTCAGTTGTATCAGTTTGCCTTAGAAGGTGTGCTGCTGTTTACCTTGGTGTGGGTGTTTTCTCGAAAACCAAAGCCAGTTGGAGCCGTTGCGGGCATGTTTTTGCTCGGTTATGGCGCAGTACGTTTTGTCGTTGAGTTTTTCCGTCAACCTGATGCGCATTTAGGACTTAATTCTATGGGTCTTTCACAAGGTCAATTACTCAGTCTACCAATGATTGTGATTGGCGGGTTCATTATATATCGTGCATATACTAATTCGACAACTATTCCGAAAACTAGCTCGAAAAAAAATAAAGGTACAAGCTCATGAGACAATATGAAGATTTATGTCAACGCATCATCGATGAAGGTGAGTGGGTATATAATGAGCGCACCGGTAAGCGCTGCCTGACGTTAATCAATGCTGATTTGGAATATGACGTTGCTAATAACGAGTTTCCTTTAGTTACCACGCGTAAGAGCTTTTATAAGGCAGCGATAGCCGAAGTGCTTGGTTATTTACGCGGTTATGACAACGCTGCACAATTTCGTGCTATCGGTTGCAATACATGGAATGCCAACGCCAATGAGAATGAAGCTTGGCTCAATAATCCGCACCGTAAAGGTGAAGATGATATGGGGCGTGTTTATGGGGTACAAGGTCGTGCTTGGTCGACGCCTGATGGACGCACTATTGATCAGTTAAAAGGTATTGTCGATGATCTGTCGAACGGCATTGATAGCCGTGGCGAGATCTTAACGTTTTATAACCCTGGTGAGTTTGAATACGGGTGTTTACGTCCTTGCATGCATACCCATCACTTTTCGTTACTCGGTGGTAAGTTATATCTCAATAGTTTTCAGCGCAGCGCAGATGTGCCATTGGGGATCAATTTTAACCAAGTACAAGTGTTTGTATTATTGGCATTGATGGCGCAAATTACTGGTCATCAACCTGGTAAGGCTTATCATAAAATTGTCAACGCCCATATCTATGAAGATCAATTAGAGCTTATGCGTGATGTACAGCTTAAGCGCGAACCGTTTGCCGCACCTAAACTGCATATTAACCCTAAGATCAAAACCCTAGAAGATATTGAAACTTGGGTCAGTACCGATGATTTTACGATTGAAGGCTATGAGTTTCATGACCCGATTCGCTATCCGTTTGCGGTGTAGTCATCAAAAAGGAATATTATGTTCATTCCAAAGCATAATAAAATGGATAACTTATCTGTAGCACATGACTTCATCGATGAGTTTAGCTTTGGACTTGTTGTCTCAAACTCGCTGACAGGCACACACCTGCCTTTTGTTTTACATAAAAATGAAGGTGAGATGGGGACGCTTTACACTCATTGTGCAAAAGCTAATTCTCACTGGAAAGAATTAGATAGCACAGAAGCGTTAATTGTTTTTACTGGTCCTCACAGTTATATATCTCCAAGCTGGTATGCTAAATCTCCAGGCGTACCCACATGGAATTACTCTGCTGTTCATGTCTACGGCACAGTATCTTTATTAAATGATAGTGAAACGTTAGATGTGGTAGAAGAAGTTGTTCATAAATATGAACCTGAGTTGTTAGTTAAACGAGACATAATTACACCTGAATTTAGAGATAAATTACTATCAGGTATTGTTGGATTTAAAATTGAATTGTCAACAATCGAAGGTACGCTAAAGCTTGGTCAGCAAAGAACAAAAGAAGATCAAATTGGTGTTTATAAGGCACTTTCCAATGCGAATGATTTAGATAGTAGAGCCCTAGCAAATTATATGAATAAAATTAATTTAGGTGTGGGTAGTTAACATGCGATGAAAAATTATCCTTATCATCAACTATCTACTTTAAGTTAAATACATAAATTTTTATATGTATACTTTAGTGCGCATAAATTTTTTAAGTCTATTGATATAGGATTTGGACACTTTTTTGATATTTCTATTACTGGTTGATTCACATCCGCTCCTCCATCCGCATAATAGGCTCACGTATCATGCGTAAGAACAACAAGCTCGGGATCACCATTAGCGCCGTCAACACAAAAAACAACGCCCAGTTACCCTCTAAGCCATCCACAATATAGCCACTGCTGGATGCCAATAATGTCCGCCCGAATACTCCTAATGATGCCATTAACGCATATTGAGATGCACTGAAGGCTTGATTACATAATAACGAGATAAACGCGACCAGTGCCACAGAGCTCCATGCTGCGGTAAAGCCGTCAACAAACACCGTCGCTGCAAATAAAGCAGTATTAGGACCTACCATAGCCATAAATGCGAACATGATGTTACTAGCTGCCATTGCGATACCACCGACCATCAAGCCGCGATAAATTCCGTAGCGCATATTGACCATGCCACCGATCACAGCAAAGATGATAGTTACCCACCAATTTAACAGTTTTGAGTAAGTACCGATTTGTATATTGGTAAAGCCGATCTCTTTATAAAATACAATCGACATGCGACCTAAGAATGATTCGCCAATTTTGAATAAAAAGATAAAGAGTAAAATGGATAACGCTAACTTAACGCCGTTACGTTGAAAAAATTCACGAAAAGGTTCAATTAAGGATACTGCTAACCAAGCTACCACGCGATGGCTCCATTTCTGGCTGTCGAGTGTGAGTGTATTGGTATAGTTTGCACTGGCTTGGTCTTGAAATTCTTGGCGGTGGGTTTGTGGCTCATTGACCCAAAATACCGTGGTAGTTAATAGCACCATGATCCCCGCCATCGCAAAATATAAGGTTTGCCAGGTAAACCCAGATAAATCCACTAGGAAAAACGGGATAGCACCTAAGCCCCCGTAACCGGTCCACCAACCGGCAGTAGCCATAGCAGAAGCGCCTGATAGGGCGGCTTTTTCATGACGCATAATGGTATCGACACGAAATGCATCAATGGCAATGTCTTGTGTTGCTGAAGCGATAGCGAGCCCCAAACCGATCACCGCTACCCAATATAATTGATTCGGTAAGCTGACAAAGCCCATCGCGACACACAACAATGTAATGCAAATTTGGGTGACTAAGATCCAACCACGGCGTTGTCCGATTTTAAGAAGTTGGACGCGATCTAGCAATGGCGACCACAAAAAATTAATTGAATAGGCGACAAAAATGACGCCAAACAATCCAATCGCACCGCGGGATAGACCTTCTTCTTTAAGCCAAGCTGTCATGGCCGAACCAATCAACACCCACGGAAAACCACTAGCCATGCCTAAGCAAAAAATAGCCATTAAACGTTTATCTTTATAGGTACGAAGGGCGCTGCGGAGACTAGAGATGTGCGTCATAAATCATTCTAAGGAAAACAAGATTGCGTTATCATACCACCAAGCTGAACCAATACGCTATTTCTCGGTATCGCTTGGTATCGGTATGCTAATGTGGACGGACTCCAACACAATCAAATGGACAACTTTTTACTTCATCAGATAAATAATTCAAGCATGTGAGTAATTCATCGCGTAAGCACACATTATCGTGTAACTCTAATTCGGACCAAAAGTGGATTTGATACATTATGTGCCAAAAGACACGTTCTTTGTGCGAGTAGGGGAGTAAGGGAGATGCGTTAACTAAACTCCACTCTTCCAATGTATCCCAAAAATAATATTGCAGTTCTTGATGAGGCAATTCACCTAGCCAGAATGCGTTCATGTAAAAACATAATTGTTGAGACTTTTGATTAACAAATTGCTCAATTTGACGGTATGGGTGCATAAAGTCACTTATGTTTAGCGAGATATTTTAAACAGTATAGTCAGCTTTTGCATTTTTGCTTAACAGAGATACTCAAATAGTATAATAGTATAATATTCACATCCAACCGATGCGTTTAAACCAGCCCGTCATCTCTTTATAAATAAGGTAGCGTTGTTTACCGTTGATGTGCATGCCGAGTAACTGGCGTTGGGTTTTGTGACGCACCCCTTGTGCTTGCATTGTTTGTTGCCTAGCTTGTAATGTGGCATTCGCCCACCGATTTGCTCGAGTTTGTGACAAATCCAACAACGCATTGGGAAAGCGTTCAATTAACCCTGGTAGTTTTTGATTTTCATCATGCTGTGCAAAAAATACATCTTGGATCACTAATGCATTAGGTAAGGGTAAGCGTTGCGCATCATATAATGCAAGTAATGTTGCAGCGATTGGTCCAGTAGCATAGACCACACTGTATGGACTGGTATTTTCAATCGCATTAATAACACTATTGAGCGCTTCAGCCCAGTATTCACTTGCGTCGGTTAATGATTTGGGTAATTGCTCCCCAATAGGCAATGTGGCAATCATAGTATCGTATCCAGCTGCTACGAATACGGTTGAGATCTCTTGATACATCTGCATCTGCGCACTGTTTCCAAACCCAGCGGTAATAAATAAAATATGGGCTTTAGTTTTTGGAGTAATCGCTTGGTAGTGCAGGGTATTGAGCACATATTCCCCGACAGTGACGGGTAAGTTAAAATCAGTAATTTGTCGTTGTACATCTTGAGCAAAACGTTGGCTTTGCAGACCAAAGAAACTAATTGTTGTGGGTTTGTTTACTTCTTCTTTAGGTAGTGTTGCTGCTGATTCAAGCTCTGGGGTAGCCGTTGGTGGAGCTTGGGTATCTGTGCCCGTAGACGTTTGCGCATTTACTTTATCAGCGCATAACAGACACACTAACACCAAAACTAGCACAAACGCCCATAGCCACATTGACGGCAGAAATGAAGATTGTCGAAGTGAAGTATTTATCAGCACACACAAACCTGTTAATAAATGGGCATTAACAGGTTATCGGCAGATTTTATTCAGGGTTGAACCAATTGAGTTGTTTGCGCAAGTTAACCACAGTACCAACAATAATTAACGCTGGTGGCTTGATATCGGCTGCTTCTACTTTAGCAACGATATCGCTTAATGTACCAACGACCACACGTTGGTGTGGCATGGTCGCTGAAGCGACAACCGCAATCGGCATATCAGGCGACATGCCGTGTGTAATCAGTTCTTGGCTTATAACCGATAAGCCGGTCATACCCATGTAAAATACAGCTGTTTGCCGAGGTTGTGCTAGTGCTGTCCAATTAAGGTTAATGGTATTATCACGCAAGTGCCCAGTCGCAAATACCACTGATTGAGCATGGTCACGGTGAGTCAGAGGGATACCCGCATAGGAAGCTGCACCACTGGCAGCGGTAACAGCTGGAACGACTTGGAAATTAATACCCTGTTCGACTAAAGTTTCAAGCTCCTCGCCGCCCCGCCCAAAGATAAATGGATCTCCACCTTTTAGACGCACAACACGATAGCCTTCAAGGGCTTTGTCGACCAACAGTTGATTGATCTCGTCTTGTGGAATGGTATGTTTGGATTTAGCTTTACCAACGTAGATCTTTTGAGCATCACGACGTACCAGTTCAACAATTTCTGGCGAGACTAAACGGTCGTAAACGACAATATCGGCTTTTTGCATTAAGCGCAAAGCGCGAAAGGTTAACAAGTCAGGATCACCAGGACCTGCCCCGACTAAATATACTTCACCTTGTGAATGGTCTTCGTTAGCAAAGTTATCGAGTGCTTGAATTAAATCGGCATCGGCTTTTGCTTCATCACCTTGCAGTACGCTTTCAGCAATGTCACCATCAAGCACAGATTCCCAAAAATAACGGCGCTGGGTCACTGTCGCTAAACGCGATTTAACTGCTCTGCGGAATTTTTCAGAAAAACGTCCTAGACGTTCAACTTTATTGGGGATAACACTTTCTAGTTTTTGGCGTAAATAACGCAGCAAAACAGGTGCGACACCACCACTGGTGATAGCAATAATGATCGGTGAACGATCAACAATAGAAGGGGTAATGAACTTACATAATGAGGTGTTATCAACTACATTGACTAAGATATTGTGCGCGCAGGCATGATCATGGATGTGTTGATTGATATGCGGATCATCCGTTGCCACAAAAATCATGTTGTGGCTGAATATATCCGCATCTTCAAATTTACGTTCGTGCAGCGTTAGTGAGTGCTCGGCAACTAATAACTTAACTGTATCACTCACCCAAGGAGACACTATGGTCACCTTGGCTGGTGTTTTTAGGATTAACTCAAGTTTGCGTGCACCGACTTCGCCGGCACCGACGATTAAGACAGATAAATGCTCAGCATCGATAAATACTGGAAAGTACTGCATGATCGTCTATTCCTTACTTAGTCTTCAGACTTTTTAGGGCCTTTGCGGTGTTCTTTTTTAGCAAAATTAGGCTTTGGACGAGTATTTCCGCCTTCTTTACCAGAACGTGCAGGTGGCTTATCAGACCATTCGCGGATAGCTAGACGTTGACCAGCAACACGCGTACCACTTAATTGGTCTTTGGTTTCTGTCGGCATGCCAGCAGGTAAATCAACCGTAGAATATGTATCATAAATTTCGATAGCGCCAATGTTCTTTGAGCTAATGTTCGCTTCATTGGCAATCGCACCAACGATGTTACCAGGCTTAACATGATGCACGTGACCGACGTCAATGCGGAAACGCTTCATACCTGCATCTGGGGTAGTACGCTCACGAGGGCGACGTTCGCCACGTTCACCACCACGGCCACCGCGTTCACCACCACGACCACGCTCATTTCGACCACCGCGTTCACGACCACCAAAGCTATCACTGCGCTCGCGACGCTCACGGCGTTCAGGCATTGCGTTAAGATCTGGGCGGTCACCTTCTTTTAATAATAACGGCTCATCACCTTGAGCTATTTTAGCTAAGGCAGCCATTAATACTTCAGAATCCACTTCTGCTTCGGCTTTAATCGCTTCAATGATAGGGATCAAAGATTGAATAGAGTCATCTTTAGTTGCTTCGATTACCGATGTTTTAAATCGACCTAGACGAGACTCGTTGATATCCGAGATACTAGGGATCGTCATTTGCTCAATCTTTTGATTAGTCGCTTTTTCGATTTGGAACAATAAACGCTTTTCACGATGAGAGATAAATAATATCGCATCACCTGAACGTCCAGCACGGCCAGTACGACCGATACGGTGAACATATGATTCAGTATCATACGGAATGTCGAAGTTAATAACGTGTGATACACGCTCAACATCCAAACCACGAGCTACAACATCAGTCGCGATCAAAATGTCAATATTGCATGATTTTAAACGTTCAACGGTGCGTTCACGAGATTTTTGTGGAATGTCACCATTTAATGGCTCAACATCATAACCACGTGCAGATAATTTATCAGCCAGTTCAAGTGTTGCTGTTTTAGTACGTACAAACACAATCACACCATCAAATTTTTCTACTTCTAAAATACGCGTTAGCGCTTCTAGTTTATGATGACCGGCAACTTGACAATAACGCTGACGAATAGTCGGAGCCGTTGACACCTTGGATTCAATTTTAACGTGCTTCGGTTCATTCAAATAACGTTGTGAGATTTTCTTGATCTGAGTCGGCATGGTTGCTGAGAATAACGCAGTTTGACGCTCTTTTGGCGCATGCGATAAAATCAGTTCAACATCATCGATAAAACCCATACGTAACATTTCGTCGGCTTCATCAAGTACTAAGAATTTTAATTGGTCGAGTTTCAACGTTTTACGTTGGATATGATCGATTACACGCCCAGGTGTACCGACGATAACTTGAACGCCACGTTTTAGCTGGCGAATTTGGTTATCATACGATTGACCACCATAGATTGGTAATACGCGAATTTTTTTAGAGAAGCTTGCATACACTTGAAACGCTTCAGCAACCTGAATCGCTAATTCACGAGTCGGTGCTAGTACTAGTAATTGTGGGTAATTAGCTTCTACATCAATGTTTGCTAGCATAGGCAATGCAAATGCTGCGGTCTTTCCTGTACCGGTTTGTGCTTGGCCTAATAAATCGTGCCCGTCTAGAAGCAATGGAATACTCTCAGCTTGTATCGGAGAGGGTGTTTCGTAACCTACTTTTTCTAGTGCTTGTAAAATGTCAGAGGGTAGATTTAGGTCTTTAAATGTCAAATTGACAGTATCGGTCATGGAGGATCCTGATGTAGAACATCACTAGGTTAAGTCGAAAATGAACGTATAAAGTGATGATTGATATTATTCAAGCATAATTATAAGCGTAAAACCGCCGATATACCATTTAAGTTTGCAAGATTTCTTGCTGAAGTCGACTTTATGGTTTTAACTTAAATAGTAAATTACCAAAATTATACACACATTGCTCAAAAGGATTTTGTCATGCCACTGCATATTGGTACTCGTTTATCACGCATTATTCGCGCCTCATTAATTGTCACAGCCTGCGTTACGCTCATTGCTTGTGGTGGTAAATCCATGGAAGAACACATCGCTCAAGCCCAGCAACATATTGCTTCTGGTGATAATAACACGGCGATTATTGAGCTCAAATCTGCGATCCAATCTGACCCTAAAAACGCACAAGCACGATTTTTGTTAGGTAAAGTTTATATGCAATCGAACGAGTTTGCATCAGCAGAAAAAGAGCTAACGAGAGCTAGAGATTTAGGATATTCGGCAGCAGAAGTGATCCCTTTGTTATCCCAAGCGTGCCAGCGGAACCAAACTGTAGTTGGTCTGAGCACCTTAGACACCTCTGCAGTATCAAATAATGCAACTGCAAAAGCCCAAGTGAGTTTTTATAAATTACAATCGTTTGTTGAGCTGGATAAAAAGCCTGAAGCTTACAAACTGATCGAAGAAATCAAGTCGCTTGATACTGATTCAATTTATAAAGATCTCTCACTTGTATACACCACAATATTAGATAATGATGCGGTCGGCGCTGAATTACAATTGAAGAATATTCGTAAAGAAGCACCTACAAACCGAGACTTACTCGATATGTTAGCGCGTTTATATATTGTACAAAATAAGCGAGTAGAAGCGGTCGAAGTATTAGGCGAATATATCAAACAATCTCCCGAAGATTTGGAAACATTATTTAGTTATACCGGCTTATTAATTGAAGTTGGTGAAATGGAAGAAGCCCAAATCCATGCACAAAAATTGCTCGAAATTTCACCAAATAATCCATTATTGAATCAAATGCAGGCAGTTATTCTAGCTTCACAAGATGATCATACAGGTGCGTTTGCCGCAGCAGAAAAATCGATTAGCTTAGGTAATCCTAATCCAGTTGCTAGGTTAACTGCTGGGTATTCTGCTTTTCAAGTAAATGATTTTATCAATGCCAATAAACATTTATCGCTAATCGCAGCAAATTTACCCAATGATCATCCTGGTTTAAAAATGCTCGCCGCTAGTCAATTACAACTGGGTTTATCTTTACAAGCAAGTCAGGTGTTAGCTCGCGTAGATAAGGACTCATCTAATAACCCACAACTTTATTCCAAATTGGGCTATGAACTTATTCAAGATGGATACATTGAAGAAGCTAAAGCGTTAATTGCCAAAACAGAAAGCATGAGTAATACCAATCAAGACCTCACTCGAATTGGTATTTTGAAACTATCAGTGAATGATTTGGATGGTATCTTGGACCTTGAAAAAGCCGCTAAAGGGGCACCTGAGGATGTATCAACACAAGTAATTTTGGCGACAGCTTACCTCGCTAACCGCGATTATGCCAAAGCGTTAACACTATCTGAGACATGGCAACAACTAATGCCAGATGAGCCCAAGGCTTATGTATTAGAAGCTGAAGCTGCTGTTGCTACAAGTGATTATGCCCGCGCTCAAGTTGCATTAGAAAAAGCGTTACAATTGGCACCTAATGATCCAATCCCGAATATGTCATTGGTGCGAATTTTAGCACGCCAAAAGGACTATCCAGCCGCATTGGAGCGGACTAAAAAAGTATTAGCATTAAAACCTGCATTTGAACCAGCACTGATGATGTATTACGTCTTGAAAAAGGAAATGGACCCGCAACAAAAAGAAGTGAACGATATTATCACTTACCTAGATAAAGGCATTGCTGCAGAGTCAACGCCTGCTATGTATATCCTCAAAGCTATTATCTTGAACTCCGAAGGGCAGTACGCACAAGCGTTGGATGTTTTATCACAACCGAATGCCATTGATTTGAATTCCAATGGTTATTGGCAAACCAAAGGTCAGGCACTGGTTGCAAGTGACAAGGTAAACAGTGCACAAGATCATTATACTCAATGGCTTGAAGCATTTCCGAATAGTTATGATGCGGTCATTGGCCGATTAGTTGTACATGATGTAAAAAATGAGTTTGTAGAAGGGCTGGCATTGATTAAATCTAAACCAATGTTGCGTGAACAACTGCCGATTAAAATTATGCAATTGCAATTTTTAGCACAGACCAATGATACCCGTGCGGCTCGCAACTTATACAATACATTCAAAGATGACATCAAGGCTTTACCAGATGTTGAGGCGATAAACGCTATGTTATTAATTCAAGAAAGCAATCCTAAAGCAGCGATTAAGCCAGCGCAAATTGCGTATGATACCCGTACTAATCGTCGTAATTTAATGACTCTGCTCAAAGCGCTAGATGGAGCTAATCGCCCTGCCGAGGCATTAGTCTTGTTGAATAAACACGTTACGGCGAAACCTAATGATGCAATCGCAAACTTGATTTTGGCCGAACGTTCGATGAAATCAACGCCGCAAAAATCTATCACTATTTACACTAAAATTGTCAGTCAGCAGCCTAATAATTTTGTGGCGTTAAATAACTTAGCGTATTTGTTATATGAACAAGATGAATTTGCCAAGGCTGAAGGGTATGCCAAGCAAGCGATGGCGAGCCAACCAGATAACGCCGCGGTAGTGGATACGCTCGCACAAATTTATAACGCCCAAGAGCAATATGATGAAGCTTTATCGTTATACAATCGAGTAGTCAGTGATACAATGCCTAACGAAGCGATTTTCTTAAACTACGTCGAGACATTAATTTTGGCAGATAATCGTTTGTTAGCCAAACGTAAGCTTGAGTCAAGGCAGTGGCAAGAGCGAAATTCACAACAACGGATTGCAGTTATCAAATCGAAGTATAATATTTAAATGATTACCTTTGTTACCGCTGATTTTAATCAGTCTGAGCATGCGCAAGCACTAACGTTTTTAATGGACGCGTATGCTCAAGATCCAATGGGGGGCAATGCCCCTATTGAGCCGACTATTCTAGCTCAGCTACCTGCGATACTTGCCTCACGAACTGATGCGTTTACGGTGTTAGCTTACGATGAGAAGACGCCAATCGGCTTAGCTAATTGCTTTGTGGGATTTTCGACTTTTGCGGCTAAAGAGTTAGTCAATGTTCATGACTTGGTGGTGGTGGGAACCCATCGCTATCAAGGCATCGGTAAAGCGTTGTTAGCTGAAGTAGAAAAGCGTGCACTATCACGTAATGCATGTAAAATAACCTTAGAGGTACTTCAAAACAACGCTCCTGCGCGAAAAGCGTATCAGGATGTGGGGTTTGTCCCTTATGAGCTGTCTCCTGGCGCAGGTGTTGCAGAATTTTGGCAAAAAAAACTTTAATTAACTTACCGATTTAATAAACTTTATGTACACATCCCTTGTTACTGCGTTGTCGACATTACGTCACAATCGTATTTTTGAGATGGTGGTAATTACTGTCATCATTATCTCTGCCTTAGAAATTGGCGCAAAAACTTTTCCGCTTTCAGATACCGCGTTGTTGATCACCAAGATCATGGACAGAGCCATCACAATCTTTTTCTTATTTGAAATTATAGTGCGGTTTATCGCAGAGCCTAAGAAAAAAGACTTCTTCAAATCAGGATGGAATATCTTTGATACCTTAGTTGTGGTGATCAGTTTAGTACCGGTTAATGAGTCTGAAATGGCCTTGTTAGCACGTCTGATCCGGGTCTTTAGAGTACTGCGGATGATCTCAATCATTCCTGAGTTAAGGTTGTTAATCAACTCGTTGCTCAAAGCGATGCCTAAAATGGGTTATGTCGTGTTGCTCATGTTTATCATCTTTTATATTTACGCCGCGATGGGGAGCTATTTGTTTGCCCCAATTAATGAGGTGTTGTGGGGTAATATCGCCATTGCAATGTTAACTTTGTTCCGCGTGATGACGTTTGAGGATTGGACGGATATTATGTATGAAACCCAAGAGGTATACGGGTTTTCATGGATTTATTATATGACGTTTATTTTCTTAACTGCGTTTGCATTTTTGAATATGGTAATAGGGATAGTCATTAATGTCATGGAGCAGGAGCAGCGAGAAATACGCGAAGAAGAAGCCGCAGCGCATCCTGAAATGCAAGATATTTCGAATAAAGAAGTCAATGCTGAATTACATGCTCAGATTGGTGAATTACAAGCAGAGATTGGGGAAATTAAAGCCTTGTTACTAGCGCAACAAGCGCAACCGAGATAAAAAAAGACCTAACCAGCAATGTGTTAGGTCTTTTACAATTTAAAGCTCAGGTTAGTTTGAGGCTTGTAGGCCTTTGTTTAACGTTTCGATATCGGCTACCGTCAACGTACCTGCTGCGCGCTTGAGGCTAATGACCGCAGTGATAAAATCATAACGAGCGTTAGCTAGATTCTTACGCGCGTTGAACAAATTACGCGTTGAATTAAGTACATCAACAATCGTTCTGATCCCTACATCAAACCCTTCTTCTGTTGCACGTAATGCCGATTCAGCAGACACTACCGCTTGTTCAAATGCTTTAATGGTGGACATGTTCGCCGAGATATCATTAAACGAATTACGTACGTTACGCACTGTGCCGCGATAGGTTTGTTCAAGTGTTTCACTTTCTGCAACAAAGCGTGAGCGTGATTGTTCTGTGCGTGATGTGGTTGCTCCACCACTATAAATCGGCACGCTTAAGGTAATGCCAATACTGCTTGAATCAGTATCGCCATCCACTCCGGCAGTTTCAAAATCAGAACGACTCAATGAACCTGATAATCCTAATGTTGGCAAATGACCGGCGTTACTACCATCAATATCAGCCTTGGCAATATCAACAGCAAAACGTTGCGCTTGTAGGTCTAGGTTGTTCATTTGTGCTAAATCTAACCACGCTTCGACCGTTTCAGGAGCAGGTGCTTGCGCAGCAAACGTCGTCGTATTTAGCGTATTGACTTCATCGTAATATAAGCCAGTAATTTCACGCAATTGTTCTTTGCGCAGCTCTAACGTATTACGAGCAACGATTTCTTGGGCAATTGTGGTATCAAAATTAGCTTGTGCTTCATGGACATCCGTAATTGCGATTAAACCGACTTCAAAACGTTGTTTGGTTTGTTCTAATTGGCGTTCGATAGCGCGTTTTTCGGCTTGGACAAATTCAACATTGTCTTTAGCGCGTAAAATATTTAGATAAGCATCAACCACACGAACGATTAGATCTTGTAATGTTGCTGAATACGACGCTTCAGCTTGTTGCGCTACTTTTTCAGCGCGATCCATACCAATCCATTGCGCGTGGTCATATAACGACATAGATAAACCGACACGATAGTTTAATGTGTCAGTGTCGACATTATCAGAATCAGACATTGTGTAGCCAATTGAGCCTGAAACTTGCGGTAATAAAGGAGCTCGTGCTAACGTCACACCCTCAAGTGATACATCTCGCAATGCCTTTGCACGGTTTACTACAGGGTCTTTATCTAACGCTTGTTGATAAATCGCCGATAAATCTTGAGCATGTAGGGAACCGGTAAATCCTATACTTATGATGACACTTAACAGTGTTTTTTTCATATTGCTGCCTTAAAATAGTTAAATTGGTACTAATATTGTAACTCATAATGGTACGAGTAATGTTCTAGCATAACTAGAGTGTAAGAAATTCAAGCGGATACATAAATATTTATCACGTTACCAAATAGGGTTATGTGTAACAGAATGTAATCGCATACTCATTAATTAGGGAAATTATGTCAATTAGACCTCAGTTTAGCAACCAAGATGTTGAAGTACTAACCACCAACAAATTATACGACGGTTTCTTCAAAATGGTGCAATATAAAGTCAAACACAAGTTATTTGCGGGTGGTTGGTCTGATGTAGTGACGCGAGAAATGTTTGAAAGAGGGCATGCTGTCGCATTATTGCCTTATGATCCAAATACTCAAGAGTTTGTATTAATTGAGCAGTTTCGATTAGGGGCAATGGCAACATCCGATTCACCTTGGTTGATGGAGGTGATTGCCGGCATGATTGACGAAGGGTACAGTGCTGAAGATATTTGTCATAAAGAAGCGCATGAAGAAGCGGGCATTCATTTATCCAACCTAACCAAAGCTTGTAGTTATCTATCTAGCCCCGGAGGAACAACGGAGCGTTTGCATATTTTTATTGCTAAGACTGATGCTACGTTAGCTCATGGGGTGCACGGAGTGGATGATGAGTCCGAAGATATTCTGGTGCATCGAGTGCCCGAGCAAACCGCACTAGAATGGCTTGATTCTGGTCGTATAGATAACGCAGCGGCGATTATTGCACTACAATATTTCTTTTTAAATAAACAAAAAATCATAACGGGTTGGCAGTGAGTATTCAGCATAAAAAAAAGTACGTTCCCCATTTACCTAGCTTATTGGCAATAGGGGATCATAACTACGCGCGCTTTATGCGGTTATTGCCCGATTGTGATACTGAAGATTTAACCTATGAGTTTTGTGTCGAAGCGTTGTTAAGCTACTCGATTACTATCGTTGAATGTGCGCGTTACACCACGACAGTAGAAGTCAAACAGATCGCAGAGCAACTGCCTAATTTTCTTAAGCCGTCGATGACGGTGCGCTTATACCATGATGCTAAATCTGCTGAGGTCATCAGTTGCCAGCATGTAGGTAATTTAAAGGCGAGTTACGAATACCCTAACTTACACATGCATCAAAAAAACGAAAAGTTTATGGTGAATGTTTTCTTATCTGAATGGCTACAGTTTTGTGTGGCATATCACAATAAATTAGCGGCGCAAAAACAATGAGTTTCCCACAAGCACACATTTTATACTTGCATGGATTTTTGAGCTCTCCGATGTCAGCTAAAGCTCAAGAGATGCGCCTGTATGTGGCACAGAATTTTCCGCATATTCAGCTACATATGCCTTTACTATCAGGTATTCCCAGCAAAGCTGTAGCGCAAGCAATAACCCGATTTAGTGCTTTGCAAAATACTTACGGTGAGCAATTATTAGGTGTTGTAGGCAGTTCAATGGGAGGCTTTTTAGCCACGCATTTGGTCGAAAAAGTCAGTGCACCTGAGTACTCTCCAAAAGCGGTATTAATTAACCCAGCGGTTGCCCCACATCGACTTTTCCCCAAGTATTTGGGGGAGAATGTGAATCCATATACTCAGGAGCAATTTACGTTAACTTATGCTGATATTGATGCGATTGAACAACGCTATATAGAGCAGATACATACTCCTGAACAGTTTCAAGTGTGGTTACAAACCGGTGATGAAGTGCTCGATTACCGACTTGCTGAGGTGTTGTATCAACACAGTGATTTACGCATTCGAGACGGTGGTGACCATGCCTATCAAGATTTTAGCCGCGAGTTACCGGAGGTTTGTCAATTTTTAGGGTGTGAAAGGTTTGCTCAATAGTTAGGTACTTGGTAATATCGCGAGATAATAACTTAGTTACCCGCACGTACAATCGTGTTATGTGTAACAACCACCAAGGCGTAGTATTACATGTCAGAGCAATATAATTCAGATGCCATTGAAGTCCTAAACGGCCTAGATCCGGTGAAACGTCGCCCCGGCATGTACACCGACACCACCCGCCCTAACCATCTCAGCCAAGAAGTTATTGATAACTCAGTGGATGAAGCGTTAGCAGGACACGCCTCTACAATTAAAGTGATATTGCATGATGATCAATCATTAGAAGTCATTGATGATGGTCGCGGTATGCCTGTCGATATCCACCCAGAAGAGAAAATTTCTGGCGTAGAATTGATTATGACCAAGCTGCATGCCGGTGGAAAGTTTTCAAACAAAAACTATGAATTTTCAGGTGGTTTGCACGGGGTAGGTATCTCTGTCGTTAATGCCCTTTCAACTCGAGTCGAAGTGACTATTCGCCGAAATGGTGAAGTACATCAAATCGTCTTCGCAAATGGTGACAAAATATCTGAACTCGCCGTCATCGATACTTGTGGAAAAAGAAACACAGGTACGAGTGTGCATTTTTGGCCTGATGTGAGTTATTTTGATTCGGGTAATTTTTCGGTCCGTCAAATCTTGCATGTATTACGTGCTAAAGCAGTATTGTGTCCAGGTTTACGCATTCGTTTTGACAACAAAATAAGTAAAGAAACGACCGAATGGTACTACGAAGACGGACTGCGCGATTATTTATATGACTCAGTCAAAGAGTTTGAAACATTGCCGAGTGATGAGCCTTTTGTTGGGACGTTTTCTGGTAATCTCGAAGCAGCTGACTGGGCAGTGATGTGGTTACCTGAAGGTGGGGACATGATCACCGAGTCTTATGTCAACCTGATCCCTACCGCTCAAGGGGGAACGCATGTTAACGGCTTGAGACAGGGCTTGTTAGAATCAATGCGCGAGTTTTGTGAATTTAGAAACTTATTACCTCGAGGCGTAAAGCTAACGCCTGATGATATTTGGGACCGATGCAGTTACGTATTGTCGACAAAAATGCAGGATCCACAATTTGCCGGACAAACCAAAGAGCGATTATCATCACGTCAAGCTGCTGCGTTTGTATCGGGTATCGTCAAAGACTCGTTCAGTTTGTGGTTGAACCAGCATACTGATATCGCTGAGTTATTGGCAGATATGTGTATTAACAATGCCCAAAAACGCTTACGTCAAACCAAAAAAGTTGCTCGCAAAAAAGTCACTCAAGGCCCGGCATTACCCGGTAAATTAACGGATTGTTCATCACAGGATAATAGCCGTTCAGAGTTATTTTTGGTGGAAGGGGATTCTGCTGGCGGCTCAGCCAAACAAGCGCGCGATCGCGAAATACAAGCCATCATGCCGCTGCGCGGCAAGATCCTAAATTCATGGGAAGTCGATTCATCACAAGTTCTCGCTTCGCAAGAGATCCACGATATTTCAGTGGCACTGGGGATCGACCCCGACAGCGAAGATTTATCCGGTTTGCGCTATGGTAAAATCTGTATCTTAGCGGATGCGGATTCGGATGGACTGCATATTGCGACTTTGTTATGTGCATTGTTTGTCAGACACTTTAGAACGTTGGTAAACGCAGGCCATGTATATGTGGCGATGCCGCCATTGTTTCGTATTGATATTGGCAAAGAAGTCTATTATGCATTGGATGAAAGTGAGAAACAGGGCATTTTAGACCGTATTGAAGCTGAGAAAAAACGCGGTAAGGTCAACGTTCAGCGCTTTAAAGGTTTGGGTGAGATGAATCCATTACAACTGCGTGAAACCACCATGGACCCCAATACACGACGTCTAGTTCAGCTGACCATTGATGACTCGGATGAAATGCTAGAGATCATGGATATGCTACTTGCTAAAAAACGTTCTGGTGATCGCAAGGTGTGGTTAGAAGGTAAAGGGAACATGGCGCAGGTTGATTAACCTGCTCACTCATAAAACAAACAGGAAGTGTTTACATGGCACTCAAGCCCACCATTTATAAATTTTCTATCGCCATATCTGATTTAAATCAGCATCATTACGACACCTTAAATTTGACCGTAGCCCAACACCCCTCAGAAACTGCAGAGCGAATGATGGCGCGGTTGATGGCGTTTTGTTTACATGCAGCTGAGGACTCCGAGCAATTGCTGGCCTTTACCAAAGGGTTGAGCTCTCCAGACGAACCCGATATCTGGTTACGCGGGCTCAATGATGTTTTAGAGCTGTCCATAGATATGGGTGAGCCAAGTGCTGAGCGTGCCAAAAAAGCCAGCCGTCTGGCTCAGCGTGCTTATATCTATACATTCAATTCTAAATCGGATGTCTGGTGGCGCCAAAGCGAAGCGGAGTTAACTCAGTTACCTATTAATGTCATTCAATTTGACTGGTCGCAGATCCAAGCTTTAAGTACGGCTTTAAGCCGTACTTTGTCTCTTTCGTTAACCATCACCGAACAATCTATTTATGTTGCATTTCCTGACTCTCAATGTGAAGTGCATTGGAGTGTGCTGCAATCGGTATAAACAAGACTTTTTAAAACCCTGAAAATATGAACTATGCTATTAGTTAGTATTATCTATAACAAGATAACTTATAACAATAAAGCGAGTTTAGTTTGGAAAAGACAGGGTTAAATTGGGTCGAAGGGATTGGTGCTTCGGCCGGCAGGCTGGAGGCGATTGACAGTTTTTTACCCATTGCCCAATATAAATGGGGCACATTTTCGCTTAGGCTTGAACGTAGGATGCAAGTCAAACGTGTCACCTCACTCAAAGCGTATCATGAAATTTTGCGCAATGATGAGAGCGAAATTAAAGCAATGCGCAATGAGCAGTTGATCCCCGTCCTTGAATTGGTCGCTAAAGCCGATGAGCAAGAAGGCATTCGAGTATAGGTTGCTGGAGTTGCAACAGGCGAGGAAGCATATTCGATTGCGATGCTATTGAAATAGGAGATATTTAAGCAAAAGCGTATGCTCAAGTTAAAAGTGTTTGCCACTGACTTAAACCCAAAGATTTTAGATATAGCCAGTGTAGGGAGCTATCCAGACACAATCAGCAAAAAAATTCCACAAGCATTGGTGGCCCTATATCTTACCGGCATGCCTGAGAGGTTGGTGTAGCGAGTTCATCTTATTAGTGTGGGGCTTTAAAAAGCCCACACCGTGATAGAGTATCCAGCTATGTCCAAGGTGACGGCTCCATTAGTATCAGTGATTAACTCACTTGGTGTATTGTGGTTATGATTAAAAATTAAATTGAGATTGTCATTAGCATGCGACTGTCCAAGTTGCACAGTATCTGTAGTAGTTTGTCCACTCAAATTAATCGCTACCAATACACTGTTGTCTGCGCTCTGCGACTGCCAAATTAACACTGAATCATTAGCTTGGCTTAATGTTGTTTTAGTTCCTGTTGCTATTTCTGGATAGGCTTGACGTAAGGCATATAAGGTTTGATAAAAAGTATATAGACTATTACTGTCATTGAGCTGTGCTGCAACGTTGACTGTTGTGGCATTAGCCGACAATACTCTAAATGTGCTATTTCCGGAGGTGAACCCTGCGGTTTGGGAATCATTTGTCCAGCTCATAGGGGTCCGTAACGAGGCATCATCTTGCATATTAGTGGCAGCTGCCATACCAATTTCCTCACCATAATAGGTAAAGGGATTAGCTGATAATAAGATATACGACGCAGCGGCAAGGCGATATTGTGTTAGATTATTATTTAATTGATTAGCAATCCGATCGCCGGCAAAAAAATCATGATTGGCTAAAATTAGTGGCATATTCGCTAGGTTATTATCGTTGATGATGCTGATTAGACTTGATTGCACACGTTGCGCTTTTACCGAGTTTATAATTTGATGACCGGCACTAAAGTGAAAGGCTTTTCCGCATGAATTATCTTGTGCAAATTGGGGATAACTACTCGGCGCTTCACATACCATGTATGCATGTGGGTATTGCGTAATAATATCTCGCATAGCCCGCATTACAGTGTGGTTTTGGGCTTGGTCTTCAAGTGCGCCGGGACCGTTTTCCACGAGTACCCCAACGGCATCAAAGCGAAAACCATCTACACCTTTGTTGAGCCAGTAGGCTAAATTAGATTGATGAAAAGCAATCACTTCAGGGTTGAGTAAATTAAAATCAGGCATGCGAGAGGTAAACGCTCCATAGAAATTGCCAGATACACCAGTTCGCCATGGGCTTCTGCCCCATAGAGACCAATTAGTGGGCGCGACATCTCGCCAGATAAACCAGTCACGCTTAGGATGATTGGGGCTGGATGCAGAATCGATAAATACTGGATTTTGATAACTCGCATGATTGATCAAATAATCGATGACAATTGCTATGCCTCGTTGATGAGCTTGCTCGAGTAGGCGTTCAAAATCAGCATTAGTACCGTAATCTGATTCAATTTTTCGATAATCTTGGGTTTCATAGCCATGATCATTATCAGAGCTTTCCATAATCGGCATCAACCATAAACCCGTAATGCCTAATGTTTCAAGGTAGTCTAATTGTTCAATTAAGCCATTGATATCACCAATACCATCCCCGTCCGAGTCTTTGTAGCCACGCACATAAATTTCCATAAAATTTGCATTTTTCTGCCAGTTTTGTGGCAATGATGAATTCGGGACGATAACGTCTACAGGGCTCAAATCAATGCTATTAGACGCATTGCCAATTGAGGCTTCAAGCTCATTAAGTGCGGCTCTGGCCGTTGCTTCATCAGCAAAAGGTTCGGCATTGATGCCTGTAATGTTCACGGCAGTATCTTGCACGACCCATATTTGTGTACCAAAAACATCGGGAATAACACGTAAATCATAGGCAGGACTTTTAATATCACCAAAATGCACAATGAAGTTAAAATACTCACTGCCATCAATTATGGGTACTTCAAAGACCGCATAATCGGCTTCAATGCGCGTAAGAGGCCGAGGATTTTGCCACGTCGTTTGGTCTTCGGCGGCAATCGCATTGCCCCATAAATGTAAGCCCCAAATATCGTACTGCTGTGCGGTATGCAAAAAATGGATTTTCATCATAGTTTGCGCAGTCGGTGGAGTCGCCTCTGGTGGCATTGTTTCAGGTGGAGTGGTAACAGGTGGTGTTTTGGCAGGGATACTCGACACAGGGATATTCAGCGAACCGGTATTACTGAGCTCTCCATCGGATACTTGTAAAGCGGCAACATAGGTTCCATTTTCGGGAACGGTGAAGGTATATTGTGTTGTGGTTACACAGTTTGAGATCGCATCATCAATGGTAACTGCGCCAGTAATCTCGATTGTACAACTCAGATTAGTTTGTTGGTTATCACTGACACGCCAAGATACACTTACTTGACCGTTACTGTTAATACTACGAACAGATAAGTTATCAATATTCGGAGCCGTATTGACCGGCTGAGTTGGCTGACTGGGTTGTGAGGGAGTATTAGTACCACCAGAACCGCCACCGCAGCCAATGAGTGCTAGTAGCAATAATAAACAGCAACTAAATTGATGTATACGCATTGTAAAATTTTTCTCTTTATTTTTTACACATAATAATGTCTTATTAAGTAAAAGCAAACATCACTTTTTGAATGGTGCTTATCATCCTGGTTTGTTCTATTGGTTTGGTTATGACATCGTTCATGCCGATAGCTAAAAATGCCTTATGTCTTGCGGCAAAAGCTTCTGCAGTTAATCCTATGATCGGGATACTTGCGAGGCGTTTATCTGGCAATGCTCTTATTTGTTTTGTCGCTTCTTCACCATCCATAATGGGCATATGAATATCCATGAGTACCAAGTCAAATTGATGCGCTTGAACCGCTGCGACGGCATCTTGTCCATTAATCACAGATATTACGCGATAGCCATTTTGTTCCAACATATGTTGTGCCACCATGGTATTGATTTCATTATCTTCTACTAACAATATGGTTAGGGGTTTTATTGACGCTTTATCAATAGGTTGTGGTAAAACTTGTGTAGATATAGGATTTTCACTGATGCCAATGTCGACAGGTACAATTACGGTAAACGTAGAGCCTTCGTTAATTTTACTGGTGACGCTTACGGAGCCATCTAATAGTGTTAAGATTTTTTTGACGATGGTTAGACCTAAGCCTGTGCCACCATAATTGCGCGTGGTAGAACTGTCAGATTGGGTGAAAGATTCAAACACTGCATCTAATCTTGATTCTTCTATTCCTATTCCAGTGTCTTGCACGGAGATACAAAATTGATGAGGTTCGTTTTTGAGAGAGTCATTCGTGTCTAAGGCATCAATTGTTTCGCCATTTTTGACTACTGGAGGTGCGAGTTTCATTGAAATATGGATAGAGCCTTGCACGGTAAACTTAACCGCATTACTTACCAAATTAAATAATATTTGGCGTAACCGAACAGGATCCGAATAGATATAGGTCTGTTCATCAATGTCACAATTGCAATATAATTGGGTGCCATTTTCAAGAGCTAACTTCGCAAAAATCACCTCTAAAGTTTGCATTAACTCGATTGGATAGACGGGAGCATGCTCAATGGCTAGTTTTCCGGATTCAATCTTCGATAAATCCAGTACGTCATTGATGACTGATGATAATGTTTGGCTGGATTTGAGTAAGGCATCAACATACTCATGTTGTGCAGAAGTTAACGTCGTATTATTTAGCAGTTGTGCCGATCCAATGAGTCCATTGAGAGGGGTTCTTATTTCATGGCTAATCGTGGCCAAAAAATCATTTTTAGCGCGATTGGCAGCTTCTATTTTTTTGATGCTATCTTCTATTTCTAAAGACATAAAAGTTAATTCATCAGCCAAATCGGATAATTCATCTTGGCTAGCAAATGCAATAGGGATATGTTTTTTGGTTTGTGAAATGACTTGAGTGGCTTCTTTGAGCTTTTTAACACGTCCAATAATGACTCGGTTACTGATCCACCACAATACTAATGAGCCAAAAAGAGATGTAAAAATAGTAGCAAAAACGGTAATTATTCGCAGTTGATTAATTGGCTGAGCGATAATATCCACCGATTCAGTAACGAATATTTTCCATTCCCAATATGCAAAATAAAAACCTGAAAATAATCGTTGTTGGTTATTGTTGGCGTAAGTGCCTGAAAAACATATTTTATCTTTAGGCCAATAGATATTGGTTAAAGAGGATGCGATTGTTGAGGGGGTGGAGGTATAAACTAATTTTCCTGATGGTTGGTGAACGATATGAAATGATTTACCGGTTTCTTGCTGCAACTTGGTGAGCTCTGTAAACACTTCATTTTGATACGCCGTTTTGAAGGATT
>Ga0233403_10000045_pt1 | contig 49122 bp, 33 predicted proteins | sample Na_oxic_1_MG_FD_179866 | JGI IMG/M metagenome (GOLD analysis project Ga0233403, IMG submission 179866) | Seawater microbial communities from Saanich Inlet, British Columbia, Canada - Na_oxic_1_MG | ecosystem: Environmental > Aquatic > Marine > Inlet | place: Canada: British Columbia | collected...
TAGTTTATATTTTTATAAATGTCAAATTTTGGGGGTGAGGTGATTTTTTCTGTCTCAAGCTCAATCTATAAAATATACACATATAATATTAACATATCAATATTTATCTATATTTTTATAGACTATATTTTTAACATGTTAACTACTTAATTCGGATAAATAAAAACTTTAGGAACCGCAAAAAATACCATGCTACAAGATATCCGTGACCGTGCCAAAGGTTGGCTTGCTTGGGTAATTGTTATCATCATCTGCATTCCTTTTGCGTTTTGGGGAATCAACGAATATTTCAGCCCCGCTCCAAAAAGAGTGATTGCCGAAGTCAACGACATTGAACTATTGGAAATGAACTTCCAACAAGAAATGTCTCAAAGGAAACAAGAATTACGACAGTTACGTGAACAAGAACGACAATTAAGAACCATGCTTGAAGAACAACAATTTCAAAATCAAGAAATTGTGGACTTTTGGTTCTACACAATGCGACAAATACAGCAACGGACAAATGAAACCAAGGAAAGTGTACTTGGGCAAATGATTGCCAAAGAAGTCCTGATACAAACGGCCAACAACGCCGGCATGCGGATAAGTGATGAACTACTGGCAAAACATATTCGCAATCTGCCCGATTTTCAACAAAACGGTCAATTTTCCCAACTACGGTATGAACAAGCCTTACGTTACCGTCCCAATTTAGAAGGCAAAATACGGCGTGAATTGTTAATTGGGCAACTCAGTCAAGGCATCTTAAGCTCAGTCATATTAACGGATTATGACCAACAACAACATACTCGCCTTGAACAACAACAACGCTCCATCAGCTACCTGATTATCCCCAAAAATCGTTTTGATGATTCCGTGACTATCACCGATGCTGACATCGAAGCCCACTACCAGGAACATGTCAAGAAACAATACATGACACCTGAAAAAATCAGCATCGAATATGTCGAACTCTCACAAGACGATTTAATCTCAACCGAAAGTATAGACGAAAAAACGCTAACAGAACGCTACCAAGAACGCAAATATCTGTTTGTCAAACCGGGAGAATGGAAAGCGCGGCATATTTTGATTTCAGCCAGCCCAGAAGAAGCCACAAGAGCTGAATTAGAAACAGCCGAAAAAAAGGCACAAGAATTGCTGACCAAAATTCGTGCCGGCGAGTCTTTTGAAGAGATCGCCAAACAATTTTCAAACGATCCCCCTAGCGCGAAAAAGGGCGGAGAATTAGGCTGGTTTGGACCAGGCAGAATGGTAAAACCTTTTGAAGATGCGGTAAAAGCGATGAAAATCGGCGATGTCAGCGAACCGGTTAAAAGTCAATTTGGCTTCCATATCATCAAATTGGAAGATATCAAGCCGGGAGTGACTCGTCCTTTTTCTGAAGTGCGTGAACAACTGGAAAAACAACTTCAACAAGAGCAAGCCGAAGAACAATTCGCCGATCAAGTAGAAGAACTAGCACGTCTTGCCTTTGAAAATCCCTATAGCTTACAAGTCCTGACAAAAACCTTCGATTTAGAAATCAAATCCACCGAATTGTTTGATCGCAATGGCAGCAACCAAAAGGATTCTATCCTTTCAAATAAAAAGCTTATTGACGCCGCTTTCGGCGAGGAAGTGTTAAAAGAAGGCCTCAACAGTGAACTCATTGAAATCGACCAACAACACGTTGTCGTGCTGCGCGTTAAAGACCACAAACCGGCCAAAGCAAAACCCCTAGATGAAGTCAAAGAACAAATTGTTACCGCCCTAAAACGAGAAAAAACTGGGGTCGAAGCCAAAACTTTGGGCAAAAACCTAATTGACCAAATCAAACAAAACGGCGATCCGGATGAAATTGTCAAGCAACACAACCTCAATTGGTCACCAAAACACGAGGTGAAACGACAAGACAATAACCCCAAACCGGCGATAATCAGCGAAGCCTTTAAAATGGGTCGGCCGGCCGACAATAAAGCCATATACCAAGGCATTGAATTGGACGACGGCGACTACGCACTGGTAGCCCTATTAGCCATCAAAGATGGAGTAGCCGATGAGCCGCCAACAACAGAGGAACAGACCGACCGTGAAGACACACCAGACCCGCACCAGCGAGCCAAAGAACAACAAAAAATGGCACTGGGACTCAGCGAATTTAACCAATTAGTATCTGGTTTAAAAGCGCGGGCTGAAATTAAAGAATATTTGAACAAGTTGAAAGAAGAAATCTAACTTTTCTTACCATCAAACCCCCCTCACCACTCTGATCACTTTACCCTCTCAAGAAGCCAAGTTTCCTAAAAAGAACTTGGCTTTTTTTAAGCGTACAATTGAAGAATGCAAACTCTATAGCTGCTTTAACTTTTGGAAAAACGCCAATGAAATCACCCATTTTATTTTTGTTATCAATCATTCCCTTATCCACACTGGCCCAAATCACCACCGACGGCACATTGGGCCAAGCCCTTAATTTACCAGGTCCTTCTTACCAAATCACGCCCGACTTAGGCCAACAACACAGCGGCAATCTTTTCCACAGTTTCAAAGACTTTAATCTGCAACGTTTTGAAAGTGCTACTTTTTCGGGACCAGATACGGTCCAAAACGTCATCAGTCGCGTTACTGGTGGTCATCCCTCACACATTGACGGACTATTTCGTTCCACGATTGCCGGTGCCGCCGTATATTTCCTGAACCCGTATGGGATCATGTTTGGCCCAAATGCACGGTTAGATGTACAAGGCTCTTTTCATGCCAGCACCGCCGATTATCTCCTATTAGGCGAGGGAGGACGGTTTGTGGCTCGCCACCCAAGTAACAGTCTTTTGACCGTTGCCCCAGTAAAGGCATTTGGTTTTTTAACCCCCTCACCAGCACCTTTATCTATTGAAAGCAGTCAATTAACCGTTCCGTTGCAAAGTACACTTTCTTTAATCGGTGGCCAATTAACCCTCCATAAAGCTCAACTGACCGCGCCGTTTGGACGCATTAATCTCGCCAGTATTGCCGAATCTGGCGAAGTGATTCCTACTTTTGAGGAGTTTGTAGATCCTTCATTACGTGGTGATATCACTATTTCAGACCAATCACTGATAACCGTTAGTGGCAACGGCAGCGGCAGTATTTTCATTCGCGGCGGACGGTTTGTGGCCGAGAACAGCGCGATTGAAGCCAAAACCCTGGGTAGCCAAGACGGTGGTATGATTGATCTACAAGCGAATACCGTCTCACTGACTCAAGGGGCTACACTCAATGGCAATACGGAAGGTACCGGTAACGGATCGAGTATTGAGGTACGGGCTACTGATTCTATTACCGTTGCCGGTGAAAATGCTGAACATACCCAAGAAAGTAGCATTTTTGCTCGTTCGGGGACTTTTGAACTGACCGACGAAAATTTAGGCGATACCGGGAATATTTATTTGCAAGCCAAAAACATTGTCATTGAGGAAGGTGGCGGAGTTTCTACCAGTACTCACACGGCTGGCAACGGAGGCAAAGTAACCATTAAGGCCTCAGAAATGATTTTGGTAACCGGTGATGGAATGAGATGGACCGATAATTATGATGGTAGTTATGTGGCTTCTGCGACTTATGGTAACACGGAGAATGCCGGGAAGGCCGGAGATATTTGGATTGAGGCCAAAAATATTTCATTTGCAGAAGGTAGCTATATTTATTCAAGCTCGGAAGGTCTGGGTCAAGGAGGACAAATCACCCTAAAAGCCGATGAAATGGTGAGTTTTTCCGGTGAACAAAATGGCAGTGACTCTCCGACAAGAATTAATATTGATACGATGAATGAAGGTGGCGATGCTGGTTATCTGTTAATTGATGCCCAAAACATCTTATTTGAAGACGGTGCCAATATTGATTCAGCTACAATCGGCAAAGGCCAAGGCGGTAGTATCACGCTTAATGCGGTTGATAAGATTATCCTCAACAACAGTCGTATATTCGGTAGTACCGCTAGGGAAGGAAATGCTGGTTCAATTTCCATTGAAGCCAGCGAGATTTCCTTAAATGGAAGTCGGATTTTCATTGATACACACGGAGAAGGAAATGCCGGCCTCATTGTTATCAATGCCGACAATATTGACTTAACCAATTACAGTTGGATTTCCAGCGATACACTTGGAAAAGGAAATGCCGACCAGATTTCAGTCGCTGCTAATAATATTTCCTTAAATGCCAGTCGGATTTCCAGTGATACCGGAAGCGAAGGAAATGCTGGCCTCATTGTTATCAATGCCAACAATATTGACTTAACCAATGACAGTTGGATTTCCAGTGATACACTTGGAGAAGGAAATGCCGACCAGATTTCAATCACTGCTAATAATATTTCCTTAAATGAAAGTCGGATTTCCAGTGATACATACGAAGAAGGAAATGCCGGCCAGATTATCATTAAAAACACTGGAACAGTGACAGTTGCCGGCGCTAATGCAACATATAATAGTCGTATTTCTAGTGATACTGGTGGAACCGGCAATGCCGGTCACATTTCAATTGAAACCCGCAATCTATTTGTAGAAGAAAATGGCTACGTTTATAGCTCTGCTTTTGGCCCTGGTCATGCGGGTCAGATTGATATCCATGCGACGGGCACCGTGAGTGTTGTCGGGGCTACCGGCATAGGAGGCTGGGCAAGTGCCATTGCTTCCGCTTCTAATCCTAAGGAGCCTGGTACCGTAGGCGGTCAAGGTGGTGATCTGATGATTGAAGCCAAAGAGTTAATCATTACAGATGGCGGATATATCGCTGCCAGTTCGATTGCACCTGAAGGTACTCAAAGCAGTCCAGGCGGAAATATTACTATTCGCGTTTCTGGTGCGGTGACATTGTCTGGGGTTAATCCTTATGGTGAAAATGAAGATGGCTTTGGAGCCGGTATCTATGTCCGTAGCATTGGAAAGAACGCGAGGGCTGCCGGAACGATTGAGTTATCTGCCGGTTCAGTCACCATTCAGGATGGGGCAGTGATTGAAAGTAGTACCGATAATACCGCACCCGGTGGGAATATTCAGATTGATGTCAATGGTCCGGTGCATATCAGCGGGGATGCCTCACAGATTGAATTGTTAGAGCCAAGCTCTAGTCAAGAAGATTATCTCCAGCAATTTTCTCCTCATACTTATAACCAATCGACCAGTGGGATTTATGCCAGTTCCAAGGGTCTCTTAGAACCGGCCGAAAAAGGGAGTAATACTGACCTCACCGCTCAAAACTTGCCCATTCGAGGCGGGGATGCTGGCACGATTACCATTACCGCTGGTGATAGCATTTATTTATCCAATGGCGGCCGAATGACCACTCAAGCCGAAAGCGCCGGTGGTGGTCAAATCACACTGAAAACGGCTGAACTATTGCGAATTGTCAACGGTGAAATCTCTAGCAGTGTCCAATATGGGGCCGGTAATGGTGGCAATCTGAAACTGAACCCACAATTTATTGTCCTTGAAAATGGCAAAATCCTCGCTCGGGCGTATGAAGGCGATGGCGGTAATATGAATATTACCACCACGGGTATTTATCGCTTTGGAGATGAAACGGCCAATCCCATAGATGCCTCATCAAAATTAGGCATAGATGGTGAAATCGTGGTGAATTCACCGGATACCGATGTCAGTGGACTCCTCCTCGTCTTATCAACCGAAATGCTCAACGCGGCTGATCAAATGCAACCGCCGTGTAGTTCACGAATCGCTGAAAATATGAGCAGTTTGGCGATGGTACCCAGCGAAGGGACTTCTAATGCGCCTGATGATTTATTGCCGAGCGGACCGTATTTGTCCAAACTCAAACCAGCCAAATCCTCAAAATCCTCAAAAGGGAAAAGCATCAACGTCAACTCTCTCCCACTCATGGTTGCTCGGACAAACTGTAAACCGGCACCAGCGGCCGTTCAATCATCCGTCAAAAGCCAGCCCGACATAAACGGAGGTAGCGTCTTACCAGAGCAGTTGTTTTAAAATATAGGCCGTGGTGCAATGTGGGTGATGGAACTCAAACGGCCATTAAGTTAAGGATTTATACGTTTATTATCAATAATATATATTGAAATTAACGTTATTATGCAAAATACGTGCCTTAATAAACTAAAGTTTGGCCGGAGTCCAAACTTTAGTTTGGCTGGAGTCTAAACTTTAGTTTGGCTGGAGTCTAAACTTTAGTTTGGCCGGAGTCCAAACTTTAGTTTGGCTGGAGTCCAAACTTTAGTTTGGCTGGAGTCTAAACTTTAGTTTGGCTGGAGTCCAAACTTTAGTTTGGCCGGAGTCCAAACTTTAGTTTGGATGGACTCCGGCGTAACATCAGTTAAATATCATTATATTTATTGGCTATACTCCAGTTTGGACACCGGCCAGAATCACCATCTAAAGATTACCAACAAAATATTGATATTTATTATCGACTATACTCCCCCAAATCATACAACAGCAACTTCCCTTGCATGAGTGGTACGGCTATCCAGCAGTGTTGGTTGGGGAGGCAACGGAAGTCAAAATCCCTGAGGATAAAATCTTTCGGCCCCCCTCCTCTATTAGTAGGCAAACGCAGACTAAACAATTCACTACCATTGCTTAAATCCCACAAACGCACCGTCGCATCGCCACTAACGGTTGCCACCTGTTGACTGTCCGGGCTGAAAATAGCACGCCATACTGTTTGTTCATGCCCAGCTAGGCGGTATTGTTCTTGACCCCGTTGGGTCGCATAAATGTGTACGAAGAAATCACGTCCAACGCTGGCAACCCACTGATTATCCGGGCTGAGGCTTGCCCACAACAGTTTATCTTGTGCTTGAGGAAATGCTTGTAATGGTGTGGGTGGGTTGGTGTTCAGGTTCCATAGGCGTGTAGTACGATCATGGTATCCACCACTCAACAAGCGTGTACCACTGCTATCAAAGGCTACTGAGGCAACTCCTCCTTGATGCGCCCCTTTAATAAAGCGTTTCTCCTCCGTACCCACCGTAAATAAACCAATCCGTCTATCATCACTGGCAGTGGCGAGGGTTTGACTGTCGGGAGAAAATGCAACGGCGTTGACATAACCATGATGTCCAGTGAAGGTTTGTTGTGCTTGTAATTGGTCCGGTTGCACTTGCCACAGTTTAGCCGTGTTATCAGCACTCGCCGATGCCAGTAAATTACCCTGGGCATTAAAGGTGAGACGTGTTACCTGGTCAGTATGCGCTTCTCCATATTCCGATAATAATTGAGTCTCTGGCAGAGAATACAAACGCAATGCGCCATCATAAAATCCAACGGCTACGCTATTACCATCAGGAGCAATCGCGGTGGAGAAGGCATTAGAAGGCAAATCCACCACCGGCTGATGGAGTAACGCGAGATCCCAACGCTGCACCGTACCATCATTACTGGCACTGAAGAGTTGTCCCTCGTGGGTAGCGATACCAGTGACACCGCTACTGTGCCCTTGTAACACCCGCACAGTTGCACCACTGTGAATATCCCACACGCGCAGAGTACGATCTCGACTGGCTGAGACCAAATACCGTCCTTTAGCAGCGAAACATAGATCGAATACCATATTTTGATGTCCGCGTAAAACCGGTAAATTTTGTTGGGTCTCTACATCCAATAAACGTATACTTTTATCATCACAGGCTGCAAAAAGACTATTGTGAGAACTAAAAGTGATACCATTAACTTGACCACTAGATGCCATAAAACTATGCGCTTTTTTACCGGTTTGGACATTCCATATTGCGGTTCCGTCAGCAAGGGCACCAGCCAGTAATTCACCCGTTGAATTAAAGGCAACATCAGTAATACCATATCCATAAAGAAGTGAATATCCTCTAAAACGACGCAACTCTTCACCGTTTTTTGGGTCCCACAGAACAGCAAATTTGTCGAAACCACCACTCGCCAACAAGCTACCATCAGGACTGACAGCCAATGCAGCAACTCCAGAGGGTGCTTGCCATTCCAATAATATCTCACCTTCTGGCAACGACCAGAGAATAATGCGTTTATCTTCTCCAGCACTGGCAAGCCATTCGCGTTGAGGGTCAAAGACAACAACATTAACTGCTCCTACTAAGCCAGCCGTCTTATCATGCCCTTCCAACCGCTTGACTAATTGACCACTTTTCACCTCAAACAATACCAACGTTCCCCTTTCCCCAGCGGCAGCCAATAGTTGTCCATCAGGACTCACAGCAACATCAAATAATGCCGCGCCGGCCCCTTCATAAACCTGGTTCGCTGCGCCACCCATAATCTCGGTAAACCCAGCCAACAAATTCCGCGCATGACGACGGGGGGCAATGATTTCGGAGTCTAATTTGCGGCTTTCTGCCAACACCCGGTTAGCAGCGGCATAATCTTCTCCTCGTGCTAACAGTGACGCATGAGTTATCTGTGAATCGAATAAGCTTTCGGTGCGTTCTTGTTTAGCCAGTTCAGCAATCTGCTCCGCCTCAACAGCACGCTGCCGTTCCACAAATGCCCACAACGCCAAACCAACCGTGACCGACAAAAAGATGCTCAAACCCAAAACCAGTTGTTTTTGTACCTTCGCCCGTAAGGCCTTCCGAGTCTCCCTCTCCGCCAATTGCCGACACGCATTCAGAAAACGATGATCATCTTCGCTTAAACCCTTACCTTCAGCCCAAGCCAACGTCCGTTCCAACGCTTGTCCACGCAGCAAATACGACTCATCCGACTGCCCAGAGTTCAGCCAACCGTTAAAAGACTCCGCATAAGGACGCAACTTAGCCAGCGACTGCCCAATCCAATCATTATCAAACACCAACGCATAAATATTATTATAAACCAACAACTGACCCTGACGTTTCACCACCAAACCCGACAAACGTAACTCCAACTGTTCACGCGAATCATCAGCCAGCACATCTGTTGATAACACCTGCTGATAAAGTGCTAATAACCGCCCGGTTTTCTGTCCACCATCACGCAAAATCCGCTCACTAATATACCGCAAATGTATCGGCTCATCTTGGCTCTCCCAATGCTCAACTATCTCCGTCCGCACCAACTGCTCAACCCAAGCCTCAGCATTCGGCAACGGCGCACTCTGACTGAGCAGACTACACAACTTTTGGGTTAAAAACGGCTGCCCGCCGGTCCACTCCAACACCCACCGCAACACCGTCTCCGGCTCAGTCACCCCCAAGCCATTCGCCAACACCATTGCTTCATGCAACTGAAACCCGGTCAACTCAATCGCCACTCCGATATTAAACGGCGTTAACTTCCGATCCGCAATCAAATCCCCCGGACTCGCCACCCCTAAAATGGCAAAAGTCAAACGCTGATAAGCCGAATTATCAGAACGGCGGTTATAACAAGCCCGAATCAACGCAAAAAAGTCCTGCCCAAACCGTTGAATCGCATCACTTTCATCGACAAAAATAACGATATTTTCTACGCGTTCCGACAAAATATGGTCAAAAAACTGACTTAAATGCTGCACTGGCGACAACAACCCATGCAGTTGCCACCAACTATTCAACTCAAAATCAGTTAATTCTAACTCGGACGCAATAATATTAATGATACCGGCATACCACTGTTGTTGAGTAGCCACCTGACTACCAATCTCCGTCACATCAATATTGACACAAGCCACTCCTTCCGCTTGCAGCCGCTGCACCACCCGCACCCGCAAACTGGACTTACCCATCTGCCGAGCATTCAGCACATAACAAAACTCGCCCCGTTTCAAGCCATCATATAACTTCTGATCCGCTTCGCGTTGCACGTACATTTTATTATCGGCGGACACATTGCCGCCAAGAGTGTATTTATATGTTTGATTTGACATTTTGATTTGAATCAATTCCGATTGAATAAACGACTATCTCCCCAACCCCGATAGGGGTTGAATGTGAATAGCCCCAGGTGAAACCTGGGGTAGGAAAAAAACTTCCCCCCTTCGGGGTTGGGGAGGGCCAGGGTGGGGTACCCCAGGTTTCACCTGGGGCTATTCACATTCAACCCCTATCGGGGTTGGGGACGTTGATTATAAGTGGGCGCATAGAAATAAATGCGCCCCCTGCTTGATTAAAAAAGTTAAATTTGTCCCCGCGTTGAGTATAACCGGTTTTGAAAAACCGGTCAGTTTTAGACTAATTTGTCCTCGTTCCGTTCTATTTATTGACAACGAAAATCGCATTGATATAATGATGAAAAAAAATCTAACTAATGAATGAATACAGAGCATGTAACGGAGAGAGATTATGGCCTATAATAACTTTACGCTGAAAGACGTTCAGAAAGCATTTCAATTGGACATCAAGGAAGAGATGGGAATTTTTGCCTTTATGGAACCTCTTCAAATCAGTGAATCGCTTTCCACAACATTAGCTGACAATGTTCCGTTAGCCGTCTCAATTAACACTGAAAAAGCTCGCTCAGAGTTAATCGTCGTCAATATTTTGCTTGAAATTCGCCAAATATTTCAACGGCAAGTGAGTTTATTTTCTGGCATAGAATTCACCGTAGATAAAGACCAAGGATTGAACGGGTACTGTGATTTTTTGATAAGCCAGTCACCAGAACAATTGTTTATCAACGCGCCAGCCATCGCTATTGTTGAAGCCAAAAACGATAACATGATGAGCGAATTAGGGCAATGTGTATCAGAAATGGTTGCCGCGCAGATATTTAATCAACGAGAAGAGCATCCGATTCCATCTATTTATGGAGCGGTTACCAACGGTACCGGCTGGATATTTCTGAAATTAGTGGACGCACAGGTCTCTATTGATTTAAAAGAATACAGTATTGATCAAGCAGGAAAAATCGTTGGCATCTTATCCGCGATGCTCAAACAGGAGATATAGCTATCTCCCCAACCCCGATAGGGGTTGAATGTGAAGAGCAAGAGGTGAAACCAGGGGTTTGTTTCCAACGCACATCCTTAACTTAATGGCAGATCGGTGAAACCTGGGGGAATTAAAATTAAAAATAACCAAGTGGCCCAGCGGTCGTCCATTTCACAAACGATCATTAAAATACCGCCGATACAAATCACACAGCGGCATCACCCGATTATCCTTAACCTTAACCAAACCCATACTACGCAGCCTAAACACTTCCTTGACTTCTTTGACCGGCAGCGGAGCATCCGCACCCATCACCCGCTTAACCTCCTGAGCCAACTCGGCATATTTTTCCAAATTCAACCGATGTCGTCGCAAATGATCCGAATATGGACCATCTTCATAAGCAGCCACTGTTAAAATCTGTTCCAAAGTCAATCGCTTATGGGCAATCTGATAAAGAGCCACTTGCACCAAATAAGGATGCCCACCAACCAATTTAACCAACTGCACAATTTGCTCATCAGTCAAAGCCAGTTGATACCGTCGGACTAAATCTCGCACCTGTTCTTCGGTAAATTCTGGCAATTCAACCGCAATGCCGACATTAAACGGCGATTGATCCATTTTCAATGGAACATAGACTTCTTGAGAATGAGTAATCACCATCCGTAACCTATTCCACGGTGCCTTATTCTTACCCTTTTCATGCCACACTCGTAACAGTGCAAAAAACTCAGCGGCTATGATTTCATGGACGAAAATCATATCCACTTCATCCAAGCCCAAAACCAAAGGCTGAGTGATTTTAGTCAGCAAGTATTTTTCAAAATAATCATTACACTTAGACTTGCTGCCTAACACGCCCTGCCAATTGTCCGCCAATTTATTCGGTAAACCCAATTGCACAGTCACACTACCACAAAACCAATATAAAAACTGATCCAGATGACTGAATATCTCGTTATCAGCCTGTTGAAAAGACAAACAAACCGTCCGACAATCCAGCCGCCGTTCAGCCTGAGCCAAAATCCGCACCAACAACGACGATTTACCGAATTGTCGCGGCGCTTTAACCCGAATTAACGCATCCGGCTCACCAATATTTTGATAACACTCCGACTCTATCGGCTGCCGCTCCACGTAAAAAGGCGAATTCAACGGCACCGTACCAGATGGCTCGGTCATGGAATCTTGCTGCCGCTGACGCCGTTGCAGCCGAAAATAAGCAATCAGATTGAATTTTTTCACACAGCCACTACAAAAATGATCAATGGCAGCTACACCACCGATAATGGTTAATATCGCAAGAATCCACCACATAATTGATTCAAACATCATTTGATTCCTCTAAATAAACCAAGAATACAAAACGTACCGTACCTTGCACAAAAATATTTATCGCATCGAAAAAAAATTAAATTATAGTATACTCAACACCAAAGTGGACGGGCTGTCGTCCATTCAAAAAAAAAGTGGACGGGCTGCCGTCCATTCAAAAAAAAATCAATTGCTTATGTAGGGGCAATCCTTTATGGTTGCCCTTAACTTAATTAATGGACGTGGCTGTCGTCCATTCAAAAAAAAAGTGGACGGGCTGCCGTCCATTCAAAAAAAATCAATTGCTTATGTAGGGGCAATCCGGTTGCCCGACACGATATGGCAGTGACGATCTGTACACGAACCACTGAGGTAAAAAAATGCCCATAATACGCCAAGTTGCCCAATTAGGTAACGAAATTCTGAGAAAAACCGCCGTTGAAATCAAAGACATCACCACCCCATCAATCCTATCATTGATTGACGACATGGTTGCCACAATATCCGACAGCTACGGAGTCGGAATCGCTGCACCACAAGTTTATGAATCGTTGCGAATTTTCATCATGGCTTCACAGCCCAACCTCAGATATCCCCATGCCCCCGAAATGGAACCCACCGCCATTATCAATCCCCAAATACTCTGGACTTCTGACAACCTCGAAAAAGACTGGGAAGGCTGCCTGAGTGTGCCGGGGATACGCGGATTAGTGCCAAGACATCAACGCATTGGTGTTTCATATCTAACAATAGAGGGCACCAAAAAAGAACACCAATTCAATGACTTTTTAGCGCGAATCTTCCAACATGAACACGATCATCTCAACGGCATTTCTTTTCTGGATCGTTTGGAAAGCACCAGAGATATTATTACCGATAAAGAATTTTCCAAACTCATGACCCCCCCTTAAACTCATTTTTTAGATTTTGGTAAGGGCAACCAACCATAAATGTCCCTACATGACGTTTTCGTCACTGCCATATCGTAACGAATAACGAACTGTTCAAAGTAGTACAACGGATACTCGAAACCAACGGATAAAAAAACCTTTTAAAAATGAGAGTTTTACCAATCTGATTCGTTCCTAAAATCCGTTTATTTCGCGTATCCGTTGTACTTGGCTGCGACACAATATGGCATTGAAGCATTACCAGGCGACACTTGGTAACGAGACAATTTTATATTATAATTTTCAACTGTCTCAAAAAATTCAAGATACGCTTAAATAATTAATTACCAAACAACACTCCAAAAAACCAAGCTCCTTCAACAACCAAGTTTTTCAAAATTCTCTCAACCACCAATTTTTTAATTTTTAATAGGAATTTGACTCATGGAAAAAGAAAAATACATCGTCATCGTCGAACATTTCGACAAACAACTGGTTAAAACCGTTAATGATAAAATAAAACAAGGTTATGAGCCGCTGGGTCATATCGCTATTGCCTTCGATCAATTTGGCAACATTAAAAATTACGTTCAAGTCATGGTGCTCAAAGAAGAATGAACGAACCTATTCCACTATTCCCCCTCAAGAACATCTAATGTTTTGCCAAACATCGGATGTTTTTAACACAATTGGATTTTGACAATGAAAACCAATATCTATGATGAATTTCCGTACACCAAACATATCTATCAACAAACGCAGCCCAATAATTTGGCCACCATTGCCACCTTATTTGGTATGCAACCACCGCCGGTTGAAAGTTGTCGAGTTTTGGAATTAGGCTGCGCGAATGGTATTAATACGCTTGCGATGGCACAAGCGATTCCAAATGGAGAATTTGTTGGCATAGAGTTATCGGCGGGACAAATTCAGGAAGGACAACAGAATGTCCATCGGCTGGATTTGCAAAATATCACGCTTAAACACCTGGATATCTTGGATATTGATACTGATTTAGGCAAGTTTGACTACATTGTCGCGCACGGAGTTTACTCATGGGTGCCGCCCAACGTGCGCGATAAGATTTTGCAAGTTTGTCATGAACATTTGCAGCCTAATGGAGTTGCTTATGTCAGCTATAATGTTTTTCCCGGCTGGCATATTGATAATATGCTGCGAGAAATGATGTTATATCGCACCCGAAATGTCACCGATCCGACCGAAAAACTGGAACAGGCAAAAACCTTGCTCAACTTTTTCATTCAAGCCATCAAACATAAATATGACCCATATAGCTTATCGCTGACAAAAGAACTCCGCCGCATCAGTCAGTTAAACGACAATTATTTTTTCCATGAACACCTGGAAGAAAACAACAACGCGATATTGTTCTCTGAATTTATTGAACATGCACATCAATACCAGTTACAATACTTAACCGACACCACAGTGACTTTTGCGTCAGTTGATAACTTTCTTGAAGAAGCGGACAAATTGGGGATGACTCTGATTGAAAAAGAACAATACTTTGACTTGTTACGCAATACCCAATTTCGGGCAACGTTATTATGTCATCAACCGATTTCTATTAATCGCCACTTAGCGGCTGACAAAATCAGCGATTTTTATATCGCAGCCCCTCTCAAGCTCGCCTCACAAAATCAGTTGCCGGCAGAGCAAACCTCTGAAAAAGTCAAGACGGAAATGTTAGAACGATTCGATAATCTGGCTGGAGAAGCCGTGTTATCGGTCGGATCACCGCTACTGAAAGCCGTTTGTTTATGTTTAGGTGAAATTTGGCCACAAAGTTTTTCTTTCCACCATTTAATGCAGCAAGTTTATAGACTGCTCAATCTGGTAGACGGTTCGATGGACAAGGCGGGAGGAAAGAGTTATCAAACGGGACTATCGGAAGAGGAGATAGATGAAGTCAAAACCATGTTATTGGAATTTTATTTGAAGAATATTGTCGAATTATCGGTTTATCCGCCCAAATTGACTTTAACCGTCAGCCAGTGCCCGATAGCCAGTCCAATCGCTCGGTTGCAAAGTGAACAAAATCAGCAAGTGACCAATTTACGCTATGAAGTGTTTTCTTTAGACTTAGCGACTCGTCAAGTGCTAAGACATTTGGATGGAACGCACGACAAGGCAGCGCTGTTGGAGGTTTTACGACAAAGCATCGACAACGGAGAATTCGATTTATATCAAGGCGGAGATAAAAAAGCCTTGGCGGAGATAGATTCGGAAGAATTACAAGATCATTTATCTCAACAAGTTCAAGAAATTTTGCAAAACCTTGCTAAAAAGGGTTATTTGATGGCTTAACATCGAATTTTCTAATCAAAACCAACAAAAGAAATCCGATAAAAAAATCGGTTTTCTCATTTTTAAACGGATTTTTGGCCGGCCAACATTTTTCTGGGCAACTCTATTTATTATTGATCATCTATTGAATAGCGAAATAGATGGTCAATAGAAATCTACCTACTCTTTCCAAAATGAATCACGAACGATACTTGATGGTTTATAGCTTTCTGATTGATCATACGATGATACGGAGAAAATTATGCGATTATTAATCAACAAACCAGGCATTTTAGTTTACTTAACGCTGTTAATCAGTTTTTCGGCGGGTTGCAATCCCAACCTGCTTGCTAATGAGTCTCCAATTTCCTCCGTTCCAATTGACGCTGCTATTCCTCAATCTCAACCGAAACCTTATCAACCAGAAAGTCAACAATCTTATCAGGTGCAACTACCAGCACCGATTTCCTCTCAACCACCGAGCACAACGCCCAAACCACTTCAACTCTCTCTGAAGTTAGAACACCAAATTGGTCAAATGCTGATGGTAGGTTTTCGTGGATTATCTACCCGTGATCAAGGAGTCAAGGACATTATACGGGACATAAAACGATTTAATTTGGGCGGAGTTATTCTGTTTGATTACGATATACCATCAAAATCGTCGAGGCGTAACATTCAATCACCCAAACAAGTGAAAGCACTGGTTGAACAATTGCAAGCGGCATCACCTATATCCCTATTTATTGCCATCGATCAAGAAGGCGGAAAAATACAGCGGCTCAAAAAGAAATTCGGCTTTCCAAGCACCGCTTCTGCTCAATATTTGGGCAACAAGAATGATTTAGCTCTGACTCACAAACAAGCTTCTATTCTAGCCAAAAACCTAGCCGGGCTAGGCATTAACTTCAACTTTGCGCCGGTCGTTGATCTGAACATCAACCCAAGCAACCCGGTGATAGGAAAACTTCGGCGCAGTTTTTCGGCTGACCCAAACATCGTGACTCAACACGCGCAGACATTTATTGAAGCCCATCATCGATATGGGGTACTGTGTGCCATCAAACATTTTCCCGGACATGGCAGCTCGACTAAGGATTCTCACTGGGGATTGGTTGATGTGACGAACAGTTGGCGGGAACAAGAATTAGAACCGTTTAAAAAACTTATTGGCAAGACGGATGCCATTATGACTGCCCATGTCTTCAATCGGAAACTTGATAAAAAATACCCGGCCACCCTGTCACAGAACATTGTTAACGGCCGCTTACGTCAACAATTGGGTTACAAAGGGGTGATTGTTTCTGATGACATGCAAATGGAAGCTATTGCCCACCATTATACTCGTCAACAGGCTATCCAAAAAACGCTTGAAGCCGGAATTGATATCATCGTGATAGGGAATAACCTGAAGTACGAAAACAATGTTGTCTCAAACACGGTTCGGATTATCAAACAGTTAGTCAACGAGGGCACCATCACGGAGGCGCGTATTGAGAAGTCTTACCAACGAATTCAGCAACTTAAGAACCAACTTCTGAAACGGCAGCGGACTTCAAACCAAAAATACCGACTCACCGTGAATGCCGTCCCCACTGGCAGTCGAATCCGAATCATGAATATTGGGCCAAAATACTTTCCTGGTATTGAATTGGCACCAGGAACTTACGATATTTTGGTTGAAAAACCGGGCTATATTCCCTCTCAAAAACCAGTCACCCTTCGAGCGCAAGATATGACTATTTCGGTGACATTAACTGCCCAACAAGGACAATAAAAGTTTTACTTGAGAAAGCCTATTTTTTTAAAATCGGCTTTCTCAATAAAGTTAGGGATCACGAGTAACGGAAAAACCTTTTCCAAAGTTTTTCTGAAGTTGTTCAATCAACGCCATGACGGTTTTACCTTTTGCTCCGACGACGACGAAAGCAATCGCTTTTTCCGCGTTGCTGCATTTTATTTGGGCTTTATATCCTTTTTTGACTCCCCATACTCCATGTTTTCCGATGTTCAACTCGGTAAAAGCAGATTGTTCCATGGCCCGTTTGGCTGTTTGTTTACATTGCGCCTTGCTTGAAGCCATTGGCTGCAATTTCACGTAAAATTTTGATTTCAAAAGGGCTTTGTTATCAGACACAGCATTAATAGCTTGACAAACCAATGTCCACAAAACAGATTGTGAGGTAAAATCACAGTTAATCAACCTGTTATCGGTTCTAAATTGATGATAACTGTTTTTTCGGGACCGAACTTCACGATCTTCCTCCTGACAATTTTCAAGTATGTCGTTTATGATGGTTTTACGTGAACGGGGCCATCGTTTAGTTCCTACCTCATCCGAGTGAATATCATTGACAGTCTCATTAAAAACATGATTCCAAATTTTTTGTTGAGAAGGTTTTTTTGCCGATTGACCAACGGCCTTTGGGTTTAATTTTGCCATTTTCTGGTCATACACAAAATCAATCGCTTCACATACTAATCTCCACCAAATTTTAGAGCCACCCGCACTTTCATACCAGTTATCAGCTATCGTTTTGGCCGAATCTGGGAAAGCCGAGCGAGGCTTACATTGCTTTCCTTTACACCAAGAACCATAAATATTAACTATGTACTTTCTGGTTTCTTTAATTCGATTACAACGTTTGAGACCTTGACGCGCTCTGTTAGGGCCAGCGTTATACGCGCACAAGGCTAATTTGACCGAACCATTAAACTTCTTTAACTGCTGACTAAAATAGCGTACCCCGCAGTCAAGATTTTTGGTTGGGTTATAGAGTTGTTTTTTAGTCAAGCCACAAAAACTGATGCCGGTGGGAGGCCATATTTGCATCAGCCCAATGGCATTAGCCGAAGAAACGACTTTTGTCTTCCAGCCACTTTCCTGCTGGATGATGGCAAAGATTAACCGGACATCAACCCCGTAACGGTTTGCCGCTTGCGTTGCCATTTTTCGCAGATCGCTATGAGTATAAGTCTCAGCACTGGAAACTTCAGCGAGATGAAGGGTTAAAACCGATGCGACTAAAACAAGTAACGTCATTAATGTTTTCATGTTATAGTCCTTCAATAGATAGGTCGTGCCCTGAACAAACGTCATACTGGAAAAATTCATCTATAGTTTGTCAGATAAATCGGTTGGCCTTGATATAGAATTATTTTGAGTCCCCTTTAGGGGATTTTAGCTTTCAGACAATTGCTTTAACTGTTGGCTACCCAATGATTTTTCTGAAAATCTATATCGCCCAATTCAACGAAATCCGATTTTTGGAACCAATGCCATTAAGTTAACGGAATCCCAACAAACAAAATAAACCTCCAAAATATTAATGGCATTGAGTTTTCAAACGGGACTCGAATTTCATTATCCTTTAACCGAAGCTCATCTTACCTTCTAAGTCATTGCGCGAGTCAGCATTCTTGAGTGCCTCATCCTTACTGATTTTGCTATCTTTGAATAGATAATATAGGGCATCATCAAACGTTTGCATACCTTTTGCGCCACTACCTTTCATCGCATCTTTAATGTCAGTCAACCGGCCTTTAAGTATTAAGTTAGCAATATTCGGCGTATTGATCATAATTTCAATAGCAGCACAACGTTTACCACGCACATCAGGAATCAAGCGTTGCGAAATGACGGCTCTAATATTGGCTGACATATCCATAAACAATGACTTGTGTTTGTCCGTAGGAAACATATTGACAATGCGATCCATCGCTTGGTTGGCATTATTCGCATGCATGGTGGAAACGCATAGGTGACCTGTGTTGGCTAATTCCAGGGCCGCTTCCATCGTTTCCATCGTCCGAATTTCTCCAATCAAAATCACATCCGGTGCTTCGCGCAAAGAAGCCTTAATGGCCGCCGCGTATGAAACAGTATCTACGCCCACTTCTCGTTGATTGACAATGGACATTTTATTGGGGTGGGAAAATTCCACTGGGTCTTCAATGGTTAAAATATGGCCAGGCGAATTAGCATTACGGTGATCTACCATAGACGCTAAGGTAGTGGATTTGCCAGAACCGGTACCGCCCACCATTAACAGTAATCCGCGCTTTTCCATCACCAAGTCTAACAAGACCTCTGGAGTCCCCAAGTCTTTTGCGGTGGGAATCTCGGCCGGAATAAAGCGCATCACCAAACCAATCGTTTTGCGCTGGAAAAAAGCATTGCCACGAAATCGCGCACTGCCATCTGGTAGCGATATGGCGAAATCTAAATCTTTAGTTTGTTCAAATTGGGCAATTTGCTCATCGCTCAAAATGGAGTAGGCACATTTTTTAGTGATTTCAGGCGTGGCAATAAACTTACTTAATGGCCGCGCACTACCATAGATTTTAGCTTTTATTTGAGAACCAACGGTAACAAATAAGTCGGAACCACTGTTTTTATGCACCAACTTAAGATAGTCCAGCACGTCCGTACTGTCCAGTAATGGTAATTCGTTTGAATCGTCTTTGGGTTGTGCTTTTGCTTCAGCTTTTTTTGGTTGAGATTGGTTTTGCGAAGTAAGCTGAAGAATCATTCCAACGGCCTTCTGTTTAAAAAAAACGTTGACATTAAATTCGCCATAACCATTTTTATAGACAAAATCTAAGGTTTTGTCTTTAGCAAATTGTTTTTTTTGCCCGTCTGACATGAGGCTGAAAGCAGTCGCTTTACTCATATCAGCCGTCACAGCTGTTTTACCTACCGGTTTGTCTTTACCATTGAGCTTGATAGTCACCGGTAAGCCAACGGTTACCTTCATATCAGAACCGTTTTTTTCAGTCATTAACTTGAAATAAGGTGACAGATCCATCGTATTGGTGATTGGTCGTTAGTATGTATTGGGGAATCGTTCCTCATTCCCGATACAACAAGGGTATCGGGAAATATTAATTTGTCCAAAGCTAAAGCTTTGGACTCCATTGCTAAAGCTTTGGACTCCATTGCTTATTGTCCATTTTTAGCCTTCATCATCTTTTTTGGTTTCTATTAAGCTTAAACCAGACTTTCCTAGTCCTCCTTCTGAACTCTTGCTTTCCAGTTTAATCCTTAAACGCAATTCATTGGGCGAGTCGGCATTTGCAATGGCTTCATCGTAGCTAACTTTATCATCTTCATAGAGTTGAAACAGAGCTTGGTCAAAGGTTTGCATTCCCAAAGTGGTTGATTTTGCCATAATAGGCTTAATTCCGCCAATATCACCGGCCGCAATCAGTTCTTGAATTAATGGGGAATTGATTAGAATTTCAATGGCTGCCGCCCGTCCACCATCAACCGTTTTGACTAAACGTTGGGAAATGATGGATTTCAAGTTCAGCGCGATGTCTTGCATCAATTTCTTTTGCTTTTCGGTACTAAAAAAACCCAAAATACGGTCAACGGCTTGGTTGGCATTATTGGCGTGCAAAGTTCCCATTGCTAAGTGACCGGTTTGGGCGAATTCCATACCAAAGTTCATGATTTCGGCATCACGAATTTCTCCCAGAAGAATCACATCAGGGGCTTGACGCAGAGTATTGTGCAAAGCAGCTTCCCAACTGAAGGCATCAACACCAATTTCCCGCTGCATGATGACACAGTTTTTATGTGGATGCACATATTCAATCGGATCTTCAAGGGTAATAATGTGCCCATAACTGTTGCGGTTGCGGTGATCTATCAACGCCGCCATGGTGGTCGATTTACCAGAGCCGGTTCCACCTACCATGATAATCAGGCCGTTTTTCGCCGTAATGAGGTCTTTAAGAACGACTGGCAGATTCAGTTTATCAAAATCAGGGACTTCGGCCGCGATGATACGCATGATTACGCCTTGACAGCCTTGTTGAATAAAGGCATTGACACGAAAGCGACTGAGGCCTGGCGGATGAATAGCAAAGTTACACTCTTTGGTCTCTTCATACTCCTTCAGTTGCTTGTCGTTCATAATACATTGGGTTAATACCATCGAATCAGCTGGAGTTAATTGCTTTTTCGTCATCGGAGTCATTTTACCTTTGAGCTTCATCGCTGGCGGAAAGCCGGCGGTGATAAACAAGTCTGACCCCCCTTCCTTGGTCATTAACTTGAGTAGTTTTATCATAAAGCTCATGGCTTCTTCTCTTTCCATCTTTCTGTTCCTCTTTCAATGTCAAAATACGATAATTTTTGGAATCCAAAGCGGAAGCTTTGGGCAAGCACCTTACGCGAATTTATCCTTATTCGAGGCAAATTCACGGGCGTGTTCTTTGGTAATCAGCCTCTGTTTAAGAAAGTTTTCCAGGACTTGATCCAGAGTTTGCATCCCATATTTTTGCCCAGTTTGCATGGTTGAGTACATTTGGGCCACTTTATTCTCACGAATTAAGTTACGAATAGCATTGGTGCCAACCAGGATTTCGTGAGCGGCGACGCGCCCACCTCCGACTTTTTTCAATAAGGCTTGTGAAATAATGGATTGTACGGATTCCGACAACATGGTACGCACGGTAGGTTTTTCAGCGGTGGGGAAGACTTCAACAATACGGTCAATGGTTTTAGCCGCTGAATTAGTGTGCAAGGTGCCAAAGACAACGTGCCCGGTTTCTGAAGCGGATAACGCAAGACGGATGGTTTCTAAGTCACGCAGTTCACCCACCAGAATCACATTAGGGTCTTGACGCAGAGCCGATCTCAGGGCATTATCAAAACTTAAGGTATCGCGTTTGACTTCACGTTGGGTAATCAGACAGCGTTTGCATTCATGGACAAATTCAATTGGATCTTCAATGGTGAGAATATGTCCATATTCGGTTTCGTTGCGATAATTCATCATCGCAGCCAGGGTGGTGGATTTACCCGATCCGGTGCCCCCGGTGACGGTGACAATGCCTTTGTGCGTCATCGCGAATTTTTTGAAAAGGTTCGGGGCTTTCAGTTGTTCTAAGCTGAGAATTTTTGACGGAATGGTACGAATAACAGCCCCAGCCCCTCGATTTTGGATATAAGCATTAACACGAAACCGAGCCACCCCGGGAATGGCAAATGAAAAGTCACATTCCAGATATTTTTCATACTCCTTGCGCTGTTTGTCATTCATCACATCATAAATCATATCACGTACTTGGGTATGATCAAGGGGAGGGACATCGATTCGACGCATGTCACCGTCCACTCGCACCATTGGTTGCACACCAGCAGAGATATGAAAATCAGAGACACCATTGGAGACACCAAAAGCTAATAAGTCCGTGATATTCATAGTATTTCCTATTGATTATTGATACATTATAACAAATGGGTATATAGACTTTCAGACCAATTATTTCACCAAGGGCAGACTCGTAGCTATTGGGGTAGTGAAAATGGTTAATGGTTAATGATTAATTGTTAATCAAAAGCTAATCAATAAGAACAAAAACGGGATCAGATAAAAGAATCTTGATTTTCACCACCCAGCTATGTCCCTACCATAAGTGACATACATAAATAGATGAACAATGGATCTTTCCAAAGTGTTCGCAAGTGAAATGATTTGGTCGTTCTAAACAAGTAGTACTCTGAACCTGGCCGGTTTTTGAAACCGCTCAGATTTTTTTGGCGAAATATTTTTTAGCGCTTTTCTGAACATCTATAGTTATTTGAATAAATTAGAATATTTTTCAAATCCTATTTTTCGCCCTTGACTCGGATTTTTTGTTGGACAACACTTTTCTGGACAATTATGACTGATAAAGGAATTTGCAAAACTTCGACGTGCAACCATAAACCAATAATTTTTTATATCACAAACGGCTGGAATTTGATTTGTTTCAAATGCTAAAAATTAATGGTTAATGGTTAATGGTTAATGGTTAATGGTTTTAACGGTTAATGGTTTATCGTATGTTATTATACTAAACATCGTAACAATTTGAACTTTTTCAGAAGGCCAAAAGTTGTTCTAAAAACTTAAAAAATATAAAAGTCCAAATTATTCCGATATGGTTAGCCAGAAAATTTTTTTTTAGACTGACTTTTTAAATCTTTATCTGGATAATTTTATGGTATTTAAACAAATATTCATCAATCTTTTAACATCTTTGCTACTGAAAAATTCAAAATATTTCGTAAAATTTTTCAAAAAACTTTGAACCCCTTCAATTCCAGTGTTGAACGTATGAATACATTAGGCGGGCAATTCGTATCAAATCATTTTTTAGAACCGGATTCTAGTCTTACCGTTTCGCATTTGCAGTGCATCCGCGACGATAGGGTATTATTTGATGATTTGAATTTTAGTCTCTCAGCCGGACAAATGATCCAAATAGAGGGCCGTAATGGATGTGGCAAAACCAGCCTGTTACGCATTTTATGCGGTTTAACCTTGCCAACAAATGGTATAGTATATTGGAAAAATCAGGATATTCAAGATATAAAATCCAACTATTGGGCAACATTGGCATACATTGGACATGCTAATGGTGTTAAGGCGGATTTGACTCCGTTAGAAAATTTGGCAATGACACCGGCACTGGCGGCAACGCCTACATATACTCCGCTTGCGAACGCACTAGAGCACGTGGGTTTATATGGTTTTGAAGATGTACCAACGCGCACTCTGTCGGCCGGACAACAACGCCGCGTGGCTTTGGCACGTTTGTTAGTCAGCCAAGCACCATTATGGATACTTGATGAACCATTTACGGCCCTGGATAAAGCCGCTATCGGCATGATTGAAGGTTGGCTTGATGATCACATCAAGCGTGGCGGAATGGCTATCTTAACATCGCACCATACCGTTAATTGTGAACAAGCCACTTTTCTTCGACTTGATGTTTGATAAATTTTTAAGATTTTTTTTAAATCGGATTTCTTAGGTAATTCCCAAAAAATAAAATACCAAGGGCAACCACAAGGGATTGTCCACGTGGGATTGGGGTAACCACAAGGGATTACCCCAACATCATTATTGACCAATGGGGCAATCCTTTATGGTTGCCCAATACGGTGGATATTTTAATATTTTGGAGTGACCTTACAACTGATAACACTTGAAAAAATGCAATTGTCCGTGACTCAACGCATTCTTGGCCTGTTGCTGATATTGTTTAGTCTGACCTTATTTCCCCCAATGGGGGTGTCATTGTGGTATCAAGATGGTGGGCTAGAAGCATTTATTGTAGCATTTTTAGTCATGTTTGGAGTGGGTATGGCCCTTTGGTTTCCCGCCAGAAAGGCTAAAAAAGAGTTACATTTACACGATGGTTTTCTGATTACGGCATTATTTTGGACCGTTCTGAGTGTCGTTGGCGCACTGCCGTTTTTATTTGTTCCGGATTTAAATATTGCTAAAGCCGTGTTTGAAGCGGTGTCTGGCTTTACAACCACCGGCGCAACCGTCATTGGTAACTTGGAAAGTTTGCCCATGTCCATTTTGTATTATCGCCAACAATTACAATGGCTGGGTGGATTAGGCATTATTGTGTTAGCAGTAGCAGTGTTGCCCATGTTGGGCATTGGCGGAATGCAATTATATCGCGCCGAAACCCCAGGCCCTATGCGTGATGAGAAACTCACGCCACGCCTTGGAAATACCGCGAAAGCGTTGTTGTATATTTATATCACTTTAACTGTTGCCTGTGCCTTTGCTTATTGGATGGCCGGTATGACATTGTTTGATGCGATAGGGCATAGCTATTCTACCGTTGCCACCGGCGGATTTTCTACTCATGACGACAGTTTGGGCTATTATAAAAGTCCCATAATAGAAATCATTGCGATGATATTTATTATTTTGGGTAGCCTGAATTTTACCGTACACTTTTTGGTCTGGCGCAAATCGGATTTACGCCTCTATTGGTCAGATATTCAAGGACGTGTGTTTATTTATATTGTTTTGGTATTGATAGCGATTACGGTTATTGTGTTAATGTGGCAAGGCGTTTATAGTCATTTTTGGACGGCCTTGCGTTATGCCAGTTTTGAAGTCATTTCAATTATCAGCAGCACCGGTTATGCTATTGATGATTTCAGTCGTTGGCCATTATTTTTGCCCGTGTTAATTTTGGGCAGTGGTTTTATTGGCGGTTGTGTCGGTTCAACGGCCGGCGGTTTTCGGGTTATTCGGTTAATCTTGTTGTATAAGCAAGCGGTGCGTGAAATCATGCGCTTAATTCATCCTAATGCGGTGATTGCGGTTAAAATTGGGCACCAAAAAGTTTCTGATCAGGTGGCACAAGCGGTTTGGGGATTTACTTTTTTATATATGGCGAGCTATGTTTTTTTATCATTCTTGTTTATGGCGACCGGTGTTGATTATATGACGGCCTTTTCTGGCGTTGCCGCAACGTTGAATATGACTGGCCCAGGTTTAGGGAAGGTTGCCGCAACTTATGAAAACATCAATGATGCCGGTTTATGGATACTGAGTTTTGCTATGTTATTAGCCCGCTTAGAAATCTTTACTTTGCTGGTGTTATTAACGCCAGCCTTTTGGAGACGATAGTCAGTCGTTCAAAAACAACTTGAATTCAGAGGCTCTTGCAAAACTCTTTTTGAAAGTTTCCCCAGGTTTCACCAGTTGCTCTTCACATTCAACCCCTATCGGGGTTGTCCCAGGTTTCACCTGGGATGAAAGCAAGAGGCGAGTGGGGTTATTCTTTTAACAATATCAACCCCGTAGGGGTTGAACGGGCCAATAGCCAGGTGAAACCTGGGGTTTTGCAAGAGCCTCTTCATTTATCCAATTTTTTCATAAGGCAACAGAAATCCTATTTTTTCAAAAATAGGATTTCTCAAATAAATAACTGATGTTACGCAAAGTGCTTCTAATTGTCTGAATCAGGATTTTCAGAATTTGAGAATTTTCCGGATATTTTGAGCAATATTGCTGATGTGACGCACCTCGGTTGTTCAATACTGGGATGAAAGCTGATTTTTTTCACCCCAAATCATTGAGTATTTATTCTGAAAATCCTCAAATTCTGAAAATCCTGATTCAGACACATTATGAAATCGGAGTGCGTAACATCAGTTAGTTATCTGAAAAACTAGAGGAAACAACAATTCCATGAACAATACCAATTTACCTCAAAGTGTTATTTTGATTGTTGATGATCTCCCCGACAATGTCAAACTCTTACTGACACTTTTAACCAAACAGGGCTTTAAAGTGCTGATCGCAACCCATGGCGAATCAGCACTTAAAAAGGCCGAATCGGCTCGTCCTGATTTGATCTTACTGGACATTATGATGCCCGATATCAATGGTTTTGAAGTTTGCCAACGACTGAAATCCGTTGAGACGACCCGAGAGATTCCGATTATTTTTATGACGGCCCTGACTGATATCGTTGATAAAGTCAAAGGTTTTCAAGTAGGAGCCGCTGACTACATTACTAAGCCCTTCCAATATGAAGAAGTATTAGCGCGTATCAATACACATTTAAGTATTGGCCAATTACAGCAACAGCTTCAAGCACAAAATCAGCAATTGCAAACCCGTACTGAAGAACTAGAAAAACGTAATCAGGAGCTGGATGCTTTTGCCCACTCGGTTGCCCATGACTTGAAAAATCCGTTAAATACGGCTATCAATCTCAGCAACTGGCTAGTAAAGGATTATTCTGTCAACACACCTGATGATACCAAGCTTATAAAGAAATTAAAGCTCCTTGAGCAAGCTGGGCAACAAGCGGTCAATATTATCGACGCGTTACTTTTATTAGCCGGAGTGTCTCGGCAAACGGAGGTCGTGATTGAACCCCTAGATATGTCCATGATTGTCTCCAACGTGATAGAGCAACGCCTAGAACGCTTGATAACAGAATACCAAGGCACCATTGGCTTACCGGAAACTTGGCCGGTGGGACAAGGATATGGGCCTTGGATTGAAGAAATCTGGCTGAATTATCTCAGCAACGGCTTAAAATACGGCGGACGGCCACCCATTTTGGAACTGGGCGCTACGATCCAAGACCAGGGTACGGTATGTTATTGGGTGAATGACAATGGGAAGGGCCTTACTGAAGAGGAACAAGCTAAACTGTTTACCCCATTTACCCGTTTACACTTTGCCAAGATTGAGGGACATGGCTTGGGTTTATCAATTGTGCAAAAAATAGTAGAAAAACTGGGTGGACAAATTGGAGTGAACAGTTTACCGGGGCGCGGCAGTCGATTTTACTTTACCTTGCCTAAGGTGTCATGAAAACGGGGTTTTGGGCTATTCTATCCACATAAGCTATAGTTTGTCAGATAAATCGGTTGGCCTTGATATAGAATTATTTTGAGTCCCCTTTAGGGGACTTTAGCTTTCAGACAATTGTTCAGGCTAAAGTTTCGCGGAGCGAAACTTTAGCCTGAATAGCTGTTGGCTACCAAATTATTTTTCTGAAAATCTATAGGTCGGTGGGCAAGCGGGCTTTCATATTTTTGATCTTTTTCAAGTCCTTACAGCCCACTTACCCACCCTACGAAAGATTTGCGTGCATAGAGTAATTTATTCGGGTATTGGAAGATTAGCTGGGTAAAGCAAACTTCAACGCAATTGGTAAACTGATCAAACTCATCACATTGCCCAGCATGACAATAGCGGCCACTTGGTGCGGTTCTTGTTGATATTGTTCGGCAATGATGTAATTAATAATTGCCGGGGGCAGCATCGCAAATATCAATAATCCACTGGCTTGCAGAGGTGTCAGTGTAAACCAAGGACGTATCAATAAAAACATCAGTATGCCTGACAGTGGACGCACGACTGCTCCCAATAAACCGATTTTCCAATGGGTTAAATCAATCTGATTGAGTCGCACTCCCAGTGAGAATAACATCAGTGGAATAGCACAAGCGGCTAACATTTCAATCGGCGTGAGCAGTAACATCGGCACCTTGACTTGTGTTACACTGATGATTAAGCCGACTAATGCCGCCTGAATGAGCGGCGTTTTCAACAGACTCAACCAAGCGGTTTGTTGACTAACGATGTATATGCCCAAGGTAAAATTTAAAATGGCGGTAATGATTAAAAACAGTACCGCCGCTGGTAAGCCAACTTCTCCAAATGCAAATAGTGCTACTGGAATACCCATATTACCGGTATTAACAAACATCATAGATGGAACGAATGTTTTTGGATTGAAGCCAAGTAAGCGGGCTAATAGTAACGCAATCACACCTGAGCCTAGCAAAATCAGCGTTGCCGCCAGAGCCAACGGTTGGTAGTCCATAATATTGAAAGAGTTGTCAGATAACACGCTGAACAATAAGGCGGGACTGAAAACTTCCATATTGAGGCGATTCGCTGTAGTCATATCCACCGGGCGGAGACGCGCATATAGATAGCCTACCATGACTATGGCAAAAACCGGAAAAAGAACCGTAAAAATACGGGTAATTAGCATAATAATTTTTTTAAAATCTGATGTTTTAAATAATACCTCAATCTGGCAAGTCAATTAATTTTTACTATACTCATCAAATAGTTATACTCCAAACGTTCAAGTTTTCGGATTTTTTGGTTTCCGGTAGGGTGGGTAAGCTGGCGCGATTCTGTTAAAAAATACCACAATCTTTAAGCCAGCTTGCCCACCATCTACCCTGTTTTGTCACCATTCTTGTGAACTTTTTAATGATTTAGTAATATTTTCGCAAATTTCACCAAAATAACCGGGTTATTATCGGATATTGCTTTAATTTCAACTACCTGGGATTTGCAAAACTTTTTAACAGTCTCAACCCAAAAAAAATTGGTAAAAATAGAATTTTTGAAATCGTCTAATTTAAAAAATAGGAAATAACACAATGAAATCACTACAAGTCAATATCCCCGATAATTTAATGGAACGTTTTGAAAAATTAGTCGCTGCCCAGGGTGGCGATGATTATGTCAGTGTCAACACCGATGAAGTCAGTGGAAAAGATGCGTTGTTTACGGATTTAATCGTACTAGGGCTTGATGAGTTAGAAGATGAGACTAATTTTCCTGATTGATGAATTTGGCAGATAGTCTTTTGATTGCCGTCCAAGAAACCTAGACTCATCACAGCCATCTTGTGGAAAAAACTCCCCCTTTTACCTGCTGGGGGATTTTTGAGGAAACATCCGATGTTTTTTTAATATCGGATGTTTTTCAGATCAACTTCCAGTTATCAAATATAGAGTTTCTTCTTATCATCCTTAAATGCGCCCAACAAAACCAATATTTCTTTAGCATTGGTTGCCTTTTGCTGTCTTTCTTCAGAAACCTCTTCCTCAGCCCTCAAATTGACTACTTCGCCCCAGCAAGCAAAGGCATGTTCTTTCAAGCTTAATCTGGGCGGCTGTATATTAGTATCCGCGCCGCTGTCAATGAGTAATTTGACATTGGTCAGCGAATAGGCAGAAATGGCGGCAAATAAGGGGGTATATCCCTTAGGATCGGGTTGATTGATGTCGGCACCTTTGTCAATAAGCAATTTTAACGCCGCGTCACAGTGTGGGCAGGCGGCAGCATGATATAACACACGAGATTTATAAATATCAGCCCCCTTATTCAAAAAATAGTCAACCATCTCTGCATCCCCATTACGTGCCGATAAAGCCATCGCGGAGAATCCGTCTTTATTCTGGAGATTGATATCAGCCCCATTGTTAAGCAACAGATCAACCAAGCCAACATGATGATGAATAATAGCTAAATGCAGCGGTGCCTGTTTATCCGTCGTGTAGCCATTCACATCGGCATGATGTTCAATCAACAGGGTGGCCAATTCTTTTAAATCTTTTTCGGTTAACGTGGGCTGATTGGAATGATAAGCCGTGATGTAGTGGAGGGGCGCATAGCCCGGATCATTGTCCAATTGGTTTGGATCTGCACCTTTTTCAAGTAGTAACTGAAGGGTTTTTTTGTCCTTATTATATTTGGCTGCCAACAATAACGACGTTCTACCAATATTGGTAGCACGGGGCTGGCTGGGTTGAATTGGGCTATGCACATCCGCGCCGCCTGCCAGCAACAAGTTAACGATTTCACTATAGCCGAGCCGAGCGGCAAAGTGTAAGGGTAATTCTCCGACACCATTAGCTGCCTCCAAATCAGCGCGATGGTGTAGCAAGATTTTAATCGTTTCAAAACGCCTTTTTCGGTACTCCTGGTATTTCTGGGTGTTTTTATTAGCCGTTTCGGACGCATCGCCTTCTATCGCAAAGTGCAACGGCGTTTTGTCCTTGTAAAGGGCATCGACACTGGCACCCTTTTCCAGTAACAATTTCACCACCTCTGGACGAGAAAAACGAGCCGCTTCATGCAGTAACATGCAGTCGTCCCAGTTCTTGCAACGCGCATATTTTTTATTAAAATTCAGATAGTCCTGAATTTTGGACAGATTCCCTTTACGGGCTGCCGGCAGCGCTTCAACAAAAGTATAATTAGGTGGCTTGTCCAATGCCTCTGGTGAAAATTCCTCAACCGATTCAGTCGGTTGTTGCGTTGCCGCCTTGTCCTCTTGGCTGACTAAGGTTTTTATTTTGCCAAAAAGTCCCATAATGACCTCCCCAAATTTTTGCCAAAAAAAATCTCCGGAGTGCAAGGCGCACCTTGCACGAGTTCCAGAAAATTCTACGAAAATTCCGTATGCACTTCGCCTGAATAAACCAATTTATTCAAAAAACTTGGTTTTTTACCAATTTTGACGACAAACGGTCTCAATACCGGTCGCTTGTTGATCAGCGTGGTAAGAAGAACGTACCATCGATCCACTCGCCACTTTTTTAAAGCGGTTTGCCCATCTCTGCTAGTTTATCAAATTCTGACAGCATCACATAACGTTGTACCGGTAAATGGTGGCGACTTGGTTGTGAATATTGTCCGAGTATGAGCAATTATGGTATCGCAAATCGCGCATGACTTGCAATAATTCTTCAATCTCTTCAGCAATTCCCGCTCATGCTTTTAACCGGCCACTGATACAACAGAAATCAATTTGGCTTTTCGTGCTATTTTTCAATAAAATGATAGAAAAGCTTTCTGGACAGAAAAATATTTTCGTCCTAAGTCGGCCAGATTTATCTTGGACATCCAAACTAAAGTTTGGACTCCGGCCAAGATATTTATCTAGCCAAATCATTGACAAAGGCCTGACTGTTTTTTATACTTGCTTAAAAAATGTCAATGGGTAGGAAATCCCTAAGTATCTGCACCAATTCATTTTAGACAGATTTCAAGAAAAGAATAGGAAAAAGACAGATGAAAAGACTGGCCCCAAACCAGCAACCGCCCTCCCAACCACACGCACAGCGACGCACACGAGCGGGTGTTCATACGACCACGGGCCTCCGCGCTGGAGGATTAGTAGGAAGCCGCAATCCGCATACACTTCTTCCAAAAGATTTTCAATCTGAAGAAAAAAGTCATTTTTGGCGATGGATTTTTGGGTAAGTATGGGGGTATTTTCCCTTTTTCTAAATCTATCTATTAACCAATTTATTCAACAAACTTGGTTTTTTCTGAATTTGGACGATCAACGGTCTCAATACCGGCCGCTTGTTGATCAGCGTGATAAGAAGAACGTACCATCGGTCCACTCGCCACTTTTTTAAAGCCCATTTGTTTGCCCATTGTTGCGAGTGTATCAAATTCTGACGGCATCACATAACGTTGTACCGGTAAATGATGGCGACTTGGTTGTAAATATTGTCCCAGTGTGAGCATATCACAACTGTGTTCTCGTAAATCGCGCATCACTTGCAAGACTTCTTCAATCTCTTCACCGATACCTAACATCAGTCCAGATTTGGTCGGCACTTGTGGATGTTCGGCTTTAAAATGTTTGAGGATCTGTAGTGACCATTGATAGTCTGCCCCAGGGCGGGCTTGTTGGTATAAACGCGGCACCGTTTCCAGATTGTGATTAAATACATCCGGTAGAGCTTGACGGAATATTTTTAAAGCCACCTCCCGGCGCCCTCGGAAGTCCGGGACTAGAATTTCAATCTGTGTCTGTGGACACTTGTCGCGCACTGCCTGAATACAGGTGACAAAATGCCCGGCACCACCGTCGCGCAAATCGTCCCTATCGACTGAGGTTATCACGACATATTTCAATTGCATCGCGGCAATGGTTTGGGCTAGATTGACCGGTTCATTAGCGTCTAATGGAGCCGGCCGGCCATGGGCGACATCACAGAAGGGACACCGCCGAGTACAAATATCTCCCATAATCATAAAAGTGGCAGTGCCTCCAGAAAAACATTCATTTAAATTGGGACAGGAGGCTTCTTCACAAACGGTGTGTAAATGATGTTGTCGCAGTTGGGCTTTTAAGCGGCCGACGCTACCTCCCGTTGGGACTTTAATGCGTATCCAACTGGGTTTACGCAACGGTTGGTCGGTGGGTTCCACTTTGATAGGAATACGGGCGGTTTTATCAGCACCGCGCTGAGGTTCACCAATTGGGAGAGTGTTCATATTTGTTAAAAAATAAATGCGAATTAAGGGGTCAATTGAATTTTAGGTAGTGGTGCAATGTGGGTGATGGAACTCAAACGGGCCTGGAAAAAAACCTCCCCAACCCCGATAGGGGTTGAATGTGAATAGCCCCAGGTGAAACCTGGGGTACCCCACCCTGGCCCTCCCCAACCCCGAATTTTATATAGCGTTTCCCGATTGAGTTAAGTACAAAGCAATAACTCCCCAACCCCAATAGGGGTTGAATGTGAATAGCCCCAGGTGAAACCTGGGGAGGAAACCCATACGCGCCAACTTAAACACGTAACCCATTGATTTTAATTGATAATGAAACCTCTATTTCAACAGTAGGATATGCGTATTCAGGGCATGTTCGTCTTTGTCAATTTTCATGCCAACCCTTAAGTTGGCGCGTATGCCCCCCAGCCCCAGGTTTCTCCTGGGGCTATTCAAATTCAACCCCTATCGGGGTTTCTCAATAATCCCTAACACATAATGGATTTTGTACGTCATTCAATCGGGAAACACTATAAAATCAATAACTTATAAAAAACTCTTCATTGAAAGTGATTAATCCGGGTTTATTTTATAAGTCTTTGTTCATTATACATTTTTAATTTTTACATCGAAATTCGTATTATAAGTGTAGTTCATTCAATAGGGAATCGCTATAATACAATCAAGAGTTAATTATGCAAGACTATATTATTAAATTTCTGACAGATTTGTTAGACCAGAAAAAAGCGGCAAAAACATTTCCGCAAGCCTACATGCAGTTTTTAGGCCTCGTCATTTGTGCCGTTATTGTAGTTACGATTGTTGTTATTGCGCTGATATTCCCAAAATCTACACTTGGCTATACAACCGTGCTGATTTTGGTGCTTCTCGCTAATTTTCTCCTCAAGCCTCGGCTCATGGCCAAAAATACACCATTAAATAATAGAGAGGTCTGGATATCATACGGTTTTATAGCCGCAACCATATTGGTTGGCATCCATTTGTTAAATTTATTTCAAACACTAGGCCAATGGGAATGGGTTGATAAGATAATTTATTGGGTAGCTATTGTCATCATATTAGAAGGTCTACGTCGTGTTGAAAGCCGAACACTGGTACCCATCCTGATGACATTGGGATTTATCCTTTTTTACTTTGCGACAGCGGATGACACCAGTATTTTTTACCAGCATGATACCGGCATTTTTAGCACCAAAGGAGTTTATGGTGAGGCATTAGCTACCGTCGTGGATGTGGTGTATGCTTTTATTTTTCTGAGTTTCGCTTTTCATCTGATTCAGATTAACAAACTTTTGAATTATTTTGCGTTTAAAATAACAGATGGCCGCCGTTCAGGTGCCAGTTCGGCCAAATATGCCATCTGGGCCTCGATATTTTATGGGGCCATCAGTGGCGGCCCACAGGATAATATCAACGAAACCGGGAAAAATACGATTCCAATGATGAAACCGGCCGGTTATCCGGAAGAATTTTCGGCCAGTGTTATAGCAACGGCCGCCAGTATCGGACAACTTGTTCCGCCCATTATGGGAATAGTGGCGTTTCTTATTGTGGAAATCAGCGACTTCTCATATCTGGAAGTGATGCTGGCAGCCATTGTACCGGCTTTTTTGTTTCTCTTTTCCCTAATGGTGGCGGTTATTTTAGAAGTCAAAGTGCTGAACCTAGAATCACTCAATCTTCATCATACAACCGAGCAAATGAAGAGTCCGGACAATCAAATAGACAGACAAATCAAGCATCAACTGACCGCATTGGTCATAGGTTTTTTGGTGTTATTTGCGATGTTGATAATGGAGGTTTCGTTGGCTGGGTGCGCGTTGTCAGCCAGTGCAGTTGTTGTGATGCTGGCATATCTGCTTCCCTCACTACGGCCTAACAAAAGGCAGTTATTGGGGTTTATCATCAACAGTGGCAAGGATGGTCTTAACGTTGCCCTATCCTGCGCTGCTATTGGGATTATCCTCTTTGTCTTCAAACAAACCGTTGCCGAACAACAAATCACGGATTTGTTTATCTCTTTGTCTAATAGTCCACAATGGTTCTGGTTTTGGAAATTGATGATACTGCTCGTTTTTGCCACATTACCCCTAGCGCTGGGCATGCTCCTACCAACTCTCGCCGTGTTCCTGATTATGGTTTTTATGACTGTTCCGGTGCTTAAGGAAATAGGCATTCCAGAATTACACGCCTATCTATTCGTGTTTTACTATTCGGTGTTGGCCAGCATTACGCCACCCTATGCGCCACTCCTTGATAAGGCCGCCAAGATAGTTAAGATCAACAATAAAAAGAAGTTATATCAAACCACTTTTCGTCTGAGTATGGTTGCTTTTATATTGCCAATGGCTTGGATTTATCATCCAGAAATGATATTTGATACCACCCAATTCAGTTTATCCAATGTGACTCAAACCATTTATGTCACCCTCGCGTTCATGTTGGCCATCGTGGCGATTTCCGCCGCACTTTTTGGTGTATTTCGTAGCTCATTATCAACATATCAGCGCTTACTGTTAGTGATTTCTGGCATATTAATTGCGTTTCCTTATCTGTATCTGATGCTGCTGGGTGTCATTATTGCGTCTGTTATATTGATTAGTAACGATTGGAAATATAAAACCAGCGCATTGCGTCCAACGGTGGATTTAGTCGGGTTAGTTATTAGACCGAAGAATATTTCTTTTTCTCTCTGGTTGATCCTTGCCAGCCTGACGTTTGTTTATATCGCGTTGTTCACAACTAACGGCCTGGTTTATTACTTGAATGCTCAATCAGTCACACCTTGGTTGAAGGAGAGATTTCATTTTACGTTGTCGGTGGAAGATTGTCATCTGGAAACCTCCGTGTTGGAGAAATTTTTGCGCGAAAACGGCTATGAAAGCACCGTGATTTGCTCACGATTTGCCGAATTGAGTGTGACTAAACTGTCTCCGGGCGAAGTGAGGCTAGGAACTAAAGTCAATGCGGTTGAATTTGATGAAGCCTATTTTCGGCAAATACCTGAACTCAAGAACAGTTTGCTGGAAAATTATGAACAAGATGTGTTAAGTGAACTGGGCAGTTGTTTAGAAACAGTGGGAGAACCGTTGAAAAAACAACACTTCAACCCAAATAATCTGACTACCTCAACTGACTGTTATCAGTCCCCACTCCCAGTTGTTTATATTGGTTCCGAATTAGTCGATTTATTGGATGCTGAAACCGGTGCGCTGGTACATTTGCATGATGGTGTGTTTGTTGAGAGTTTACCGGAAGATATACAAAGCAATCCCAACCAGCATTTTGTCGTCGCTTCTTGGTTTAATACCCGATTTTCGGATTTAGACCATTTATTGATTGGACCCTCCCAATTTTTGTCAAAGATATTTCCAGAAGACGAAGGCATTGAATACAAATTGATTGTTAAAATACATCAGTTGCCCAGTTTAGAAATATTAGAAACCATTCTGGCACTGCTTGAAACAGACCAGTTGCAAGAAAAATTGCCTTATCACATTGATATTTCAATCATTGACCATAAAATATGGAAAATACAAGGCCTGTTTTTAACGGGTATCCAAACCATTTCTATGGTTGTTCTTCTGATTTGTCTGTTGGTTCTTCTAAGTGGCATGAGTCAGCTTCTGGAAAAAAATCGGAAACTATTAGCACTCCTGCGAATTAATGGTTTACAATCAGAAGCTCAGTGGATATTTGTATTGAGTTTGTCTATCATTGAAGCCACCATACCTTGTGTTTTAGCTTTTATATTGAGCAATGTTTTGAGCCTGTTCATTGCCTTTTTTTCTGAAAAAATTACGTCTTACACCATCAATTTCTCAGTTTTTTTCACGGTTTTTGGTATCACCCTAGTGGCCGCAGTCTTAACAACTGTTATTCTGACTAAAATATATTTATTACGCGATCTTGCCAAGGAATTAACCAATTATGCCAGCAGTAATAACTAACGCAGATGGATTTACACTTAAAGCCAAAAACTTGCAGATTCAACAGGGTAATAAGATACTATTATCTGATGTGAATCTCACGCTCACTCAAGGAACGGCCATTTGTATCAGTGGTAAAATAGGCACGGGTAAAACCTCATTGCTTGACGTATTGGGTTTGTTGCACCCGCCAAAGGCGGGAGAAATATACATCGGCTCATCTTATAATTGCGTCTTGCTCTCCAGGGGTGAACGCGATGTCATGATAGGACTCTATTTTGCTTATGTATTCCAAACACCTAAATTGCTCTTACGGTGGAATGCGCTTGAGAATGTCTCCCTACCGTTAATGGTCAAGGGCTATTCTAAGGCAGAAAGACAACAGAAAGCTGAGGAATATTGTCAAAAACTTGGCATTCCAGATGAATATCTCACCAGAAATGTGTCTAAGTTGTCAGCCGGAACAATGAAACTGGTCAGTATTGCCAGAGCCTTTGCCAAGGAACCTAAAATATTAATTGCTGATGAACCGACAGCAAACCTAGATAAAAACACTAGAAATCATATTACTAAACTCCTGGTCAATCAAGCCAAAAAAAAACAAGTCACACTGATTGTATCAACCCATCTTCAAACAACAAAAGGAGCCGATTTTGATGAGCGATATGTTATCAAAGATCAACAATTAGTGAGGGAAGAATAGATGAATACTTACATTCGACCCGGTGATCTGAAGCACCTAATAAGAGTGATGATAATCCCCCTGTTACTGACACTCTCTGGGTGCGAAGAACTAAATGACTTGGCTAAGCTTATCGACATTTCCGAAAAAAAAGACGGAAAACCTTGTATCATAGGCGTATGGCCAGCAGTCAAGTCAGGTAATAAAAAGTACCTAATGACTGAAAAGAGTGCTTTTAAATTTGTGCAGAATGTTCAAACAGCCGTTGGTTCTTATCGCAAATACAAGCGTATCAAAGCGAGTCGAACAATACCCAGCCAATGCCAAAAACTCTTGTGGCACGACGAGCAAGGAAATGTTTCGAGTGATTATCTGAGTTGTATGGCAACTTGGGGCCAACAATCGTTGGTTTCCCATAAGGCTGTTTGTCCCGTCAATAAAACCGGCACTTATGTGATTGGTGCAGAGGTTTTATCAAACAACGGCCGAGCAAGAGTATTGATTGTTAACCTTGATAAGCCAAAACAATTTGCCAATAAACGTGACCGTTATACCAGCGGAAAATATATCAACCGACTGGCAAGAAACATCGGCCGGGCTATTCGCAGAGAACTTAAATAAGTACCTTCGTCAAGAATTTTATGAAGGCGGAATTCAAAGGGCAACCATAAAGGATTACCCTTACCACGACTTGATGTGAATAGTGGCAATCGGCCTGAAAGTTGCCCTTTCTTTATCAGCCCCCAAGCCAAGATGAACTCTACCCTTAACTGTGAATGCAACGGATTAGCTTAAATCTCTGATTGGTGAATGGAACTCATTTCTTTCAAGGCATACCAGCGTCGAAACAGTTCGATCTGAAACCGATAATCACTGTTAACCGACTCAATCAGTTCAAGTTGTTGTAATCGGTTCAAAACTTTTTTGAGGTCATCTGAACAATGTGGTGCGAGAGATTCTTGACTGATGACGGCTCCTTCACCTAATGTGGCGATATAGCGCAATAGGGCATTACCCGCCTCCGTTGCTCTTTGTTCAAACGTGACGAAGATTGACATACCGGTTTGCAATGCCTTTGGAATCACTTCTTCAACTTCTGGTAAACGAACCAAAAACCGTGATTCCAAATGTTGTTTGTTTTTCAATACCACAAGTTCTCGACCCAGCAATTGTATCAGTGCCGGATGGCAATGCGTCAATTCCAACAGACGTTGCGTTGCTTCTGGCTCATATCGCAACGGAAACTCCTTAACCGGATGCTCGATTAGTTGACGCGCTTCATTCTCGGTTAAATAACCAAGATGTATCGGTACCATATTATTAGCGAAATTAGGCCAACGGCGGAATTCTTCAACGCGTTGAGAGGTTATCACGATCTGGAAACGAGAACGGTGTTGAATCCAGTGACGCATCAGACTGAGTATATTTTCGTTATAATCCGATTTCTGTTGGAGAATCACTTCGTCTAATTTGGCAAATTCATCAAACATCAATAGCAGCGTTTTTTGCTCCAACACCTGTTGCACTTTGTTAAGCCACTGATTAAAACCTTGGTATCCATTGCTACTCAGTTGTTCCATAGACAATGGTGGCAACGATAACTCATACTGCTTGTAGGCAGAATTTATCATCTGTTCGGCAATTTGATAAAAAAATTCCTTGACATTTCTACCAATGGCCGCGGCACCTTGCAAATCAACCAGCAAAGCAACAACACTGTCAGGCTGACGCAATAACCCGGTTAAATTCATCAGCAATGAAGTTTTACCAATGCGATACACCCCCTGAATAAATACCGACGATCCTTGTTCAAACAATAAATTTTGTAGTTCAGCGACAATATCGTGTCGCCCAACAAAGGTTTTTTGTCCACTATTGAGCGGCATCGCAAAGATATAAGGTGACTCAATTTGTTGTTGTTTTTCAAACTGGTTCTGCAACCGATATTTATACTCAAAGATAATTCTATACCATGTTTCAGCAATCGGCATAAAACGGTTGGCTGCTTGAGAGCGAAAACGGGCTGCATAATGTTCGGTTCTCCATCCTAAATATCTTAAGGTATTAAGACTATTGCTGACTTCGTTAAGAAAGAAAATCTGCTCATAAAGCCCTTTTTGTTTAAGCGCATTATTGATCTCTTGACTGATTTGATTAAACGGATGTAACCAAGGAGACGCTTCTGGGGTAAGCGTTTCTAACTGTTGATAAGCATTTCTAATCGCATTGATATCTTTGAAACTAGTCAAAGTACGGATATCCATTTCGACTTGCACTTCACGAACAGCCCAATGTTGATGACCGTTTTTCAAATAATTAAGTGCTTTCTTGCCTTCAGTCGGATTTTTTTGCCTCACTAATAAAATATGTTCGTGTAGCCCACCTAGCTTTATCCATTGATGTTCATCCCAAAAGGCCGCATGATAGCGCAACAGATTGGAGTGATTACCAGTGCGTTGCCTATCACGACTGTAAATGAAGGTATGCCATACCAATAAAAAGGGGAACAAAAATATTCCTCGCCACCAAGATAAGGTTAAACCCAGTAGCGCGGCTAGGCATCCCACCGTGACGAAAGATAAAATATGCCAGCGCGAAACCACTTCCGCTTGGCTCTCATATGAAAGATCAAGAAATCCGCCTAACAGACCGATAGCCAAAGCCCCATAAACAACACCCGCGGCGGCAATGCCAGCATCTTTAGCCAATAAATAATGAGTGGTTCCATAAGGAACCGCAATACAAGCACCCATCAGAGTGCCATAAACTAATCCTTTGGCTAAACCACCAGCGATTCCTTCCGCTTTAAAGGCGACAGCACCATAAATAATCGTGAACAGTCCTACCAGAATATATCCCCAGTTATTCATAGGACATCTTGCGAAAGTAATGGCTATCACACTGATCAATGTCAGCACACCAATAGCGATAGAGATACCGGTTGTGTTGATGAGCTTTAAAGGAATAGCTATCAGTACAAATGTGCCAACTAACCCAATAAAAATGCCAAGGATAATTCCGCCTATGCGATGACTCAGTGACTGTGTTTCTGTGGAGATATTTAGAATAAGATTACCGGCTATCCCAAATAGTAGGCCCCATATTGCCACACTGAAGTAGTTAAATTCTTGTTGAAACAGTGTCACACCGCCGGCAATCGCGAAAAGCACAGTACTTGCAATACCAACAGCAGTGCTGCTGACTACCCCAAATGCCAAACTACAGGCCAAACTAAATCCAAGACTACCGGCAACAATAAATTCGGTGCTAACTGCTTCTATGGTCGGTTTCTCAATAATATCCCATAACCATAGGACTAATCCGATTAGGAAAACAGAGAATAATGGCAAAATGACATATCCTTGTACAAAGATTCGCCATAAACCGGTTTGATGCCATTGCGCCCAACTTAATTGGCTCAAACAAAAGTCAAAAGGCAAATTCGGATCAACACGTTTCACGAAATGATGCCACGCGGTGGGCTTAAAAAACAGCCAGCCGAGTAACTGGAAACTGCCAACAAACAAGTTATTTGACAGCTTTGGCGCATGACTGTATGCGTTAGTGGATAAGTTATATGGCATAGTAATATTAAAGTCGTGTGGAATCCAAAGCAGACGTGTTGGATTCCAAAAGGATTATCACTTTTTTATTTGGTTGAGTCGTTGTTCGGCTTCTGTTTGCCAACGAACACTGGTGTCGCCTCTTATTAAGTAATTGAGACGTATTTGGCACATAAGTTGTAACAAATAAGGCTTGCATTCACTCTTTTCCAAGATAAATTGGACTTCTTCCTCAGAAAAGAGTTTGGGTGAACTCGCAATCAATTCTTTCGCTTCGTTTTCAGTTAATGATCCTAATTTGACCGTCAGACTGAAAATATTAAAAAACGGAGAACCTTTTCCATCCGTTAACATTTGGCCTAACTCAATTGGAGGTCGTTGAGAAGAGAGAACAAATCCTAAACACTGCGGATTGAGTTTAATGGTGGCAAGAGTACGCAAACCTTCCCAAAAAGCATTATCAAATTCTTGTTGATAACGATCCAAAGCGACCTCAATCTCATCCAACAAAATAAGAGTCGGTTTTATCAAATGATGACTGACAATTTGACTGAATTCAAGCAACGGGTTGTCAGCTGACAACGATAAATCTAATCCGCTGGCTTTTTCAAGCTTCATATTTGTCAGTATATACTCAAGAAGCCTTTTTTGAGTACGGAGTTCGGCATCTTGAAAGCTGACAAAAATCCAGCAATAGTGCTTGGAATTGGGTAACCAGTCATCGCCTACCGGTTGTCCTTCTCGCCGACGCGCATCCTGAGACTGAATAGTCGCCATGTCTTTTAGATGTAGCAACAAAGACGTTTTTCCAATGCGTCTATCACCGTAAATGGCCGCATTTTGGATTGGCATATTAGGAAATCCTTTCCACAGATTAAAGAGATCATGAAGTATTTCCTCACGACCAAAAAAGTGGCCGTAGCGAACCGGTTGCCCGGCAATAAAGGGATTATCACTGCTATTTTTCGCATCGAAACCAGCCGCATTGAGCAATTTCTGGCGTTCATCGGCCAGTAGCCCATCGGTTTTATTGTCCCTTGAAGTGGGGGTTTTATCCTCGGCGGGTTGGTTTTTGGTTGATAACGTTTTTTCCCAAGCTGTTTTAGCTGCCAAACATACAAATATACATGCCAGTATAGCAAGTGGCGGTAGCAAAAGATATTTTGCTAACAGTATTAAAAAATCTAGGTATTTTCTCATTGATGTTCCTTATCTTGTTGTTCATCTTCAGTATTTAGGTAATAGACGGCCTTCACTATGACAGCATATATACAAGTTGCTAGAAGAATTCCAAATTCGAGAACTGTTAATAATTCAAAATCAACAGTTTCGGCAGATTTTCCATGAGTCATAGAAAATAGCGATATACACATAATGAATACAATAACAGGGAATAGAAAAAACCAAAGCCCCATTATTAGTTTTGAGTGCTTTATTTTTCCTCTCAAAAGGAAATAGTCTATTGTTAAAGATGCTATAATGGCTGTTGAAAAAAACAGTAATGCCCCACCCATAATCAATGCTTCAAATTCAGACGAAATATCCATGCCTAATAAAACCTGACTCTTCCCCAAGACAATCCAAGATTGAAGCAGTCCAAAGAACAGAGTGAGAATAAACCATAAGAAACTTTTCAAGATCGCACTTTTCACCGTGCTTATAATATCCCATGCGGCAGTTACAAAATTCCATAAAAAAATAACAGGAAATAGTACCAAAGTTTTAAAGCGGTTCATATAGCATTTAATTCCGTAAAAAAAGAAGAATCAATTGTACCAAAGTTTTAAAGCGGTTCATATAGCATTTCCCGATTGAGTAAAATATTATTATATAAAAATAAAAACACAATTCTCCAACCCCAATGGAGTTATTTTGATGATAATCTGATTCAAAAAACGGTGGTGCCCTATAAGTAGCGATGAATAATTTTAAAAATAGTACCAAACAATACTTTTAGAGTGGGGGGTTAAATTTAAGCCAATTGAGGATCTTGCAAAACCCCAGGTTTCACCTCTTGCTCTTCACGCTCAACCCCTACGGGGTTGATATTGTTAAAAGAATAACTCCAGCAGCCTCTTACTTTCACCCCAGGTGAAACCTGGGACAACCCCGATAGGGGTTGAATTTTAAGAGCAACTGGTGAAACCTGGGGTAGGAAAAAAAACCTCCCCCCAACCCAGATCGATCTGGGTTGGGGAGTTTTTCCACCACCTACCCCAGGTTTCACCACTGGCTCTTAACATTCAACCCCTATCGGGGTTGGGGAATGATGTTATTGTTTTGTACTTCATTCAATCGGATGGGTCATTTTAGATTCCGCCGCCGCGGCATAAGTCAATAACTCATCTGGTCCATAGTCATCAACAATAATGATTTTCACCACGGCAAGCGCTTTGTTTGTCAAAGTACCGGTTTTATCAAACAGTATCGTATCGACTTGTATTAAGTTTTCCAGGGCGCGTCCATCTTTGACCAGTATGCCTTTTTGGGAAGCCCACTTAAGATGGGCAAACGTGCCTAATGGGGCAAGTACTCTAATACGACCGCCAAAATAACCGGTTAACACCACTAAACCGGCGGTTGAACCGAATATTGGGGTTGTTAATAGAAACAGTCCTAGAAAAGGTAAAGCACCTTTATCTGCCCATCGTTCGCCCAATAATTGGGCTTTATTTTTGAACTGAGCCGATTGCTTTAAAATGGTATCAATTTTAGCAGCAGTGGTTTGTTGTCCGGTTTGTTCGGTTTTGACTAATATTTTTCCACTGATCACCTGCGTGGTTGCAAACACTTTTTCACCAATGCCTTTTTCAGCCGGCTGAGATTCTCCGGTCAACGCATGTTGATCAATCATCGCGCTGCCATCAATGATGATACCGTCAATTGGAATCACCAGACCAATTGTCACTACCACAATGTCATCGACACGAACTTCCTCAAGAGGCGTTTCAATTTCTACATTATCTATTAGACACCATACCGTGCCGGGCAATTGTCCAAAGGTATTGGTGAGCAACTCTTTGGAACGTCTTTGGGTTATGGCGATAATCTTATCGCTCAGGAAATACAAAAAGGTGCCTAGTCCCATAGCAAAATATTGGCCAGCGGCAAGACTTGCGGCAGCGCCAATGGTGGTTAACACGTCCATGCCAAACCTTTTTTCTTCAATTAAGGATTTTTCTGCACGTCTACAAAGAGGGAAGCTATTATAAGAAAAAATGGCAAGATATAATGGTGCTATGGGTGAGTAAATAAACAAATGAGGTATTTTGGTAGTCACGGCATCGATTTCTGGCAAACTGAAGACTGTTTTCGACCGGATCGATACCGGTGAAGTGGATATCGGGAAATCTGGGTGCCAATTGCTCTATCATCACGCCAGTACCACAACCAATATCGAGAAAATGCCCGGATTCAAGGTTGCAGCTTTTGAGTGTGGTTTCGATCTCGTCCAAAAGTGGTGACTGCATGATTTGGTTTTTCGCAAACACATCGTATAGTTGCGGGTGATTGTGATATAAATCAAAGAAGCCCGCCTTGATGGTTTCGTAATCTTCATCAGGACGGTAGCTGGTTGGTTGTTCTGAAATTATTTGAGTCATTTTTTTATTTGGAAATTAACATGAAAAATCGCAGTGGGAAACCTATTTTGGTTGCCAGCCCAAAAATTAAGTCTTTGAGCAGGTGAAGTTTATTGGTGTTTTTTGTTAGTCAAACCTCGTTGCTCTTGTTGAAGTTTATGCCGATCTTTTGGCCAGCTTGGCCATCATCCCTAATAGTTCAACAATATTCACCGGAGAAGTGTCGTTGCTGAATTCCCGATAGAGGGTATTCACATTGACTGCAATACGTTCGGCATCGCCCCAAGAGGAATAGTCGGTCAACGCAATGTCGTTGGCAGCCTCAAACACCGATACCCCCGCCTCATAACGCTTTCTGGCTTCCGCATGGATATACTGTAAGTAACCCTTGATTTGCTCTACCCCCAGTTTATCAGTAATGGGTCCATGCCCGGGAACAATCGTCTCTACCTCCATATCCAATATCAGATCGCAAGCCTTGATCCAATTGGAAATTGGACCCGTCCACATAATCGGCGTGCCATCAATGAACAGGATATCGCCGGTAAAGACGGTACGGGATTCGGGAATATAGACCAACACATCGCCTCTGGTATGGGCAGGACCAACTTCGATCAAGTTGATATTTTTATCACCCACCTTCACTTCGAGATGCTGCTCGAATGTCCGAGTCGGTGGTACCAGGGTAATGTCATCAAAATCGAATTGGCCAAATTTGTTGAGCAGATATTCGCCCAGTTCCCCCATTTCTGGTGCGCCATTGAGCAATTTAGCCAGCAATTGAGGCGGGGTTTCGTCCATATCTTCGGCACAAGCTTTGGAAGCAATAATCTCAGCGCCCTGAACCAATTCGTTTCCATAACAGTGATCGCCATTCGCATGGGTATTGACCAACACATCGATGGAAGCCGCTGCTCGTGTCGCAGCCCGCATGATTTTGAGCATTTCCTCGGTTAACTTCAGATCGAACAGCGTGTCTACTAACAGAGACTGATTTCCATCAACAATCAGACCCGCATTACTCCAGCCCCAAGAGCCATCTGGCTGTAAGTAGGCATAAACGCCATTGCCAATATCGTGAAGCCCTTTAGTGTAGTTCCATTTTTTCATAAAGCTGTTCCGGTTGATTGATATAGTGACATTCCTATAAAAATGTTCCCAAAAAATAGGTTATTTATTAACCTTATGAGTCCTTTTACTGACACTCAAAATGGCACAAAAATATAGGAATGTTACTAGAAAGAAAATTGAAAATTGAAAATAAGACTTGGTTAAATGGACAACAACCCGGCCACTTCATATAATCACCAATTGAAAATTGAAAAGAAGACTTGGTTAAATGGACAACAACCCGGCCACTTCATATAATCACCAATTGAAAATTGAGACTTAAATAAGGTTAAATGGACGACAACCCGGCCACTTCATATAATCACCAATTGAAAATTGAAAAGAAGACTTGGTTAAATGGACAACAACCCGGCCACTTCATATAATCACAAATTGAAAATTGAAAATAAGACTTGGTTAAATGGACAACAACCCGGCCACTTCATATAATCACCAATTGAAAATTGAAAAGAAGACTTGGTTAAATGGACGACAACCCGGCCACTTCATATAATCACCAATTGAAAATTGAAAAGAAGACTTGGTTAGGCAACTCGCAAAAAATAATCTACTAGGGCAACCATAACGGATCGGGGGCAACCATAAAGGATTGCCCCTACGGTCATTGGTGTAGGGGCAATCCGTTGCTCCAACCCCAATCCGTTGCTCCAACCCCAATCCGTTGCTCCAGCCCCAGATGGGTATTTTATTTTTTGCGAGTTACCTTACGACAACAAATCATAACCTATTGATTTATGATCGCGTATATCAGTAAAAATTTAATAAAAATAAAATATTTATAATGTTAATTGTCTTGCGGTCGTGTACTGAGGAATGAAGCAATGAAAAAAACTTGATTTTTTCACCGATTCCAAATGCCGTGTAAATCAACTGAACGCTACCAAAAAAATTTTTTTTTATATTTACAGATAAGTCAACCAATAAATACTTTAGCCTAAAAAATACTGATAAAATCACTTTTCATACAATAAAAATTGGGGACAAACCACGTTTTCTCAATCCAAGTGGGTAGGCAACCTTTTGCCTGCCACCTGACAACAACTGAATTGGGCAATCGGATGGCACATCGTTGGATAATCGACCATGCGCTTTCAAAAAATTATCAATGCTATCATCAGTCATCTTGCTGGCGTAAGCCTATCACACCCACCAATAAGTGGTTTCCAAGTCTCTGGATTTAATCTCTAACAAATATAACGATCATCCGATTTCAGCTATTATCCAGAGACGTGATATCCAATGCGCCTATCAATGGCAACACAACAAATCCCACCCGTTAAAAAATGGGCCAGGCTAGAATTATTTTGCTGGCCCCAAACATCATAACGGCAATTCTCCTTGATTGAAGTTATAAGTTATTTTTAACTTGCCGGTTGGACATACGATAGGAAGTAGTCGATCCCGTCTCCAAATATGTAAAGTCTCAAGTAAAACAACTTGGGACTATGCCGGTCTGAATGGTATAATACCCAAAAATCGCACCGGATTGATTTGAATCAATCCTATTTTAAATCCCAGCACCGTGTCTGGTCATAAAGATGAAAATTGACAAATATCAATACCAAACTTGACTTAACTTAAACTTTTTTAGCTAAAAAAGGGTACAGCTAAAAAGGGTACTGACCCATTTTCCCCGCTATACTTTAAAGCGAAAATATCCGTACCATTTTAAAATCCGAGTTTTTGAAAAAATCGGTGTGAATAAACCTCCCTCAGCAATAGAAACTTTATGCCGAGCCGGTGACAAGGCCGGAAAGCCAAAATGGCGAAAAGGTGAGTCATCTTAACCACAAAATGGAGCCAATAATACATGACCACAGTAAAGAAACTGACTTTCATTGGTGCCCTACTGGGCCTGTTCTTCCTACCCCAAACCTACGCGGATTACAGCATTCCTGGCTGTCAGAACGCATGGACTGCTATTGGCAAAGCCGGGAAACTTGACGCGCTTGAGACATTAGTTAAAAGCGATTGCGCCGTTATGCACCGCAATAAATGGCGTTTGCCCGAGAAAGGTGGGGTGTCCTACCCGAAGGTGTGTGCGCCGGCTTGGAACAATCTCTCAAAGGCACGTCAACTCAGTAACGCGAAATTTATGGTGACTCACAATTGCCCGGTTTTATATCGAAAAGGATGGGTTTCGGTTGCGGACTACCAAATCCCCGGTTGCAAGAACGCATGGACTGCCATTGGTAAAGCCAAGAAACTTAGAGCGCTTGAGACATTAGTCAAAACCGATTGCGCCGTTATGCACCGCAAAAAATGGCGTTTGCCCGAAAACGGTGGTGTGTCCAAGCGGGAGGTATGTGCGCCGGCTTGGAACAATCTCTCAAAGGCAAGTCAACTCGGTAACGCCAAAATTATCGTGACCCAGAATTGCCCGGTTTTATATCGAAAAGGATGGGTTTCGGATTACCGCATTCCTGGTTGTGGAAAGGCGTGGAATGCTATTAAGCAAGCTAAACAAATTGGAGCGCTTGAGACATTAGTCAAAACCGATTGCGCCGTTATGCACCGCAATAAATGGCGTTTGCCCGAGAAAGGCGGTGTGTCCAACCCGACGGTGTGTGCGCCGGCTTGGAACAATCTCTCAAAGGCCCGCCAACTCGGTAACGCAAAAACTATCGTGACCCAGAATTGCCCGGTTTTATATCGAAAAGGATGGGTTTCGGATTACCGCATTCCTGGTTGTGGAAAGGCGTGGAGTGCTATTACACAAGCTAAACAAATTGGAGCGCTTGAGACATTAGTCAAAACCGATTGCGCCGTTATGCACCGCAATAAATGGCGTTTGCCTGTAGACGGTGGTGTGTCCAACCCTTCGGTATGTGCGCCGGCTTGGAACAATCTCAAAAAGGCAAATCAACTCGGTAACGTGGAAGTTATTGTGAGCCATAATTGCCCCGTTTTATATAAAAAAGGATGGGTAAAATAACTTGAACCTATCCCACTATTCATTTTTAATCTTTTAAGTCGGTTATCTTTCATCACCAAAGTTCTTAAAAGAAAAGAAAATAATTCAACGAGTCCGGTTGAGTGATTGACGATAAATCAATGGTTTAGGAATAGTGGGATAGGTTCTTGTTTGTGTTATGATTATATACCGTAAAAAATGAGAATGGTGGGCAACAAAAACCCGTTGCCCACCCTACATATAATAAGCCCCAAGGTTCGAAACGTTCCAAGGGGCTATTGTCTAACCGCATTCCAAATTAACAAATCGTGTTGATCTAATTTTTTGTTAAACGTGTTGATCTGATTTTTTGTTAAAGTGGATTGTCTGATTTTTTCCAAAGCAGCCTCTTAAGAATGAAAAATAAGTCAAAATGACAAACTGGCCTTGAGGCTGGTATATTATTGAATTTGAACAATAATTAAATACAATATCCACCTATTAAGATGATTTTTCAGTTTGTAGGCTTGGGTATTTTTTTTATATTTGTGATTTCATAAATTCTGACTTGAAATTCACTGTCACCATCGACACGTGTGGCATCAAGCCTTTCAAGCAGATCG
>Ga0233403_10000046_pt1 | contig 49038 bp, 36 predicted proteins | sample Na_oxic_1_MG_FD_179866 | JGI IMG/M metagenome (GOLD analysis project Ga0233403, IMG submission 179866) | Seawater microbial communities from Saanich Inlet, British Columbia, Canada - Na_oxic_1_MG | ecosystem: Environmental > Aquatic > Marine > Inlet | place: Canada: British Columbia | collected...
TTTTTATTTTAGCTAACAGATAAGAAAATTCCACCGAGCGGTCCCCCCTCCCAGCGGGAGGGGGTTAGGGGGAGGGAGAGTTCGTGAACATAAAAATAGCATGAAAAATACACCTCCAAAAAAGCTCAAACTGTACACCCTAGGTTAGGTGGTCCCTGAGCTTGTCGAAGGGGAGGGAGAGAAATAGCCTCAGTTAGTTAGGAAAGATTTTTCTTGAAATTCAAAAATCAAACTTTTTGGAAGCATTGTGCGTAACATGAGTTAAGCAAGTAGAAAATATAATGAAAATACCGGTTGAAAATTTAGGCATTATCAAACACAATGTAAATCTTTCACAATTCACAATTTTCATCACCCCAATTTTTAACTAAAAATTTGGGTGATCTGGCGCATAAAATGGGTTGTCATTTTAAATAAAGCGAAAAATATTTTTGGGTTTAATTTAAAGATTCATCACCTGCTCTTAAAATGACAGAAAAATTCAGCTTGTGGTTTTATTCGGTCTTATTTAGTCTACATTTTATTTATGCAATTTAAAGTTTCAACGGCTCCCTTTACTCATAATTCTCCCACCGTCTCAGCTATCATGCGGCAAGTGCTTTATGCACTGCTCCCTGGGATTGTGGTTTATGTTTATTTTTTTGGGTGGGGCATTGTGATTAATATTTTATTAGCCAGTATAACGGCATTAATTTGTGAAGCGGTTATGCTTTGGCTACGCAATCGCCCACTACGTCCTTTTCTGACCGATAATAGTGCGTTGGTGACGGCGTGGTTATTGGCAATTGCATTACCACCTTTTACCCCTTGGTGGATGACCGTATTAGGTACTGCGTTTGCGATGATTTTCGCTAAACACTTGTATGGTGGCTTGGGTTATAATCCATTTAATCCGGCGATGGTGGGTTATGTGATGTTATTGATTTCGTTTCCGGCAGAAATGACAGTGTGGCCGGCCCTTGCCTCGTTAAGTGGTCATGTGCCAAGCTTTTTGGATAGCTTAAGTATTATCTTTCGAGGTCAACCGATGGGTGATTTGGCACTGGATGCTCTGAGTGGTGCGACACCTTTGGATACGATTAAAACCGAGTTAACACTCTTTCACACTCTTGAAGAAATTCAGCGTAATCCGTTATTTGGGATTTATGGTGCGAAGGGATGGGAATGGATAAATGGTGCGTTTTTATTAGGTGGTGGTTGGTTAGTTTATAAGCGGATAATAACGTGGCATATTCCGGTTGCGGTATTAGGCAGTTTGTTTTTGGTATCTGGCTTATTTTTTGTTTTTGATTCAGGGATTTATACTTCACCACTGTTTCACATTGCTAGTGGTGCTGCAATTCTAGGGGCCTTTTTTATTGCTACTGATCCGGTTAGTGCTGCCACCTCAAATAAAGGTCGTTTATTTTATGGGGCTGGCATTGGTTTATTAATTTATATCATTCGCAGTTGGGGTGGTTATCCTGATGGGGTAGCATTTTCTATATTATTAATGAATATGACAGTTCCGGTAATTGATTATTACACGCAACCTCGCGTCTTTGGACATTAATATCAGTTATCAGTTATCAGTTATCAGTTATCAGTTATCAGTTATCAGTTATCAGTTATCAGTTATCAGTTACCGATTACCAATTACCAATTACCGATTACCAATTACCAATTACCGATTACCGATTACCAATTTTGCATGTTAATAAAAAAAATGGGACAAGCGGCTCTTCTATTAATGGTTTTTGCTGTGTTAGGAGGAGGACTAGTCGCTTTCAGTTTTCATAATACTGCTGAGCAAATTAAAGAGAATGAGCGTGCTGCTTTGTTGCGTATTTTAAACGCGCTTATTCCGCATGAACAGTATGATAATGATTTATTTCATGATGTTATCAAAATACCAAACGATGCTATGTTAGGAACCACAGAACCGGTGACAATTTACCGCGCTCGTCAAAGTGGACAATCGGTTGCAGCTGTTATCACAACTATTGTTCCTGATGGCTATAATGGGCGTATTCGTTTGTTAGTGGGGATTAACTACGAAGGAATTTTGATAGGAGTGCGTGTGGTATCTCATCAAGAAACACCGGGATTGGGTGATAAGATTGAACTACGTCGTTCTGATTGGATTTTAGGATTTAATGGACGTTCTTTAACAAATCCTAATGCCACAAATTGGAAAGTGAAACAGGATGGGGGGATTTTTGACCAATTTACGGGTGCAACGATTACACCGCGAGCGATTGTTAAGGCCGTGTATAAAACCTTGCTTTTTTTTAGGCAATCTCGTGAAAAAATCTTTGCAGACCCTAAAAATGCCCAAAGCTAAAGCTTTGGACACCCTAAAAATTTCAATACTAACGCTTTGGATGCCAAGCGAATTTTGGAGTCCAAAACGTTAGCATTGGATTTGACTAGAAAATAACGTCAACACCATTATAGTTTTGTCTCGGCACAACCGTTACCATCCCATCGTCTGCTACCTGCAATTCAAAGACAACCCAATTTTCCATTGAATTTTCCCTAAAATTATTATCAAATAATTCTTCAACATCATTAGGTGGTAGCGGGGGCGGTGGCGTAAACACTTGTTCTGGTTCATTGCCAACTTGTAAACTGACTACGGCTCCAGAATCAAACATATTGCTAATACCCCTAAAATATTGAACCACATAAGTATAAATACCGGGTCTTAACCGGGATGGGGGTTCAATTTGTGACGGCAAAATGGTAACAATCTCTTCTTGTATTTCAAAGGGATACTCTCCGTTATTGAGTATAGCCACATCATTAGCTTTCTCACCAAAATAAAGATGAAAACGTTCCTGAGAATAGGGCATAATTGGCGCAAGTAAATGGGCATCTAAATCCGCTTGATAATCACTCCATCTTAATGAAATTTTTACCTGAGTTGGGGTAATAATTGGCTCAAAACTTTGCACCAGATTAAGTGTGGCTGACTCAAATCTAAAAACAGAATTAAGGGTGGTATTTATTATTTCAATACGATTGGGATCAATAGGATCAACTATCGTGGTTTGAAATTGAATGTGATTGAGTTGTACACCATTCACATCTCTTGCAAAACCTCTGCTCTGTGTAAAATCCACTCCTTCAATATAACAATCGGGTTCTTCAGGTTCCAAAAGAGGAATTAATTGCACAAGCCCATTCTCAAATTGACACGCTTTAAAAGGCAGATTATATGGAGGTAAAATCACTTCCTGTGTACTATTTGGAATTAAAGGGTCTGGAATAACGACTTTAACAATAATATTGTTAATTTGCACTTTATTAGATTGTATACCAAAAGCCTGAATTTGGCTCAAGTCAACAGTCAATTCTTGTGCTACTGTCAGATGGCTTAATAACAATAAAAGCATTAAGCCATTTATGTATAAATAGTGTTTGTATTTCATAATGGTTCACCTTTTTAGTATTCTATTAATTTGGTTAAAAAAAATGAATAGCTAATTACAATAGAAAATATTTTAAATAAATTTTTATGACTTTACTCCAATTCAGATAATTTTATTTTGTCACATTTATAGCTAAATATACAAAGCGCAAGCCTAAAATTTTACATATTATCATTATAAATTAATAAGTTATTAAAATGGGCCCTAATGTAAAAAATAATAACGCTTTCTTATAGTTAGGTATAGACAATGTTAGCCTAAATCGCAAGTCAAACCGCAACTCAACAAATCTCATTGAAAGGTAAACTCTGCTACAAATTGCGGATTTAACGAATTTTAGAACGGCTTTAAGAGTTATTTTATGCAAAAATTTTACCCTATAAAATTATTTATAATGTATTAATTTAATTAAATTTTATTTGATATATCTTTAAATTTGTCCGAAAATAAAAATTTTAGAGATTTGGATAATGTTTTTAGGACAAAGCAGTAAATATACTGAAGGTATTTCAAATCAGTGAAAATTTTGAATCAAGAGAAATCTAATTTCTTCAAGAAATTGGATTTCTTCGACATTTTAGATTTTCACAAAATTCAAAGACGAACAGTATAAAATACATATTGGTACTTACAAATAGTATTTCTTAAAGGAATACTATTTGTTTATGTGCGTCAATGATTTTCTGCTACATCCCTTACGAGAAATCCTCCCCTTATTATTCTCTATTTGCCAAAGGCGAATAATATTCACTTTTCACTATTATCACTATGCCTGAATTGCCCGAAGTCGAAACAACACGGCGGGGAATTGCCACTTATACGATAGGTAAAAAGATTAAAACTGCGATTGTGCGTGAAAAACGCCTTCGATGGACAGTGCCAGATATTCTTACAACTATTTTACCAAATCAAAAAATTCAACAAATCCATCGGCGTGGTAAATACTTATTACTTGAATGTTCTAACGGACATATCTTGATTCATCTAGGAATGTCCGGCAGTTTATGGGTGCTACCTTCTGATACACCGTTAAAAAAACATGATCACATTGATATTGTGTTTACCGATGATTTTTGTTTACGTTATCACGATCCGCGTCGATTTGGTTGCATGTTGTGGACAAGTGAACCCATATTTGATCACCCATTATTAGTCAAATTAGGCATTGAGCCACTTTCCGCGACGTTCACCGGAAAATATTTGCACCATCATGCCAAAAAACGACGTATTGTGGTAAAAAATTATATTATGGACTCCCATATTGTGGTAGGTATTGGCAACATTTATGCTAATGAAGCATTATTTTTAGCTGGTATTCATCCAACATGTGCGGCGGGCAGCATTAGCTTAAAACGTTATCAACACCTAGCTAAAAAAATAAAAGAAGTGTTACATAAAGCTATTGAAATGGGAGGCACTACATTACGTAATTTTAGCGATAGTACTGGTAAGCCTGGCTATTTTAAACAATCATTGTGTGTATATGGACGAGCCGGTTTAGCGTGTGTACAATGTCACAATACAATTATTGTTAAAAAAATTGGACAACGTGCTACTTATTATTGCCCGATGTGTCAACCTCTTTAACTTAATATGACGCACAGTATTGTCCAAAATAAATTTTGGACTTCTCAATTAGTTAATTTGGAGTTCAAAATTTATTTTGGAGTCAAAGGAGCATAAAATATGTTAAAAAAATTTTTAGCTATCCCCTTTATCAATACTATGCATTACCCATAAGTCCATAACTTATTGATTTTATTTCTCTTAAAATTCAGGTTATGAATTAGAAATTATTTATCAATCAAATTATTAAAAAAAGGGGACCACTTATGGGTAATGCATTAGGTTATCAATAAAGGACTTAAAGTGAGCAAAGGCTTATTTTTTATCAACATGATATTTTTAAATTTAATATTCAATAAAATTTTTGTCGTTATCAAAGAAACTTTTTGGATGATTACTCGAATATTCCTCATTGGATGGGTATTGTTTGGTTTAACCCTATTAGCAATACTTCGTTGGATTTTAAGGGGATTAAGGCTATTTGGTTTAGTCCTATTAACAATACCTAGAGGAATTAATTGGCTATTTGTTATAGGGTTTATCGTTCTCGGTTTAATCCTATCAATCACTTTCCTTGAAATCGGATTAGTTTTTATTTTGGTTGGCATTCTGATTTCTCCGATTATCAGTGATATTACTCAAAACAAAATTCATCTCAATTACTCCACAAGCACTAAAGTGATTGTGGCACTTCTTGGTTTTAGTGCTGCCACTCTGCTGTTCTTTGAACAACCAAACGACAAACGCTTTTTAGCCGGTTTTTTGGTACAGATGGCTCGACTTGATCTTGAAGATGAAGAACAACTTGAGCAACTCTCTGTATTTATTCAAAGAGAGGAACTGATAAAGAGAAAGATAGATTATATTGAGAGACACGAACTATTAAAGGCCCATTTACAGTCATTGCATGATGATGCTCATTATCAAGAACTCTTCGAGCAAGGAAAGCTTTATGCTCAATTTGATTCTCAGGTAAAACAGTGGGTTTATCATGCCCAAACAATGTTAAAACAAGAGCGACTTGAAAAAGCCCTTAAAGAAGTGCCGAAATTCATCAAAGCCGGTCAATACCGAGAAGCCTATCGTCTTGCGTCTCCCTTAGAAGACGTACCAGAACTTAAAAAACAGGCTGATATTGCTAAAACACACATTGATAAGGAAGTTGATAATTTACGCTCATTATATGAACGAGGTAGGTATCCAGAGGTTATCAAAAAAGGTATGCCTCTCATGGATTCTGATTGTCGGATTAAAAAATTGCTATTGGATACCCAAAAAATCCAGGCGATGGTGGAAGAACGCAAACGGATTAATAAGACTATCGAAAGAACTAAAAGCTTTATAAAAGCGCGTAAATACCAACAAGCGATAGACTTTGCTAGCCAATCAGAATATGCTCAACATCCTCAGATGTTGAAACTCATTGAGCGATCCAAATTACAAATGAAGAAGGCCCAAGAAAGTAAGATACTTGCTAAATTGCGAAATATACCGTCAACACAAATAGAATCTAACATAAGAGAATACGCTAAATTGCTTCAAATCTTTCCAGAGAATGAAAAATATCTCAGCAAATTAGCCCATTATAAAGAAGAACTGGCCAAACTAAGAAGGCAACCACCGTTGCTCATCACACAGGAAGAATTTGGGGACGAGTGGCCCTTTACGGTTCCCAGGGGGAAATTGGAATGCCTGCCACCTGGCATTGTTACATTTCGAGTGGATCACAAAACTTATGCCGTTAACAATTTAGCCAGTTCAAGTGGATATCCAAACATTGATAAGATTTGGAGAGAAAAATCGCAACCTGGCACTGATACGACGACTAAAGTTGATATACTTTACATTATCAACAAAGGGCTAGATTTATGCAAACCGCTTGAATAAAGAATATGTCAGGTACGTTCCATGAGTTCGCCCTATAGCCCCTTTTTATACGAGGTTTCGTAGGGTAGACCTCAATGCCATTAAGTTAAGGATTTTAATTGGGGTAACCACAAGGGATTACCCCTACAAATCATGATCTTATGTAGGGGCAATCCTTTATGGTTGCCCTTAACTTAATGGCATTGAGGGTAGACCTGCGTGTCTGCCCTAAACTTAGTGTTTGATAAAAAATAACTTAACCCAAAAATCCCTCTAATCCTAATCCCCTTTTTCAAAGGGGGACTCAAGGAAAATGTGGATTTTATTTTTTATCGGACACTTAAGGACTCAGAATTTTATAACTTCCAAAACTTGAACGCTCAAACCTGACCGGAACGCTGATATCTGAAACTTTTAACTCGATGATCAAGTTTTTTTCCAAAGACAATAACTACAAGGATTACATGTAATCAAGGATAAAACCATGAAGGTTTTGAGGTTCTGCGCTTTCCGACAAAGCTCAGCTTTTCACGAAGACGTACGGGATTTATCCTTGTTTACATGCAATCCTTGTCGTTTTTTTGAGGAAACTTGAACATCAAGTTTAAGCCAAACCTAAGCAGTTTTAAAAACCGCTTAGGTTTGGATATTTTAGTTTTGAGTATACAGTTCACTTTTGAATTTTGTGAAAATCTAAAAGGTAGAAATAAATCCGATTTCTTTTCGATCTCGGATTTCTCTTGATTCAAAAATTTCACGGATTTGAAGTACGCTCAGTATATTATTGAATTCTCATTCCTTACCGATTACCAACAAAAAAGTGTATCGGTTCTAAACCGTTGTAAATAATAGTGCCGTTTTCTAAGAGACGGTAGCCAACATAAACGGTGAATTCACCAGGCATGAAGCTTAAATCTCCTTCAAAAATAAATACGTCAATGATTTCAGGTAACACCGGATGTTCTTGGGCTATGATTAAATGACTGATTTGTTCATCCCACATAAACCAGGTTTGCTCATCACGAGTGTAGAACATTGTTTCAGCCTTTGATGGAGAATAAGCACCTACTAACAGAATTTCAGCCGGTTGTGCCACATGTTCTGGGGCTACCTGGATTCTAGCCGACACTCTCAAGGTTTGGGACTCTCTACGTGTCAATTGACGATCATTCGATTGCAAAATGCCTTGAAGACTCACTTTGCCTACGAAGCAAGCATTACTCTCAATCAAATGGCCTACTGCATCTATCCCTAACGCGTTGAGTGGCTCACAGGGTGAATCGTCAAGTGATATTGCTATCGTCGTGTCAGTGATTGGCGTTTCTGGCGGATTCACTGAGGTAGCATCATTACTACTGCCAATAACGATGATATGAAGTGCCGTTTGTTGAGACGGTATGGCACTATCTTTAACCATAAGTTGGGTACTACCAGCTTGAAGACCTTTCAAAGTCACATCAGCAGTTCCATCACCATAAGCAATCCAATCGCTCAATGACACTAACGTATCGTCTGGCGATCCGATGATTGATAGCATACCTTGCCCATCAGCAATCATCAAGGTAACTATTTGACCGACTTTTAAAGTGGTCAAGCGCGTTTTAAGACCAATGTCTTTTGAGGAGGTGCTCTCTTCCTCAAGTGTGACTGCTGGAAGGACTTTGATATAAAGTGTGACTTCTTGTGAGGACACTTGATCAGTGATGATCATTTGGGTATTTCCCACAGCAAGTCCAATGAGCGTTAATTCGCCATTGTTAATCAAAGTATCCTCATCCACAGCAACCAGGGCTAATTCTGGCATTTCTTTAATGAAGAAAATGCCGTCAATGCCACCAATCGCCAAATTCACCGTTTCACCCACTTTGATAATAGTAGCGACTGATTGAAGATTGATATCAATTTCTTCAGTGATGCTTGTGCTACCAGTTGAAGTATTAGCAGTATTTCCAGATGATGTGCCACTTCCGTTTGAATTTTGGCTAAAAACGACTACTCTTTGTCCAGGTGCTAGCGGTTGCGTGATTTTACCATCTCCAGCAATGCGATCATTATTGACATCACCGTCATTTAAGGTAGTGCTTGCAACGACCACTGATTGTCCTTGAATCGTGATGACTTGACAAGTCACTTGTGGTTCTTGGCATTGTGGCACTTCACTTGGATCACTGACACCATAGTAGTAATTATCCACTTCGGCTTGTGGACAGTTAAATTCCAAATTGTTGCCATTGGAATTGAGGGTACAACCGTTTTTCTCGGCGACTGTCACGTACTCGCCATTGGCATTTTGCAATGAGAGAACGTTGTTTTGTTGACTATCAAGCGTCCCATCATTGTTACCGTCGCCACCATTTGGGCCTACATTTTCGATGGTATTAGTGGTTCCATCTTGATTATTATCAGTGGTCTGATTCGCTGCGGAAGTTCCAGTTTGAGAGTTACCATCCGTGTTAGTGTTTGAATCTGAACCCGTTTCAGAGTTGTCATTCGTGTTGGTACTCGAACTTGAATCCGTTTCAGAATCGTCATTGGGACTCGAATCAGAACCCGTTTCAGAGTCGTTATTGGTACTTGAACTTGAATTCGTTTCCGAGTCGTCATCGGTACTTGAATCTGAATCCGTTTCAGAGTCATCAGATTTATCTTCTATTTTAATGGATTCCACAAAAATGGCCCGGCATTGTTTAAAGCCAAAGTCACCGTCGAGCGTGACATGGCCTGTTTCATCGCAATGGCCCCGCCATCCTTCAAATTTCCAATCGTCATCTGGGGTGGCATTGAGGGCCACTTCAAGACCAGTGGCATATTCTTTGGAGCAGGTTGTACCGCAATCTATGCCAGTAGGTTCGCTAGTGATACTACCATTACCGGTTATCGCTACGTTGAGTGTAAACGGTTCTGCATTAGCATCGACAAAAATCGCTTCACAACGTTTTTCGGTATCGACAAAGACATAGCCTTCACTATTGCAATCGCCAGTCCAACCTTCAAATCGCCAATCAGTATTTGGGATTGATGTAAGTGTGACTTCGGTATTATTGGTATAATTTTCGGTGCAGTCGTTTCCACAGTTTATGCCGCTTGGTTGGCTGGTGACAGTGCCGTTGCCAGTAATTTCCAAAGCTAAAGCTTTGGACTCCAACCCCGATTCGGAGTCCAAAGCTTCAGCTTTGGAAGCTTCAACAAACACGGCCCGACATTGTTTAAAGTTAAATTCACCATTAAGCACAACTTTGCCAATTTCATCGCAATGGCCCCGCCAACCTTCAAATTTCCAACCGTTGTCTGATATAGCATTGAGGGCCACTTCAAGACCGGTGGCATATTCTTTAGAACAGGTTGCACCGCAATCTATACCGGTAGGTTCGCTAGTGACACTGCCATTCCCGGTAATTGCTACATTGAGCGTAAAGGGTTCGGCATTAGCATCGACAAAAATGGCTTCACAGTGTTTTTCGGTATCGACAAAAACATAGCCTTCACTGTTGCAATCGCCAGTCCAACCTTCAAATCGCCAATCATCGTTATCTGGCGTAGGGGTCAATGTGACTTCAGTATCATTGACATAATCTTCAGTGCAGTCTTCTCCACAGTCAATCCCACTTGGATGGCTAGTGACGGTGCCGTTGCCAATAATTTCCAAAGCTAAAGCTTTGGACTCCAACCCAGATTCGGAGTCCAAAGCTTCAGCTTTGGAAGCTTCGACAAATACGGCCCGACATTGTTTAAAGTTAAATTGACCGTCAAGTACTACTTTGCCACTTGCATCACAATGTCCTCGCCAACCTTCAAATCCCCAAGCATCGTCAGGGGTTGCGGTTAAGACGATTTCCATGCCACTTTGGTAGTCATAACGACAAGTCTCTCCACAATCAATGCCGATGGGATTGCTGAGGACACTGCCTTGACCAGTAATGGCGATATTTAATACAAAGGGAACGGTAGTTTGCACAAAGATGGCTTCACACTGTTCACCTTGGTCGGTGATGGTGATTTGTCCATTGTCATCACAGTCACCTTCCCATTTGTCAAAGGCCCAGCCTTCATCGGGTGTGGCGGTGAGGGTGACTTCGGTGCCAGGGACTGCATATTCTTGGGTGCAATCTCCTCCACAATTTATAGCAATAGGTTCGCTGGTGATGGTGCCTTCACCGATTTTGGTGACTTTTAAATAAGGAGGCGTTAGGGAAACTTCTGTTTCTTGTGTCCCTTCTTCTACAAAAATAGCATGACAGGCTTTACCACTGTCTATAGTAACAAGCCCGTTACTATTACAATCCCCCGTCCATTGGTCAAATGTCCAACCGTCATCGGGTGTGGCAGTGAGCGTGACTTCGGTACCACCATCAAAAGTATCCGTGCAGGAATCACCACAATTAATGCCGCTGGGTGAACTACTGATGGTACCATTACCTTCATAAGTGATGGCGAGAGTGGATGGTAATAATTGAAAAAAGAGGGTACAACTGATATTACTGGTCATTAGCACTTGAGCATCACCACAATCAGTATGTCCACCCCAAGAACTGAATTTGGAACCGTTCGCCGGTGTGGGCGTTAGCGTTACGGATGTAGCCGTACTGAAGAGGTATGAGCAACTTTCATCACTGCTGTCACAATCAATGCCGCTAGGATCGCTTTTGACACTACCACTCCCTTTGCCACCGAATTTGATGGTTAAGTTGAGTTTGGAGGGTAATGGCGTAGTGCCTCCTCCGCTGCTACTGCTATTATCTTCCTCGTCACAAGCGTGAGTGGTTGCACTGGCTTCGATAGTGGTTGAATCACCAGTATCATTAGTGGCTATGACTTGGTAAGTGTAAGTTGTATTGCACGTCAAGTCGGTGTCATTATAGCTTTCGATATCAGAGGCGGTTGTCTCAATTAAGGTGTCCTCCCGTTTAATTTTAAAACCGGTTTCATTATCACTGTTGTCAACCCAAGATAGGTTGATTTGAGTCTGTGAAATGGCGGTAGCGGTTAAGTCAGTGGGCACATTTGGCGATGTTACATTTGATACAGCAGTAATTGTCATATCAAAAGTGGTCAACGCAACGGTGCCTCCCGCGCCATCATCAATGGTAAAGGTAAAGCTATCGCTGGTGGTACTGCTATTGTCATGTTCGTAAGTGAGATTGTTCTGGTCAATGTCATCTTGCGTGAACGTGCCACTCAAAGCGATACCATTGAGTTTTAACGTACCATTAGCGGGAGCCGTGCCGATGGTATAAGTTAAATCAGCCGCACCTTGTTCGCCATCAGTCGTTTGCAACTCAGTGGTGGTTATTGTTGTACTGGTATCTTGATCCAAAATCAAACCGGTATTGGTATCTAATTTGGGTGATGTATTGGGAGTCGTTGTAATGGTAATGTTAAATGTACCTGTAACACTACCCCCGGCGCCATCACTGACCGTGAAATCAAAACTATCATTGGTGGTACTACTATTGTTGTGTTCGTAAGTAACGTTGTTATTGTCAATGTCATCTTGTGTGAACGTGCCACTCAAAGCGGTACCATTGAGTTTTAAAGTACCATTAGCAGGGCTTGTGTCGATGGTATAAGTTAAATCAGCCGGCCCTTGTGGCCCTTGTATGTCGAGCACTTGCAATAGAGTGTTGGTGATTGTTGCGCTCGTTCCTTGAGGCAAAGTCAAACCGGTATTGGTATCCAGGGTTGGATTAGTGACCTTTGCCCAAGTTTCAATGTTATCTCCTGGTGTGACAACTGTGACAGCATTGTCAGCATTGTCAGTAATACCAGCGGCTGTGACAGTTAATTCATAGTCACCATCATTGCCGGTCAAGCCGGTGAGGTCACTCAGTATCCAAGTTTTGTTGTCACTGCTTGGGTTTGCGAGCGTTTTACCGGAAAGTGAAACGGAATTGCCATCATGAGTCAAACTGAGATCATCAAGCGCAAAATCCTTGATTGTTTCACTGAATACAATGGTTATGGTGTCAACACTGGTGTTAATTTGATTACTGATGTCTGTAATACTATCAATGGTAGGCGGAACGGTGTCAATATAGTATTCCTCTCCAGTATTGAAATCACCCACACCGATATTGCTCGTATTACTAGGATCGACAAGTTGACTTTTACCGGTATTACCTAACGGAATATCATATTCATTGGTAATACCATCATCATCAACGACATCTAAGCGTAATTTACCTTCACTGGTATCATCAAGATTGATGGTAACAGTGTATGTAGTTTTTAGTGTAGTACCATCAAAATCAATGGAATAATCGGAGGTTGAAAGAGAACTTAAGAGAGTATCTAAGGTATTTTCGTCATTGGAAATTGAAACACCACTCGCAACGGTTATGCTACCTGAAGTTGCAGTTAACACAAAATCGTTGGCCTCTACTCCTTTAACGCCTAGATCGGGTGGTTGTGTTGCACCATCAAAAGTGACTTGAAATATAACCGTTGTAGTGTTGTGAGGAGAACCTGCATTATCGCAAGTATTTGGACTACTACAAGTTATTGAATCGACAAAAGGTGCTTGAGATTCATACGGTCCCATATCCACGGTAGCCTTAATAAGGCGGGTATTTTTATCTAAATCTATATCAATAGTTGTTCCAACACTATTTACTGCCTTAGTATTATCACCTGCATCAAGTGGGGGAGAAGCACTTGTCTTTAAGTGAAAATCACCATCTGTAGTAGGGGCATCCGTTGGATTAATGCTTGTAACAAACGGATCAGGAACAGTATTACCATCATCCACAATGGAATTATTCACAGTTGTTGTGTTGCTAGGATTATAGCTAATTTCCCCTCCAGTATTCTTCCACAAAATACTGTTGTTTACGGTCCATGTGCTGTTGTTGTTGTACATGGCACCGCCAGCAGTCGCAGAGTTGCCGCTAAAGGTAGTTTGGGTAATCGTTGAAGTACTACTACCATCACTGTACATACCACCGCCATTACCAGTAGCCGAATTGCCACTAAAAATGACATGGTGTATATATGGGTTACTACTATTTGTGTTATAGATGCCCGCCCCATCAACGGCAGAATTACCTTTAAAGAAAATACGGCTCACTAAAGGACTACTGCTGTTATTGTACATACCACCACCATTGGTAGCTGTATTATTACTAAAGGTGACAGTGATAGTTGAACTACTTATTGTGGGAGAGCAATTGAGGTTATACATGCCACCACCATCATTGGTTGCTGTATTTCCAGTAAAAGAGCCTCCACTGATTGTTAAACCACTACAACCATTGTTATACATGCCACCGCCATCATTGGAAGCCGTATTACTGCTAAAGGTGACTTTCGTTAGTTTTGGGTCACCATTGTCGTTATACATGCCACCGCCATCAACAGCCGAATTATTGCTAAAGGTAACATTGGTAAGTTTTGGGCTACCACTGTTAAGCATTCCACCACCATTGTTTTCATTTGTACTGGTACCATCAGCATTACCATCTTGAATGGTAAGCCCATCAAGAAGAGTACCACTACCAATTCCACTTCCGGCAGTTACGACGTGATAACTGTTATCACTGTTATCGCTAGCAATACCAATATCACCACTCAAAGTGGTTTTGTAGGTAGATGTATGACGAGGTTTTGTACCATTAGACAATGTAACATTATCATCTCCACTTTTATAGCCATAATCACCTAAATCTTCCTGAACCCCTTGAAAACCACCATAAATTTTTACATCATCAATGAGTGTAAAGGTATCTGTGCGAGTAGGGCCCGGTGTGTAAGTTCCACCAGCAACCCATATTTCATCGCCGCTAGTAGCACTTGATATGGCTGTTTGTAAATCAGTGGCATCAGTCCATAAAGAGCCGGTACCACTGGCACCTGATTTGACATAAATAATTTTTGCCCAGGCGTTGGACGGAATTTGGCCCAAGGTGAGTATTAAAACACCCAACAATAGGAATTGTCGGTGTTTTGCGCGTGGTTTAAGTCGTGTAGGTAACATTGTCGTCCTCCTAGCAATGTGTGGATAATTGATGAGTACAACGAAACGTAATGGACGTTCCTCTACTACGTTTGGTTGTACTCTTATTTTAAGTATAGACAAAAAAGTCGCACTTGATCATCGCCTTTAGTATGACATCTCTTATTGACACTTTGTTACGATGTTTTGTAATCCAAACGATATATAAATGTATAAAAAATATTGTATTATGAATCGTGCCTATCATCTTTTATTTTAATGAGAGTATTTTTGGAATGCTTAAAAAACTATTTGTTATTAATTTTGTTACGATGAATATTTTGATATATTTTAATGTAAGTTAATAATTTTTAAGTTATTTTTATCATAGATATAATTGTATAATTGGGGTCAGAGTAAAATTAATTTTATTGTTATTACTGCGGTATGAATTTTACTCTGATCCTAATTATATTTATAATATGTGTGCATAGAGTCGCATCAAATGGAGGGTCCTCTTCTTAACTTAATGGCATTGGGCTTTAGCCTTGGGAGAATTTATTTTTTGGATATCCCTAAATTCGCTAAAATAAATTTTGGGTTCCATCAGGTTATTGGACCCAAAATTTATTTTAGATTTTTTTGAATCTTGATGAATGAGGCTATGTTAAAATTTTAAAATGAATCCAAAGTCGGGATAAAAATCCAAAGCTTTAGCTTTAGATTTTTAAAATTTTATTTTTTACAATCATTTAAAAATAACGAGGAAAAATAAAATGCTTGCCACTTTACCACTATTAAAAAATACAGATTTTCCAGCTATTGAACGTAATAGCCTAGATACGTTACAAGTTAATCTCGGTTATTTGTGTAATCAACAATGTTTACATTGCCATGTCAATGCCGGTCCAAATCGCATCGAAATTATGACACGTGAAACTGGCAACCAAATTTTAGATTATCTACGCGCTACGCCTTCCATTCAAACTTTGGATTTTACTGGTGGTGCTCCAGAATTAAATCCCCATTTTCGTTATTTCGTTAAAACGGCTCGACAATTAGGTGTACGTGTGATTGATCGTTGTAATTTGACCGTTTTATTAGTTGAAGGACAAGAAGATTTAGCCCAATTTTTAAGTGAGCAACAAGTGGAAATTATTGCTTCATTGCCTTGTTATTTAGAAGAAAATGTTGATAAGCAACGTGGCAACGGAGTCTATCAAAATAGTATTATTGGAATGCGTCGACTTAATGCGCTAGGTTATGGACAAGAAAATTCTGATTTGATACTTAATTTAGTGTTTAACCCTCAAGGACCGGATTTACCGGCACCACAATTCGCTTTAGAATCCGATTATAAAAAATTTCTTAAAGAAAATTATGATATTGTATTCAATCAATTATATACGCTTTGCAATATGCCAATCCAACGGTTTGGTAGCATGTTGATTTCTAAAAGGAAATTTGATAGCTATCTACAATTGCTACGTGATGCACATAATGAGGAAAACTTAAATACTGTCATGTGTCGCAACTTAATCAGTGTTGACTGGCAGGGCTATGTGTATGATTGTGATTTTAATCAAATGTTAGAATTGCCTTTGCACTGGCACACACCTTCAGCACCACATATCTCGGAATTACTTAACATCAATTTGGAGGGCAATCCAATAGTTGTTGCTGAACATTGTTACGCTTGTACTGCCGGGCAAGGCAGTAGTTGTGGAGGAGCTTTGTCTTGAATGAATCATTATCAATTATCATCCCAACGTTAAATGAACAAACGGTTATTGTGGAAACTCTGCAAATTTTGCAACCGTTGCGTCAAGCTGGGCATGAAGTCATTGTAATTGATGGTAATAGTATAGATAGTACCCGCAGTTTAGCAGCACCATTGGTAGATAGTTTGTTACTGACAAAACGTGGACGGGCGCGACAGATGGATAAGGGTGCCCAATTTGCCCATCATGATATTTTGTTGTTTCTACATGCTGATACCCATTTACCGATAGCGGCGGATAGTTTGATAATCAATGGCTTAAAAGAAAATCATTGTCAATGGGGGCGGTTTGATGTGCGTTTATCGGGGAAAGCATGGTTATTGCGCGTGGTAGAGCGTTTGATGAATTGGCGTTCTCGTTTAACCGGCATTGCCACCGGTGATCAAGCGATTTTTGTACAACGTAGCTTGTACAATCAAGTAAAAGGTTTTCCTAAAATTCTTTTGATGGAAGATATTACGTTAAGTCGAAAACTCAAACAGGTAAGTCGTCCATACTGCATTTCAACCCCGGTCATCACCTCTAGTCGTCGCTGGGAACAACGTGGCATTATTTGGACTATTTTGCGGATGTGGGTATTGCGCTTAGCCTATTTCTTCGGCGTAACTCCCCAAAAATTAAAAAAATTCTATAACAAGTAGCCCAAAGCTAAAGTTATAGAGTTTTTAATGGTCCTCTCCCAGAGAGAGAAGGAGCCGCATTTTGGTGTAACATCCCAGACATTAAAAAAATTTTACGACAAATAGCCCAAAGCTAAAGCTTTGGACTCCAAGCCAGGTTTTTGGAGTCCAAAGCTTTAGCTTTGGAATTTGTACCTCAAAAAAAATTCACTCTGTACTTCCCTCTCTCTCTCTGGGAGATGATTAGGAAGAGGGTCTTTCTTAACTAGATTTTTCTTGCCCTTCTTTTACAAATAAATAGAAGAAGAAGATAAGTATTAAAAAGATCAAAAAATTAAATACCGATTCAATTGCAGAAGGATTCAATGGATTAGACATTGGTCTAGTGTGTTGGGTCAATATCTTAGCCGCTGGGAGCGCAGGGTCTAATTTTTCATCGGTGCGAAGTTCTTTATTCAATTGAACGATGACAGGATCAGAAACGGGTTGAACTTCAGTCGAAATAACAGTAACTGGTCCTCGATTTCCGACAATTTCACTCACTGGAGTTGGCCCTGCTAGTACCATTTGAGTACTCAGTGTTTCAATGATGTTAGGTTGTTGCTCATAAGTATTGGCCGGAATTCTCGCCAATCTAAAGAAGGGAAAGCGAACTAAATGATTACCTTCTTGCCAATCTTTAATAGAAATCAGCCTGAAGAGACTTTGATTCATCATAGCCGTGATTTTTTCATGACCAGGTGGTACCATTAAGAAAAGGCCATCAAGTTCTTGCCTTTTCAATGCCTCTATTTGTTGTTCTAAGTCATCATTGCGAACTAGGGTTATGTTATCAGACAGTCCCAAAGAAGTGAGTACCATCTGAGCACTACGATCAGAAGCACCATTTGAAGCGCCTACCCCTAGTTTGTTAATCTTTTTTAAGCTAGTGAGGTTACGATAGCTTAACGTCACAATATGAGCCATTCTGGTATCAATAACACCAATGGCTTCTGCCAATCCATTATACTCTGGCAAAAATTCATCGGTCATTTGAAAAAAAGATTCTGCACTTAAAATACCTAAGCGAGCTTGTCCACTACTCATAGTTTGCAAAGGATCAGCAGTTTTAAGCACTTTAACACGTCGGCCTGGGAAAGCTTTGCGAACAGCACGTACTGCTTTACTCGTACTACCACCCAACTGATTATACATCCCGGTTGCTATCAACAACTCTTCTGATTGAGTTAATTGTACCCGTTTATTAGTGAGGTGATGTTTTACCAAAAAATCTTGGGCGACCGTTTTGTAATCTTGCCCTTCTAACTCAACCTCTCGATTCATTTGACGCATACTGGTAGTGTTAATGATGCCGGCTAGTTTTTCAAGGAGAGGACGCAACTGAGGATAATCTTTTAATGCGTCTTGACGGACTAAGGGAGATGGTTCATATACCGGAAAAAATTCCAAATCGTCTTTTAGCACCATTAAACCAAAATCTTCAATCCGGCCTTCTGTTGAAAAACCTTCTGCAACATCCACTTTTCCATCAAGTAAAGCTTGATAGGTGATCGATTTTTTATTATTGACCACCACTGGCAGCATCCGATTCAAGCCATATCGTCGTTTTAAAGCAGCCAGTCCATCTAAGGGCCGTTCCACAAACTCAGGGTCTAGTGACATACGAATATCGGGTTTTATTTTCACCAAGTCACTGATTTTATCTATCTTTAATGATAAGGCCCGATCACGACGCATCAGCAACACATAGTTGTTGGCAAATCCAAGTCGATCTAACCATTCTATGCCCAATGGTTTGAACAATTTTTTCACTTTTGCGAAGGCTTTGTTACCATCATTAATTGGGTGTTGCCCTAGCATGATAAGCCCGGTACCGTTGTATTCCATATAGATGTCCAAATCGCCATTTTTAATAGCTTGCATATTAGCAAAGGTATCTCCATAAGGAATGGAACGTTTGACCGGAATTTCTTCATGTTCAAGTAGTTGGGCAACGATTTCCGCCAAAATATATTGCTCGGTAAAATCCTTGGAACCGATATGTATTGGTTCAACTTTACTGCATCCGGTCATGACAAACAGAAGGGTAAAGCAAACTAAAGTTAATTTCATTCCCATTTTTTCCATTACTAGTCTCCCACACCCTGCTTTCTCCCTAACCCATAGGGAGCAGGAATGCTTCTGTGTAGCCACCCTCCCTTTTTTAAAGGAGAAATAGGGAAAATTTTGGCGGTTGAAGAATAATTTCATCATTTTTTTCATATACTAACTTGATAGCCATTAAAATTTTCAATATGCTGAAATAAATAAAGAAAACGCTATTAAACGGTAAATAGATTATTCATTCACCGTTCACCATTCACCATTCACCATTAACCTTTCGCATTAGCCAGAGAAGAAGAAGTTTTATCATCAGGATAGCACGTATTTTTTTCCCGACGTATTGCTCGTAAAAAGGCAATAATTTGTAAAATCAAAATGATACTAAACGGAATAGCACCGGTTATCGCCATCGCTTTAGCAACGGCAACTGAACCGGTAAAGAGTGTACCAGCCGTCAATATTGCAATCAGGATACCCCAAACCAATTTAAATTTAGTCGAGGGATTAAGGTTGCCATGAGAAGTCATCATACTTACCACAAAGGTACCAGAATCAGCACTCGTTACTAAGAACACAAAGATTAAAACGACTGCTAAACTACTGAGTACGTTTGATAGAGGATACCAACTAAATAAGGCAAACAAGGCTTTAGTAACATCTTCAAGTACCAAATCTGCCATACCGCCACCACCAAACATTTCTATATAAATCGCAGTACCGCCGAAAGCGGCAAACCATAAAATAGAAAATATGGTAGGAATTAAAACCACACCCAACATAAATTCACGAATAGTACGGCCCTTTGAAATTCTAGCGATAAAGATACCGACAAATGGTCCCCAGGCCAACCACCAAATCAAATAAGTCAGCGTCCAACCCGATGTCCAACTGGTGAGGTCTTTATAAGGATAGAGTTTAAAAGACATATTGATTAAGTTGCTAAAGTAATCACCAATTGAGGTAATAAAAATTTCCATAATAAAGCGAGTGGGGCCGGCAAATATGATCACGAGTAATATCGTTATTGCGATTAACATATTAATATTACTCAATATTTTGATACCTTTGTTAAGGCCGGTACTGGCTGATATCAAAAAGCAAGTTGTCATGAGTGCCAAAATAATGATACTGACTAAATTAGTCGCTGGCACTCCAAAAACCTCACCTAATCCGGCCCTCACTTGCAAAACGCCCATCGTCAATGAGCCGGCTAAGCCAAATACAACGGCCAATACACCAATGATGTCAGCCGTATGACACCAAAATCCCCGATGTTTACAACCAAATTCCATTTGAATCGGGGTGGAAATCAACGAAGGGGTCTCTTTACGAAAGCCGAAGTAAGCAATCACTAAGGCACAAACACCGTAGATAGCCCAGGCATGGAGTCCCCAATGTAAATTGGTAATAATCATCGCCATTCGAGCGGCTTCTGGCGTTTTGCCTTCCATCCCCGGCGGCGACAAATAATGAAAGACAGGCTCAGCTACCCCCCAAAAAATTAATCCGGCCCCCATTCCCGCTGCGAATAACATGGAAAGCCAAGAAATGGTAGAAAATTCAGGACGATCATCATCTTTTCCCAAACGAAGATGGGCATAAGGTCCAAAGGCCATATAAATTGTCAAACCAAGAAAAGCTGTGCATAAAATCAGAAAAAACCAATCAAGACTTTTTAACGCAAAACCGGTCATGCCCAATGCTGCACCGGTCATTTGCTCAGGGGCAATTACTCCCCAAATACCAATTGTGCCACATAAAAACACAGAAACAAAAAAAACCAAATAACTTTTAGTGCTTTGATTTTGTGGAGCATCCATCAGTGAATATCCTTAGTTAGCAATTACTGTGAATTTTAAAATCCGATTTTTTCAATAAATCTGAATTTTTTAGTAACTATTTTATTACGAATCATTTTAAGATTCTTAATTATGATAACAGGCTATTTGTGAATGGGAAACTTAAAATTTTTGGAGGATAGCGTATAGTAAGCTATTTATTGACTAACGCTAACTAATAGTTTACTATGCGTGCCGATGAAATACTTACCAAGTAGAGAAGCTGGTAAAATATTAGGATTACATCCTAACACATTAAGACGTTACGCAAATAATGGAACCATTGAATCTTTTCGGACTGAATCAGGGCAAAGGCGATATAACGTCGCTGCCTATCTTGGTTTGCAAAAACAAACAACTACCATCTGTTATTGTCGGGTGTCCAGTCCCAAACAACGCGACGATCTCGATAGACAAGTCGAGTTCATGCGTTCAAGATACCCAAATGCTAAAATTGTCAAAGACATTGGAAGTGGACTCAATTATAAGCGTAAAGGGCTTAAATCCTTATTGGAACGAGCAATGCAAGGCGATAAACTCGAAATTGTGGTTGCCCATAAAGACCGACTCGTCCGATTTGGATTCGAGCTTATCGAATGGCTTGTCCAACAAAACGGTGGAAAAATCGTGGTTCTCAAGCAAACTAATTTATCCCCAGAACAAGAACTTACCAACGACTTACTCAGCATTCGCAACAAATTCTCATGTCAAATGCACGGACTTAGAAATTACCAAAGCCAAGTCCGTCAAGCTTTATCCAACAAAGGTACAAAAGAAAACGTTTAAGAAATGGGTTGACGGCAGTCGTTATGTGTTCAATCAAACTATTGATTATATTCGTTCTTGTGTGAATTTTTCGCCTTCTTGGATGGAAATTAAAAAGAATTTGTTGAAACAACTTCCTTTATTCTGTGACGATGTACCTTTTCAAATTAAAGGAATGGCTGTCAAAGAAGCACATCAAGCTTACTGGAAGGCGAAAGGACATCCAAGTTTTAGAAGTCGTAAGAACCCGACTCAGTCTTGTTATATTCCCAAAAGTGCCATAAAAGCTTCTGGCATTTATCCGCGTGTTTCAGGTAAAAACTTGCGTTATAGCGAATCCTTACCTGAAATACCTTTAGATAGTCGTTTAATTTATCAATACGATGAATGGTTTGTGTCTGTACCTCATAAAATTAAAACCCACGTAACCGAGAACCAAGGGCGTGTGGTATCTCTTGATCCGGGGGTACGGACTTTTCAAACTTTCTATTCTGAAAAACTAGCCGGTCAAATTGGTTATGATGACTTTGGACGTATTCAGCGTCTTTGTTTTTATCTGGATGATTTAATTTCTCGTACCACTAAAGCTTTTGGTAAAGCTAAACGAGAAATGAAAAAGGCCGCGGCCAGAATCCGAAAGAAAGTCAAAAATCTGGTTAAGGAAATCCACTTTAAAACCGCACGTTTTTTAGTCAATCACTTTGATGTGATTCTGTTACCTACGTTTGAAACTCACCAGATGGTTGGTAAGTCTCACCGCAAACTTCGTTCAAAAACCGTTCGAGCAATGTTGACTTGGGCGCATTACCAATTCAAAATGCGTTTGAAAAACAAAGCACTTGAATTTAGTAAAAAAGTTATTGATGTTTGCGAAGCCTACACCAGTAAAACAGTCAGTTGGACTGGTGAAATTAAGAACGTAGGTGGTTCAAGAGTTATTAGATCAGGTGGTATTACACTTGATCGCGACCTGAATGGAGCAAGAGGTATTTTCATTCGGTCTTTGGTAGATTCACCCACTCTTATGAGTGCTATTGTTAATATTTGTTAGCATAAATGAATCGGTAGTGATGTTTGAGTTCAACACGTCTAAAAAGCTAAAGCTTTGGAGTTCAATAACCAAAGCTTTAGCTTTGAACTCCAATTGAACGCTAAAATCGCTATTTGCTTAGAACGACCAAATTTTGAAACACTTTCTTTTCTACCCAGCTCATCTTGTCATCTCAAGAATAATTTTCATCAACGCTTTCGTGAATGATTTCTTATTCCGATAATCAAGATGAGAACCATCTGGTAAATCATAGTTTGACAGGGATGGATAATCAAGAAAGTGAATGGTTTTAGAATGTCGTTTTTCTAGCTCATTCCAAAAAAGCTCTCGTGGATAGGTTCTATTATCAATTTCCCAAATTAATTTATCCGTTGGAAAACGAACCAGAATAACTTTTCCGCCGCGCTTTTCAACCATAAGAATTAATTCCATTAAAGTATCAAGTCCTTTTAAAAAAGCTTGATTATTAGCTGGTTTAATATTTTGAATGGCTTGTTGATAGATTGAAAAAAATTGCTCAAATGAAACGGGTCCTTCAATTAGGTTCTTTCCAAAATGTCTTTGAAGGCGTGCGGCATAAAAATGAGGCATTTGAACTTTGGTGTAATCCGCATCTCTGGAACGATCATGATGAGTAGTTAAATAATTACCTAAAGAAGACTTTTGCAAGGCTAATTTTGAAATAACCGTAATAGGTTTAGCACCTTCAAGTCGGGTAACCAGATGTTCATCCAAAAAAGACTTTATCTGGTTATCAATCAAACGATAGGGCTCTTTGCCGCTTAAATAGGTATCCTGATAATATCTTACCCATTGAGATACGCGTGATTGGGAATGACTTAAGCGACTGAGAATGGAAGCATTGACTGATATTAAAAGTGTCCCTTTTATCTTCTCATCTTGAGCAAGATTTTCTAAGACTGGCATGAATAAAGAACCATCTATAGCTAATTGTATAGGCTCAAGCATTGACATGTCTTTTACTGTATCCATATCTGTATCCAGTTGGATTCTTGAGGCACCTACTAAAATAATTGCTTTGTCACCTATTTCTGACGCACGTTTACGGTGATAAGCCCAAAGCGGTTTTGAATCCACTACCGATGGAGTCCAACCAGCATGACGGAGCTTAAACTCAAAAAATAAAATCAATGCCAATAGACAAATAAGGATACCAAGCCAGATAGCGAGCCAGTAACCGGTTGGTAATCTATCATTAGAACTGGAAATAGATAAACGCATGATCATCTCCTGCTGCGAAAAGATAAATGATTAAAAGTTGAGCGAATAAAAAAATACCTCTGAATATCGGATGAATGCGGTGGTAAAAATGTTCGAGACTCTTATCTCGTTGGTAAATATGCCAAGCTAATAGCACGAAAGAGGCTAATAAAGCCAAATTAATTTCAAAACTGGACAAAATTAGCTGAGTTGGCTGAATTGATGAACTATATAAGTGACTAAATATTATTGCCGCATCATTTAAGTTTTCGGCGCGAAAAAGTATCCAAGTAACCGAAACTATTAAATACGTCAAAATAATCAGAGCTACTTGCGTCATCCAACTTAATTTAAGCTCATTGGGGACATAAGTCCGGATTTTATTTTCGATTAATAAATAGAAACCGTGTAATCCTCCCCAAAGAACAAACATCCATGAGGCACCATGCCATAAGCCCGCGATTAACATAGTTATCATGACATTTATATGGGTTCTCGTCACCGATTTGCGATTTCCACCCAGACTAATATACACATAATCTCTGAACCAAGTTGATAAGCTAATATGCCAGCGTCGCCAGAAATCCTTAAAACCTAATGCTGCGTAGGGTGCTTTAAAGTTGTCGGGCAAAACGAAACCAAGACATAAAGCAATCCCAATGGCACAAGTAGAATAACCCGCAAAGTCACAAAATATTTGGCTGGAAAATGCTAAAATAGCCGTCCAGGTTTCAATATTGCCAAATTGCTCAGGATTCTCATAGACTTTATCAACCACCGGCGCGAACACGGTGTCAGCAAGGATTATTTTCATAAATAACCCAATCGTTAAAAGCGATAATCCCCAACCCAATTGATCCTGACTTGCTCTTCGTGGTTTTTCACATTGCGGCAGAAAATCACCGGCCCTAACGATTGGCCCAGCTACCAATTGCGGAAAAAAGGAAACATATAAAGCGTAATCCAAGAAAGAATTACCGGGTTTTAATTTTCCTCGATAGACATCAAGACTGTAGGACAAGGTTTGAAATGTGTAAAAAGAAATGCCTACCGGCAAAATAATATCAAAGGCAGCCGGCTGAAAAATAATACCAACCATGCTGAGCAAATCAATCGTGTTATCAAGCAAAAAGGCTCCATATTTAAAAAAGCCTAATAAACCTAAATTTATAACCAAAGTTAAAATTAAATAACTAGTTTTTGATTTTTGGGTTTGACTGCTATATATTCTTTTAGCCACTATCCAATCACAAAGAGTTGAGATAATCAGTAAAAAAACAAAAAGCGGATTCCAAGCCGAATAAAAAATGTAACTGGCTGCTAATAAATTAATTTTCTGGGTTTTCCAATCCCTTAATGAATAGTGAATGATTAAAACGACTATAAAAAAAGCAATAAACGTATAAGTGTTAAATGGCATAACTCATTACCTATTAAACCTACATTTCGCACCAAATTGGCTCTAATTTTTTAATTATATATTATTTATAATCAATTATTTATATTAAATCTGACTATTCGCAATCAAACGCAAATTTTGTTCTGTGAACGAAAAATTAATAGATTATGACACAAAGTTTTTTAACTATTTGATTTATAAGCTGCGAAATGTAAGATTAAACAATATCAAATTGAATATTTCGTATTTTATGTATAACCTAAAAATGGCAGTTAACTTGTAAATTATTAAAAATAAAATATAAAAATTTTTAGGTGGGTGAGCGTGAAATATTACCATTCATTGTTATAATTAGAAATTAATAAGATGGTTGCCATTTTTAGGTATAATTAAAAATTAATCTAATTTATTAATCTTTATCAAACTATTTTTAATTTTTAGTGGTAGCTATTGGCTATGATGCCAACCACATAGTTCTTGCTGATGGAAAAAAACTAAATGCCCCATATTGCACTTATCACAACTTCTTATCCCACTACTCATGATGGCAGTGAAGCTGCGGGCTCGTTTGTGGCTGATTTTGCTGAAACACTTGCTAACCATGTTCAGGTAACTGTAATTGCGCCTAGCTTGAATATTAAAAGAGAAATACGTCACTCACTTTTGACGATTGAACGTTTTCAAGTACCTCGTTTGCCGCTGTCTTTACTCAAACCCTACAAACCGCAAGATTGGTTAGCCATTGCCAGAACACTCAATACCGGCAAAAAAGCCCTAAAGCAAGTGATTAAAAATAACACCATTGATCATATTTTTGCGCTATGGGCTTTGCCATCAGGCTATTGGGCTAAAAGTATCGGTGACACTTACAATATTCCCTATTCCACTTGGGCGTTAGGTAGCGATATATGGAGTTTGGGCAAAATACCGGTCATCAAAAATATCTTAAAAAAAGTGTTAGAATGTAGCCACACAAATTTTGCGGACGGCTATTTACTCAAGCAATCAGTAGAATCTCTTTCTGGGCGTGATTGTCATTTTTTACCAAGTACACGTAGTTTAACCATCTCTAAGCCAAAACAACTATCTACTCAACCACCTTACCGTTTAGCTTTTTTGGGCCGTTGGCATCCCAACAAAGGTACCGATTTATTAGTTGAAAGTCTTAAACTATTGACAGAAGCAGATTGGCAACGTATTGAAGAAATAAGGATTTGTGGAGGCGGCCCGTTGAAAGAAACCATTCAATCAGCCGTTGCTACCCTAAAAGTACAAGGCCATCCGATTGTCTTACAAGGTTATTTGAAGAAAACCGAAGCGATTGAATTATTCTTATGGGCCGACTACGTGCTGATTCCGTCGAGAATAGAAAGCATTCCCGTCGTTTTTTCCGATGCCATGAAATGTCATTGTCCGATAGTCAGTATGCCCGTTGGAGATTTACCGCGATTAGTCACAGAATATCAAGTTGGTGTGTTGGCTGAAGAAGTGTCGGCACAAACCTTTGCACAAGCGATAAGTCACATTTTAACCAAATCACCTCACATTTTTGCTACCGGACTTAAACAAGTTGCCAATGATTTTAGTTTGGAACATATTGTCGAAAGGTTATTGGCACAGTTATTTTCTGATAATACTCATCATAATCACCATACACTTTCGTAAAAATTTCAATGACAAATATCAGTTCAAAACAACCAAATGAACCACGTTGGGGAGCACAAGATAGAGATATAAAAGCCCAAGCTATCTTGCAAACGGTCTCACATTTTCTAGCAATTCCCCTAACCCAAACAACATGGTTGGATATAGGGTGTGGTAGCGGCGGTATTGCGGTGACTATTGCGCCTCAAGTGAAATCTATTGTTGGTATTGATCCAGAATCTTGGTCACGTTGGACTGAATTTCAAAACACATATGCCAATTTACAGTTTTTAAATGAATCAGTAGAAAATCTATCTGGTACTGATAATAGTGTAGATGTGATTATTTGCAATCAAGTTTATGAGCATGTTCCAAATCCACAATACTTGATTGCAGAAATTTATCGCCTTTTGAAGCCGGGGGGATATTGTTATTTTGCAGGGCCTAACCTATTGTTTCCAATAGAACCCCATGTATTTTGGCCTTTTCTACATTGGTTGCCGCGTCAATTTGCGGTAAAATTAATGCACGTTTGTGGTTCTAAAGGTATTTTAGATGCTTATTCAGCTAATTACTGGACTTTGTACAAGTGGCTACATCGCTTTGAAATAAATAATGCGGTACCCTATATTCTTAAAAATCCTGACAAATATAATAAAACGACTTGGTGGTGGAAAATTATGTCTTATATGCCCCATTTTGTGTTACATATTTTGACTTTCTTATCACCAGGATTTGTGTTTGTTATACATAAACCCCTTACTTGAATCAAGTTAATTCTAAGTTCAAATTTCTGACTTTTTTAGCTGGAATACCGAAGTAAAGGCTACATGATTGCAAAGTTCCTTTGACTAAACTGCACGCACCAACTACGGTTTTATCATGAATTTGTGTACCTGGCAAAATAGTGGTATTACTTCCTATCCAACAATAAGAACCGATTTTGACACCTGCTACAAAAGGTTTAAATTCATTGCAAATTGGAGAATGGTGCTGACTGCCGGGATCTGCATGTGTTAAGAGTGTTATGCCTGGAGACAACGTGGTACCACGTTCAATTATCACTGCACCTTCCAAATCAATACGACAGCCCATACCAATATGCACATCATCTTGAATTGACAAATTTTTAAAACCATTTTCTAAATTAAACAATTGAATTTCATAGATTCTTACATTCCGTCCCACCTTAGCACCACATAGCTGTAATAAATAAGCACGTAGAAAAGGATGAATAACAATCCTCAAAACAAGTTCTATTAACATAAACCAAGCTTTTTTCAAGCGTTTGTACATAAATTCATTAATTGATTTTCGTTTTATAAAAATTCCAAACTAATATTAAACTGATACCGGTTAATTCTTGCAAAATGCTCCAAAATCTTGACATGATCGCAATCACAGCCAGTAAATCTAATGAAATGGTTTGAGAAAGAGACTGTTGTGCTAACACAATAAAAACCAATTCTCTAATGCCCATACCGCTGGGTACCAGAACAGATAAGACACCTACTATCCATGCCAAACCTAAATAAGCAATATAATCAGCAGATTGTGACACCGAAAAATGAAAAGTGGCAAACATCATCAAAAAACCAGAAGCTAAGTATGTACTCCAAAAAAGTGTGTAATACGTTACAATTTTAAGTGTTTTTATTTCGGTATGACAAGTACCCCATTTATTTTTTAAACGTTTGATGTAAGAAAAAATATAATTGGCACTGGCAAACAAATAGCAAGATTGACCAATCAGTATACTTATGAGTAAACCGGTTACAAAACACAATCCTGAAAAGATGAAACTGTGATTAAAACTTATTAAGCTAATGGCGATAGCGGCACTGATTAAAATTGAGATAGCGGTTAAATCCACATTTGCAAACAACATCGCACGGGTGGCTCCGATTTTGTTCACCAGCATCGCTTGATAAAATAATATCCATACCTTACCAGGGATATATTTCGCAATTTGTGCGTAAAAGAAAATTTTATGGGTCAAATTGTAGGTAACTTCTATGCCATATTTATGGAGTAATTCTTTGAAAAATAGGCTGGTGAATAAATTACCTAAGCAACCTATAAGCACAGATAAAATAAAGAAAGGCCAATGAATAGTTATCAACAAATAGTGCAATTTGTCCCAACTTTGTATGACTAATACGGCTAGAAATAGAATACCAAGTCCAAACAAAAAAGTTCGGATGAAGTTTTTATAGTTTTTCGGTGAAGTTGCCATATTCTCTATTCACGAACCGATTTTTTTGATAGTTTCTATGACCGCATTAATTACATGAGTAATATCCTGAGTCGTTAATTTAGCCGACAACGGCAAACTGACCGTTTGCCGTCCTACTTTCATAGCATGAGGATAGTCTTCTGGTTTCCATCCAAACTGTTTTTGATAGAATGGATGCTCTGGAATACTTAAATAATGCACACCAACACCGATATTAAGTGCCGTCATTTGATCTAAAAAAATGTCCCGTTCTATCCCAGTTTTTTCTTTATCTATCAATAGGGTATATAAATGATAACCATGTCGAGTATCTGGTTCAGGATCGACAGGGCGTATGACCGGTAAATTGGCAAACGTTTGTTGATAGCGATTCCAAATCGTTTGACGGCGTTGCCAATTGGTTTCTACTCGTGCAAGTTGGTGAATGCCAATTGCTGCTTGTAAGTCCATCATATTATATTTGAAGCCACATTCAACCACTTGGTAGTGTTTAAAACCCGCATCACCAAAGCGATGCCAAGCATCTTTAGTCATGCCATGCAAAGCGAGCATTTTAACCCGACTTATATCTTCTTCTTGTTTGGCAAGCACCATTCCGCCTTCGCCAGTCACGACATTTTTTGTGACATAAAAGCTAAAACAACCGAAATCACCAAAGGTACCAACTTTACGGCCCTTATATTCTGTCTCTATGGCATGGGCACAGTCTTCAATCACAGTTAAGTGATGATGCTTTGCCAGTGCCATAATGATATCCATTTCACAAGATCGTCCAGCAAAATGGACTAGCAAAATAGCCTTTGTACGTGGCGTAATAGCCGCTTTAATAGTAGCAGGATCAAGATTAAATGTATTGGGATTGATATCGGCTAACACTGGTGTTGCGCCGGTATGAATAATTGCATTGATGGTAGCACAAAAAGTCAACGGCGTAGTAATCACTTCATCGCCGGGCTTTAAATTAGCAGCAATCATACTGACATGTAGAGCAGCTGTACAAGAATTGACAGCTGCTGCGTGTGTGGGAGCTAAGCCTTTATAATTAGCAAAAGCTTTTTCAAATTGGGCCACTTTGGGGCCCGTGCCTAGCCAGCCCGATTCTAATGTGTCAACTACTTCAGCAATTTCTTCTTGACCAATACTTGGTGAACCAAATATCAAAAAGCTTTTTCTTTCATGCAAACCAGTGGAGTCGTCATTTGTCATAGTGAACAGTCTCTTCTATCTTCACTTTTCATCGACTTCAAATCCCATTTCATGCAATTCCTGCATCACCGGAATTTTTGCTTCCAAAAGTTTCAGTCCTTTAGAGTGAAAACGCGCTTCGATAGGATTTAATTGGGTATAGCTCTCTTGTAGAAAAGCCATTGCTTCATCAAATCGTTTATCAGCCATTAACCACCTAATGAGTTTTACGCGTAAATTAATTGAATCTTTTAATGCTAGGGCTTGTTTTCCAGCTTGTATTGCTAATCCATAATGTTTTTCAGAAGCCTGAAATGCTGCATAGCGAACATAAAAATAGGCTTGGTAAAATGCATGATTTGGGTTGTGTATCAATGCATTGAATATCTTATCCGTCGTATCAAAATCTAGTAGCTGGTGGCAATAACCTCGCGTGCGATGCTTTAAAATTCCATCCCAAACCGATAATGTTGCATAATCATATTGACTGGTTTTGAAGTGATGGATAATTTGGGGCATGTTAGGTAATTTAACTGATTTTGAAGTACAGGCCATTGTTATTTGGTACAAATAAGGTGCCGTGTACTCAGGAAAATACGTTTGCATGTCTTGGGCATATTCTTTTGCTCTAGCGTGTTCGCCGATATTGTAAAAAGCAGCAAAGGCATGAGATTGGGCCCCTAGAGATTGAGGATGTTGTTTGGCCCAAAATACGGTTTGAAGTAGTGGTTTACCCCATAAATCTGTTTGTGACCAAGTGATCATGGGAATAATAGCTAATACCAAAATGCTGAAAAATACGGCTATTTTCCGTAAAAAAGGACTCAATAACACATTAAATAACAGTATAGCACCATAGACTATGATAAAAATAATCCCTACCATCGGTAAATAGTTACGATGTTCAAAGTACAACATTAAGCCGATAAAGCTTGATTCTAAAATATGGCCCGCAAAAAACCATAATATTCCAAATGCTAAAACCGGTAATGTTTGTCGTACACGAATGGCAACGATAAACATCATGATGATGAAAATGGATGCAATAAGTGTTGTTGGTGGATTTAACAAACTGTGGGAAATAGTGAAGTCATCATGAAATAGGGTAAAACCATGAGGACGTAATAATGAAATTTTGGCTAGGTAATCAATGAGGATTCTTGCTTGCGTCAGTAAACGCTCTCCCATGGTAAATTCACGAATCTCATAGCTTCGCAATATGTTATCAATATGAGTAGCGAAATAAAGGGAAAGTAAAATGAGAGGTAAATAAAGAAAAATACCACTCCAAATTCGCCAGTAACGGGGTTTAGGAAGAGAACGTAGTATAGTGAATTCGAGGACGATGATGTATAGAACCAGCAAAATACCATTTTCTTTACTCAGTGTTGCGAGTATTCCGCCTAAACCAACCCCAATGGACACCCAAAAAAAGCCCGTTTTTAACTTATCTTGGGCTAAATATTGACGACCATATAAATAGGCTAAAAGTCCAGCTAAGGTAAACAGCGTTGAAAATTGGGTCATACGTTGTACCACGTATAACACGGTAGACACTTGCAGGGGATGCCATAACCAAATGGAAGCCGTTAATAACGCTAATAACAGACTACGTTTTTCGGGTAGTTCTAAAATGCGGGTAAGAAGGAGGACAAACCAGAAAATGAGACAACCATTTAGCAAATGTATCATCAAGTTGACATATTTGAAATCTCTCGGGTAGAGAGGCCAACTATCTGTTTGCCAAACAAAGGTAAGGAGGGAAAGAGGACGACCCAGTGTGCCGGCTGTACCTTCAGTAATAAACCGCCAAGTTTCACTGAATTGTTCTAAGTTTTTAATCGTGCTTAAATCTTCAAGACTAGAGACATCATCAAGCAGAAAAGCACCTGGTAATCCTTGCCAGTATAACCATACCGTGCTAATTAACACCAAAAAAAATAGGCAGCCAAAGATTAGTTGGAAAAAAGGAAGGCGTAATCTAAACATGGTTAAATTTTTGATAGGATGAAAACAAAAAAACCCGCCAGAGGCGGGTTCAAAAAAATCGTACTTCACAGAATTCTAAAATCAGTATTATACTGCACGCGGGCATAACTTAAACTTTTATGTAGAGTGGGCAAAGTCTTTTCTTGCCACCTTCCTCAATAGAAAAGTTCAGTTTATGCCCGCGTGCAGTATACATATTCTAGTCACTGTAAATCGGCGTTCACCTTAAATTTAGTTTTATTGAGTTAATGCCAGTTAATGCCACTCTTTTAATCAGTAATCTAGAAAACCGATATATGACATTAGTTAGTAGCAGTATAATCTTTAGTATCTGTACTTCTACACGCTTTAGCCAAGTACTTATCGTCAACATCTGTGGCAGTCGCAGGTGTGCTGCCATTTGAACAAGTCCATTCTTTGGCAGCTGGTACAAATATCCATTCTATGACACCTAGAGACCCGCTACCAAAAGCATCACTGGCAGCCCCTCTCAGAGTAACCGTAATCTGAGCCTGGTTGGTAGTAGGATTGTCGGTGTATGTAATATTGCTGGTGTATTTACCCGATGTTTTGGGATCACAGATATTTTCATACTCTGGTACACCGCCATTATCAAGTAGAGGCACTCTACTTTCCTCTTGGTAGAAAGTTTCTACACAAGTTTTGATACCACTCGCCAATACGCTGGCTTCACCAACTTTCGACTTAGTCATGTAATCACTGTAAGCAGGGATGGCAACGGCTGCCAAAATACCGATAATCGCAACCACGATCATCAATTCGATGAGGGTAAAACCCTTTTGTCTAATCATGACATTTCTCCTTAATAAATAAAACCAAAAAAATTGATTTCCCTTGCGGGGTTGCCTAGTTAATTGCATGATGAATGCCAATTTTATAAATCATTGCTTTATATAGTTATTATGTAAAAAATGGCAAAAAATGGGAGGCGATGTGCTGAAAATCAGTGCTGAATTTCAACAACATCTGCTGAATTTCAGCACATTTTATGCTAACTTATTTTTTAAAAAGGAAAAAATTATTTTAATTTCGTCAGGGACAAACCAAAAAGATAATGCACAAAAAACGCCAATTCTTTATATTATTGATTTATAAAATATTAATGATGGAACAGGAAAAAACATCGGCTTAAAATAAACCATATTTAAAACATTTTTTCAGGTATCTCTATGATTTATCAATATAAAATAAATGTGTTGATTTTCAGCAGGTAGGTGCTGAATTTCAGCACTTTTATCCAAAGCTAAAGCTTTGAACTCCAAACCCGTGCTTTGAGTAATTGCCAAATTAAAATTTGGATTCCAATATTATTCATCAAAAATTTAAGGATTCCAAAAAACGAATGGAATCCAAAACAAAACCTTAGCTTTGGAGATTGAGAGTCAATGCCACCTTCGTTAAGGGCAACCATAAAGGATTGCCCCTACATAAAATCATGATTTGTAGGGGTAATCCCTTGTGGTTACCCCTTTATTGTATCAAAAGTTGATCCTATTTTTATTTCACCTTATGAAAAACAATAATTGTTAATGCTTTTTTCATTAACAATTAACAATTAACAATTTTCCCAGGTTAGTAGAGGGTTATGATATAGGAAATTCAGGTATCCGTTCATCAATTTTCTGCATTAAGCGCAGTGTTTCAGAAATTGCTATCAATATTCGCTGATAATGCAATACTTCTTCTTTCGTTAATTCACGCTTGTTACGATCTTTAAGCCACTTATGACAAACTTGATAGCCACCTAAGTGATATTCCCAAATCTCACTAGGTACTTTATCAAAATATTGAGATTGATTGATGTAAATACGCTGTTGCGTATTGTCATACTTCATTTTCTCAACTAAATTATTGCTGAATGAGTCAGTGGCACCAAGCAATGGATTCATGGGAGTATGAAAAGCAGAAACTGCTTTTATGTCTAGCAACTGTATAGCTGTCAGTTGCTTACCTAAATGACCTAGATCACGAAACAATGCCATATCATCGGTTAATGGAACCCGTGGAAAATCCATTTTCAAAAATTCGGCATAGCGTTTACGATAAGAGGGACTATGTAAAACCGCATAAATGTAATAAAAAATATCTTCTGCCATTAACCCTAAAGGTAAACCATAAGGTTCTATTTGCGGTAAATTGAGTCGATTGGCTAGTACGTTTAAAAATTGAGCAGAAATGTTAAGTTCTTTTTTGAGCGGCTTATTTTCAGTATCGCCTTGCTCTAAATACAAATACAATGGAAATACAAATCCATTATTAGAGGTTTTTGATGACATACAAATGACTTCGACAATATGTTGAGTCACTTGCACATGTCTAAACGCTTCTCCTTTGGTAAGGCGTGAAGTAATCAACGCTAAATTGTCACCTGGCAACATATTACGCATCACTTCATTGCGAGGCATACAGTGAAAGCCTTTTGAACGCCCAGTATAATAAGTATAACGAATATCATAAGGACGATAATGTATTGGGCAAACTTTCGACAATGGTACAAATTGATCCTTAATTAATCCTGATTTTTTCAAATCCCTTTGTGCATATTCAACTCGCCAATCTCTAGTGTCTTTACCTAATTGATACTTTTCTCTTGCCTCATCAGGTGGTAAAAAAGCAAAATCATTCACTGTTTCAAAAACAGCTTCTTTACTACTTTTTACCGTTAATTTGTCGCGGGCGGTGATAATGCCAACACTATTAAGAGAAAAAATATCGGTTATTTTATGTCCTTGCTGATATTCAGAACTATGCGTGATGTCATGAGGAATAAATAAAAAGAAAGGTGAAAGTGGCTTTAATTCTTGCCACGACGTTTTACTCACATCACTGTTTGCAAGTATCTCATATTTTATACTTCTTTTACCCCATTCTTCCGCATGAAAAATGCTTGCTTGCTCTGGATTGTCTTTTTCTTTGACACATAGAAGAATAGTTATGCCTTCTGTGACATGATCAAACACGTTTTCGTCTTTATCTACCTCATTGTCGCGCAACTTGGCAAACGTTTCTTTTTCTTTCTCATAATTGCCATGTAAGTCATAAACATAAATTCGATTAAAACTTAACATGAGTTGATAGCGCATAAAACGAAAAGTGGGATTATCTAGAAAATCGTGACTAACCACATAAGCGATAATCCCTTCTCCGGTATTATCAATACGCCATTGGGCGAAACGAAGAAATTTCACATAATCATTTTGAAGCCACTTCGGATTTTTTTCATCTAAAATGTAGTAACCATCCTTGATGGTTAAATTTTTATCTTCATCAGTGAGTACCGGATAATCTTCAACTTTGACTTTTTTATAGTCTTCAATCAATAGCCCAATATCAGTCAACTTGCCAATTTGATCACGACTTGCGTTATTTGATTCATTTTGAAAAGGCGGATTGCCAAGTACCACCAAAATAGGATATTTATGTTTAATATTGATAGTTTGGTTGACTTCACTTGCCAGAAAATTATTACCAGGAAATGGGGTTTGATCCAATAAACTTAATAGCGTATTGGTCAAATAAATACCGATTCTATCTTGGTCTTTAAGTTGCTCGCTCAGATATCCAGTTTGTTCAAACAACAAGTGCATTTTAAAATGGGCAATGACATAAGGTGCGACAATGAATTCAAACCCAAATAAACGTGACAACAATTGACTGTTATCTATATAAAAAGACCATCGACTACTCTCAAAGTCTTTGGTGTCTGAATTAAAGGAAACTAGCTTACGAATTTCATGGATAACCCAAAACAGAAAACTCCCAGTACCGGTAGCTGGATCAAGAATATAAGTTTGTTCATCAGCTAATCCTTTGGGACGGTTCAGAAAATGTTTTAATAAGAAATCAATTGAACGGACGATATAAAGGATAACCGGTTCAGGCGTATAAGATATGCCACACATCTTATTACGCTTTTCAGTATTGTATGCGGTTAAAAAAGTTTCATAAAAATGTAGAACGACATCTTTTTGCCCTTTATGCTGGTCAAAGGTAGCTAAGATATCATTCATATAATCGCCACTTAATAGTAAGACGATTTCATCTGCAATCCAAGCAATGCTGTCATCTAAGTCTTTGGAAGCAATACGTGCAAATAACTGATGTAAAAACGGATTACTCTCTGAAATCAAGGTTGTCATTGCATGGCGAGTAAATTTGCCATGGGCTTTATAGCGACAACGTGCGGCAAATAACCCATAAGTAATAGTTTGCGCATAGATATCGGCAAATTCTTCTTTGGTTAATGCGGGTAATAAAACGGTTCTGAAAGAATCATAGAGTTCTTTAACTTCTTTACTATCCCATAAAAAACTGCTTAACAGTTGATTTCGCATTTGCCGAGTGCGGCGAGCCAAAATATGTGCCAGTGTTTCAAGGGAAGTAATTTGTTCATCTAATTGTTTGACATAAAAGGTACTGTCAAAAAAATCTTTGAACAATTGTAACAATGTATTAGCATCAGTTTCAGTAATTTCATCCTTTTCAAGAGACAATTTGAAACGGCTTTTTTTCTTACCGTTGATATAAAGATGAAAATCTAAATGATTTGTTAGTAAAAAATTATCCAGATTGTTACGAAAACTGTCATTTTGCTGTTTAGCATCTCCAATGATATTTTCTAAATCGGTGTTAATTTCTTTTGCTTCAATATAACCTATTGGCAAAGAATCTTCATTCAGTACCGTAAAATCAGGTTTACCAACCTCTTTAATTTCTACTTCCCCAGTAGCAGAATCAATTTGACTGAGTATCGTTTTTTTAGCCTCAAGCATAATAAAAGCTTGAGACTGAATCACAGATTGGGCTTGCCTAAGAAAAACATGTAAATCAGTACGATAGGAAAGTTCAGACGTTACATTGCCTTGTCCACGTTTGTCATGATATCTATTAATAACACGGATGTTTTTTAAATAGTTTTCGCAACATTGCTTAAAATTAGCTGTTGTTATCATTGAAATCTTAAATTAATTTTATTGTTCCATAAATGTTTGTTGGTTTGATTGTCAAACCATTAAAATCAAAAATAAATAATCTAGGTAAAAGTTTCTCCGAAACTTTTGCTTAGGCGATTTCCAGAAAAGAAAATACCGGGATCGTTGCCTGAGCGGTTGGTGAGCTTGTCGAATTATGTCGAAGGCAAATTCTTGCAGTTGCCTTCGATATGGTTCGACCCTTCGACAGGCTCAGGGACCGCAGACTCATCAACCGCTCAGGCAACGGTATAATTTTTTCTGGAAATCACCTTAGATTGGATTCCAAACATCGTGGCGTTCAAAATTTATTTTTGAAAAAAACTGTACTTTTAATCACACCCTATTTGGGTTGGTAAAATGTTATTTTAAATTATAGATTATCAGCCTTGAAATTTATTTCAAGGTGATTTTTTATTTGAAATCTATAAAAAATCGAATTTAAAAAAAAAATGGGATTTTTATAATAATTTTTTGATTGTCCTTTATTAAATTTATATCATATATATAATTGTTTATCAATAATTTATCAATAATTTTTGCTTTTTAGTTGATAGCATTTAAAGTTTAATAGTTTAATTATCAATAATTTGAATAACATCAACGGTATTTTTACTTAATAGGGAATTGCTATATCAAAAAATGACTTGCTTGGAGTCCAAAGCGTCAGCATAGGGAATTAATAACGAGAGGAGTCAGTAATGTTTTTATTGCGTAAATTTTTAGTTTGTAAACATGAACGAGGTTTGTTGTTTAAAAATGGCGATTTTGTGAATTTTTTGGAATCAGGTACTTATCTGTTTTTTGATCCATTGCGAAAAATTCAGGTAGAACTTTATGATTTATCGGTGCCTGAATTTTCGCATCGTTTGATAGATTTTTTCATTAAAGAATACGCTAATGCTATTGGACGTTATTTTACTCTCATTGAATTGGGCACCCAACAGGTGGCAATTATTTATAAAAATGGGCGACTAGCCAGTATTTTGCCTCCCTCTACTCGTGCCCTCTACTGGAAGGGGGTTGTGGATATTTCGAGAGAAATCATTGACATTGATGAAGATTTTGAAATTCCGGCTGATAAGGCAATGCAACTACTTTATCCTTATCAAAATGAAAGACTGTTGAAGCAAGCATCAGACTTTATTTATAGTTGTACAATACCAGACTATCAAATTGGCTTATTGTATGTGGATGGGCGATACACAAAAACTTTGCAACCCGGTTCACACGCTTATTGGCGATTTAACCGTACTCTTAATATTGAAATATGGGATACTCGTTTGCAAAATATAGATATTTCTGGACAAGAAATTTTGAGCTTGGATAAAGTGAGTTTGCATATCAATCTGTCCGCAAGTTACCTTATTAAAGATGTGCCACTGTTGATTTCCACCCTTGCTCACCCAAATGACTCTCTTTATCAAGAATTACAATTTGGGCTACGAGCAGCAGTAGGCACACGAACTTTGGACGAATTATTAGAAAATCAAAATGTGATTGAGGAATCCGTATTTGCTTATATCTGTGGTAAGACGGCTGATTTAGGCATTAAAATGCAAAGTGTTGGTGTAAAAGAGATTATTTTATCGGATGAAATGAAAGCTATTTTGAATAAAGTGATTGAAGCAGAAAAAGTAGCACAAGCTAATTTAATCAAATACCGTGAGGAAACAACAGCTACTCGTTCTTTACTGAAAACCGCTAAAATCATGGAAAATAATCCTATCGCGTTACGATTCAAAGAGCTAGAAATGCTTGAAAAAGTCTCTGAAAAAATTGAACATCTTTCGATTTATGACGGCGTGGATGGTTTTTTGAATAAATTAATGAAAATTAAATAGTCTCTCCACAATATTTAATTCGTTCAATCCGGTTCAATGATTCCCTTATTCGCTAGGCTCAAATGGATTGAATAATTGTAGATGAGGTACTTTTTGAAAGTCTTTGATATTGCGTGTCATCAAAGGGAGTTTAAGATGTAAAGCTGTCGCTGCAATAATAGCATCTGGCACTTTTAACGAAGTCGTTTGCCGTAATTGAATACACAATTTAACAATTTCTTCATTTAAAGATTGCTCATTAAAGAGATTCAGTAATTCTTCGGCAATGCTTAAAGAGTTTTCAGTGTGTTGAGTCCAACCAAGAACTTCTATACGAGTTATCACCGAAATAAAGGCTCCCATTTCTATCGCCTCATCAATTTGTTGACGAGTTGACTTATTTAAACTATAGCAATCCTAAATGAGTTATAAAGGAGTGACGCGGAGCGTCACGGATGGATTCCAACGCTGGAGCGTTGGAACCAGATACAAATCATTTAGGATGGCTATAGCGTTAAGATAGTAAATGAGCAGATTGGAATCAAACATGCGTTGTTTTGTCATTAATCCCATCCTCTATCCCATTCTTGACGCATTTCATTAATTTCTTGGTCAATTTCATCCAAACTTTTACCGGTTCCTAAACATCCCCAAGCCCGTTGCAAAACTTCATGGATATTTGGTTTGGGTTTAATTACCGTTTTTTCTACATCCATCACTAGCACAACATGTACTTCTTTCTCTGGTTTCGGTGGAATTTTGTTAAGCCAATGAAATTGATGTCCATTATAAATCGCTTCATAAGTTTGTAGCATGAATATTCTCCAAGGTAAATTTAAAAGGTTAAGTACAACGCATTTGAAAACCCACAACGAATACCAAAGGATTCCCTTAGTTGATTCGTTGAAAACCAAGTACAACGAATCTGAAAAACAAACAACGAATACCAAAGGACTCGCACAGAGCTATTCGTTGTTTGCTTTTCAAATGATCTCGCTTCGCTTCGTTACTCCGTTTCGTTGTACTCATTCACAACGAATACCAAAGGATTCCCTTGGTTGATTCGTTGTACCTTTGTTAGTGATAGAGGTAGTGAAGTTCTATCACCTTATGTTTGCTTTGTTTCCACACCGACACTTTTATGGTAACCAAATAATTTTTGTGGATGATTTTTCTGTCGTTGGAGATAGTGGGCTACCAGTTTTTTGGGATCATGATCACATTGCATGGAGATAATATGCCGAGCTTCTCGTATTCTGTTGAAGACTGGATCATTTTTCATCTTCAGTTTCTCCTATTAATTCAAGGGGAGTTAATAAGGTGGGTACAAATAAACCAAGCAACGTGTTGATGCGCTTGATATGAGTAAATTTATTGGCGTTTGCAATATTTTTGCAATTCCAAGTTAATAGAAAATCACATTTGTGGTATGACGCTAATGCTATAGCGTTTTCGAGTTTATTGTGTTACAGAGTTATAGAGTTTAATATTTTAATTATCAATTATTTAAATAACATTAGATATACTTTGTTCAATCGGGAATTACTATAGATGAAGTACATCTCCCAATGGGTCTTTTGGCATTAACTTATGCTCAAGATAAATTTCGACAATTTCAGAAACCTCTTCTTCAAACTTGGGGTTCGGTGATTCCAAACCAAGAATTTAAGAATTAAAAAATTGGCTATAAAAGCTAACCTATCGGATAGCTTAATAAATTGATAATCCGGTGAAACATGATTACGTGAATTAAAAATTCATAATTGCTAATCATTTTCCCTATTTTTCCAATTGATTAAGGTATTTTAAAGTTGGGGTCGTTCTTCAATCTCGCTGACTATTTGGTTTAATATTTGATTTTATAAAAGTTTTTGAGTTTGACTCCAAATTCAAAAAACCCGTTTTGGAATCACCGAACCCCAAGTTCAAAGGGAAGAAAGGGTATATTGCTAATCAATTTTAATGTATTAGCTTTAGTGGGATAGTCTCCTTTATTCAATTCATCGACTACCGCATCACTGGTAACGATTTCATAATTTTGTCGAGATTCGTCCCACCATTGACGAGTCCAATTTCGACGAGCGACTATTTCCGGTGCGGTACGAATCTCATAGTAGAAACTGGGAATAGACGTTTCAATATAGACTTTAGATTTCATCAGTTGCCTTTATATCGTTAAAAACTAAGTACAACGAAACCTCGTTCCGAGCTTTGCTCGATCATTTTAAAATTAACAATGAATGCCAAAGGATTCCCTTAGTTAATTCGTTGAAAACCAAGTACAACGAATCTGAAAAACAAACAACGAATGCGAAAACCAAGTCCTTTGAGTTTAAAATTCAAATGACTATCAAAAAATTAGCGAAGAGTAATTCGTTGTACTCATTCACAACGAATACCAAAGGATTCCCTTGGTTGATTCGTTGTACCTTTGTTAGTGATGGAGGTTATATATTCATGATCGTTACTTTTTTTTACGCAAAGCTGTAAGAGTGACGCCATATTCCCACGCTGGCGCGTCAATGCCATTGACTTAAGGAATTTGATTCGGGTAACCACAAGGGATTACCCCTACGAATCAAGATGTTATGTAGGGGAAATCCTTTATGGTTGCCCTTAAGTTAATGGCATTGACGCTGGCGCGTGGGAACCAGAAAAATCCGCTGTGGTTTTTCATTCAAGCACGGGCAGATATAATCGTCCGACGTGGGCTTATAGGAAATCTTTGATAAACCGGCTTCGGAACGTCAATAGGTATAACCCATCCAATACTAGCTACGATTAATTCCGCTTCTGGACAATAAATGGTAATTGAATGGTCATCGGTTTCTATTTGAACATACGCATCTTCAAAAAAAATCTCATTGATTTCAGTAATATCTTCATATTCATTCAGTGTTTCATTCCAACGTGGTTTGATTTCAGGTTTGGGTAATCCTTGTAGCTGAGCTACTGGGTTGAATATAAAACTACCTAATTTATAACAGCCATATTCCTGTTCTTCGTCGAATGATTGAAATTGAGGATGCTCCTCTGTCAGTAATAATTCCAAAAACAGGACGACAAAATGATGCGTTTTTTTCCAACCTAAAAGATATGAATCCGTAAAATCGACTGCGTCAATTCCAAGGGTTTTCATAGAATACCTCTTTAATGAGTTTAAATTATAATCGTATTGGTGCGTGGGCAGCGAGACTTTTTTTGGTTACCGGCTGACCAAAACCATCAACTCGCTGACCATTACTATTCCATAAAGTCACTCTGGGATTTCGACTATAAGGACCAAGCCCAGTTTGTGTACTTGCCGGTTTTATTTTCATTCTTTTTTTTCCATTACTATCAGCCCAAGTTTCAAATCCGGCTGGGGTAATATGCGTCATTGTCCAACCTTTTGAACTCGCCCAAGTTCTTAAATCATTTGCTGTTGGTGGTTGAATGAATTGACCGGCAGGACCATGCCATCTTCCTGATATTGAATTAAATCTAAATGGATCAAGCATAATTATTATAAGCAACCTGATGCTAATTACAAATGTACAACTAGAATATACTCGAAAATTGTTAGAAAAGAAGTGACGCTGGCGCGTCACGCCATATTCCCACGCTGGCGCGTGGGAACCAGAAAAGGTTGGCTGCTAAACTTCACAGTGCTAGTATCACCTTTCACTGAATTAAGTCCTTGATACCAATCTTGATAGCGTTTGGTTTCGTCTGCTAAGTATGCCTTAAGAAGGGCTTGTTGTTCTTGAGCCATTGTGATTTATCCTATTAGAAATAATGATAAGGGATTTATTTTTATCAATGATAAAACCGAAGGTCAATTTGCCGTTTTATTTCCACTACCACAACATCCAAACCAGCAGAATTCCAAAGGCAAACCATTGCACACAACATATTTTGGAACGTGGTGTTGCTTGTCTTTTATATCGTTTGCAGTTGCAATTACCTGTATACCATAAATTTAATATCACAAAAGCTAATAACGCCCAGCCAAAATACCATAAAATTAATTTTAATCCGATACCCATTTTTGAAATCCATTTTAGTTTATATTTTATAACAACATTTAAATTTCTCTAGATCACTACCATTAAGTTATCCCCCTAAATCCTTAGAAATTCTATGTTTGGGTTCTTTTAGTACACTCTACTTTGTTTTGTCGAGTCATAAAATCCCCCCTAACTCTAGGATGTGCAGTTTGAGCTTTTTTGGAGGTGTATTTTTCATGCTGTTTCTAGGTTCACGATCTCTCCCTCCCCCTTCGACAAGCTCAGGGACCCATCACGTCAAGAACGGAAGTGATAATTGATGGGCTATCTTCAATTTTGAAGGGTGTTTTGGCGTGTGTGTTTGATTCTAGTACAGAAGGGTGTAAATCCCATACCACCAGGGGCAACCACAAGGAATTGCCCCTACATCATTGGTTTTGTAGGGGAATCCCTTGTGGTTGCCCTTTCTCCTGCATTAGTAGAACAAATTAGGTGCGACAGACGCATTCCCAAACAAAAGTTGGAAACGAGAAATTTCCTATTCACCAAAGATTTCTTCCCAGGCTTTTAAAGCATTTTCATAGTATTCCAATTTTCTATATTGTGTGGGCATTGGCATCAGTGGTGGCAAGATGTTGTTATTGTTGCTTATCCGATTTTTGGAAACGTTGATCCAACTTTGTAGTGCCTGTTGATAAAGTGCCCATTTTCGATATTGAGTTGGCATCGGCATCGGTGGCAGCATCCCGAAATCACTATCGTTGGAGTATGAGTTACTTATCCTTGGTGTACTACCTATCCTTTCCCAAATATCGAGTGCTTGTTGATATTGTTCATGCTTTTGATATTGGGTTGGCTTAGGCATCGGTGGCAATTGGATATTGGCAGTCCGTGCCATCATTTTGGTGTAAACATTTTCCCAAACCGAAAGTGCTTGCTGGTAGTGTTTCAAATTACGATATTGGGTTGGCATGGGCATTGGTTGAAAATAAATCATCATACCAGCATAAGAATCATTTATACTGCATAGCACGATAAATAACCAAAGAATGAGAGATTTTTTCATGAGTATTGTTCCTTTAAGTTCAAAGCTTTAGCAAGCGTCACTTAGTTAAGGGCAGACACGCAAGTCTGCCCTTACTAAATCATTAGAATCTAAGAATTTTCAGAATAAAATCCAATCTAACGCTTATGGTTTTCATTCTGTTTCTGATTCAGACCATTTTTGTTTATGGCGTGTTTAAAGTTTTATGCTCATTTTTGAGCAAGGCAAAACCTTGTGGAGGAATTTTGTTACCATGCGTGAGGGTTTTGGAAAGAAAATTCACCGTAAAGCCGGAATTAAATTCAATATTGCCACGACTGCCGGTAATGTTAATCGTAGAGGGCCGATCTAAGGTTAAAAAGGCACCACAGGCCTCGCCACCATCACAAACGAAGCCATTGTTATTGAAATCACTGCCGGCAACGATGATATGTTCGCCATAAGGTACGTTGTCAAATCGAAAATCGTAAATACCATTGTTGTTCGATATTTTGATTTGTTGTACTGTGTCCAGAGTACCGTTATCAATCAAGAGAACATAGTGCAATCCGGCATCGCCAGTAACATTGGAATCGCCAATTTGCCAAATGACTGGGACAGTGATGCGATTGATATTACTGATAATAGTGATGGTTGCTGTGAATGTACCGGGGGCTAACCCATTGCGATTTAAGGTCACCAAATAATCACCTAAACCATTCCCTTCAATCGCTAAAAATCCGCCAGAGTTTTCGCTGATATTGAGGATTTGTAAATCACCATCGCCGCCATTGCTAAGTGTTAGCGTAACGCGCGTTTGATTTAATCCAAAATTGAGTGATCTGGGATTAACGACTAATAGTGGAGGAGTCGGTGGTGGAACAACACCACTCCCCAATTCAGTTGCGGCTAATACGGCTTTTTGGGCATTGATAATTCCATAGCCAAATTCGTCATCACGCCCATCTGGGCCCAAATTATCCGTAATTTTGCCATTTTCTAACAGATTATCAAAATCTTCTGGGGTAAGGGCCGGATTAACTGCTTTCATTAATGAGATAACACCAGCAATGTGTGGTGCCGCCATTGACGTGCCATTGTAAGGAATATAGGAAAATTCTATTCCTAGTTGACCGCTGTTTTGGTCATCACCCATAGTACTCAAAATGCCATCAGGCATACCATCACCATTAATATCAGCAGTATTATCGCCGCCAGGGGCCATGATATCTAAGTCTCTGCCATAATTGGAATAAAAGGCTCTTTTTTTATTCATGTCCAATGCACCCACTGAAATAACACCTTCTAAAGAAGCGGGAAACATTGGGATATCAATATTGTCATTCCCAGAAGAGGCGACAATAAAAATACCTAATTCGTGGACTTGAGTCATCAATTGTTGTAGGCTGCTAGAAAAAAGTCCACCACCCAAGCTAAGATTAATAATATCAGCACGTTTAGAAGGACGAGTACCCGAATCATTAGGCAATCCAGCGGCAAAGCGTATGCCTTGTTCAATGTCATAATCAAAACCAGCCCCCCCTTTACCAAGCACTCGTAATGGCATGACTTGAGTGAGCCAACCAACACCCGTTATGCCTTCATTATTATTACTCAATGCAGCAACAATACCAGCAACATGGGTACCATGAAAACTGCTACCGCCTGGAAATTGATCACCCGGATCATTAGGATTAGGATCAATGCCAAGATCAGTATCTAATTCACTAAAACGGCTGGCTACAAAATCATATCCTTGCACAAATTTATTTTGTAAATCAGGATGTTGAATTAAAATACCGGTATCAGGAATCGCAACGATCACTGAGGAATCACCGATTGTGGTATCCCAGGCTTGGGGTAAATTGATCATGGTATGGTTCCATTGATAACGATCCCATAAAGTATCATTGGGAACTCGCATAGCATATCGCCGGTAATTGGGATTGGCTTCGTTCACATCACTGCGTCGTCGTAATTCCTTTATTTTTATCAACGTTTCATATTTGGAACGCAGTTCTGGTGTGGCAAAAGTGAATGGATTGGCAGAGAAAGAACGCGCTTGATTTGTGTCAAAGGTAAATAACATGTTGCGCGAGGTATCAACACTTTGGGTTGTCATACCGAATGCAGTCAATGTACTTTGTGCTGATTTCATCGTTTGAGGGGCCAATTGCACAATGGCTTCATGGGATGCAAAATCATCTGTTAAACGCATACCCAATGTGGTAGCTTGAATAGTTTGACCAATACTCAGTACATAATTGGAGGCCCCTAAAAGGGCTTGGACTTGGATAAAATAGCGTCCATCGGCAGGAACGTTTAGACTTTCTACATTTCTATCTCCCACGGAGGCTTTTAACACAGAACCATTACGCTCTAGTAGGGCCAAATCGATATCATTTTGGAGCAGATCGGTGTTGCCCATAAAAAGTGTGATGGTTTGTCCTGCCCGTAAATCGACTTCATAAAAATCGTCTTTATCGCCAATGGCTTTGAAACGTCCATTGGGCCCTGCTCCCGGTTGGTTGACATACCCCCCCAAAATCACTGGATTAGGAATAATTTGTGGGACGAAGATATTATCATTAGAACTATCTTCAGTATTCACATCATTCACATCATTATCTTTAGCCGTATTACTGGCGACAAAAATACGCCCACTGAGGCTAATACCAGTACGGCTTGATGAATCATCATCATCATCGAACTTACAACTACTAACACTGAAGGCAAGTAATAACAAAAGTAAGTATCTAAATAACATAAGTAAAATTTTTGTTGTTCGGTTCAAATTACGCACTTATTGGCTTCCAAAATTTATTTTGGAAGCCAACCTAATTTTACGTTCTTTATGGAATGTGATCGAGGCAAAAGTTTCTCTGAAACTTTTGCCTCGATCATTGTCAAGTTAGGCGATAAACACACACATCTCATCAAAAAACATCTCATCATTCTCCAGCAAAAAATGCTATTTTCTTGAAGAAATAGTATTTTTAAGTGAAATAATATTTTTTGCTTTTCACTATAGACGTTCAGAAAAATAGTTGGTGCGAAACCTCCGAGGTTTTGAAAACCTCGGAGGTTTTTTGTGAAATTATTTATCTGAAAAACTATAGAATAAGTTATGATTCCTGATACCTGATTCCTGATTCCTGATTCCTGATTCCTGATTCCTGATTCCTGATTCCTGATACCTGATTCCTGATTCCTGATTCCTGATTCCTGATTCCTGATTCCTGATTCATTTTTTTACCACAATACAATTTCGGCCTTGAAGTTTTGCTTGATAGAGTGCTTCATCAGCCATTTTAATTAATTTTTCTGGAGATAAATTTGGATTGGGGATGAGACTGGCAATGCCCATACTCATACTCACATAATCACTAATTGAGGATTTGGCATGAACAATTTTTAAATTTTGTATAGCTGTTTGTATATTTTCAGCGATTTGTATGGTTCCTTCTGCTTGCCTATTTGGTAATAAAACCACAAATTCTTCGCCACCGTAACGAGCGACTAAGTCAGAAGAACCCTTGGCAACCTTATTAATGCTTTGTGCAATTTTTCGTAAACACTCATCGCCAGCAAGATGTCCATACTGATCATTATAAGGTTTAAAATAGTCAACATCTGCAAAAATCAGGGAAAGTGGTTGTGATGGTTGTACCAACCCATACCATTTTTGGGCAAGATATTCGTCAAAACAACAACGATTAGCAATAAGTGTTAATCCATCCAAGGCATTGAGACGTTTTAATTCTTTATTAGCGTTTTCAAACGCAACATTGCGTTGCTCTAATTGTTTTTTCAAATGGTTAAGTTGTAGGTTGACTCTTTCTAATTCATTTGTGCGTTGTTGTAATTCCAGTGTCCGTTTTGCTAATAATTGATTACTCTCTTGTACAGTGCCTTGTATTTTTTTACGAACATGAATTTCTTCTTGTAAAACTTGGTTTTGGGCTTGGAGTTGCTGTTGTAAAACATGTAAATTTAAGTGAACATTAATACGGGCTAACATTTCTTCAAATTGAATGGGTTTAGTCACATAATCATCAGCCCCAACTTTAAAAGCCTTAATCTTATCATTGGTTTCAGATAAAGCCGTCATAAAAATAATAGGTATGTCCCATGTTGTTTCTTGAGACTTTAATTTTTGACAAACTTCAAAACCATCCATCCTTGGCATTTTTACATCCAAAAGTATCAAGTCAGGCTGTGTAAGTTCAACTATTTCAAGACATTCCTGCCCATTATTAGCCATAAGAACTTCAAACCCGGTTTTCTGTTTAAAAAAAGTCAGCAAAAACTTTAAGTGATTAATTGTATCATCTACAACTAAAAGTGTTTTTTTTTCATTTTTTTTAATGGGTAATGGGTAATTGGGTAATCAGTAATCAGTAATCAGTAATCAGTAATCAGTAATCAGTAATCAGTAATCAGTTATAGCGTTTTCCGTTTGCATACCTCCCCGATCCCCTAGGCTGTGCAGTATGAGCTTTTTTTAACCAGGATTTGTCTGCTATTTTTAGGTTCACGATCTCTCCCTCCCCCTAACCCCCTCCCGCTGGGAGGGGGGACCGCTCGGTGGAATTTTCTTATCTGCT
>Ga0233403_10000047_pt1 | contig 48877 bp, 42 predicted proteins | sample Na_oxic_1_MG_FD_179866 | JGI IMG/M metagenome (GOLD analysis project Ga0233403, IMG submission 179866) | Seawater microbial communities from Saanich Inlet, British Columbia, Canada - Na_oxic_1_MG | ecosystem: Environmental > Aquatic > Marine > Inlet | place: Canada: British Columbia | collected...
CCTGAATTGATGGTAAGAACTTGGGGAGAGTTGGGCTACTACATGCAACATCCTAATCTCAGGATGCCACTGTTAGCAACCATTCGGATGCTTATTTCTCAACAAAGTCAGTGCGAATATTGCATTGGTTTTAATGCGGGTTTATTGATCAATATGTTTGGTCAAACCCCTGAACAGGTAGCCGCAACCAGACAAGATCCCAATCAATCGCCCCTAGAAGATAAAGAGAAAGCGATGTTACTGTTTGTCTTGAAATCGGTCAACACACCGACAGAAGTCACAGAACAAGATGTGCAAGCATTACGGGCATTAGGCTGGGAAGAAGCCGACATTCTTGATGCGACAGCGCACGGCGCACGTCATGTCGCGGTTGATATTCTGTTTAATACCTTTCAGATTGAAAAGGATTTTTAGTCTTTACGGGCTAGAAAATATCATTCAAAATCAGAGGCATCTAATATACCACCAATGGGGCAACCACAAGGGATTGCCCCTACACCACCTTCATGGTAGGGGCAATCCCTTGTGGTTGCCCATTTATTATAAAATGAATCAAAAAAACATTATGACAAACTCAACTCAACCAGAACTATTCCACCCTTGGAATGACGCTTGTGATCGTTGGTTACTGAATCAAGCGACTCATTTAGATCAACTCCTTTCTGAAGATGAAGAGATTCAAGAAAACAGTGATGAAGAAATGCGTGTAGCCGATATTGCCCTCAATGGTTTTATCAGCACAATGTCTATTTTTGGCGCGATTGAAACCGGTTTATTTGAAGCATTAGAATCAAGCCCTGCTAAGTTAGATAGCTTAGCACAGCAAATGAATATCGATAAAACGAATTTAGGCCGACTACTTTCAACGCTACAACGTCTGGATTTGGTTGAATTGAAATCACAACAATGGGCCTTAAAAGCACCCGCACGGCGTTTTTTTACCCCAACTGCCCCAGAATTTGAACCTTATCTCTGGACGCGCTTATCCATGACTCACCTGTTCTTACGGAAATATGTACCAGAATGGGCCGACATGGTGCGCGGACAACGTCAGTTTGATGAATTGCAATGGCCACCTCGTAACGAGCAAGAATCTCGCAACTTTGAATATATTATGACGGCCGAAGCCCCCTACCTGACAGCACGGCTGAACACCGTTATACAAGAAAAACCGATCAAACGTCTGCTTGATGTGGGCGGTGGCGGCGGCATCATTGCTTCATTATTAGCCTGTCAACAACCTGATCTCACCGTCGATGTTTTAAACTTACCCCACGCCTGCCCACTGATTACAGAAACGGCGAAAAAATTCAACGTAGCAGAACGAGTTCGTCCCCATCCAGCCGATTTTTTAGAAGAAGACTTCCCAACCGATTATGACGCAGTACTCTTTTCGCGAGTCCTAGTTGATTGGCCAGATGAAATTGTCAGTCGATTGCTGAACAAAGCCTATCGCGCCTTAAATTCAGAAGGGCAACTGATTATTTGTGAACGCCTGAAAGGCCCAGATGAAAGCGTAAGTCGTATGTGGTTAACATTTATGGCGATGGGTGTCAAAGCCCATGTCTTTGGACGAACACCATTGAGATGGACAGAATTACTGGATCAAGCAGGTTTTCATCATCCCCGTTTACAAGGCGATGGTTCATTTGAAGGCTATGGTGTCATTCAAGCCTTTGTTGATCGTCAAGCCAATCAAGCAGAACAATTACTTCGCCCCTCAGAAACAGTTTATCACAACGCCGATACAGCAGTGGTAACCGTACCCCCAGCACCAGAAGGATACACACAATATGTCGGCATGAGAATACCCGGTGGACAAACCCTTATTTTCAGTCAAAAAAATACCATGCAGCCCTTTGATGGCGTGAATCTACCCCCGTGGCAAGGTGGAGAAATTGCACTTGAACAAATCATCCTGCCCAATATTCCACGCGGTAAATATTTGCTTTATTTACTCTATGCCCCAGAAGGCGTTGAACCGATGGCCCATTCTGAAAAGTGGACATTAAATGTGTCAACATTTCGAGTGATGTAGATTTGCTTCGCGAAGCGTCTATAGCGTTTCCCGATTGAATGAAGTACAAATATTTATTGTTACAAATTTGAAAATGCCCTTTTCGTTCCAAATTTATTTTGCGTAGGCATTTGGAATGCATGTTATTTTGCGAAGGCCTTTTTCGTTCCAAATTTATTTTGCGTAGGCATTGGAATGCATGTTATTTTGCGAAGGCCTTTTTCGTTCCAAATTTATTTTGCGAAGGTGAAGTGTACTTGATTCAATCGGGAAACGCTATATAAAATTCGCGTCTATAAAATTCGCGTCTATTAAAATGACATGATGTCGATTTGCTTCGCGAAGCGTCTCTAAAATTCGCGTCTCTAAAATGACATGATGATGTTTCTACGCGATATAGATTTGCGTAGCGAAGCGTCTCTACTTAACCAAAGAAAAACTTGAACATCAAGTGAAACGAGTTTTTCGTTTGGGTTAAATATAGGGCTAGGGCAAAGGCTTGCCCCTACATGCAAATAATGTATTTAGCGTAGCCCACCTTCGGTTCACGCAAAAGGAAAACACGATATATTTTTTCACTTGCAACGATCACTTATCACTTATAAGAATTAGGAAACCTGTTATGCACCCAATGCTTAATATTGCAATACGAGCGGCCCGTAGTGCCGGTACACACATTGTGCGTTCTTTAGAAAAACGCCCTAATTTACAGATAGAGAGAAAAGGTCAAAACGATTTTGTGACTGAAGTAGACAGACAAGCAGAAGCGGTTATCATAGACATACTGCATAAAGCCTATCCTAATCATGCCATTTTGGCGGAAGAAAGTGGAACACAACAAGGTGAAGCATATCAATGGGTTATCGATCCCCTAGATGGCACGACTAATTTTTTACATGGCAATCCACAATTTGCCGTTTCTATTGGATTAAGACATCAAGGCCGTTTAGAACTTGGGGTGATTTATGATCCGTTACGCGATGAACTCTACACCGCATCACGCGGCACAGGCGCGTTATTGAATGATCGTCGCCTGCGCGTAAGCCGCTTAATGTCTTTAGAAGACGCCTTGCTCGGTACCGGTTTTCCATTTAGAAAACAACACCATATACACAGCTACTTAAATACTTTTAATGCCTTATTTTCTCAAGTAGCCGATATTCGTCGCGCCGGATCAGCGGCTTTAGATTTAGCTTATGTCGCCGCAGGGCGTTTAGATGGTTTTTGGGAAATAGGTTTAAATGAATGGGATATGGCAGCAGGTGTTTTATTAATTCTGGAAGCCGGCGGTTTAGTGAGTGATTTTAGCGGAGGGAATGACTATTTCAACACCGGCAATATTGTGGCAGGCAGCCCAAAAGCTTTCAAAGGCATACTGCAAACGATTCAGCCCCATTTATCGGATGCGTTGAAGAAATAAGGGCTTTTTAGCTCGATCTGAGTAGTACAAATTTTAGTTTGTCTCGGTATTTTCTGCCACTTTCAATCTGCCAATTTTTTCCATCAAACAGCCAACTGCCTTAGGAATCGTCACAAAATAAATTGGAGATTTATTGTTTCAGAATTTATTATGGGCGAACCTGCGTGTTCGCCCTTTATCCACCTTGAAAATATATAAAACGGGAAGTTATTTCGTGATCATTCCTTACCACCTATCAGTTTGTGTCTGGTTCAAAAAGACACACATTTATACCGCATTTTATATCATCATAATTTTCTTGCGATTGAAAGGCACTGGGGTGATTGACTGGGATTGATTCAAATCTATTTGTTACGCAAAAATGATACGCAAATGTAAACGGCTCTGATTTTCAATGAGCTCGACAAATAGGGGCTTGCGCGTGGGATTGCCCCTACAAAAAAATGGGTATGTGGGGGCAATCTAGGGTGTTGACAGAGAGGTTTTTTTGAACGGTTTCATGCTGTTTTATTTTAAAAATAAAAATGTAGGGTGGGTAACGGGTTTTTGTTGCCCACCATCTAAGCTTAAATACTTGTGTCTAATGATGAGGGTGCAACCTGAAAAAATTATAGCATTTTTCGATAGGGTTAAATACAATTTCACGCTTTCACGCGCGTGGTGAAGCTGTACACAACGATGAAAAAGTTTTTGCGCGCAAAAGGCAAGGGCAACCACAAGGGCTTGCCCCTACAAATAATGTATTTAGCGTAGCACACCGAAGGTTCACGCAAAAGGAAAACGCTATAAAAAATATTAAAAGCTTAAACAACCCCTTTTGGGTTGGCACTGGGGTGTTAAATTTCAGGCATTTTGGCTACTTTTTTTTCACCCCGGATTCGTAGGGTGGGTAAGCGGGCGACAATGAACTCAATAATAGGCTCAGATTTCACCGCCCGCTTGCCCACCATCTTTCCTTTTCAGAATAAAACTAGGGTGAAAAATAATCCGTAAAACCACGCCAGATTTAACACCCCAGGTTGGCACCCTTTGAATCGCTTTCCCCAGATTCCATTATTTGCACGCTTCTGGCAAATACTTTTCCAACATGCCGTCATGCGTACACGTCCAACTCCTATTATTAGCATTACCGCGAAGTATCAGTCTACCCGAAATAGCCGGTTTTTCAAATAGGGTATAGTAGCCATCTTTCGTTTCTAACAAACGAATATGCATGCCTTTACGACTTTTGAGTCCCCAAATATCTTCAATCTCTTGAGTGGTTGGCAGAGTACCCAAAACAGCAAAATACTCGTTGGCGCGTTTTGCGAATTTATTCAACAAAGACAGCGCTTTTGCGACTTGCTGCTTATTCCGATTGTCATCGCCAATCGACTTTTTAATGCGCTTTTTAGGGCGTTCTTTAATCACCCCCCGGCAGTGACGTGGCACATACTTCTTTTGCAGATTCTGATGCGTACAACGCCAGCGCTGAGTCTTGTGATTAAAAATCAGTTTCAACTGCCCCGGCAAAGCCGGATCCTTAAACCCAATGGCATAACCATTTTTCCGTTTAAGTAAGCGCAGGTTTTTGGTGTAAGTACCCTGCCTTGGCATCTCAAGCTCCTTAACCGTTGGAAAACGGCCCTCTTCAAGACGAAACACTTCAGCCATCGTCTTCATCGTATTCAATAACATCATCCCTTCCGATATTTTCGACTTGAGCATGTAATCTTTATAGGCAGGAATCGCCACAGCGGCCATTATACCGGCAATCGCTACCGTACTCATACCGCCCTCAAGAATGAACTCTAAGGGGTTGTTTTCAAAAACTAATTCTAGTGATAACTGCGAATCAGATAGATCAAACTGTATCCCGTAAGTGCCCGTCATGGGCAAATTCAGTTCCCGCGCCGTTGGCAGCGTAAATAAGTCGATTTCTGTCTCAAACACATCGCCCAATAACACCAAGCTATATAAATAAGCATGATAAAGCTTACGGGGTGTCTCAGAAAAAGTGGTTGAGAACAAGAACAAAGACGATTGGTTATCTTGCCCTTGTTTTTCTTTCAACCAGGTTTGAAGGGGAACACGCGCTGAAGAAGACTGTTGTCTATCCAGCAAAAATTGCGGCAGTGTAGCAAAAATCAGATAACCGTCTTCTTCTACCCAATAATAATGGGTTTTCAGGTTAGAAATGAATTGTGTCCAAAACAAGACAAACGCTTTTTTACTGGCCGATGACGGGGATAAAAAATCGGGATTATCTTCAATAGCTTTTTGGATAAAGGCCGTTTTCAGATGATGATACGTTTTACCCTTGATTTCTCGGCTCTCGTAAGATGCCCAATCATACTTTTTCATCAAAGCGGTAAAGACTTTCTGCATCATGTTGCGATTGTTGATTTGAAAGGCCACAAAATAACCCACTTCATCAGAGAAAAAGAGCATTTGTGGGCCAAGTGCCCCCAGTAATGTTTCAAGCGAATAGCCCATTTCTGTTTGAATGCCTGTTTTGAATGCATAGTACGCTTGAACGTCATCAGGTGATAAGACTTGATCAGCGATTTTCTCAAAGCCTTTCAACCAAGCTAAGGCAGGGATTGAGAAAGAAACGACGGTTTGAGGCTGGCCAGAAGCGGTTAGGGTGAGGTTATTGCTTATACCGGGAAACAATTGACGATAGCCAGCGCGTGGCATATCCAATATCAGCTTTAAACGCCCTTTACCCTCACTCACTCCCCAACCCAGCGCAATGGCACGCAAACTCGTCACGCCCCATTTATGCCATTGACTGATTATATCGGGGGGGATTTTATTCAGCAATATAGGTGACAAACGCTGAAAATTAATCCACTGAAAAAACCCCTGTGCGCTAGTATCCACCTGTTTTTCCAGATCAAACATCGGATGGTGTGTAACCGGCGCAAGGCCGGCTAGGGTTTTTTTAAAAATCGCTTCAGTGGCTGTGAAGCCTCCCATGAGATACACCGTTCGGGTGTTCACATTGTAATGCATAAAAAGCGGCAACATCTGCGCTACAATTAAAATGCCATAACCGTCTTTTGAGACAGGCTTGGCGATATTCAAAGCGTCAGTCTTGGCAACCAATTGTGTTAGGAGTTGATTGAAAGCTTCAATCGAAGTCAAATCCAGCTTAGCTGAAATCAGGTGATTTGCAAGAGACGGCTGCATCTTTTCCGGGAGTAAACTCACCGCTTCTATGGGGGAACGCAAATGATGGAAAAACAAGCGCAAAGCGGGGTGGATATCCGCTTGGCTGAGATTCAACAGATTCTGATAAACCGCAGTTTCCAAATTTTGGATCTGCTGAACATGCTGTGCATCGGCCAAGGCATCATTTAACACACTGCCTTTAGGGGAAGACAGAAACCCCCAAGGATTGGGAATACGCAGATAACTGATAGCCTCAGGTGGCAGGCTATCTCTCAAAGAGGCAGGCTCAGAAAGGGGCGCACTCTGCAGTAAGCTTGGACAGAGTAGCGCGATCAAAACAACCCATTTTTTGATCATTGAAGGTATCCTAAGTAAAAAAATGAGCGTGTAAGATAACTGATATTGAAATCATATGTCAAGCATTTTAGCCATCAGTTCAATGCTTCAAAAAATTCAGATGTGAGTGATTGAGCGGCAAATCAGGCCATAATCAGCAAAATCAGTGTGTTATGACGGTTTTTAATCAGCGCCAATCATGACAATCAGTACAATCAGCGTTCTATTGGTTTTTAGATTTGAAAGAGGACTCATTTTTTTTAATAGAACAGATAGAACGCTGATTAGACTGATTATCATGATTAACACTGATTCAAATCGAGACTGTTCAAAAAAAAACAGCGCGAATCAAGACAATCAGTACAATCAGCCTTCTATTCGATATTTCAAAAAATGTTAATGAATTTTTGTTAACCTAATTAGTCTCGACTTTGAGAGAACACATTTTTTGTGAACGGATTTTTGTGTTAAAATGTTCCCCCTTTTATAAACTGATAAGTGTATTGGTTTGTCTTGTCACCAAGCGTCAATGATTTTGAGTGATATGATACAATCATCTTATATTATCTTCTGACTGTCGAGTATTTCTCAATCCGTGGCTATTGCACTTTTGAACCGGCCGTGATTAGAATGACAAAACCACATAATCTCACTGTACCCGAAAGTCATCAACTGAAATTTATAGTATGCCCACCCAAAAAACGCAATTGATATCTGAACAAAACATACAAAAAGCGACAGAACAGTATTTATCAAATGGTTTGGCGAAAGACGAGGAAGAAAATCTATGCCTGAAAGAATGAAATCAGGTAGGATCAACTCCTGTTGATATTCATTACCCCTATCCTCCTGGGGTGTTAAATTTCAGGTATTTTGAGGACTTTTTTTCACCCATGATTTGTAGGGTGGGTAAACGGGCCGCAATGAACTCAATATAAACCCAGATTTCACCGCCCGTTTGCCCACCATCCCCCCTATCCTCCCCTCAATGGGAAATATGGTTCGACCAAATCCTGCACTTTGATGTGCCATTGTATAATATCGGTGGCTATGTGCGGATAGAAGGGCCTGTTGCTCCTGTCTTGTTTGAAAAAGCCATCAATCATCATTGATACCGTTTTTTTGAATTAAAAAATATTAAGGTAGTCAACTAATGACGAGAGAAGAAATTAAACAAGCTGTTTTTAATGTACTTGATGAAATTAATCAAGGACGGCCCCAAGAAAAGCAGTTAGAAAAATCTGAAACCACCGTTTTATTTGGTAAATTCGGACAGTTAGACTCGTTAGGGCTCGTCAATTTAATTGTAGCCATTGAAGAAAAATTAGAAGAAGAGTGTAATGTGTCTATAACACTTGCTGATGAAAGGGCAATGTCTCAAAGAAATAGTCCATTTAGAACGGTGGCTTCATTAATTGATTATATTGCTATGCTTTTGAACGAGGAAATTGATTGATGAGTCATTCCCAAATTATGCTAATCACGGGCACTCGAAAAGGGATTGGCAGATACTTAGTTCAATATTATGTTGATAAAGGCTTTCAAGTCATTGGCTGTAGTCGCAATGCTGTTGATTATGCGTTTGATAATTATCAACATTTCTGTTTAGATGTTGCAGATGAAAGCAAAGTTAAAGGCATGTTTGCTGAAGTACGCAAAAAATATGGTCAATTAGATGTGCTTATTAATAATGCCGGCATAGCTTCAATGAATCATATGCTTTTGACTCCATTGAAGACTGTCCAAAATATTTTGAATACAAATGTCATAGGTACATTCCTTTTCAGTCGTGAAGCGGCTAAATTAATGAAACGAAATCACTATGGTAGGATTGTGAATTTTGCGACAGTAGCAACACCTTTAAAATTAGAAGGTGAAGCTATTTATGCCGCTTCTAAAGCGGCTATTGTAAGTTTAACAGAAATACTTGCCAAAGAATTAGCAGAAATGGGGATTACAGTGAATGCTGTTGGCCCCACACCGGTTGAAACAGATTTAATTCGTTCTGTACCTCAAGAAAAAATCGATGCGCTCCTTAGTCAACAATCTATCCATCGTCTGGGTGAATTTAGAGATATTTCTAATGTGATTGATTTTTTTATTTGCCCTGAAAGCAATTTTGTCACCGGACAAGTCATTTTTTTAGGGGGTGTATCATAATGCTTATTGATTTTTTATTAGCCGTATTTGAAAAAAATAACGACAAAAATGCCATTGTTTGGAAAGATAAAACATACAGCTATGCTTGGCTGTTAGAACGTATCAATTACTGGCAAAATCGTATTCAGTCTGAAAAGATTGAAAAAGGCAAAGTTGTTGTTTTAGAAGCCGATTTCTCTCCTAATTCGATTGCTCTTTTTCTGGCGTTAATGGAACATTCGTGTATTCTGGTGCCTTTAACCCGATCTATTGAATCCCAACAAGCGGAATTTATTGAAATCGCACAGGCGGAAATTTATTTTTCTATAGATGATAATGACCATCTGAAAATCACAAAGTTACCCAATGTTGCCCACCATGAGTTTTACACCCGTTTAAAAACATCAAGTCATGCTGGCTTAGTTCTATTTTCTTCTGGTTCAACCGGAAAAAGTAAAGCAGCAGTGCATGATTTAGTCAAACTGTTAGAAAAATTTAAAATTCCCAGGTATAACTACATAACGCTAACATTTTTGCTATATGACCACATCGGTGGACTAGAGACAATGTTCTACACTTTATCCAACGGCGGTTGCATAGTAACAGCCCAAACTCGCTCTCCGGATAGCATTTTAGAACGGGTTGAAAAATATAAAGTTGAATTATTACCGGTATCTCCAACTTTCATTAATTTAATTCTCTTGAGTGAGTCATATAAAAGATATGATTTCTCTTCCCTCAAGACAGTCACCTATGGCACTGAGCCAATGCCTGAAAGTACATTAGCTCGTTTTCATGGATTGTTTCCTCACATTAAATTGATCCAAAAGTATGGTCTTTCGGAACTGGGTATACTTCGTTCAAAATCTAAAAGTTCAAATTCTTTATGGGTAAAAGTAGGCGGAGAAGGCTTCCAAACTCGTGTTGTTGAAGGGATTTTACAAATTAAAGCGAGTTCCGCTATGTTGGGTTATCTTAATGCACCGACTCCTTTTATTGAGGATGGGTGGTTTAATACTAAAGATGTGGTTGAAATAGACGGAGAATATCTAAAAATTTTAGGTCGTCAATCTGAAATTATTAATGTAGGTGGTGAAAAAGTTTATCCAGCAGAAGTAGAAAGCGTTATACAATCACTTGATAATGTGGCTGAAGTGACTGTTTACGGAGAAAAAAATGCCATAACCGGCAATATTGTTTGTGCCAAAGTGAGACTTTTAAAAGAAGAAGACAAAAAACAATTGACTAAGCGTCTTAAGCACTATTGTCGAGAACATTTGCAAAATTATAAAGTGCCGGTAAAAGTAAAAATTGTTGAAGAAAAACAGTATAGTGAACGGTTTAAGAAAATACGGCAGAATAACCAGAGGGATCATCCAGAAACTCCAATTTCTAACGGGATGTCATTTCGAGCTTCGTTATAAATCTTTGGATTATCAACGTGTATCGATTTCTTCCTTCAGTCGAAATGACACGGGGTTCGTGTTTCCGGATGGATATTAGTGCAGGAGAGCGGAAATCCCCAGACCACCTTGAAATAAATTTCAAGGCTAAAAGCTAAAGTACCCTAAAGGGCACTAAGGAATTAAGGATGTTTTTAGTCGGCTTTAGCCGACTTTAGCTTTTAGCCTTGGGATTTATCCCAAGGCGGGTATGGGTATTGGAGCGATCCTGCACTAGAAGGGAATGGTGGGCAACAAAAACCAGCTACCCACACTACAAGTATGGATTTATTCTTAACTTAATGGCATTGACGCTTGCCTACCCTATCAACCAGAATATTTGAAAATGATAGCACCAATCAAAACCAACAATCATTACCCCCTCACATCCCCCCAAAGGGAGATTTGGTTCGACCAAATCCTGCATCCCGATGTGCCACTATACAATATCGGTGGCTATGTGCGGATAGAGGGGCCTATTGATCCAGCCCTTTTTGAAAAATCCCTTAATCAAGTCATTGCAGAAAACGATGCTCTACGCATTATTCTTCACGAAGGTGAAAGTTTGCCCACGCAAACCTTTGCCGAAAATGTCCACCTCAAACTAGACTTTTATGATTTCTCCGTTCAGGAAAATGCCCACCAATTGGCAATCGAATGGATGCTGCAAGAATTTGTCAAGCCTTTCCAACTCTACGACGAACTATTATTTCAATTTGCATTATGCAAAGCATCGGATAATTGTTATTACTGGTTTCAAAAATATCATCATCTTATTGTCGATGGATGGGGGATGTATCTGATTGTCCAGCGAGTTTCTATGACATACAACGCACTAGCAACAGGAATCTCTAATGATGAACCGAAACATTATTCTTATCAAGATTTTGTTCAAAAGGATCAAGCATACCTAGACTCTAAAAAGTTCGCTAAAGCCAAACGTTACTGGCTAGATAAATACCGCGAAGTGCCAGAACCGCTCATGGTGCATCGGTATGCCGCCCATAGCGAAACCATGAAAAGCCAACGGTCGGTTCTACATCTAAAGCGGCCATTTTATAACCAACTCATTGATTTTTCTGAAGAAAATAATGTCTCAACTTTCCACGTCATTTTAGGGGTATTGTATTGTTATTTTGTCAGAACGTATGATCGAGAAGATTTGGTTATTGGATTACCCACGCAGAATTTGAGTACAGCCCCTTTCAAGCAGACAGTGGGGCTTTTGACGAATGTTATTCCGGCTTGGTTTCGTTTTGGAACCGACTTGAGCTTTATTGAGCTGATTCAAGCGATTTGGAAAGAATTGCTGAAGAATTATTGGTCTCAAAGTGTACCCATTAGTGAAATCAACAAACAATTGCTGCCTAAACAGGGAAATCGGCAACGGCTTTTTGATTTAGTGCTGTCTTATATGGATCATAATTACGATATGAGTTTTGTTGGTAGTACCGTTGAATTTATATCATTGTCACATGGTTTTGAACAAACGGCTTTAGCCATATTTGTCGATCAATTCCATGGACAACGTGATATTAGGGTAAATTTTGATTATAACCTTGGGGCCTTTAAGGAGGATGAAATTGAATGTCTCAAGACAAGGTTTGAATTTATTTTAGGTGAAATCCTCCGTCAGCCTGATGTGCCAATTCGGGAATTGCAAATCATGCCCGATACGGAATTAAACAAAATCCTAGTAAAATGGAATGACACCGCAACCGATTATCCGCGTGACAAGACGATAGTCGATCTATTTGAAGAACAAGTTGACAAAACGCCAGATGCCATTGCTGTCGTATTTGAAAACCAACAACTGACTTACTTTCAATTAAATAGCAAAGCCAATCAACTCGCACACCATCTGCAAACCTTGGCTGTCAAACCTGAAGTCTTGGTGGGGATTTGTATAGAGCGTTCACTATTGATGGTGATAGGCTTGCTAGGGATTCTCAAGGCTGGGGGAGCATACTTGCCACTTGATCCGGCTTATCCAGAAGCGCGTTTAGCATTTATGTTAGAAGATGCACAGATATCGGTGTTATTGACTCAATCCAGCTTAAAAGACAGATTGCCAGAAACTAAGGCGCAGGTGGTTTGTTTAGATGTTCAAGCTGAAGTGCTGTCACAGATGAACGCTTCGAATATCATAAGTGGCGTGGAGCCAACGAATTTGGCCTATGTTATTTATACATCTGGTTCGACGGGTAAACCTAAAGGTGTACTTATCGCCCACCAAGGCTTGTATAATCTCGCACAAGCTCAAATTAAGCTTTTTCAGGTGCAATCAGATAGCCGGATTCTTCAATTTGCTTCTTTGAGCTTTGATGCTTCAATATCGGAAATGGTTATGAGTCTCTGTTCTGGGGCACAACTTTGTTTAGCCAAGTCAGATGATTTACTACCGGGGCATACTTTGATGCAATTATTGCGTCAACATGCGATTACCCATCTGACACTCCCGCCGACAGCACTCAGCGTTTTACCAAGAGAAGAAGAATTAGATTTGCAATGCCTTATTGTGGCAGGGGAAAGTTGTTCACCAGAGTTGGTTGCTGGGTGGTCAAAAGGCCGACGCTTTTTTAATGCCTACGGGCCTACCGAAGCAACGGTTTGCGCGACGACATTTGAAAACTCGGCTAAATATCAAGACAAACTTCCCATAGGCAGCCCCATCGCTAATACCCAAATCTACATCCTAGACAATCATCATATGCCGGTTCCCATCGGTATACCGGGTGAATTACACATTGGCGGTGCCGGCGTTGCTCGCGGCTATCTCAACCGCCCCGAATTGATTGTAGAAAAATTCATCAACAATCCCTTTAGTAAAGAGCAAAATTCACGCCTCTACAAAACAGGCGATTTAGCCCGTTATCTCCCGGATGGCAATATAGAATACTTAGGGCGCATAGATAACCAAGTCAAGATTCGTGGTTTTCGGATTGAATTGGGTGAAATCGAAGCGGTGTTGGCTCAATATCCTGATGTGCGAGAAAATGCCGTGATTGTCCATGAAATCTCGCAGACAGACAAGCGTTTAGTCGCCTATTTCGTACCGCATAAAGGGCAACTCATTGAAAATACAGCATTACGTGATTTCCTGAAAGAACGATTACCCGATTATATGATTCCATCAGTTTTTGTCACGTTAGAAAGCTTGCCACTCACACCAAACGGTAAAATAGATCGCCGAACACTCGTAGGGTGGGTTTCGCTGCGCGAAACCCACCGATTTCAGGCATCAGAGAAACAGTTGGTAGCACCTAGTACCCCAGAAGAAGAACTATTAGCCGGTATTTGGGCAGATGTCTTGGGCGTTGAACGAGTGGGGATCCATGACAACTTCTTTGAATTAGGCGGAGATTCTATTATCGGTATTCAAGTGATTTCCCGTGCCAATCAGGCCGGTGATTTACAACTCACACCCAGACAATTGTTCCAACATCAAACCATTGCCGAATTAGCAATGGTTGCTAAGACAGGTTTATCGCGCCAAGCTGAACAAGGTTTAGTAATGGGGGAAGTGCCATTGACTCCCATTCAGCATTGGTTCTTTGAACAAGAAATGCCTGACAATCATCATTTTAATCAAGCGTTTCTATTTAAAGTCTCACCTAAGCTTCAGCCCGAACAATTAGAACCAATCGTAAAGCAACTGCTACAACACCATGATGCACTGCGACTACGTTTTGACTGTGAAAATAGCCGTAACCTATTGAAAAATCAGAATGGGTGTCGCATAGCTCTACCCTCCCTACATTCTGATAACAGTTCACTGATAACGGTAAAAGATTATTCTTACCTCACGGAAGAGGAACAACGCACTTTGATTGAATCGACAGTGGCTGAATTACAAGCGAGCCTCAATATCAAAGAAGGCCCCTTATTGCGAATGGCTTGGTTTCGATTGGGCTTTGATGGGCCGCCTAATCGTTTGTTCTGGGTGATTCATCATTTAGCGGTGGATGGAGTATCTTGGCGCATTTTATTAGAAGACTTCATCACCGCCTATCAACAATTGACTCAAAGTGAAAAGATCGTGTTACCCCCGAAAACGACTTCGTTCCAACAATGGGCTAAACGCTTAACGGAATATGCCATATCAGACACGCTCAATGCCGAGTTAGATTATTGGCTAACCAACGCTTGGGGGCAAGTAAAACCTTTGCCGGTGGATTATCCAGCCTCACATCAGGCAAATACTGTCGCCAGTGCTGCCAAAGTCACCGTGTTTTTGAACGTGGAACAAACACGCGCCTTGTTGAGCGAGGTACCGAAAGCCTATCGAACTCAGATTAACGATGTCCTTCTAACGGCTTTAGTACAAAGTTTTGCGGGGCACAGCGGTGAGAAGATTTTGCTGATTGATCTTGAGGGGCACGGGCGCGAAGAATTATTTGAAGAAATTGATTTATCACGCACGGTAGGCTGGTTTACCAGTATTTTTCCAGTATTACTTGACCTGCGTGCCGTTCCTGACAACGCCGGAGCCTATCTCAAAACGATTAAAGAACAATTGCGTCAAATACCTCAACATGGTATTGGCTATGCCATACTTAAATATCTCAATACCTTCGCTGTTTCGCGTTTACAAGCTTTGCCCCAAGCGCAGGTGAGCTTTAATTATTTGGGCCAGTTTCATTCGTTTTCAAAAGGGCCTCTATTGGGTTTGGCCTCTGAAGACTGTGGTGCGAGTCATGGTGCCGCTAATCCTCGTTCTCACTTATTGGAGATCGATAGTCTCATCAGCGAGGAGCAACTGCGGTTTGATTGGAGCTACAGCAAAAATCATTTTAAAAGTTCAACGATAGAGCGTTTGGCGCAAAGTTTTATAACGGCCCTACAAGCACTGATAGCGCATTGTCAGTTACCCGAAATCGGGGGCTACACACCTTCGGACTTTCCCTTAGCCCATATCAATCAATCTCTCTTGGATCGAATTATTGGCAATCATCAGATTAATGACATTTACCCACTGTCACATACACAGAAGGAAATGTTATTTTATACACTTGATACCCCAACTTCAGGCGCGTATATTGTGCAATTAGACTTTATACTTGAAGGCTCTCTCAATCATTCTGCCTTTAGGCGGGCTTGGCAGCACTTGATAGACAGGCACGCCGTATTACGGACGGCCTTCGTTTGGGAAAGCTTAGAAACACCGCACCAACTGGTACATTCACAAGCCAAGCTATCTTGGCAACAACAAGATTGGCGTGAGATCACGCCAATAGAACAGCAAAAACAATTAGCTGATTTCCTTCATGCCGATCTAAAAAAGGGCTTTGATCTGAATCAAGCCCCACTGATGCGTTGTGCCCTGATTCAGGTTACCGACGAACAATATCATTTTATTTGGACTCAACATCATATAATAATAGATGGTTGGAGTTCACCTCTCCTTTTCAAAGAAGTTCTCGCTTTTTATAAAGCCTTTTGCCAAGAACAACAACGACGTTTAGAACAGCCGCGTTCCTATCGCGATTACATTGCGTGGTTACAGCAACAAGATATTCTTGAAACAAAAACTTTTTGGAGAGTTCAACTCAAAGGCTTTACTGCACCCACCCCTTTTCGAGTGGATAAGCAAACGGCACGGTGCCAAAAGTATGGCTATGAAGAACAAACCTTTAGCTTATCCAAGGCAACGACGGAAGCCTTGCAATCCTTGGCGCGACAGCATCACCTGACATTGAATACCTTGGTACAAGGGGCGTGGGCATTGCTTTTGAGTCGGTACAGTCGCAAGGCGGATATTGTTTTTGGCGCAACAGTGTCTGGCCGTTCGATACCGTTGACAGGGGTTGAATCTATGGTGGGGTTGTTCATTAATACCTTGCCGGTGCGAGTGAGCATTTCGGTGGAGACTTTATTGTTGCCTTGGTTACAACAGCTACATGCTGAACAGGTTGAACGTGAACAATACAGTTTTACACCGCTAACTGATATTCAAAAGTGGAGTGATGTACCGAGTAAAACGCCGCTGTTTGAAAGCATTATCGTTTTTGAAAACTATCCCATAGATAGCGACTTGAAAAAACGGATTAGTCCGCTGAAAATTCTTTCTGTGAATACGATTGATAGGAACAAATATCCTCTCACTCTGATGGTATTCCCCGCATCAGAATTATCGTTTATCGTCTCATATCAAAGTAATCGCTTTGGGGCAGACACAATTAGCCAACTGATGACAGATGTTAAGATGTTGTTAGAAGCGATGATAGCAAATCAAGCACCCTGCATTGGCGAATTGCTCTTGCTGACGGAATGCAATTGAGTGCCATTAATAACTGAATAAATAAAAGCGGGTATCAATATGAAATCACAAATAAAAAAGATGGCCTCAATTTTTTTAAAAGGCATTAGTATCGGATTAAAATGGTCCATTAACGGATTATCTGAACTTCATAAGAAAATTGAATTTATCCGATTAGTACGATTGGATTTTGTTCCACGTCCTGATGATATCTTTATAGTCACTTATCCACGTTCAGGGACAACTTGGGTACAAATGATCCTTTATTTGTTGACCCATGATGGAAAAATGGATTTCCAGCATATTTCTATGGTTTCTCCTTTTTTAGAACGTTTTCTGGAAAGGGATATTATGACAATAGCGGAACTTGAAGCTTATCCTTCTCCTCGCATTATAAAAAGCCATCTGTCTTACAATGCAATACCTAAAGGGGCTTGCAAATATATCTATATCGTGCGAAATGGTAAAGATGTTTTGGTTTCTTATTTTCATTTTTACCAATCACATTTAAAATTCAAGGGAACGTTTTCTGAGTTTTTTGAACGGTTCATGCAGGGGAAAGTTCAGTTCAAAACTTGGTTTAAACATGTTGCTGGCTGGTTGGAACATAAAGACGATCCTAATGTTCTATTATTACAATATGAAGATTTAATTCATGAACCACGGGGTAGTATACAAAAGATTATTGATTTTTGTGGATTTAATAATATTACACCAGAACAATTTTCTGCCATCTTGGAAAAATCCAGCTTTACCTTTATGAAAAAACATGGTGATAAATTTGATCATCTGACCGGAAAAATGTTGGAACAAGGTTCGATTCAAGGTGTTTTTATCCGTCAAGGGAAAATCGGTGAAAGCAAAAAATTATTAACTGAACAACAAGAACAATTGTTTGAACAGAAATTTCAAGAATATCTGGGTGCATCAGGCATTGATTTTGAAAAAAACAAGTAAATTAGTAAATTCTTTCTTGCTGTCAATTTGGACTTCATTCTCTCAAAGAGGTAATCAAATGCTTATTAACATATTGGTTTTATGCGGAATTTTATATGTCGGCTTCAAGAGCTTTCTAAAACAGCAGCAAATAGACAAATCAAAAAATTCTACCGAAACAAGTGTGACGAAGGAAAGATTAACCAAAATTTTTGAAGAATCAAGTAACCAGAATACCCAACAAGGCACATCTGAACACTCTTCAGCACTCACATTTAAAGAACAAAATAATCGCGAGATAGTGAGTGCTTCGATAGCGATGGTGCTTTCTTCGGTTGGATCATGGTTATACTGGCCATTAGGCTTCCTTAGTATTCCTTTTGTTATCTATGCCAGCAAGCAGTACCATAAAGAAACGTATGAGTTAATTAAGCAAGGCAAGGTAAGCGTTGAAACGTTGATAACCATCACCATTGTAGGTGTTTTATTTCAGGTTCTTTTTTTATTGCAAGCCTCATTTCTCTTGTGATCGGGTTGGCTACGAAACTCATAACACGAGTGACTAAAGATTCTAGACAACAGTTGATTAGTGCCTTTGAACAACAGCCGAATTTTGTTTGGAGCATTGTTAAAGGCGTTGAAGTCAGGATTCCATTTAATGAATTACAAAGAGATGATATTGTAGTCGTATGCGCCGGCGAAATGATTCCAGCAGATGGTACTGTTATAGAAGGTATGGCAAGCGTGGATCAACACATTTTAACCGGTGAAGCAAGGCCCGTAGAAAAAGAGTCGGGTGAGGAAGTGTTTGCTTCGACTGTCGTTTTATCCGGAAAAATCCTAGTTAAAGTAGAAAAAACGGGGCAAGATAGTACCGTCGCTAAAATAACTCATATCCTGAACACAACGGTTGATTTTAAATCCACTATACAACTGCGAGCTGACACACTTTCCAGACAATTAGTTAATCCGGTGCTGATAGCAGGTTGTGTGGCATTACCGATATTGGGTTTTAATGGTGCATTAGCTGTTGTTAACGCCCATCCTAAAAATAAAATGATGGGCATTGCTCCCATTAGTATCCTAAACTATTTCAAGTTAGCATCAAGGCAAGGTATCTTGATTAAAGACGGACGTTCTTTAGAATTATTGAACAAAATAGATACAATTGTGTTTGATAAAACGGGGACTTTGACTGAAGAACAGCCCCATATCGGCGACATTCACTGTTATTCTGATTACACTGAAAATGACATTTTGGTTTATGCGAGCGCAGCCGAGTATAAACAGAAACATCCTCTCGCCAAAGCAATCCTACAAGAGGCTGAAAAGCGGCAGTTAAGCATACCGTCTATAAAAGACAGTGAATATAAATTGGGCTATGGGTTAATCGTTAACATTGCTGGACAAACTATCCATGTGGGCAGTGAACGATTTATGGAAGTGGAGAACATTTTGATTCCCTCTGCACTGAAAGAGCAACAAAAACTCAGTCAAGAAGAAGGATATAGTTTAGTTGTGGTAGCGGTTGATAACTGTATTGTTGGCGCTATTGAACTATTGCCCACCGTGCGCCCGGAAGCCAAAGCGGTTATTCACCAATTAAAACAACGCCCAAACATCAAAACCACCTATATTATTTCCGGCGATAATGAGATACCCACGAAAAAATTGGCAGAGGAACTTGGCATCGATCACTATTTTGCCGAAACTTTACCAGAAGACAAAGCAAATCTTATTGAACAGCTTCAACAGGAAGGGCGTTTTATTTGTTATATTGGTGATGGTATCAATGACTCAATTGCGATGAAAAAATCTCATGTCTCGGTTTCCCTGCGTGGTGCCTCCACTATCGCTACCGACACCGCGCAGATTGTTTTAATGGATAACGGTATCAACCATTTAGATTTACTGTTTGAGTTGGCTTTTGATTTTAATACCAATATGAATAGAACGTTTGCGCTTGTGATTATACCAGCCATTATTGCTGTCAGCGGTGCCTTTTTATTTGGTTTTGGTATTGCCTCAACAGTCGCTTTAAATATGACTAGCATAGTTCTTGCGCTAGGTAATGCAATGACACCCTTGTTAAAACAGCCTGAAAAGCAACTCAAATCGGAAGCACCAAAAGATCGTTCCAAATGAAAAGTAAAAAGTAGCGCGAATCAAGACAATCAGTACAATCAGGCTTCTATTCGATATTTCAAAAAATGTTAATGAATTTTTGTTAACCTAATTAGTCTCGACTTTGAGAGAACACATTTTTTGTGAACGGATTTTTGTGTTAAAATGCTCCCCCTTTTATAAACTGATAAGTGTATTGGTTTGTCTTGTCACCAAGCGTCAATGATTTTGAGTGATATGATACAATCATCTTATATTATTTATCTTCTGACTGTCGAGTATTTCTCAATCCGTGGCTATTGCACTTTTGAACCGGCCGTGATGAGCATGACAAAACCACATAATCTCACTGTACCCGAAAGTCATCAAATGAACATTTGAACATTTTATGCCCATCCAAAAAACCCAATTGATATCTGAACAAGACATACAAAAAGCGACTGAACAGTATTTATCAACTTGTTTAGCTCAAGACGAGGAGGCGTTCAATCGACAGATCAAAGAACAACTTGATGAGATCATAACGGCGATCACAGACTCTCTTTTACAAAACACCGAACAAAATCACCCAAGTGTGCAACAATCAGTTCAAAAACACATCAAGGCTTTTTGTCTGAGATATAAAAAAAGAGAGGGGCCGAAACCAGACTATGTTGCGAAAAGATTAATCGCAGAATTTAAAAATTATATCGTGTCGTTGATTAGCGGAAATCACGCAGAAAAAAATTATCTGCACAACATCAAAACCACGGATAAAGAAATCATCGCGTTAAATCAAATTGCCGATATGTTTTTGGAAACCAAAGATGCAAAAGGCAAAGACATTCTCCTGCAAATCGAATTTGAGGCGGAATACAACACTGATAAGGAGATGGATAGACGCATACTGCATTACGACAGTTTTGTCGATTTTGATCAACAAAGGATACATGCGAAAAATAAACACCAACCCGAAAGAGAATTATTTACGCAAGTCTTTTATCTTCGACGTTCCCCAAAATCTGGGCGTAACAAGCCTCTGATAGAGCATGTTGATAGAACGGTGACAACGCCGACATTATCTGTCCCTAAGCAGATAAAATATACAGCATACCATGTTTATCAATTTGATATTGTTGATATTTTCCAAGTCAATCTGCCCTTTCTGTTTTGTTTTGTTGGCAATATGAGCAAAGTGACTCCTAACAAAATACGACAACATGAGCCCGAAATACGGGAAATGATTTATGGCGATTTGACTGAAATGCAAAGGGGTTTGATGAGAACCGTACTTGCGAGTTTCAAACAAAAAGGATACTATGAGAAGGATAAATCTGATAACATTGATATTATTAAACAAATGATTACAGTAAGTGAAATGTATCGGGGAAATGAAGAGGTTTTTCTTCAACAGGGTATCGAACAGGGCGAAGAAATAACCTTAGTCAAGTTGTTTTTGCGTGGGCGGTTAGAATTTTCTGATCTCGTAGACGAGGTGGGGGAACAAAAAGCTAACCGAGTTCAGCAAAACGCTGCTTCTTTAAGATATGCAGTGGAAAACGGGACACCCTGGTTGAAAATATTGGAACAGTTAGATGAATAAATGTAGAGACGCGATGCTTCGCGTCTCTACGAACGGTAGTCCCTACAAACCCGTGGTGATCTTACAAATCAATGACTTGTGTGAGTGGCTTCGGTTCGATTTTGCCACGGAAAAACACGGAAAAACACGGAAAAATATTCCGTGCTTTCTGTGTCATTCCGTGGCTTTTAATACATCTCAATTCCCACTATTTGAACACCTCCATTGGTTTGTAGGGACTACCCTACGAACCCATCAAAACACCAGAGACGCGAGGCATCGCGTCTCTACGAATCCATCAAAACACCTCACAAACAATCCGTTCACTCCCCAGATCCGTTGTACTCAATACCCATTCTTATATATAATCCCCCCCGTTATTCGTCACAACTTTAAAAAGAGACTATGCAAGCAATCAAACAACACACGATACACCCGTTGCCAAAATGGCAACTCATTGTTTTTATGACGCTTTTCCCGCTGCAAGCGGCCAATAGTGTCGAACCTTGGGCTGTCACATTACCCGATAATCAGACTTTCGTCATTTTGTTTCTCTGGTTACTGGGCGTTTTCATTTTAGGCTTTTCGTTATACCGCATTCTCTTGAAAAACCAAGTTCGTCAAGGGGTGCATCCTCACATTTGGCGCGATACGCTGATTTTTTTGGCCGTCGGCCTATATTTATTAGTTTTGTTTTTACAATTGCTTGATCTGATTGGACTCGGTTGGTTTGCTGCAATCGGTTTTATTTACCTATCCATGTTATTAATGTGGATTTTTTTAGGCAAAGCCTTGCGGCCCCTGATTTTCTTTTTAGTCATCATGGTGGCGATTGTCGCCTTAACCCTGGTTAATGTTTGAGGAGAAGAACACAATGGCAGAAAATACCAGTGGCATACAAAAACAGCATCCGGCAATGATGATCGGTTTGGGCGGTACTGGGAAACAAGTGTTATTGAATTTCCGGCGCATGTATTATGAACGCTATGGCGCGAAACATCCCCCTTATGTGGGCCATATTTGGATCGATACCGATATCCGTAACTTGCTGCTTGATGGGAAAGAAATGGATTTCTTGATGAAAGAAGTCGATTTTGATGAAGGCGAAAAGGTGTCGGTGGAGCTTCAAAAAGCCGATTTGCAGAATTTTTATGATTACCCTAATGATTATCCGCATATTTTTTCTTGGTTTGACAGACGCTTAGAAAAACATGGGCATATTCTCAATGGGGCCGGTGGCATTCGCAGTTTTGGGCGTCTCGCTTTCTTTCGATACTACGATGAAATTATGCGAACCGTGCGTGATATGCACGGCAAAATCAGCAATGTCGCGACGCATACTGATAGCAGTTTAGAAGACAAAGGAGTCATTTTAGACAGTGGTTCCCTCGATATCTGGTTGATTTTTTCAGTTGCCGGGGGTACGGGTAGTGGCATGTTTTTAGATTTTGCCTTTGCTTTACGCGATAGATGGCCGAATGTCCAAATACGCAGTCTTATCGTACTCCCCTCTGTTTTTCACAATAATAAAAAAGAACGGGTTTATGGTAATTCTTATGCGGCTCTGATGGAATTAGAGCATTATGGTTATAGCAAAAATGATGTTGAAACAGCAGTTCAAGAAGATTTACATCGTTTTCCCCTCGCTTGGACTAAGGAAATGTTTGAGCAAGGCAGAACATTACAAGGCCCGGTGTTTGATGCCACTTATTTGATTGACAATTCACCCGCCAGCCATGCTGGCATTCTCGCACTCGAAGACAAAAATGCGTTGTGTCGGATGTTGGCAGAATGGTTATATATAGAATACGGCAGCGGCCCTGATGTGAGTGGATTAGCGGCCGAGCGTCGCGCAACGGAAGTCAATTTCAGTACGGCACTGAATCGGGTGTTTCCTTATAAATACCAATATGAAGGCCTTGAATTTACAGAAGTTTTTTCATGCCGCTATTCCAGCTTTGGGCTGTCTAAACTGTATATCCCCGTTGATCGCGTCGAAACGGCTGTACAGCATCGTTTAGTCAAGGAATTGATTGAAATTTGGACAAAAGAGCGGCCTATTCCACCGCATTTGGATGAATTGCTTGAAAATGACACGCTCCACCAAGTCGGCATTAACAATCAAACCACTTTCCGAGATTTTATCCGGGCCTTAGAAACGGGCGATACCAAAGAGCGTTTAACACACCGTTTAGAAAACCTCATTTTGGAGAAAAAAGGGGAATTTCTGAATATGGCTAATTCGACTCAAACGCGACAAAGAATACAACGCTGGATGCGAGATGTTTTACAAGATCAATTGGATCACAGCGATGCCAGCCAAGAGCATTGGGGAAGCTTGTCTAAAAGTATTCAGCAAAACAGTGAAACGCACTATCAAACGGTTACGCAAAACCTCCACCAATTGATTACCCGTTTCCTTGGCGAACCCAAATATCGGTTTGATGTTGCCCGTGAAATACTCCGTCGAATGCGTGAACGATTGACTGATGATGCCGATAATTTCAAAATCATGGCAGAACGCAATCGCAATGCCAGTCAAAATGCGGCCAGAGAAGTACAACAATTGTTGCAATGGCTAGATGATGTCAAAGGGCTGTTTACCCGTAAAACCGTGATTGAAGTCGCATTAGAAGCGATAGAGCGACGGCTGAAGGGCGAATTGCAAGCTCAAGTTGCTGGCACGGGGGCCGACTTAGCCAATCGACTGGCCGATTATATTGGGCGTGGTGTCATTGATAACAATGCTCAAGGTGAAGAAGTGACGGTTGAAACCGGTTTGATAAAACAAATGATGGATTACCGCACAGCCCTGAAAAACGAAGTCGGGGGGCGTTTGAAAGAACGCATTCGCGCCTTTGATAAGATCGAACCGTCACCCATTTATCAAGAAATCAGCGAAGGCACTCAAGAAACGGATCGCTTTTATATAGATCAATATAACCATCCGATTGTAGAAAGCACCTTAGCCGAATGGGAAAAACGCTTTTTTGAAAAACAAGGGCCACAAGGGCCAAAAGACTTATGGGCCATGCGTCACACGCTGAAGCAAGGCGAAAATAAATTGATTAATCGCCTATTGGAATTTGCTCATGAAAGCATGAGTCACCTGAAAGACAAAACGGTTGATACGATTGAACGTTTAACCGAGCGTCACAAACCCGATTCCGTACAATACCAAGCTGCGATTGATCGATTACTGAATTATGCCCACCCTTGGTTACCGGAACCCAGCCATTTTGTCGATAGAGAAAAGGTGTTAAACCAAAGACAATATGTTTACTGGGTAGCCCGCTATTATCGGCCCGGCTCCGAGCGTCACGAAGAGTTTGAAAAGAAAGTCAAACAGAAAAATCAACTGTTCAAGTTCCTAGAGACATCAGCAGATCGCATTTATGGTGCTTCCGAAGTCGCCGGTTTTCCACTGATGGTGATTCCTGATTTAGATCGTTATCGGAATGAATCGTACTACTCGCTTTTAGAAGGCGGCGAAGTCTTGCATACCGACTTAGCCTTTGAAAAATTCCAAGACTTACTGATCAAACGGCCCGAAGAAGTCAAGTCTTATATCGAAACTCTGGGGATATTTCTCAAGGCCACCTTATTAGGCATCGTCAAAGCGGGTAAGCGCATTCAAGACGAACAAGGTGGCTTAATGGAATATCATTACATTGACGAATCGCAAATCTATCCAGAAACTTTGGATTTAGGGCCCTTTTCAGTCGCGATAGCGCGTTTATCGCGCCCCAAAGAAGCCAAATTACGTGGCCGCATCCAAAACAGCGTCATTGATGCCCTCAATAACATGGATGACAAAACCTTAAGGAAATGGTGCGCCCTGTTGTCATTCCATGCAGGGGGCGGGCAAGAAGCTTCATATTATTATCGCTTTCCGAAAAACCACGTTGTACGTGCCATATTCCGTCGTGAAGCCGAAATGTTGATCAACCAAAATGGAGAATCCATGAAACAAGCCGCCAAAACGGAAATGCAAAACTTGACAGAATGGGCCCTTAAACGCCCTGTTGGGCAAAAACAACCTTGGGCCGTGGAAAGCCCTGCCGGTTCAGGGATTTTTATTATTGCGTGAAGCGTTAGAATTTGATGGAATTCGTAGGGTGGGTAAGCGGGCGGCACGCAATTGTGTCCCCCTAATCTAACCGCCCGCTTACCCTAAACTTAAAAAGTTGGAGCAATTTAGAAAAAGCAATTGGAACCACCTTTCCACCAACCTAAGACGGAAGTATTTTCCTGAAAATTTCGGAAAACTTTTTGGCATATAATAAATTCAATGACTTACGTGGATAGGCTTTACAAAAAATCAATGACTTACAGACTTTTCCAAAGTTTTCAGTATTTTCAGTTTTTCTAGTGCCATTTCTCGCTCTTTTTTAGCTAACCCACTTCCAGGTTTTATTTTCAATGCCTTATCATAATTATTAATTGCTTTTTTGTAACGTTTTAATTTAGAAAAGGTAGAAGCGAGCTCATACCAACCCCAAAATTGTTGCTGTTCAATTTCCAAAGCTCTATCAAAGCTATCAATCGCTTCTTCATAACGCTTTAGCTCACGTAGTGCAATACCACGATTATACCAATAATAGTAAAGATTAAACTTAAATTTAGACTTAAATTCCAAAGCTCTATCAAAGCTATTAATCGCTTCTTCATAACGCTTTAGCTTACTTAGTGCAATACCACGATTATACCAAGGCCAATAATCATGTTTAAATTTCAAAGCTTTGTCATAGCTTTCAATCGCTTTTTGATACTTCTCTGACTTTATCAGTTTGTCAGCCTTTTTCAACCAAGTATCATAGTCTTTTGCATAAGTTGTCGTCTCATCATGAGCATCGTCAGCTTGCTGTCCAAAAACTTCATCCTCATTAGGCACTTCATTCTTGAGAAGTTTTTGTATTTCATTAAGCTGAGAATTTATCTCATTGAATTTAGTATCATAAAACGTTTTTGGAAAACTTTCCGTTGATGATGGAGATTTGAAGAACAAGACTATTAATAAAACCAGAATAACTAATCCTATTACTATTCCTACTATATTGGTTTTTATTACCTTACTCTTTTTCTCCAAGACTGAAGACAATCTTTCGTCTAGCTTTACAATTTTGGTGTCGATATTTTGAATAAGTCTCAGTGTTTCATGATTCTCAAGATTCTCTTCAGTTTCCAACTCCAAAATATTAATAAACTTTATCTCTTCAGAAGAAACCTCTGTTACGCACGCCTCATCTATTATTCCATCTATAATAGTATCTTTCTTGATGCCTAACTTTTCAAAAATGTTCTCATCATAATTTTGCCACGATAAAGAGACATCATGACTTAAAGGCTTTAAATGATCAAGACAACTAGCCTTCAAGCTATTAGGTATCAACCAAATTACTTCTTTTTTTGAAAAATCTTCAGGCAGAAAAGTTTCTAAAGCTTTCAATTGTGTTTCTACGATATTGTTCTGTTGACTATTTGAAAATAACCTGAAAAATTGTTTAGCATCAATGCGTAATGAATCAAATGATGTTTCAGGAAGAATGGAAATATCTGATTTATATACGATTATTATCATAAGGTATTCTGTAGTTACTTACATAAGAGCCTATTATAAAGTTCTGTAAAATTATCACGGTAAATTTCCAAGTTAGGTATTTTTTCAAACACGTCTAGGAGATTATCTTCGGTATATCCAAGTAAATCTTTGTGATAAATGTAGAGAGGCATCACATTGCTTGGGCAACCATTTCGGCTATTTTTTTGAATAGCCTTGTAATTATTTAATATCCTTAAAAAAAACTGGTGTACATTTTCTTCCTTCCCCATTTTGCGAGCATCGTCTGCTTCTTGAGATGCCTTTTCAACAGCATCCCGAAGATTAATTACAAAGGTAAGGAAGTTAATACTTTTACCTTTGGGAAGTTGCGCTATTTTTTGTAAGGGTATAATATAATTAAGGTTTTTATTACTGGATTCAGCTTTTATCCAACGATAAAATTTAGATTTAATAGTGGCATTGAAAACTTGTTGCCCTATCGAAATCGGACTGAAAACATGTACAAAAGGACTACCCTCTTGACTACCTAGCTTATTGTTTATTATGTTTGTTTCAATACGAAATGCACGTTCCTTTACAGTATTAGCATCTACATTACGAGGATCATTTTGATCTTCAAATGCCTCCACTAAATTGCTTAATTGCCGATAAACCCAAATAAACCAAATAAAAACATTTTCATCTTCTCTTTTAAAGAAATTTTGAAATAAATCATGCTGATAATCTTTTTCTTGTCCAGAAAAAAGATTACAAAAATGGTAATTCGTATCAATAATGATTGTATTGATCTGAAGTTGAAACTTGTCTTCTATTTCCTGTTTACCATCCACACTTATTTTAGAAAGTAATTTAGTGAAATCTTCTGCACCAATTGTTTTAAAGGAATCTTCTGGCCAGCACACTAAATAATTTCGCTTCTTCATCGCACTATCCACATAAAACCTTCCTATATCCCATTTCAAGGAAGGCACTGGTGGAGCATTACCAAGGTTTGTCATCGTTGCTAATCTGCGTAAATCTGCATTGACACCGTTTAAGTCAATCACTAAGACTCCTTTGTTACGGCGAGTAGATTCTAGTAACATTAAAGATATTAATGTTTTACCAACGCCTCCTTTGCTACTCGTCAAAATATGCCAATCCATTATTTTAAGTTCCCCTATTGTGTTTGATAGATCAAGTTGTAGGTTGTAAATTATGCAAATACAATGTAAATACTATCCCATATAATAAGCATTAGAATGTTTGCATAGCTTATTATAATAATCTGATTTAATATGGTGATTAAGATAGCCGACCAATTCGTTGGTTTAGATCGACATAGATATTCTAAAAGAGTTCCTAAAATTACCAAGCTAAACGAATAGAGTAACACAAATTCGCCAAACTGTTCATGTATATATATACCGGTTTCCTTGATCCAGTTTAAAACACTAAATTCTGTAATAACAATCAACAATGTTGCTATAATAAAATCAAGGTGAAAAAAAAATTGATAAGATATTTTTCCTTGCATTTTATCTAATAACTTAGGTAAAAAAGTCACAATAATAACAAAACCAGCGATTACAGCAAAGCAAATAGAAATTAAATTGTCCGGAATTGATTTCATGAAATCCGGAAGTGATAACTGGGATGCTTTAAATGGTAAAAAAAGGGTCAATATAATCAATACCAAAAGAATGATTATTTCTTCCATTCGTCTATATCGAGTAGTCACTCCTTTTGAATACAGATATTTTTTTTTGATTAACCGATTATGAAAGAAAAAACTAAACATAAAGATCATCAATAATATAATGTATGTTATCAAATTAGTCATCTTGATTTTGCCACCATTTACGAACTCGAAAACTTATTGCCAGTAAAATAATCCCGATAAATAACACTAAAACACTGTAAACTGTGATTTTTATAAAAAACTTAAAACTCGTGTACCAGGCTTCTCCCACTTTGCAGGGTACGTTTTTGCCACTTGTATCTCTAACTTCACATTCAAAAAGTGGATTTTCTGTGATTCGATTAAATTTAATTAAAACATAAAAATGTTTTTGACTTGTAAAAATAAAATCTGTCTTAAAAAATTGTTCTTGTGCCAATTTTTCTGTTGAAATACTGTAGGTATGTTTGAATGTATCAGAATAACCTAATTGATTTAACTTTTCTTCTGAAATCGTGCATGTTTGACTATGAATCAATGGTACAGTCATTATCTCATTAGCATACTGAAATTTAGCTTCTTGCACAGGTTCTTCAGTACAAATCTTAATGGTATTAAGCACATAATTTTCATCAGGCGGAATCCCTTCTAAAGCGTAATCAAAAAAACCACTCTTTTGAATTTCAAAAATAACTCTTTCTTCCCAAAAAAATGACCCAAATTTTTTAGTCACAGAAGAATCAATAAGTGTGAACACAGCAGCAACAAAACCTAGAATTGCAATTATACTGGTTCCAATTTTGGTGAGTTTTTTCATAAAACTATTCATTTTTTGTCAAAAAAGGTATTTGCAACAACAATGGTAAATATTCCTTACATTAAGGAAGTTAGATCACTATTTTTTCAGTAGTTCAACAGTTCATATGTTCATGTAATACTTTTAAATTTAGGCAACTTAAACTGCGTTGGTACATGGCACGATTTGTTATTGCCTACTTCGACACAGTGTCAATTTCAAAAGTTGGTTATCATACCAAATTTAAATTAATTAGCCTATAGTGAGTCAGGAGCAAAAAACGTCAAAATCGTCAAAATTTTTTGGACAACAAAGCAAATCGGATTAAATTATATATTACCTACATTCATCACACCCTTCACAGCAGTTTGGTATTTAAAAATAATCAAATTATAGAACTCACAAACAAATATCTACATTATTAAAATAAATCAAAGACTTATCTTATTTAACGGATTTTATCACTGGCACAATCCATCATACAAATAAGTTGCTAAAAAGAGTGTGAGGAGTTTTATCAATTTGACATAAGCATCATGCCACAATAGTCATATAAAAACTAATGCCATTATGAACCATCGAAGTACACCTGTCAGATAAGTTATTGAATTATTTAATAATATTCAAATAATGTTCGATGCAACGATATTTTTTTATCTTTAATTACCAAAATCGATCTTAAGGTGTGATGAATGTAGGTTATATTATGAATATATATTTTATCAAATATAAAAGTCAAATTTTGAAAGCAAGTCAACTAAAAATGATGCTCGCAATTGGGCCGCTTTATCAAATACGCTGGACTCCGCATGTGCTATAAGGGTACGTTCTTCGTAGTTGACAGTGTCATTTTAGGCGTTCAGTAGTTCATTAAATAATGTGAAAACAAATTGATTGAACGCCTACTGGAATTTGCTCATGATAGCATGAGTCATTTGAAAGACAAAACGGTTGATACGATTGAACGTTTAAGCGAGCGTCACAAAGCGGATTCGCCACAATACCTACTCGCTTTTAGAAAGCGGCGAAGTCTTGCATACCGACTTAGCGTTTGAAAAATTCCAAGACTTACTGATCAAACGGCCCGAAGAAGTCAAGTCTTATATCGAAACATTGGGGATATTTCTCAAGGCCACCTTATTAGGCATCGTCAAAGCGGGTAAGCGCATTCAAGACGAACAAGGAGGCTTAATGGAATATCATTACATTGACGAATCGCAAATCTATCCAGAAACTTTGGATTTAGGGCCATTTTCAGTCGCGATAGCGCGTTTATCGCGCCCCAAAGAAGCCAAATTACGTGGCCGCATCCAAAACAGCGTCATTGATGCCCTCAACAACATGGATGATAAAACCTTAAGGAAATGGTGCGCCCTGTTGTCATTCCATGCAGGGGGCGGGCAAGAAGCCTCATATTATTATCGCTTTCCGAAAAACCATGTTGTACGGGCCATCTTCCGTCGCGAAGCCGAAATGTTGATTAACCAAAATGGAGAATCCATGAAACAAGCCGCCAAAACGGAAATGCAAAACTTGACAGAATGGGCCCTTAAACGCCCCGTAGGCCAAAAACAACCTTGGGCCGTGGAAAACCCAGTCGGTTCAGGGATTTTTATTATTTCGTGAACAATTGAAACAAGGATTGTATATACTTTTTTTTCAACACAGAGATACAGAGTAACACAGAGTTTCACAGAGAATTTCTTGGCAGCTCCGTATTACTCTGTGGTACTCTGTGGCACTCTGTGTTCGCCGTAAAGAAAATCTGTAAAGTTTCATATTTTTGTCAAGGCAGACATGACATTCCTTCAGATTCTCGTTTGGAAACAAGAAAAATCTTGTTTTGAAGTGGTAAATGTTCATGTGCAGATCTATGACTTGCGCTCATTTCGCGGGCTCATTTTATGACGTGATTTTTTTTTGAAGAGGGAATCAAAAAAGCCTGTTTTATATCTAAACCAAAAAAGTGCTTCTCATATATTTCAGTCACTTGATTTTTTTCTGATATCAATTGATTGATTGCAGATATTTCCTCGTTGTCTTTGTTAATAACGACAACACGAGATAAGGAGATGAGTTCATCCTTATTGAGTTGAGTGGTTAATTGTTCGGTAATGATTTTTAAGGCTTGTTGTTTATCAGCATCAATCCACTTAGCACTAACTAAAACATCCCACTTACCTGGCGAACCCTCTCTAAGGAATAAGGCAAACAGTTGAAAATCACCTTTTTGACGAACAAGGTACTTTTCAATCTTAAGCATTTTTTGAATTAATTCATTCATAGTACTTTCATTAATTTTTGGGTGGACATTATCATATCATAAGCATCTTGTTCTGAAACGGTTCCTATCGGCTCATATCTGGCTTCTGGATTCCAATTCGCCACGTTTGACCAATCGTTAAAGGAAACGGTTTTTATTTTCTCTTCTATCCCAGACAGATGTAGTAACACGTCCAAATCATGTGTTTTGAAACATCTATAGTTAGCAAATTCTTTGTTTGTTGAAGGATAACCAGACCATTTCAAGGTTTGACAAATTCTCGCTTTGAGTCCCAATTCTAACGCATAACCACAAATATAAGCTGCACCATCATAACGCTTTGCCTTCAATAAAACTTCCGCATCTTTGATTCTTGCTCTCGCAATTTTTTTGAGTTCTGTCCTTTTAATCATCTTTTTAAGTTGAGCCTTTGGTTAGAAAAAATTTGGTTTGAAAAGAGGGCCGCAAAATAAATTTGGAACGAAAATCAAACCGCAAAATAAATTTTGCACTCCAAAAACCGCAAAATAAATTTTTTACTCAAATCAAATTTGTACTTCATTCAATTGGGAAACGCTATAGTATCCAGCAAATAAGCATAATATTCTTGTTTCATAATACCGCTATTCATCAAAAATAGGAACGCATTCTTTATTTCTTCGAGAAGCTTTAATCATTTGAATCAAATACTCAGAATCCATATCCTCATTCAAATCATCCTCACCCAATTTCCTCAGATAGGCTAAAGCTGCCTCTTTTTGCGCTTGAGTGACTTGTGGCAACAGCGGATTTGGTGATTGTCTAACGGCCTTAACCGCTGGAAACTTTTTCCCCAACGTCTCAAAAAATGGCATCAGAATCTGCGGATTGTCTGCAAAAAAATTCCCCAGAGCCGATTGCACCTCACGCGAAGATAGATGACGCGATTCCAGATGAGCTGGCACTGGTATATTCAGCGTCACCTGAACATGATTCTTTGAGAATAGCTGTTCCTTTGTTTCCATAAGTCTCATAAAAATCTCCTTTTCAGACAAATCATATCCTAATCATCACTAAACCCACATCAATAAACTGGACTTTATCCGAATGATTAGCATACAGAATTTCAAAAATCTGTAGTGGTTTTGTGATGCTGAACCGCTCAATATTAATCAGCGTCAATCATGACAATCAGTATGTCACATTTCACGCAAAAACTTTTGCGTGACATATCAGCGTTCTATCAGGTTTTTAGATTTTTTCAAACCCGCTAGTTTTGTTTAACATCTTCTTGATTATTATAAGAATTTCTGTAGTGGTCAACAGGATGTTAAACCTATTTGGATGGTTTGAACAACAAGGTGATAGAACGCTGATTGTACTGATTGTCCTGATTTGCGCTGATTTAAGTATTGGCCTATTCAACATCTTAACGAACCACTACAGTTATTTAGATTTTAGGCTTTAAAATTATATTTTTTATAAATCAATGGTTTGCAAAAAACTTGAAGATCGAGTATTAAACTATAAGCTCATATCACATCACCATTTCTGTCAAATCAATGATCTCTTGCTCTTCAAAGGCATTCCAAATGATTTCAGAATGAGACGACATCAGAATTTGACACCCTTTATCTTTTTGTAGTTGTTTGATAAGTTTTATGATTCGTTCTTGAAATTCAGGATGAAGGCTTTGATCAATTTCATCTATCAGAAAAATCACCTGTTTAGAAGCGCTTAAATAAAGCTGGGTTGCGAGAATCAATAGACTTTCTTCACCAGAACTTAATAGTTCAAGTCCATGTTTTTTCTTGTCTTTGCTTGTTTCAATAACCACTTGAAAATGAGGCCTATCTATTCTCTTAATGCTTTTGCCTACGAGAACATGTTCATTAACCCAATCCTTCAAATCGTTAAATTTTGTCGTGTGTGCATAATCATAAAAAACCAAGGTTTTTTTCAGATCATCTTTGTTAGGATGATATCTGTGAGCTATTTTATATTTCCGTTTCTCCTGAGGAATTGAACTATAGCGGATATCTCGTATTTCCCTATCATGGGCATTCAAAAAATGAACAGAAGGCATATTTTCAAGTATGTCTTCTTCCTCTTCTCTGTAAGTCTTTTCCACTTTCTGTATCAGTGGCTTAACACTGTCTTCTTCTATTCTGTCAATTTTTCTATTAGCAAACCGTTCAATTTCTTGGACACCAGTCAATCTTTTGATAAAACTTGATTCCTCTTTATCCTCTTCTGGTGTTTTAACGACCTGATTTTCAAAGTATTTTATCAAATTCTTCATTTCATTTTCTATGATAAAACTTTGTTTGCCTGTATATTGGCTATTGGTTTGGATATTTTCTTTGTCTCCCAAAACTAATGATAAGACTTGATCTTCGATTAAAAGATCCAATTGGGCAAAGTCTGTCCACGTTAAAACATTAGGCCTTAATCTATCAAAGAACAGGTTTTGCGCGGATAAAGCGGGATTGATAAAATTGATTAGGTTGAAAATCAATTCCATCACAGTCGTTTTACCTGAACCATTAACGCCAGCTAGACAAATTAAATCTTGAGGTTCACCATGATGGGTAAAATCTATTAAGGTATTTTGAAATACCCCACTATTATGAATGTATAATCTTAAAAGTTTCATGTTTTTCAGTTATCAGTTATCAGTTATCAGTTATCAGTTTCACGCAAAAGTTTTGCGCGCAAAACTTTTGCGTGGCGTCAGTTATCAAAACCTTGATATCCAGTATATTCAAGGCCAACAGATTTATCTGACAAACTATATATATGGTATTTATCGTCCTAAAAAAGGTTAAATTTTACTTTGTCGTTAATAATAAAGTCAAAATAAATTTTGGAGTTTGTCAGAAAAATAATTTCAAAAGGGCAGTAACAAAGGTCTGCCCCTACACCTTGTAGGGGCGAACCTACGTGTTCGCCCTGTTCTGCCAAGAAATTATTTTTATGAAAATCTATAGATCGATTTTGAAATAATACTTAACGACAGCCCCCCAGATTGATTCAAATCACAAACAAAATCACGCCAATTTTTGGAGGGTTTATCATTAACAATTAACAATGTAATAGACAATCTTTAGCTGCCCAGAATCAATCCCATTCAACAACCCCAGTGCCCCTGATTTGATGGCCCATAAAAAGGCTAAGCTAATGGAATCCTATTAAGATCAATGAGATAGGAATGAGTAAAAACAGTATTTCCATTTCTCTCCTGGCTTATAAACGGCTTTTGAAATAACGCCGATATAATTCACACGAGACGATCACTTGATCATCTTCATCAATTTTGATCAGGCCCATTCCCTTTAATTTGAAGAAACTTTGCCCTAAGTCGGCTACGGTAAGCACATCGCTTGTCGTGATGACGCTTTTAAACACTTTCTCTAATTCTGGGTGTTGTTGTAAATTGTCTAAGTGGCGGCCTAGGTGTTCGGCATAAGGGCCTTTTTGCTTGTCGGCGATTTTTAATAACTGTTCTAAACAGAGTTCCCCACGCGCTATATTATAGAGTGCTAGGCGCACTAAATACGGATGCCCACCCACTAGCGCCATCAGTGCTTGTTGTTGGGCCTCTGTCCAGGAGAGTTTATGCCGCTGTAATAAACTTTGCACTTGGGCTGCATTAAATTCGGGTAATTCAAACACGGTGCCGATGTTGAACGGTGATTGATTGATTTTCAGGCTAATAAACGTTTCCTAATTTCTGATTGATTTCTGCTATCAACTTTTTCAGATAGGGATGCTTGTTCACTGGTTTAGCACCTATTTCGTACAATGCTTCTTTTTTATGCTTCACATGTCTTTTACGATCACTGAGATACACAGATAACACTTTAAAAATTATTTTACCTCTCAGTTTCAGTTTGAAATCCTTTTTAATTTCTGAGACTAAATTCGGTTCGGGTGGATTAAAATTTTTTCCAAGCACTAACCGATTAACACAAGTATTATCAATGTAAGCTTCATTTTCATTAACGGGTTGCTTTTTATCATGCAATATTCTAATGTCAATTTTACTCTCACTGGCTTTTCCTTTTTTGTGTTTTTCGACTTCAAAGGCAAACCATTCTATGATTTCTTCAATTAATCTCTGATAATCATGCCATTCTTCTTCATCAAATAAATCGTCTAGTTTGGTTGAACCCGCATAAATATCATTTTCAATACTGTATCCAGTTGTCCAAATAACCTCGACATAGTCATCTGGAATCCCTAAAAACACATACAAATCTTTATCTGCTAAAAAGAGGGTTTTTAGATGAGAAAATTCATTTCGTCGTTCATATATAGCAAGTAAATTTTTTCTCCCATTACAAAGTATAGGATTCGCTTTCAGTGGTTGAATATATTGTTTTAACCACCGGTAAACCATCATATCATCTGGCCCTTCGACAAGAATAGTCTGTATTGACGAATGACGAAGCGTCTCTACCAGTTCATCGACAGTGGCTGGTTTTCTTTTTATCATATTTCGCCACCTTTGTCGTCATCCAGTATCAGTTCCTTATCTGGAAATTGAGAGTAAATAAACGGTGAATGGGTTGCAACGATCAATTGATTTTGGGTGCCCTGTTCCATTAATATATCAAACAACATTCTTTGCCAATCAACATGCAAACTGAGTTCTGGTTCATCAATAAAGATAATGCCGTTATCATAAAAAGCGTTATAGCATAAAAAACTTAACATCTGTTTCTCACCAGAAGACAGTTTTTCAGAAGACAAAGCATTTGTCGCTTCCCCTAATGTCAAGTGTTCAGTCAGTTTTATGCCGGAATATTGGAAAAGTTCTGCTACCCACTTTGAAAGTATAGTGAACGGCTGCAAAATGTGATCCGTTTTTTGAGTCACTTCATTCACTTTATTCTGAATTTCAAACAAAGCCTCATCTCTTTTCTTGTCGGAAGAAGCCTGTACAGTACGTTCTGTTATAAACTCAGCCAATTCTTTTTGGAATTGATTTGTTTTTTCTGAAATATCAGCATATTGTCTCGCAATATAATTAACAATATCCTCGGTTGATAGGGAAGTCATAAATTGGTGTTGGCCTACCGAGAAAACTTTCGATAGGTTATTTAGCCCCACTTCCAATTCACGATAAACACGTTCAGGTTGCATAGTCAAGTATGCCTCTTCAAAACTCTTGGCTTTTGTTTCTTGCGGCAGAGTGAAAAAACCACCTTCCATACGTCTAAATGTTGGAAAGAAAATAGAGGATTTAGAAACTTTAAGGATTTCTCTACTCAGAAATGGGTCAAACTTTCCATATTCTGTTATAGACAGATTTCTTGTCTGTTTCCCATTCCCAATATCCCATTCGACGAATAGACACTTTCCATTTTTCTGCCTATTTTTGTCTGTCTTTGACATCCTATTTGTCTCTGACGTTCGATTATCTCTAATGCTTAAACTAAAAGTATCCGTTTCAATTTCAATGTTTTCAAAGAGCGCATTTTCTTCACTCGTATTAGGAATTATTCTCTCAATATGACCACTGATTAAATACCAAATCAACTTTAATAAAGTGGTTTTTCCAGAACCATTCTTGCCCGTTAAAATGTTAATATCTTCATGGAAACTCAGATCAAAACACCAATCTTTATTTTGATTTAAACGGGTTACTTTAAACTGTTTAATAATCATGTTAATCCTTGATATTAGTATTGTTTATACTGCACATGGGCATATTTTTGGTGGGCAACAAAAACACGTTACCCACCTACAATTCCCGTGCATTCATTTAAAAAAGCATCTCAATACGCATTCCCAATGACGTTAATCTGGAATGAAAACAATAAATTCCATTATATATGTATGGTATCTATCATCCTAACGATGCCCAAAGATACTCTGTCGTTAAATATAAAGTCAAGATAAATATTGAAACCAACAAAAATGATTTAAGCTTAATTGGTATGACATAAATCCTGTATTCTTTAATAATATTAACAACTATATTGTTACTTATTTATATCAAACGAGCATCATTTGTCCATAAAGCACTACATTGATGATACAGTACACAAGCCAAATGAAGTGCATCAGGTGTTTTTAAATTTGGCATCATAATATGATGCTCGCAATTGGGCCGCTTTTCTCAGCCGATAAATGGCACAGGGCTGTTTTTTGATGGGAGGGGGAGACACTTAATCTAATAGAAATGGTTTATACGCCAATTTATGATGTGTTATAAAAATACAATAGTTTGCGCTGTATTGCATTATTTTAGATTTATATTAATTAAAAAATAAATATTCGAGTTGAGTCGCTTGTACGCAATTTTAGACAGTAAATTTAACACGCTATAAATCGCGCTGTATGGCATTATTTTAGGGTAGGTAGGGTTCTGAACTCACCTAACCTGAAATCGTCTCTTATAGGCTATTTTTTAAAGTCGCTTTTTAAATGCCCTGTCGTGCGTTGTACGGAATTCATCGTTAATTTATTTAATTCTTACATAATCTGATAGCGTAGCTTGTACGCCATTTTAGACTGAAAATTTAATGATGCTTTGTTGTACGTTGTATTGTTGTTAAGTTTTGTTCCATTCAAGACTTCAGAGGTTTGGGCCAGCTACAGTTTAGCAGAAAACATTGCGGCACCCTTCAAAGTATATACTGTCCACCGTTATAATTTTCGTATTTTGTTAGTCACCACCACCTGACTTAAGCATTTTATAATAGCGACTTTATGACGATGCTAAGTATAGAAATTATCGCCCTCAAATTATTGTTATGAACATACAGACGTTGTGCCACTTTTGACAAATTGATAGGGTGTCAGTATTCTAGCCTTTCTATTTTGAGGGCTTATTGCTTGATAATCTTCAAGTGCCACTTAGGCTTTATCTGCATAATTTATTTTTTAGATATCCATAAAAATTTAATTGATAATTGTTTTTAGATATGAAAACGCTCAAATTTTATTCTTATCAACTTGTTAGCCTCATGTTGCTCATATTGCTTGCTTCCTGCACTTCACATGAAGAAATGATGATGCAATATAAAGATCAGGCTATTTCTACCGCTTGGAAACAAGAACAACAATTAGTCAGTCTTGGATATGCGGGTACTTATCAATGGACTGAGGTTGAAAAAGCAAAATTGCTTGAAACAGGTACAGTTATTGGCTATGAAGGGCGATATCTTAATCAAGATGTTGAAACGCTTTCTCAGCTTGCTACCAATCCCAATAATGTTTATTTTGCAAAAATAGGGGAAAAAAGGCCGTCTTTAGAAACCAGTCTGGCCCCTTTGCGTTCCTATCTGCTCAGGTATGAAAAAAATAAGTATGGGTTTTGGGGTGCCTTGATAGCGGTTATGACAGTGTTAATCATCGCATTCCAGAGAAAACGGGGCATTGTTATATACCCCGCTATAATCGGTGCAGTGCTCATGGGCATTCGGATGGGGGTTATTTCAAGCGGTTCTTATATAGCCATTCTTGGTGGATTAGCCAGCGGCCTGATTGCGGGTACAGTCGCCGGTATTTTTATTTTTTTAGTGGTTTTATCAGCAGGTGTAGGGTAACGTCTTTGTTTAATAAAAGATGACAATGTCATTGCGTTTACCTGCCATGCTTTTGGATAGAACGCTGATTGTCATGATTAAACTGATTGACACAGATCAATCAATAAAAAATCAGCGTTAATCATGATCATCAGCGTTATCAGCGTTCTATCATGGCTCCGATTTGCACTGTTTGAGTCATGGGTAGCTGCGTCGAATCTAACAAACGCCAATCATCAGCTGCCAGTTGAACAAAAAAGAACCCCTCTTCCAATTCAGGCAAAGCACTTTGATAAGTATTGTCACCAAGATAGACTAAGCTTACTGCTTTATCAAAACCGGAGCGGGTGTGATGACTCAATTGAAGCTGAATTTGATTGGGTAAGCTGTAATCAGGTTCGGCTTTCAGATTGAGCAGGATCAGTTGATGTTCAACATTAAAACGTAAAGTGGCTTCTAAACCATGACGTGCCGCTGCTTGATCACGTTTTAAAGTTCGATTGATTTCTAATCCTTGTTTATAATAATCATCCACCACTAAACCATCATTGGAATGGATAGCAAGCGTAATGGTGATCATCCCACCTATAACAGCAGACGCTGGAAATAAAATCAGCAACCAAACAAAAGGTTCACGATACCAAGATTTTGTCATTTTCAATTATCCGTTTTCAGTTATTGTTTGCCCAAAACCACCAAAGTTTGCTAAACGAGAGCAACCTTGGCGGTTTTCAGAGTACCAAAATTCGGCCTAAGGCATATTAATTATCCCAGTCGGTTTTGTAGGGGGGCCGGTAACGGGTTTTTGTTGCCCACCATTCCCCTCAATGCCACCTTCGTAAAGCCGGGGCGAACACGCAGGTTCGCCCCTACAGCCCATAAATACGCTGTTTTTGTAGGGGCATACATGCGTGTTTGCCCTTAAATTATTTTTTTGGAACTCCCTAACAAGGGCCACATATCCGATGATTTCTATCCTGAAATTGACAAGTGTATTCATCTTTGGCTTCCCCATATCGGCTTGTCATCGGTTGACATAATTTGGTTTTAGGGAACCACTTACCGTCTTCAGTCATATAACAGTCTTTAGGAATCAGCGTTTCTTTTCCATTATAGACTTCATAAATCGTCACCGTTTCAGGAGCCACTTGACGCTTTTTCAGGAAATTGGTTAACGTACAAATCTTATCAGCAAGATAAGAAACCTGTATTGAATCGTCATCTTCAACAACATTGATGACAGCTTGGTATGTGTATGGTATTTTTTTATCATACTTGGAACCAAACATTTTGGTTAAGAAATTCATTTAATTAATACCTCCATAACGATCTCCAAAGCGAAAACTTTGGATTCCATTATTGCTTCAGTGACGAACGATAGGCCCCAAAAAACGCGCTTCTTCTGTAATGCTTATGGCCGCATTTTTTCGCGCCGTTAATTGGAAGGTGACTAAAGTACTGCGTTTTGTGAGCAGATCAGGATTTGCCGCTAAACGCACCGGCAATGTCATCACAGCACCAGCTTCAATTTCAATCTGACGATCTATGAACAATTGCAATCCTTCAATACCCAAAGCGGTAACATCATAAATATGGGGTTGGTTATCTATATTCATTACTCGTAATCTATAAACATTTTCAATTAAACCCTTCCCGGTTTCTCTAAATAAACTATTGCGATCACGAATCACGTCTAATTGTACAAGAGAACGTGTACTGATGGCGACACTTATGCCAATAAAGACAGCTAATAAGATGCCAGCATACACAAAAAGACGGGGTCTCAAAATATGAGTGGGTTTGCCATTCAGAACATTTTCAGTGGTGTAACGAATCAAACCTTTGGGATAATTCATTTTGTGCATAATGTCATCACAGGCATCAACACAGGCTGAACAGCTTATACATTGATATTGCAAACCCTCACGGATATCAATGCCGGTGGGACAAACTTGAACGCACATTGTACAGTTAATACAATCGCCCAAACCTTGTGCTTTATAATCGGTATCCCGTTTACGCGATCCACGTTGTTCGCCACGTTTCTCATCATACGCAATGATCATCGTATCCTTGTCAAACATGGCACTTTGAAAACGGGCATAAGGGCACATATAATTACAGACTTGCTCCCGCATCCAGCCTGCATTGCCATAAACGGCAAAAGCATAGAACAAAATCCAGAATGTTTCCCAACCGCTGAGATTGAAGGTGATAACCTCTTGCGTTAAGTCATGAATCGGAACGAAAAACCCAACAAAGGTGAAGCCTGTAAATAACGCAAAGACAATCCACAAGCTATGTTTAGTGGCTTTTATGCGAAACTTGCGAAATGATAAGGGTGCCTTATCCAGTTTGAGTTGTTTAGGCCGATCCCCTTCGACAAGACGTTCCATCCATAAATACGCATCCGTCCAAATCGTTTGTGGACAGGCAAACCCGCACCATAATCGCCCCGCTAAACTGGTAAAGAAAAACAGTGCCAGTGCGGCAATCATTAACAACAGTGTGAGATAAATAAAATCTTGAGGCCAAAACGTGAGGCCAAAGAGATGAAATTTTCTGGCAGGTAGATCGAATAATACCGCTTGCCTACCTTCCCACTGTATCCAAGGGGATATGTAGTAAATACCTAATAAGATGAAGCCACTTAACGCTTTTAAGCGGGTAAAAAATCCTAGCACAATGCGCGGATAGATTTTCTCATGTTTAGCGTAAAGGGTTTGAGGTTGTTCGGCCTCATCCGAATGATGTTTTGATGATGTCATGATGAGTAAGTTCCTCTTGCGTTACAATAGATAAAATTCTTTAACAGCAAAATTCTCGTTATTAAATTTCGTTATTTTTTTAGATGCTATATCCATCTTGATTAACGGCAATTTTGCCACGGAAAAACACGGAAAAACACGGAAATATTCCGTGCTTTCTGTGTCATTCCGTGGCTAATATCCCAATTCAATTATTCCTAAAAGCATTCCAATCTTTCTTAGCTCGTTTGTTAGGCGGATATCCTTTTAAAAACTGTTGCAAGCTCGCAGGTACCCTATCAAGTTGCTTAACCTTTTTCATGAGTTTTGTTTCCCGTAAAGTACCCGCTGCCGACGAATTTCCATATCGGCTTTAATTAATATGGGATCATGAGGAGATTCTTGATTCAGTTCATGACGCAACTTTAGAGCTTCTTGAGTTTCTCCTTGATTGCTTTCAATCAAATCATAGTATTTTCCGAGTAATTTTGTAAACTTGTTCTTTTCTGCTGGAGGGCGCTCATTGACTCCCATGATTTCAACCAGCAATCGCCCACTTTCTGCACCATAAGAAGAAGTCGCCTGTTCAGCAATGACATTATCATTTTCCCTAGTTAACAAAACAATATGTTCTGGCTTGATAGTTGTCAAAACTTGTGCGCTATGGGTAGTCACGATAAATTGTGCCTTGGGAAATGTTTCTATCAGATCAACTAATACCTGTTGTTGCCAAATGGAATGCAAATGTAAGTCAACTTCATCAATGAGCACGATAGCTTCTGATTGTTGGATAGCTTTGTCATGAAGATGAGGGTTTGCCTGTGCCATGCGTCGGGCTAAATCCATGACTAAAGCCAAAGTAGTTCTGTAGCCATCACTGAGTTGATCGAGTGACAAAATTTCATGATGCCCATTAAGGTATTCAAATGTGACGATTAAGCGTAACGGATTAATAAGTGTGCGTGGGTTTGAACAACCAGGCATCATTTGACCGATAGCTTGACGCACTGATTCTAACACGGGTAAACGATATTCAAAATCACGTTGTTTGGTTTGTTCTCTTCGCTCAATATCTTCTTGAAAAGCAAACCATTCTAACATTGTTTGAAAACGTTGGGTTGCCACCAAAGCATCCTCTAATGCTTTAAAACGATTAAAGTTTTTATTAAAATCACGTTGGAGAGAAGATGATAACACCGCACGATCTGTAGCATAGTAGGCAATAACGGGTAAGTCGGTTGGTTTTCCATCTTGAACGTCGTTGATGATGTTTTCCAAAAAGTGATGAAGCTCACCTAATTTTTTATCTGGCGGGATTACCTGTTGAGTCCGTTTACTCTGATCACGTTTTTTAGTCATATCCCAAATGATGCCTTCGACACTTTCAAGCGTCACACGAGTATAAGGTGCTTGCTTGGGTACTTGCCCATCCTTTAATTCTGTTGCTTGTTCTTGTCGAATGTCATTTTCACCAAGTTTGATCTCACTTACGCTAGACAAATGAGTTAATATCGCGCCCAAACCAACCGCAATGGCATCCAAAATGGTTGTCTTACCAGCAGCGTTATTGCCAACTAAAACGGTTAATTGGGGATCAAGTGGTAAATCTAATTTCTTAATCGCTCGAAAATTTTCAATTGTGATGCGACTGATTTTCATAGCCTTTTCTCAATAATCCATTCTAATCCATAAAGTATTCTTAAAGAAGTTCCACCATGCTAGAATAGGACGCATTTCTAAAATTGCGATAGCCCGATTGGAGTGCAAAATTTATTTTGCGACTGCCTGATTGGAGTGCAAAATTTATTTTGCGTTGGCCCGATTTTCGTTCCAAATTTATTTTGCGAAGGCATTGGAGTGCAAAATTTATTTTGCAGTTAGCTTTTCGTTCCAAATTTATTTTGCGATAACCCTTTTTTTGGAAATGCGCCCGAAAAACTTGTTCATAAGGGTACCTCTATTTCTGTTCGCTTTATCCGAGAAGTATTCTTTTTGCGAACATCGGTTTTCTGAACTTTTTACGCGACACAAGCTTTATAATAATCTTTCATTGATTGTTGAGAAATAATGCTAGAAGATGGCTCATCCAGAGGCACACCGCCTCTTGTCTCAATCCAAGGTGCTTCACGATGCGTCATCATTTCTAATTCTAGTGCATCAAGTATAAAATATTCCTCAGTCACTTCCTCTAAAAAGTGCTGTAATTCTTCAGAAAATTGAGGTTTTTGGACTTCTTTCAGAAGGGGCTGCCATCCAAATGTTTGGTATTGTTCATACAAAGCAGGTATGACAGGCCCATGTATCCACGCTTCAAAATCGTCTTCAAAGAGAGGCAGTTCATAAAGTGCCAAATGCCAAGCTTGGGCATAATAGAGCAGTTTTTGTAATTTTAGATTACTCAAGTATGAGCCCGTTTCGTTGGCGACATAAATGAAATAATCAGCAATTTCAGATGCAGTTGTTAAAGCCATAGTCATAAGTGTTTCGATGATTTTTCAGTTATCAGTTATCAGTTATCAGTTATCAACACCTTGATATCCCCTAGTGGAAAGGCCAACATGTTAAAATAAGCTACTCTATGCACACAAATAATTTGTAACAAACTGTCGGCTCACGCAGAGCCGCAGAGACACCGATAATGAGAAAAGATTGATATCAGGGTTAGACAAGCCTTTGGTAGAAAGATTGCTTCATACCTCTGCACCTCTGCGTGAAATAGTTACTCGAATGAGGTGAGAATTTAAAATCGTTTAAACTTAAAAACTTATGTGCATAGAGTAGCTTGAATAAGCAAGTGTCGAGTGGTAGAGGAACGATACTTTGTTACGCGAAGCTAAACCCACCATTAATCTCATACAACTTTACCGAGCTACGTGCTGCTAAGTTATGATTCATTCAATGCCGCTTGTTCTAATTGTTTCAATACGCCCAAAACCGTATATAATTCATTGCCCGGATTCCGAAGTTCAAACACCCTAGATAAAGCATATTGTGGAGATTCACCTTTGAACAATTTGAGAAAAACAAAACTGCCGCCCGTTGTTATCATGCCAAAACAAGGTTTTTCCTGATTCTCATTAGCCAACATGTAGGCCAATATTTGGGCTAATCCTGCTTCAATTGAAAAAGCGGCCTGTTTTGATTCAATAACCATGATCCACAATTTGTCTTTCAAAACTAAAATGTCCATTTTCCCTTCAACAGTAACTTCCCCATCCATATTGGAGACTTTAACTGAATATTCTGATTTGGTATGAAAGGGGTATGAATAAAAACCAGCAAGATGTAATAATGGCCCTAATATTGCCATTTTAACGGTATCTTCTAATAATGGCGGATACTCAAGTAAGTTAAAATAATCATCCTTCACCCCATCTAAAAACCGTTTATCAAAGTCAGTTATGTCTGGTAGTTCAGATTGCCATTCTTGAAAAAATTGGCTATCTTTGATGAGTTGAAGCCCAAATTGGGTTCTCAAGTCATGTAATGAAATGTCACTGGCACGAATAGTTTGACTCATGGTATTTCTCTGTTGATAATGCGGCTAACAACTCTCTTCCTGAAATCAAAAAGAGATGGATTGATTTTGTGCTACCTTTGAAATAGGAGCGATTTAGACGCATCGGGAGTATTTTGAAAAATGATGGGCTATCTATCAAATTGAATGTGCCCACCAATATGACCAATTAAAATTTTCCCATTGGCAATATTTTCTTTGCCTTCATGGAAGTAAATACGATTAAAGTAATAATGACTGTTTCCACTATCATCACTTTTGCCTAATTTTAAATGAGGTTCACAACAAACGGGTTCTGTTACATTAGAATCATTAACAAATTCAAAAGTCATTCATTTTCGGTTTATCTTTGCCTTGTGGAGAGGCATCAATGTCGCAAGCAGATGAAAATCTTTTTAATGTCTCTATCCGATTAGAGGAATCAGAGTATTTATGAAATTCATCATTTAAGAGGCTGAGATGGTGAACAATGCTTTTTGAAAAATCAGGTAAACCCTTTTCTAAGCTTTTCAAACTTTCTTCAATTCGCTCATGAAAACAATAATCGTGGAAAATATTTTTGGCATTCACGGTAAAAATGCTGTTCAGAAATAGGATATAGCCCTAAAATTTGTCAAAATCTTATGAAAATGCTGTTCTTATTTATAATATAATAAATAAATTCCGTGTGGAAATAAGCTTGCCAGAAGCAAAATCAACTTGTGGCAGGTTACCTTTTACCTTATCAGCCGAGACTTATCAACAGTTAACCGTGTCATGTTCTGCTATGCTGCCTTGTGTTAGCCTAGAAATGATGCCATAGAGGTGTTCAATCTCTTTCAGCAATCTAGGGATATCCTGTCTTGCATGGGCAATAAAATCTTGATCGGAGGCAGTGGCACCAGATAACTCAATATCTTCACCACGAGATTCCCCTTCTCCAGTCATGATAAAGCTAGAACCACTCGTGTGATCTCGTCCTTCAATGTATGATATCCATGGCCCGGGGGTAGCTATTTCACATCTATATTTAATTTTTTTAAGTTGTGTTGGTGTTAAAATTTTACTCTCATCATCTTTAGTCATCGCTATCTCTCCATCATAAGTGTCTTCAAGTTTGGTCTCAAGTCAGTCCTCACTAAACCGAATTTGTATTACTTGAGGTTTGGATTTCTAATAGTCGGGGTGAAAAGTTCTTCAGCTTGTTGTGGCGTAATACCACATAAAATACAGTGATATGAATTGTTTAGTGTTCCAGAGGGAAGAATATCACCACCCGTTTTGCGTACTTTACCAACCGTCGTTACGCCAACTTGTTTATTTGGAATACTTTTAGTTAATTCTTTCACAGATTGACTTAAGGCACTATTAACTGAAACCCCTGATAATTTTCCTTGCGAATCAAGTTGTACACCTGATCCCTTTGCAAATCTTGCGGCGATACAAGTACCACCACGACAGACATAAGCATCATCAGGTAGTGCTTTTATTTTTAGAGTCGCATCATCCGCTACTGCATTATCAATAGTCTGTCGTTTTGTTGTCTCTTTTAGCACGAAAGGAACAAATATAGGCACCGTCTCAACTTCTAAGACAGCGTTTTTAAAATCAGGTACTAACATATTGGTTATTATCGGTAATGTCGTGCTTGTTTTGAACAATTTATTGTTTTTTATAACCTATTGTTATTTAACATTTATTTAAAGCTTCAAAGAAATTCGATTTTTTGAAAAAATCGGATTTCTGGCTGAGTTAAATTTTCAACAATATTTGGTGCGTTGTTTCATTATGTTCAACAGATTGTCGCATCAACAACAAAGGTTGTAGCATGGTAGATTTACCCCGCCCATTAATGCCAGTCAACAAATTTAACTGGTTTAACGGAAAAGAAGTTTCTTCTTTGAAATATTTTAAATGCGTTAGTTTGATTTGCGATAACCTGTTTATAGTTTTCCCAAAATGTCTTGTACCCGTTGAAATCGTGTCATGACTTTGGCTGTATTAAGTACTGAACCATAAATTTTCAGGTATTTTAATATAGCGTTTCCCGATCTCATGACGTACAGTTATATCAAGAAAATCGAACCGCAAAATAAATTTGGAACGAAAATAAGCCGCAAAATAACATGCATTCCAATCGGGCCGCAAAATAAATTTGGAACGAAAATCAATCGGGCCGCAAAATAACATGCATTCCAGTCGGGCCTTCAATATTTATCAATATGCCCCTTTTTTTAGGAATGATGATGTGGCATCAATAAAATCATTAAGCCAAATAAAATCACTAGGGTGCCGGCAATTCTGCGAACGATGATTTTTTGGGCGAATCGGGTTAACCATTGCGCGGTTGCGCCCATGGTGAGTAACATGGGTAAGGTGCCTAATCCAAATGCTAACATCAATAATCCGCCATGCCAGGCATTGCCTGATGCTAGGGCAAAAAATAAAATGCTATAGACTAATCCGCAGGGTAACCATCCCCAGACTAAACCGAGTCCAAGTGCTTGTAAGGGATGTTTTACGGGGAGAAAACGTTGGCCAATGGGTTCTATTTTCCGCCACGGGAGGTTGCCGGCTTTTTCAAAATAGCTTAAAAATTGCCACCATGCGCCGATATATAATCCTAATGCTATCATGAAGAATCCGGCTACCCACATTGCGACTATGCGGGGATTTTCTAAGGGTAACCAATTCCCAAATTGTTCTCCTAAGAATCCGGCCAATATGCCGGCAATCATATAACTGCTTATTCTGCCAATATTATAAGTGAGTAAGTAGGGTATTAGGCGGCCGAAAGAGTGATGGACTCCGATAGATAAATTCATCGTTAATAGCCCAACAATGCCGCCACACATGCCTACACAATGCCCTGAGCCTAAGAGGCCGGCGATAAAGGCGGATAGTAACGTTAATTCAGTTGTCATAAGTCTTGATTATCCGTGGTAATGGCATTGAAGGGCAGATTAGACTTTTTGAAGAAAAATCTAAAAATGTGATAGAACGCTGATTGTCATGATTGTCATGATTTACGCTGATTAAAATTGATGACCTTAAAAAAAACTAATGAAATCAAAATGTTAAAAGACTTTCAATCAAAATCCTAATTACTGTATTGGTTTAATAATGATACCACCCACTGCTTGTTCTATCGGCATGATTTCAATGGTGTTGATGTTTACCCGTTTGGGCATTTTGAGCGCAAATATCACTGATTCAGCAATGTCGCTAGGTTGTAGTCGCTCGAAATTATCCAAGAGTGCCTTTCGCTTGTCTGGATCGTCTATGGCTGTCTCAAAGAACTCTGTATACACGCCTCCTGGACAGATTTCTGTATTGCGAACCGGTGTGCCAATCAGTTCTTTACGTAGGTTTTGAGATAAGAGGTGAATCGCGCCTTTACTGGCACCATAAATCGAAGAGGTCAATGGATAAATGCCTGAAATAG